>Ga0213875_10000246_pt1 | contig 54368 bp, 47 predicted proteins | sample BarmaccomBMRX_R8_FD_160105 | JGI IMG/M metagenome (GOLD analysis project Ga0213875, IMG submission 160105) | Root-associated microbial communities from Barbacenia macrantha in rupestrian grasslands, the National Park of Serra do Cipo, Brazil - RX_R8 | ecosystem: Host-associated > Plants > Roots...
GGTGGGCCCCAGCCGCACCCGCCGGTCATCAAACGGCTTGCCCTCCTCCGGGTCCGGGGCCTGCGACCGGCACCGCTCATACATGTCCGCAGCCAGGATCACCAGGTCGGCAAACGGCACCCCGCCCGCCGCCGCGGCCAGCAAGATGGCATCGGCCGCCTGCCGGTTCTCCCGCGGCAGCCGGTCACTCCAGTCGCACAATTGCCGCGCCCACGACTCCGAGATCCCCCCGCTGGCGAGTGCCCGGGCGACGCCGGGGTGGGCGTCCAGCCGCCGCATCCACCCGGCCGCGCCTTTCGCGGCGCCCTTGGTCACCCGGGTCACGTGCATCAGCCACGGCACCGGGCCGCCATGACCGTCCGCCTCATACCCGCTGGACGCGGTGAACGCCGCCAGCACCGCGGCGTGCGCGGCGGTCTGCATCGCCTGCATCTGCCCGAGCGCCACCAGCGCCCCGGCCTGCGCCGCCGACGGCAACCCCGCCACATCCGTAGCGTTCAAGAACCCGAGCGCCGAACGCATCATCCCCAGCGCGTCCGCCACCGTCGCGGGGGCTGCGGCACCACCGGGGCAGGCGGCCGCATCCGCCGACTGCGCGGACTCGCTGTTTCCGCGCAGCTCATTTCCCTGGCTGGGATCTTCGGGCTGGATAGCCACCGGGCGGACACCTCCTCCCCGTGCTGCACATGTGGCCCCTGAACGCTCAAATCCGTGAATGCCTGGCAGCCCCGCACTGCGGGAGAAGTCCCCTTGCCGGCCAGCGCCCTGTCACTCAGACGCTCCACCGGCGCACGCTCGATGCTTAGTTCGAGTATAAGCGGTGCTTCCTAAAATCGCAAGCCGGATCAGCGCATATGTCGAAGATCTTTCGATTTCACATACGAGTCGCACGGTAACCGTGGTGCGGTGGTGCCCGAGGAGCAGCTCAGCGTCGGCCTGGAGACAACCTCACCAGTGGAAGCTCGTTTCGCATACTGCGCGCGCGTCAGGGAAGTTGCGCGGCATGAACTCCGGGGACACGCCGTCCGGCGGGCTGCGCGATGGCCGCGTGGCCACGCAGGCGCGCCCACAGGCCGCAGAGGAGATCGGCACGCACCGCGACGACACGTCGCCAGGCCACGACACGTCGCCAGGCCACGACATCCCGACAGGCCACGACATCCCGACAGACGACGACACGCAGGTTGCCCCGGACGAGAGTTCCGTCGGTGCTGACGCGCCGCCCAAGGTGCGCGAGGCGGTCGAGGCCGCCGCCGCGGAGGCGGCGGAGACGGGCGGTCTCGGGCGGCTCGGCCGCCCGGTCAACCGGCGGTCGCCGTTCTTCATCGGCATGACCGCGACCGCGGGCGTCGCGATCACCTACGGACTGGTGGAACTGCTCCTCAAGGCCAGGGGGGTGCTGATCCTCATCGGCCTGGCCCTGTTCATCGCCGTCGGCCTGGAGCCGGCCGTCGCCTCCCTGACCCGGCGCGGGCTACGACGGTGGGCCGCGGTACTGGCCGTCGTCGTCGGCGCCGTGGGCATCGTCGGGGCGTTCATCGGCTCGGCGATCCCGCCGCTCGCGGCGCAGACGACCGCCCTGATCCACGAGTTCCCGCACTACATGCACCAGCTTCAGAATCACAACTCCCAGCTCGGACGGCTCAACGACAGGTTCCACATCCAGCAGCGCGTCACCAGCCTGCTCTCCACCAAGGGCGCGTCACTCGTCGGCGGCGTCATCGGCGCGGGCGCCATGGTGCTCAGCGCCGTCGGGACCACTTTCACCGTCATGATCATGAGCATCTACTTCCTGGCGAGCCTGCCGACGATCAAGCTGTTCGCCTACCGGCTGATCCCGCATTCCCGCCGGCCACGGGTCATCCTGCTCGGCGACGAGATCCTTGCCAAGGTCGGCGGTTACGTTCTCGGCAACATCCTGACCTCGGTGGTCGCGGGGCTCGGCACGTTCCTGTGGATGCTCGCGTTCGGCATCCCCTACCCGCTGCTGCTCGGCCTCCTCGTCGCCATCCTCGACCTGATACCGATCATCGGTTCCACGGTCGGCGGCGCGATCGTCAGCCTGGTCGCGCTGACCGTCTCGCTTCCGGTCGCGATCGCCACGCTGTGCTTCTACATCGGCTACCGGCTGGCCGAGGACTACCTGCTCGTCCCCAGGGTCATGGGGCACACGGTCCGGGTGCCCGCCGTGGCCACCCTGGTCTCGCTGCTCATCGGCGGCGCGCTGCTCGGGATCATCGGCGCCCTGATCGCGATCCCGGTGGCCGCCGCCATCCAGCTCCTTCTCAACGAAGTCACCTTCCCGCGCCTTGATTCCAGCTGAATCACCAACCCAGGAGGGTAAACACCGTGGTCACCTCCCTACCGCGGCGCAAGAGCCGCGCCGCCCGCTCCGCGGGCAGACGGGCCGCCAACAGCCGCGGCATGCGGTTCCTCGCGCGGGCCGGCTTCACCGCCCGCGGCATCACGTACGGCATCATCGGCTGGATCGCCCTGCTGATCGCCTTCGGCAAGTCACGCCAGCAGGCCGACCGGACCGGCGCGCTGCACGTCCTGAGCAGCACGCCGTTCGGCGGCGTGGCGCTGTGGCTGCTCGTCGTCGGGTTCATCGGCCTGGCGCTGTGGCGGCTGTCCGAGGCGGCGTACGGCGCGGCCGGTCGTGGCGGCCGCAAGGCTACCAAGCGGATCACCTCGCTGCTGCGCGCCGTCATCTACGCCGTCCTGGCGTACGGCGTGCTGAAGTACGCCCTCGGCCTGGGCTCCCCGAAATCGAGTGACCAGCAGTCGGTCGACCTGACCGCGACGGCCATGAAACACCCCGGGGGCCGGATTCTGGTCGTGATAATCGGGCTTGCCCTCATCGGCGTCGGGATCCACCTGGCCTATCAGGCGTGGAAGAAGGAGTTCCGGCACGAGCTCGAGCTCGGCCGGATGCACGCGCGAACGCGCCGCATCGTCGAATGGCTCGGCCAGGTCGGCGGCATCGCGCGCGGCGTCGTGTTCGCCACCGTGGGCGTGTTCCTGGTCGTCGCCGCCGTGGAGGTCAAGCCCGGGCAGGCCAAGGGCATCGACTCGTCGCTGCGGGCTCTCACGGCGACTCCGCTCGGCCCGTGGCTGCTCGTGATCGTCGCGCTCGGCCTCATCCTGTTCGGCGTCTTCTCCTGCTGTGAGGCCCGCTGGCGCAGGCTCTAAAGGCGCAGGACGGCACCGCGGCCGGGCCGTCCCGCGGACCGGCGCTCAGTCGCCCCAGACGTCGCGGGCTGTCTCCACGATGAGGCGGAGCTTGGCGACCTCCTGGTCATAGGTCAGTTCGTTGCCCTCGACGGTCGAGGAGAACCCGCACTGCCCGGAAAGACAAAGCTGCTCGGCAGGCACGTACTTGGCCGCCTCGTCGATCCGCCGCTTCAGCTCATCGGAGGATTCCAGCTCGCCGCGCTTGGTGGTGACCAGCCCGAGCACCACCATCTTGCCCTTCGGCACGAACCGCAGCGGCGCGAAGCCGCCGGACCTCTCGTCGTCGTACTCCAGGAAGAACCCGTCCACGTCCAGCTCGCTGAACAGCGCCTCGGCCACGAAGTCATACCCGCCGGACGCCGCCCAGGATGACCGGAAGTTCCCCCGGCACATGTGTGTCGTGATGGCCATTCCCGACGGCCGGCCGGCGACCGCGGCGTTGATCTGCCGGATGTACCGAAGGTGCATGTGCTCGGCGTCCTCGCCCCGCCCGGCGATCTCGGCGCGCTGCGCCGGGTCGTTCAGGTAAGCCAGGCTCGTGTCGTCGAACTGCAGGTACGTGCATCCCTGCTCGCCAAGCCGCGCGACCTCCTGCCCGTACGCCGCCGCGAGATCGGACCAGAGCTCCTCGATATCGGGGTAGACCGCCGGGTCGAGCGCCGCCGGGCCGCCGCGGTAGTGCACCATGTTCGGCGACGGTATGGTCAGCTTCGGCACCTGCGCGGGGCTGGCCACTGACTGCAGGTACGCGAAGTCCTCGCCGAAGATGGTCTTGTTCAGCGTGATCTTGCCGTCGACGTGCAGCGCCGCGGGCGTGAACTCGACCTCGCCCGAGGCGTTCATGAACTTCACCGCCAGGTTCCCCGGCGCCTTGCTGATCCCGCCGAGCTGGTAGATGAAGTCCATGTGCCAGGACGCCCGGCGGAACTCGCCGTCGGTGACCGACCGCAGCCCAACCTCTTCCTGCATCCGCACGACGTCGCGGATGGCGTCGTCCTCCACCTCCCGCAGGCCGGCGGCGGTGATCTGCCCGGCCGCGAAGTCCTGGCGCGCGCGAAGCAGCCGCTTCGGGCGCAGCAGGCTGCCCACATGGTCGGCGCGGAACGGCGGGCTCGTCCTCATGGGTTTCCTCACTTTCGCGTCAACCGGAACACATCCGGAAGATCAGCTTATTGGAGCCTCACGGAGACGGCGGGTAGTAGAACTCATATCACGCGTCTCCCGTCGCGCCAAGTGTCATACATCGGACCGCCGGGAATGGGCACCGGCAGCGCCACTTCGAACACAACTCCTCACGATGCTGTCATAGAGCTCCACGGCGGCGTATGCTCCAAACCAACTCGCGCGCAGAAGGAGTGATGAGCCGTGGCATCTCCTCGCCCGCTGATACTGGTAGCTGCCCTGGCTGTTGGCGCGCTGGCGGGCGCGCCCGCGGTGGCACTCGCCGCGTCGGGCACCCCCGGCCAGGCGCCCGCGCAGGTAAACGTCGCGCACCAGGCCGCGATCCGTGCGTTGCAGGCATTCGAGGCGAGGGCGTCCACGCGGTTCCGCCCGCACGCGGTACCCGCCGCCGCGGCACGGCGGTCGCTCGCGGGGACCGCGCGCGGTCGTTCGCTCAGCCCGGTCACGCACGTCGGGAGCATCAGCAGGGACACGCTGCCGGCGCTCAGCCGGGAAATCGAGCCGGACACGCAGGTCGAGCCCGATGTCGCCATCGATCCCGGCGATCCGCGCATCATCACCGCGGTCTTCCAGCAAGGCCGCAACGGGCCGTTCGGCGCCTCTGCTGATCCTGGCTACGCCACCTCACAGGACGGCGGCCGGACCTGGGCGGACGGCAACTTCCCGCTGCTCACGACCGTGGTCGGCGGCCCGCTTCAGCTCGCGTCGGATCCCGTGGTGGCGTTCGGTCCCGACGGCTCCGATTACATACAGACGATCGCGCTCAACGAGACCAACCCGCGCAGCACGGTCACCGTGCAGCGCTCCACCGACGGCGGGATCAGCTTCGGCCGGCCCTCTCTCGTGACCGACGACAACAACATCAACATCTTCAACGACAAGAACTGGCTAGCGGTCGACACCTCCAAGCGCAGCCCGTTCTATGGCCGGCTCTACTCCGTCTGGGCAAGGTTCATCACCACCGGCACCGGGCAGAACGCGGTGACCCACTCTCCCGGGGCGCTGAGTTTCTCCGACGACCAGGGCAAGACCTGGTCGCCGATTCACTTCATGACGCCGCTGTCCGACGACGACCAGGGCTTCCTCCCGCTGATCCACCAGGACGGCTCGGTCACGGTCGTCTACGACCATTTCGTGCCGAACCCTAAGAACCCGAATCAGGGCGCCGACTTCGAGACCGCGCAGACGTCCCGTGACGGCGGGCTGACCTGGAGCAAGCCGGTGACCATCGGCCAGTTCCTCGGTTCGGAAGTGCCGGGCATGCGTTCCGGCATGCTGCCGGCCGCGGCGATCGACCCGGTCACCGGGACCATGTACGCGGTCTGGCAGGACACCCGGTTCAACCCGGGCGGGCTGAACGACATCGTGCTGTCCGTGTCCGCCGATGGCGGCGCGAGGTGGAGCGCACCGCAGGTCGTGAGCCCGAAGGTGGCCGGGCTCGACCGGTTCACGCCGGCCGTGGCCGCCGACGCCGGGGCGGTGTACATCTCGTACCGGACCCGCGGCGCGAACGGCACGGCGCCGGCGGTGAGCGAGAACTACATCGCCTCCACCGACGGCGGCAAGACGTTCGGGTTCGAGTTTCAGGTCGGGCCGCCGAGCGTGCTGCGGTGGGCCGCCGTGTCGGACGAGGTTCCGCCTCCCGTCGCGTTTCTCGGCGACTACATGGGCCTGGCCGCGGCGCCGGGCAAGGCCGAGCTGGTCTGGTGCCTGTCGTCGAAGCCGCCGGTGACCGGCCGGTACCATCAGACCGCCTGGGGTGCCACCGTCACCCCTTAGTACCCGGCGTGGGCGCCATCGGCCATGGCAGGGGCCGCTGCGGCACGACCGCTTCCGTCGCCACGGGCAGATCGAGGACGAGGCCTCCTTCCCGCTCGTGCAGGTGTACCGGGCCGTCTTCGCCGCCGCTGGCGGAGAACTGGCGGGGTTCACCATTCCAGAAACGCCCGCTGCCGTAGCTGATCCTGATCTCCCGGACGCCCGGCCGCTCCCTGGACAGCCGGGCGCCGAGCGGGACGCCCAGGTCCGTGGGCTCGGTCGGCGTGTGCGCGTTCCCCGCGACGACCAGCGTGCCGGAAGCCGCCGAGTCGGCCGAGTCCGCCGCATCCGCGCCGGCGGCCAGGATCCGCCCGGCCATCGCCTCGTCGCGGGCGGACCAGCTCCAGCCGGGCCCGGGCACGTCGCCGTCGAACAGGCACAGGGCCATCGGCCCGGCCCCGGCGCGCTCCCGCAGGACCGCCAGGTGGCCGGCCGTGATCCGGCCGTCACCCAGCCACAGCAGCTCGTGATCGGCGAGCGCGGCACCCGAAACGAACGCGCCGATCACCGGCGCCAGCGCGTCCGGCCACTCCAGGGCCAGGCTGGTGAGCCCGAGCGCCTGCATGAGCGCGCGGATCACCAGCGGGTTCTCGGCGACGCCGTGCACCTCGCCGAGCAGCAGCAGGCCCGAGGTGTCCAGCGACCGCCGTGCGGCGTCCAGCGCCCGCGGCTGGATCACCAGTCCCAGGTCGCCGACCTCGAACCCGGCGGCCGCCTGCTCGAGATCTTCAAGCGAGTCAACGCGTGACATGCCCTCAGGATTCATTCGCCACGGGTGACGCGCAAGGACCGCATGCCGGGTGAAATCGGACTCCGGCAGGCCGGAATTCCGGCGCCATAGCGGTACGAGAAGCGGCAGTAAGCGAGCCCGGAGGGCCTCCAAGCGCCCCGCAGGCGAGCGAACCGGGAGGCACAGTGAGCCAGACAAGGCGGGCGGGCCGGCCCCGCCGGTGGCTGCCATGGGCGGCGGGCGTGACCGCGCTGGTGGTCGGCGGGGTGATAGGCGGCGTCATCGTCTCCGCGACGCAATCATCGGGCTCCACCAGGGCGAACGCGCCGGGCGCGTCCGGCCCGGCGACCGAAAGCGCGTGCGCGGTCACCACCGTGGCGGACCAGGTCATCCCCTCCGTGGTGACGATCAGCGCGAAGGGCGGCGGCGGCGCCGGGACCGGCTCCGGCGAGGTGATCAGGCCGGACGGCTACATTCTGACCAACAACCACGTGATCGCGGTCGCGGCCAGCGGCGGCTCGGTCGACGTCCTGTTCGCCGACGGAACGACCGCCCCTGCGACCATTACCGGCCGTGACCCGCAGACGGACCTGGCCGTCCTCAAGGTCGGTGTCTCCCGTGAGCTGAAGGCCATCCCCCTCGGCTCGTCGGGGTCGGTGCGGGTCGGCCAGCCGGTCGTCGCGATCGGCGCACCGCTCGGCCTGTCGGGCACGGTCACCTCGGGCATCGTCAGCGCTCTGGACCGGACGATCCAGGTTCCGGCCGAGAATGACAGGTCGGCGCTGCTGGTGTCGGCGGTGCAGACGGACGCCGCCATCAATCCCGGTAACAGCGGGGGCGCTCTGGTCAACTGCGGCGGCCAGCTCGTCGGGGTGCCGTCGGCGGGCGCGACGGTGCCGGGCACGACAGGAGAATCGAGCGGAGGCAGCATCGGGCTGGGCTTCGCCATCCCGGTCGACATCGCCAGGTCGATCGCTGACGAGATCGTCTCCACCGGCAGGGTGACACACGCGTTCTTCGGCCTGCAGACCACGCCGATCCCGCCGGAGGCGGCCTCGCAGGCCGGCCTGCCCCAGGGACTGCTCGTCACGGGCGTCGTGCAGGGCGGCCCGGCGGCCAAGGCGGGGCTCGCTCCCCAGGACGTGATCGTCAGCATCAACGGCAAGCAGGCGACGAGCAACGTCCAGCTGCAGGAACTCACGCTGACGAAGAAGCCAGGCGACACGGTGCAGGCTGGGTACTCGCGGGACGGCAAGCAGGCGAAGACGACCGTGACGCTGGGCGCGCAGCCCTAAGCCTCCCCCCACACGACGTGCGAAGTTATCCTCGTTGCCGTGAGCAGTGTTCTTGCCGACGACCCTGATCCGTGGACGACCCCAGTCGCGCAGCGCCCGCCGCGGCTGCTGCTGACGCTGCTCGGTGACTACTGGTGGCAGCGGACCGAGCCGCTGCCCTCGGCGGCGATCGTCGCGCTGCTCGCCGAGTTCGGCGTGAGCGATTCCGCGGCGCGCGCCGCGCTCAGCCGCCTCACCCGCAACGGGCTCCTGGTCACGTCACGCAGCGGGCGCCGGACGTTCGCCCGGCTGAGCTCGCGCGCCGCCGGCATCCTCGACGACGGCGCGCGGCGGATCTTCTCCTTCGGCGCGCAGGCCGAGCCGTGGGACGGCATGTGGTCGCTCGTCGCGTTCTCGATACCCGAGGACAACCGCGCGGCGCGGGACGCGCTGCGCAAACAGCTGCGCTGGCTGGGCTTCGCGCCGCTGTACGACGGCCTGTGGGTGTCCCCCCGTGATCACGCCGCCGGCGTCGTCAGCGACCTGAAGGAACTGGGCATCACCACGGCGACCGCGTTCCGCGCCACGGCGGTGCCCGGGACCGGGAACGCGTTCTCGCCGCACATACCGGCCCGCGCGTGGGACCTTGCCGGGCTGCGCCAGCGCTACGAGCACTTCACCGGCTTCGCCGAGAGGCTGCGCGACCGGACCGCCGCGGGCAAGGTGCCGCCGATGGACGCGCTGGTCGCCAGGACCCGGGTGATGGACGAGTGGCGCGCGTTCCCCGCCCTGGATCCCGACCTGCCCGCGGAGCTCCTGCCGCCCGCCTGGCCGCGCGCCGGAGCCCGCGAGCTGTTCATCACCTGCTACGACATGCTCGGGCCGCTCGCCGCCCAGCGAGTCCGGCAGATCATCGCACGGTACAGCCCTGAGCTGGCCGGGAGGGCCGCTTACCACAGCTCTCAGCTCACGCTGAGGCCCGCGCCGGCCGGGGAAGTTTAGGGATTTACCGAACGAGCGATGGCTCTACCCAGGCGAATCCAGCTACCTGGTGCGCTCGCTCGCCCCCGCCCGCGGAAGGCGCGGACCAGGGATACCGCCAGCCATGCCGCTGGCAAATGTGCCGTCCGGACGTGATCTGGCAGCTGGCTGGGCCGGGACTGGCCGAGGTGCGCAGCTACCGGTGCGGCGGCATGGCCGAGACCGCGCCAGGCGTGCGGGGCCAGGCTGCGAACTGTTCCCGGAGGCGGGCGACGTCCTTCGGGGTCAGGCCATAGCGGGCGAACCGGTCGTCGCCGAGGTGGTCGAGCCGCTGGCCCACGTGGGCGAAGTCCTCGGCGGTCAGACCGGGGTCCAGGGCCAGGGCGAGGCCGGTGAGCTGCGCGACGCTGTAGCCGCGGGCGAGGGCGGCGGCGGCGTCGATGTAGTCGCGCTCGACGGCCCGGCTGGCCAGCGCGCTGACCTTGCCGCCGATCACGTCGTCCAAGTCGAGCACGGGGCCGAACTCCATGAGGACCGGCTGGTGACCGCGGTCGAAGTAGGCCATCTGGAGCATCATCTCCTGGCCGCCGGGGGTGGTGATGATCCACTCGGCTAGTCCCTCGCCCATGCCCTCGAACACCTCGGGCAGCCCCGCGGTCTTGTCCTGCCTTTCGGCGATGTAGCCGGCCTGGCGCAGCGCGGCCTCGACGACGTCCGCGGCGACGGCCACGCCGTGCTCGCGATCGGTGAACAGGTCCACGTCCTCGGTTGGCCGGTCGATGATGCCGTGCGCGATGAGCGCATTGCCGCCGCCGAGGGCAAACCCGTACCGGGCCGCGGTGCGCAGGGCGATGGCGGCGACGTCGCGGTGCAGGCCGCTGACTGGCATCAGGCGGCCGCGTGCCGGGCGGCGCGCAGCGCGGGGTGCTGGTCTTCCCACGCGCGGCGGACTCCCTTGGGCAGGAACAGCTGCGGCCAGACCGCGGCCAGGATCTCGCCGTTGAGGTAGCTGGTCAGGTCGCTGGTACGGGTTGCCTCCCGCAGCACGGTTTCGTATAGCGCCTGCAGCATCGACGGCTGGTCAAGATCGAACGCGCGGTCCGGGGCGCTCCAGAACAGCCGCAGCGGCAGCTCGACGACGCCGTGGGCGGGGCCGCGCAGGTCCGCCAGGTCAGTGATCACGATCGCCAGGCGCCCGGGCCGCGCCTGGTACGGCGCGCGCGAGCCGGGCGCTGCCGTAACGGTCGGCGGGCCGAGCAGCGGTTCCAGCGCGCGCAGCGCACTGCGAAGGCCAGCGGCCACGGTCTGGAGCTCATGGGCGGTGTCCGGCGGGACCGGCTCCCCGCCGGGGTTCCCGAGCTGGCCGAGGAGCGCGGCGGGGATGATCGCTGCCGCGGCGCGGCCGTGACGGGTGATGAGCGTGACGTTGCCCCGCTCGGCGTCGTCGAGCAGCTCGGCAAAGCGGGCGCGGGCCTCGCGCATGCTGGCGCGTCCGGTTTCCATGCCACTGAGTGTACATAACAGGCGGCTGTGTACACATAGAGGATGCGCGCTGACCATGGCGCTCATCCGGGTCTCAGGTCGCGGCGCCCGCGCCCCGGCCGGAATAAACCTCCGGCTGCCGGGCCTGGGGCGGAGGGGCCCCGGGCGGGCGACTCCCGTGGAGAGGCTTATCACCGCTGGGGCGGTCCCTAGAGGCTGGGGCCGTGATCGCTTTGGATGGCGCTGATCTGCCGTGATCTTTCCTTTCGGGTGGGCTGGTCATGGCAGGTGCGTGGCGTGCGGGGTATGTCCTGCTCAGCCGCGCATGATTTTGATGTAGGTGGGGTAGTCGCCGGCGAGTTCGGCGATCACGGTGGCGGTGGTGGCCAGGGTGATGCCGTCGTGTTCCATCCGGCGCAGCGTGATGTCGTGCCCGAACGTGGTGAGCGAGCCGGCCGCGTCGGCGGCGAAGGTGACCTGGTAGCCGTCCCGCCGGGCGTGCAGGGCGGGCGCGACCCCGCACACGTCGGTGCCGATTCCGGCGATGATGAGCTGGCGGCGGCCGGTGGCGGTGAGCGCCTCGGCGACGGCGGGGTCGGCGAGGGCGTCGATGATGCCGTGCCGCTGGATGCGGGCCGCGTAGGCCTCTGGCGCGGCCTGCTCCAGCGAGGGCAGGAGCGTGCCGTTCTGGTTTTCCTCGCTGGTGGTGAAGATCACCGGCATACCGAGCGCGGTGGCGGCGCGGGCGAGCCGGAGCACGCTGGCCTCGACTTGCTCCCGCGGCGGGGCCTTGACTACGTAATCCAGCACGCCGGTCTGGTGATCGGCCAGCAGGAGCACGGCGGTGGACGGGGCGAGCGGTTCGGATGTCATGATCTCCTCCATAGCGCTGAGTGAACCTTTGGCTTTGCTCCGGGGCGCCGCGGCTGGCCGCGTACGCCCCGGCTATTACGAGTGCGGTCCCGAAGAGGCCGGCCGCCGTGACGGGCTCGCCACGGGCCGCGCCGAGCGTGATGGCCACGGCGGGCACCAAATACACGGTGACCCGTGCGCGAGCCGGCCCGGCTCGCCCGGCCAGGGCCGCGAACGCGGCGAACGCCGCGGCGGTTCCCAGGCATCACCCCGTACAGCCCTTCGTCCCCGATCTTGATGAGCAAGAACGAGGCGCCCCAGGTGACCGCCACGCCAGCCAGCAGCGCCCAGCCGGCGGCGGCGAAACTATCGCGGGAAGGGCCTTGGCTGCTAACGGCCCGGGCGGAGGGGGCGGATGCCATGCCCCTGACGCTACGAACTAGCCGGTTCCCTGATAAGGTCCACTTCGATGCCAGATGACAGTACCAGTGCAGCGCGCGAGCTGCTGGTAATGCTGGATCGCGGCGCAGGCCAGCCGCTGCGGGCTCAGCTCGAGCACCGGCTGCGGGACGCGATCCGGTCCGGGCAGCTTCCGGCGGCCTGCCAGCTGCCCTCCACCCGCACCCTCGCCCGGGACCTCGGCGTCACCCGGGGCCTGGTCGTGGAGGCCTACGCCCAGCTGCAGGCCGAAGGGTATCTGGCGACCCGGCCCGGAGCGGGAACCGTCGTGGCCGCCAGCGCGGCCGCCAGCGCGGCCGCAGGCCGGCCCGCCCGGCCGCCTCGCTCGGCGCACGCAGTGCCCGCGCTGCGGTGGGATTTCCGCCCCGGGGTACCTGACCTGCGGTCCTTCCCGCGCCGGGACTGGGCTGCGGCGTCGCGCCGCGCTGTGCAGTCCGTCCCCGACGCCGCCCTCGGGTATGGCGACCCGCGCGGCACGCCCGAACTCCGGCACGCGCTGGCCGGCTACCTCGGCCGAGTCCGCGGCACGCTCACCGATCCGGACCACATCGTGATCTGCGCCGGGTTCGCGCAGGCCCGCAACCTGCTGACCCGGGTGCTCCGCGAGCGCGGCGCCCGGCGCATCGGCCTGGAAGATCCAGGGCAGCCCGAATCGGCCCTCTCCGCCCAGCACGCCGGTCTTGACGCGGTGCCCATTCCCGTCGACCAGGACGGCTTGCGCGCCGACGCCGTCCGCCGGGCCGGGCCGGACGCTGTCCTGATAACTCCCGCGCACCAGTTCCCCACCGGAACCGTGCTCGCCCCCGCACGGCGTCTCGCCCTGCTGGACTGGGCACGCAAACACGGCGCCGTGATCATCGAAGACGACTACGACGCCGAGTTCCGCTACGACCGCGACCCGGTCGGCGCCTTGCAAGGGCTCGCCCCCGAGCACGTCATCTACGCCGGATCGGCCAGCAAATCCCTCGCCCCCGGGCTGAGGATCGGCTGGCTGTGCTGCCCACCCGGCCTCGCCGCACAGATCACCGAAGCCAAACGAGCCGAAGACCTCGGCGCACCTATCCTGGAGCAGCTCACCCTCGCCCACCTGATGAACTCCGGCCGCTTCGACCGGCACCTGCGCCGCTGCCGCGCCCGGTACCGGTCCCGCCGCGACGCGCTCGCCGCCGCGCTCCACCAGCACGCCCCCCACATCAAGCTGGCCGGCATCTCCGCCGGCCTGCACGCGGTAACCATCCTCCCCGGCAACGCCGATGAGCAAGCTATCACCGGCCAGGCCCGCCACCGCTCGGTCGGCCTCTACCCCATCAGCACCTACCGCATCAGCCAGCAGGACCAGCCTCCAGCCCTCGTCTTCGGATACGGCGGCTGCAGCGAACACGCCATCGGCACCGGCATCGCCCAGATCGCCGACCTGCTCGCCAGTGACACGGCCCCCCGCTCACGCCCACATCTCGAGCGGCGAACAGCTTATCGACGCTGATACCTGCCCAGCCCCCAGAGGCGGCCGCGGCCAGGCCGGCTGATCCGTGAATCCGCATTGCACGCCCCGGCCGAAACTGCTTGCTCAGGGTTGGTGTGCAAACAGCCGCCCGTAGCCGTTGATCCCGAACGTGTCATCTGCCTGTGCGAGGAGCTGCCAAAGCAAAACCTGGTTCGAGGTGAGCACGGGGCGATTGATCGCTGCCTCCAGCGCTTCGATTGCTCCCGCGGCCCTGAAGCCGTTGCCTCCGATGAAGACTGCTTGCGCGGTGTCTGCCGCGTGCCCTGAGGCCCATTCGCAGACGGCGGCGGGCTCGATCGCGCGTGGGTCTTGCGAGAGTTCGGCCGACACTGATGAGACGACATCGAATCCCTGGCTAGCGAAGTAGGCGGCACCGAGTTCATTGAACTCGGGGTCGAACCATGGTGCACCGATAAGCGCCACCCGCTCCACCTTCAGGACGCGCAGCGCACGCACCGCCGATGCGCAGGTAGCAGCAACCGGGCGCCCGGTCAGCTGGGACAGCCGCAAGACCATGGCCATTTCGGCATCGAAGCCGATCGTGTACGCCGACGTGGTCGACGCGTAGCCGATCACATCGACCGGGTCCGTCAGCAGCTGTCCGGCGGCGCGGTCCACCGACGGCGCGGTGGTCAGCGGGCCCAAGACGGCCGGGGAAACCGGGCCGTCACTGCCGCCAGCCTCTGCGGTGCTCGTGATACGCACGACGCGCGTTGTGAGGCACCCGGGTGCCATCGCTGCGAACTCCACCTCCGGTCCGGGCACCTCGTGCGGCGTCAGCACACCGATGTGGATCACGGTGCCCATCATAGGCTCGGAAGCCGACCGTCAGGAGCATCGATAAACGACATCGGAAAGCCGCCAGCTCATAGCTGCCCAGCCGTCAGAAGAGCGGCGCCCATTCGACGGGCGGCGACCACGCGAAGACCCGCTCGACCCGCACATCGGCGGCCGTTCCCCGGCCAGCGATCCGCTGCGCCAGGTCACGCGCCGCATCCTCGTTGCTGGCGCCGAGCACGACGGACCTGCGCCGCCGCACCAGCGGCAGCCCCTCCGCGGTGAGCTGACCCGCCAGCTCCGCGGCGGCCCGCCGGGACGGCAGCGTGACCCGCACGGTCCACTGGAAGACCCCGGTGGCCCCGGTTCGCTCCGTGTCCTCGGCGACGCGGCGCCGGTGGATCGCCTCCGCCAGCTCGCTGGCGGACATCGATACCACGCGCGGATCGTCGTCCCATTCCGCGCTGGCCGGATGCCAGCGGTGCACCCTGACGTCCGCGGGCACACCGTGGCGGGCGGTCAGCTCGAGCGCCACCTGCACCGCCTCACTGGCGGCCGCTTCGGTCCCCGCGTAGGCGAAGAGGGCGAGATCACCGGCGCTGACCGTGGCGAGCTGTCCCAGCCGTTCCCGCATCTCGCCCGCCACCCGGCCACGGAGCAGCGAGGCCAGGCCACGCGACCCGCGGTAGAGCTGCACCGTGACGCGCCAGTCCGCCTCCACCGCCTTCGCCACCTCACCGCGGATCATCCGGGACGCGAGCGCGGATACCCGCGCCCGTTCTGAAGACAGATCTTGATTTTTCCAGCCGGCACTCCTGCGGACAATGGCCGATTGGGTTGCCCTCGCTGCCCTGACCGGCCAACGTTCGCGCCGCCACACTGCCCGGGGACCGCACCCGCTTTCTGCCTAACGTTGTCATCAACGCATATCGGCAACTATTGACAAATTTCCACATGCTCGCGTCTGATTAGAGCAGAGCGAGTCCTGCGAGGAGGCGGGGTCATGACTGAAGGCACTCACCACGACGCGGCGGGAGACGGCCCGTCCGCTCCGTCCGCTTGGTCCCGGCCGCGCAGGCGCGACTTCCTGCGGTACTCGGGCGCCGCCGTGGCCGGCGGGAGCCTGGCCGCTGCCGGAGGGGGGATGCTCGCCCCGGGGACCGCGCTCGCGGCCACGGCACCACGGAACGCGCTCCTGCCCGGCGCGGACGGCGCGGGCAGGCCGGCGGGCGGCACCACGGATCCCATCAGGCCACCGGCGGTGCCGCTGGCGGTGCGCGGCCCGTACCTGAGCACCTGGCTGCCGGCGACCGAGCTGCCGGGTACCTGGCAGCAGTTCTGGACCGGGCACATCACCGCGATGGCCGGCATCATCCGTGCCGACGGCATCTCGTACATGTTCATGGGCGCGCCTGCGATCGTGCTGGACGTGCCCAACGGCAACTCGGGCACGCAGTCGACGGTGCTCGGGTTCGAGCGCGCGCTCGAGCAGACGCTCCTCGAGGTCACCGCCACCAGGTCACGGTTCCGCCTGCAGGGCGGCGGCGTGGGGCTGGTCGCGGAGTTCCTGTCCCCCGTAGTACCGGGCGACCTGCGCCGCCAGTCGATCCCCATGAGTTACGTCCTGCTCACCGTGCACAGCCTCGACGGGCGGCCGCACGCCGTCCAGCTGTACGCCGACATCTCCGGTGAGTGGACGAGCGGCGACGTCGGCCAGATGATCACCTGGGCGCCGTACTCGGACTCCTCGATCAACGCGTGGACGGTGCAGCTGAGCAGCCAGCAACCGCTCACCGAGCAGGGCCAGCTCGCCGCGTGGGGCACGGTCGTGTGGGCGACCCCGGGCGCGCCGGGCCTGACCGTGCAGTCCGGCCAGGACCTCGTCGTGCGCGGCCAGTTCGTCTCCAGCGGCACGCTCACCGGCGCCAACGACACCAACTACCGGCCCATCTCCGACAAGTGGCCGGTCTTCGCGTTCTCCCGGGACCTCGGCACGGTGGGCACGTCGCCGGTCACCGTGCCGCTGGCCATCGGGCAGGTGCGCACGCCCGCGGTCAGCTACCTCGGCCAGAACCTGCAGCCGCTGTGGGCGGGTTACTTCTCCGGGTGGCAGGACATGACCCGGTTCTTCCTCGCCGACGCCGGCGGCGCGCGCAGGCAGGCGGACAGCCTGGACGAACGGGTGCGGGACGACGCGACAGCGGCCGGGGGCGAAGCCTACGCCGGGCTGTGCGCGATCTCGCTACGGCAGGCCTACGGCGGAACCGAGCTGGTGACGGGACCCAGCGGGCAGCCGTGGGCGCTCCTGAAGGAGATCTCCAGCGACGGCAACGTGTCCACCGTGGACGTCGTGTACCCGGCCTCACCGGCCTGGATCTACGCGGACCCGGCATACCTGGGGCTGCTGCTGGAGCCGCTGCTCGCCTACGCGGAGACCGGCGGCTGGCCGAAGGCCTTCGCCGAGCACGACCTGGGGTCCTCCTACCCGGTCGCGGCGGGGCACAACAACGGGCAGGAGGAGGACATGCCGGTCGAGGAGTCCGGCAACATGCTGATCATGACGGCCGCGTACCTGAGGCGGGCCGGCTCGAAGGCCGCGCCGTTCGCGAGGGCGCACTACACGATCCTCAAGCAGTGGGCCGACTACCTGACCGCCAACCTGCCCGACCCCGGGTACCAGAACCAGACCGACGACTTCGCCGGGTTCATCGCGCACAGCGTCAACCTCGCGCTCAAGGCGATCATCGCGGTCGCCGCCATGGGGCAGATCGCCGCCGCGGCGGGCAACAACGCGGACGCCGCCCACTACCGGGGGCAGGCCAAGGGGTTCATCAGCTACTGGCTGGCCAATGCGCAGGACCCGTCCGGCCAGCATCTGGACCTCACCTACAACGGCGCCGGCGGCGGCAACGGGACCTGGGGCACCACGTACAACGCGTACGCCGACCGGCTGCTCGGCACCGGGCTGATCCCGGCCGCGGTGCTGGCCGAGCAGGCGGCGTGGTACTCGAGCGTGATGAACGCGTTCGGCCTGCCGCTGCAGGTGCCGCACAGCTACGCGAAGTCGGACTGGGAGCTGTTCACCGCGGCCTGGCTGTCCCGCTACCCGGTCAAGCAGCAGCTCATCGACCGCGTCTACGGCTACGCGAACACCACGCCCAGCCGTGTCCCGTTCAGCGACCTGTACGACACCATCAGCGACCAGCAGGTGGGCTTCCAGGCCCGGCCGGTGCAGGGCGGCATCCTCGCGCTGCTCGCCCTGCACGCCACGGGCGGCTGAGCGATCTCAGCGCCCGCCTTCCCGGACTGCCCAACCGCGGGGCTGACCCAACCTTCAGCACCTCACCGGCGTCTGAAGTAGCGGATGACACGACGGGTAACTACGGGAAGGATTGGGAGCCGGGATGAAATGTGCGTTTAAGCGATGGACGCCACGCGCCGCCAGCCGAGGGGCGGCAGCCGGGTTGCTGGCTGTGGCGGCGGGAGCGGCGGCGGGCGCGGCCGGCGTCGCCGCCACCGGCACGGCAGCCGCCGCGACCAGCATCTGCACCGCCGCATCGTCGTCGCATGCAGCGCTCGCGGCGAGGCTGTCGCGGGACATCGTGCACGCTCTCGCCGGACGCGCGGACACCTACTCGGTCACGGTGGCCGACCGGCGCACCGGGATCGTGTGCCGGCTGGACGAGGGGCACCGCTACGACTCCGCCAGCGTCGTGAAGGCGACCATTCTCGCCGCCCTGCTGCGCTGGCACCAGGAGACGGGCCGCCGGCTGACGCAGAACGAGGTTCACCTGGCGACCTTGATGATCACCCAGTCGGACAACAACGCGGCCTCCGCGCTGTGGGCCGAGGCCGGCAGGGCGCGCCTGCAGCACTTGCTCAACCTGGCGAGGATGACCGAGACCCAGCTCGGTCCCGGCGGGTACTGGGGCCTGACCCAGATCACTGCCCGCGACGAGCTGACCTTGCTGCGCCTGCTGACCAAGAGCAACTCCGTGCTGAACTCCGCGTCGCGGTCGTTCGAGCTGGGCCTGATGGCCAGGGTCGTCTCATGGCAGCGCTGGGGCACTCCCGCGGGCGCGCCCAGGGCCGTGACCGTGCACGTGAAGAACGGCTGGCTGCCGCGGGCCACCCGCGGCTGGCGGATTCACAGCATCGGCGCGTTCACCGGCAAGGGCCGCGACTACATGATCGCCGTGCTGACCGACAACAACCCGTCGATGGCCTACGGGGTGACCACGATCGAGGACGTGGCCGTGGTCATTCACCGCGATCTCAACGCCGGCCTCCCGGCCGCGGTCGGGCGTACCGCGCTGACGCCGGCCCAGCAGGTTCCCGACGAGCGGCTTCCGGCGCTGCCCGCGATTCCGTGACGCCGGCGTCCCCGGCCGCCGGCGGTGGTGCCGTCGGCGGCCGGCGCTCCCCTCCAGAAGCTTTCAGCGAAGACCAGCATCGCGCCCAGAGAATTCACAGCGAATTCTCAAGGCGGAGTACTGGGCTCAGGTCATGAGACTTCGTTTGCTACTGGGAACGGGCGCGGTGGTGGCGCTGGGAGCCGGCGCGGCTGTCAGTGTGGGACTGCCCTCACCGGCGCCGGCGGTTTCCCTGGCCGCATCGGCCGTAACCGGACCGCAGGGTATTCACAAGATCAAGCATGTAATCGTGATCATGCAGGAGAACCGGTCATTCGACTCCTATTTCGGGACCTATCCGGGTGCCGACGGCATTCCGCAAGGAGTCTGTGTCCCCGACCCGCTGCACCACACGTGCATCAGGCCGTACGTTGACCACGCCGACAAAAACGCGGGCGGCCCGCACCTGAACGCGAACAGCATCGCGGACGTAGACGGCGGCAAGATGGACGGCTTCGTCAAGGAAGCCGAGACGGCGTGCAAGAGCGGCAAGCCCTGTTCGACGGATGTGATGGGGCATCATGTCGCGTCCGACATCCCGAATTACTGGGCGTACGCGAACAACTTCGCCCTTGACGACCACATGTTCGAGTCCGACGATTCCTGGAGCCTGCCGGCGCACATGGAGCTGGTATCCGCGTGGACGGCGAACTGCAGTGACCCGGCGAACCCGATGAGCTGCGTGGGAACGGACATGCCCAGGAACAGGACCGCCGCCAATCCCCGGCCGTTCGCCTGGACCGACCTGACGTGGCTGATGCACAGAAACAACGTGAGCTGGGGGTATTACCTCGATCATGGCGCGCAGTCCGCGGCCAACCCGGCGGGCGTTCCGGCGATCTGGAACGCGGTGCCCGGCTTCACCGACGTCCAACAGGACAACCAGGAGGGCGACGTCGCGCCGCTGAGCACGTTCCTCAGCCAGGCCGGGGCCGGCACGCTCCCGGCTGTCTCCTGGATCGTGCCCGCCCCGGCCGACAGCGAGCATCCGCCGGCCCTGGTCAGCAGGGGCCAGGCGTACGTGACCCGGATCATCAACGCGGTCATGAAGAGCAGCGACTGGAATTCCAGCGCGATCTTCCTCACCTGGGACGACTGGGGCGGCTTCTACGATCACGTGGTGCCGCCGGCGGTGGACGCCCTCGGCTACGGGATCCGGGTGCCCGCCATGGTCATCAGCCCCTATGCCAGGCGCGGGTTCATCGATCACCAGGCCCTGTCGTCGGACGCCTACCTGAAGTTCATCGAGGACGACTTCCTCGGCGGCGCCCGTCTCGACCCGGCCACCGACGGCCGCCCCGATTCACGCCCGGACGTCCGGGAGAACCTGGCGGGCAACATCATCCAGGACTTCGACTTCGGCCAGCCGCCGCGGCCACCGCTCGTCCTCAAACCCTGTCCCGCGACAACTCTCGTCCCGAAGCCGGTGAAGGGATGCACCGGATCCGTCGCTCTCGATTTCCGGAGCTGGGGAGACAGCTAGCCCGGCCGGAGGCTCCCATACGGCGCCCCGCGGACCCGTCGCTTACCGGACGGTGCTCACGGGGCGCCGCTCACCCGGCGGCGTGTGCGCCTGGATCCACGATGGCGGGCGCGTTCATGGCGGTGAGGCTGAGGAAGTCCGCGGCCCGCTCGAAGGTCTCCCCGACGGTATGGCCGGCCAGCCGGGACTGGTAGGCCCGGTACCGCATCATCTCCCAGCGCTGCGCGCGCGCCGACAGCGACGCGCAGGCGGGCGCGGGGAGCGAGTTCCACCTCCAGGCGGTGACCTCGGTGTCGCTGGCGCCGGGGGCACCGTCCGGAGCTGGCTCGATGAAGTCGGCGGGGTCGAGGTGCAGCCCCATCTGGTTACGCACGAAGCGCAGGCCGGCCAGGATGCCTTCGGTCGAGCGGCGTTCCGCCGCGGACTGCCCTGCCAGAACTGCGTCGTAGGTGTCGGGGTGGTAGCGCACCAGCGTGGCGTCCACGAGGGTGACCCACCAGACCGCCTCGCCGATCACCGCGAGCGCCCGTGGCCAGTCCGACGCCCTGACCCGGGCGAGCCGCGTGGTCACGTCGCTCATCGCGGTCATGGACCAGCCGAGCGCGCTCGCGCCGGCCGCGAGGGCACCCGTGTTCGCTCGGTTCCACGCGACCCGGCAGCGAGCCGAGCAGAACCGGGCGTGCTCCCGGCGAGGCGCGAACTCCATGCCGCACTGCGCGCAGACGCGGGTCTCAGCCATGCCGCCATGTTACGCGTAACACGCAGGGCGGCGGGCCGGAGGCTGGCGCAAGCTGAGGGGATACCTGCCAGACTGGTGCTGTGCGTGAGACCAGGGAACACGACGAGCCCCCGCCGGGAGAGCCCGCGCCCGGCCCGCAAGTCGAAGCGGCCGGCGGGCAGAATGATCCGCGTACCGACAGCGCGCTGATACTCGAGGGCATCCGCACGCTGCACAGTCGGCTGTATGACCTCGAATGCCGGATCGTGCCGGGGGCACGGGACCACGAGGCCGGGAAGCGCCCCGGCGCCCGGGACTTCGTGCCGGCGTGGAGACGCCCCACTCAGGGCGAGGCCCGCTGGCAGGTGGCGACCGCCGTCGCGGTCGCGGTCGCGCTCCAGTTCCCGGTGCCGGGCCGGCTCGCCCTCCTCCGCCCGGCGTGGCTGCTGCCGATGGCCGAGGGACTGCTGCTCCTGGCCCTCGTCATGGCCAACCCGCACCGCATCAACCGGGAATCACGGGTGCTGCGGACGATGAGCCTCGTCCTCGCGGCCCTTCTCAGCCTCGCCAACGCGTGGTCGGTGGCACGCCTCGTGATCGGGCTGGTGCAGGGCACCGAGGGGGAAAAAGCCGGGCCGCTCCTGGTAACGGGCGCGGTCATCTGGATCACGAACGTGATCGTCTTCGCGCTGTGGTACTGGGAATACGACCGCGGCGGCCCGGTCGCCCGGGCGAACGCCACCCGTGTCTACCCGGACTTCCAGTTCCCGCAGATGACGAGCCCGGAACTGGCTCCGCCGCACTGGGAGCCCGCGTTCGGCGATTACTTCTACCTGTCGTTCACCAACGCCACGGCCTTCAGCCCGACCGATGTCATGCCGATGTCCCGCTGGGCCAAGATGGCCATGACGGTGCAAGCCGCCGTCTCCATAGTGACCGTCGCCCTCGTCGTCGCCCGCGCCGTGAACATCCTCAAGTAACACCGAACCGGCGAACGACTCGGGCGAACGGCGCGGCAGCCGGTGAGCGGGCGGCGTCGTTAGACTTGGCGGCCATGAGCACCGAGCCGCCCGCCGTCACGAACACCGCCGTCACGAACACCGCCGTCACGAACACCGGGCCGCCGACCGCGGGAAACACGGAGCCCCCGGCGGCGAAGCGGATCCCGGCCAAGCGCACGCATCACGGCGACACAGTCATCGACGAGTACGCGTGGCTCACGGACCCCAGTGACCCGGCGACCATCGCCCACCTCGAGGCGGAGAACGCCTATACCGACGCGATGACAGCGGGCCTGGCCGGCCCGCGCGAGGAGATCTTCGCTGAGATCAAGGCGCGCACCCAGGAAACGGACCTTTCGGTGCCCGTGAGGAAGGGCGGCTGGTGGCGCTACGCACGGACGGTCGAGGGGCAGCAGTACGCGGTGTACTGCCGCCGCGCGGTGCGGCCGGGTGAGGTGACCCCGCCGCTGCCGGAGGACGGCAAGCCCCTCGACGGCGAGGAGGTTCTGCTCGACGAGAACGAGCTCGCCGCGGGCGCCGGATTCTTCGCGCTCGGCGCGTTCCAGCTCAGCCCGGACGGCCGGCTGCTCGCCTACTCCACCGACTTCTCCGGCGACGAGAGGTTCACGCTGCGGGTCAAGGACCTCTCCTCCGGCCAGGTACTGCCCGACGAGATCCCGGGCACGTTCTACGGCTGCGCCTGGTCGGCTGACCGCTCGGCGCTGTTCTACGTCACGGTCGACGACGCCTGGCGGCCGTACCGGGTGTGGCGGCACGAGATCGGCAGTCCCGCGGCCGGGGACACGATGGTCTTCGAGGAGACCGACGAGCGCTTCTGGGTCAGCGTCGGCCTCACCCGCAGCGAGCGGTACCTGAGCATCAGCACCGCCAGCGTGCTCACCAGCGAGGTGTGGCTGCTGGACGCGGCGCGCCCGCGCGGTGAGTTCGCCGTGGTGGCGCCGCGGCGGCAGGGCGTCGAGTACAGCGTCGAGGACGCGGGCGACCATCTGCTCATTCTGCACAACGACGACGGCGCGGAGAATTTCGAGCTGGCGACCGCGCCGCTGCCCGCGCCGGCCGGGGCCGGGATGGCTGGGGCCGCCGGGGTGGCTGGGGCCGCCGGGGCGGCTGGGGCGGCTGGGGTGGCTGGGGTGGCCGGCGCGGCTGGGGTGGCCGGCGCGGCGACCGCGCCCGGGGCCGCGGGCCCGCGGACGTGGACCCCGCTGATCCCGCACCGCGCCGACACCCGGCTGCTGAGCGTGAGCGCCTTCGAGGACTTCATCGTCGTCTACTTCCGCCGCGACGGGCTGACCGGCCTGCGCGTTCGCGGCTCCGGCGGCGAGCACGAGATCGCCTTCCCCGAACCCATCTACAGCGTGTCGCCCGGCATCAATCCGGAGTACGCGTCGACCACCTTCCGGCTCGGATACACGTCGCTGACCACCCCGGATACCGTCTACGACTACGCGATCACGACTCGCGAGCTCACCCTGCTCAAGCGCCAGCCGGTGCTGCCGCTGCCCGGCGGGCGCGGGTACGACCCCGCCGGCTACGAGCAGCACCGCGAATGGGCGACGGCGGGCGACGGCACGCGCGTCCCGGTATCCGTGGTGTGCGCCAGGGGAACGCCGCGTGACGGGAGCGCGCCCTGCCTGCTCTACGGGTACGGCAGCTACGAGGCATCCATGGACCCGCGCTTCTCGATCTCCCGCCTGTCGCTGCTCGACCGCGGTTTCGTCTACGCGATCGCGCACGTGCGCGGCGGCGGCGAGCTGGGCCGGCGCTGGTATCTCGACGGGAAGCTGCTCGAGAAGAAGAACACGTTCACCGACTTCGTGGCCTGTGCCGATCACCTGGTGAAGCAGGGCTGGAGCGCGCCGGAGCGGCTCGTCGCCCGGGGCGCGTCGGCCGGCGGCCTGCTGATGGGCGCGGTGGCCAACACGGCGCCGCGGTCCTTCGCCGGCATCGTCGCCCAGGTCCCGTTCGTGGACGCGCTGAACACGATCCTGGACCCGTCGCTGCCGCTGACCGTGACCGAGTGGGAAGAATGGGGCGACCCGCTGCACGACCCGAACGCGTACTGGTACATGAAGTCGTACTCCCCCTACGAGAACGTGACGGCGCGGGACTACCCGCGGATCTTCGCGCTGACCAGCCTGAACGACACCCGGGTGCGGTACCACGAGCCCGCGAAGTGGATCGCCAGGCTCCGCGCCGTGGGCGCGGGCGGGCCGTTCCTGCTCAAGACCGAGATGGAGGCCGGCCACGGCGGCCGAAGCGGCAGGTACGACGCCTGGCGGGAAGAGGCGCTGGTGCTCGCCTGGATCATCGGCACCGCCCGCGCCGCCCAGCTTGGCTAGGTGTCGAAGAGGGCGCTGACGGACTCGCCGCCGTGGATGCGCCGGATCGCCTCGGCCAGAATGGGGGCCACGGTCAGCACCTGCAGCTTGGGATTCGAGGCCGGCACCGGCACCGAGTTCGTGCAGACGATCTCGGTCACATCCTCGGCCGCGGCGAGCTTGTCCAGCGCGCCGTCGGTGAAAAGGCCGTGCGTGCACGCCACCGCGATCGACCGGACGTCCTGCTCGCGCAGCCGTTCCAGCAGCTCGAACATGGTAGTGCCGCGCGCGATCTCATCGTCGATGACGATCACGTCGCGGCCGGCCACGTCGCCGATGATGGCGGAGATCGAGACCCGCGAGTCGCTGAACCGCTCCTTGGCGCCGGCGGCCAGCGGCAGCCCCAGCCGGCGGGCGAACGTCGCGGCCCGCTTGGCGTAGCCGAGGTCGGGCACCACAACGACCGCCGAGGAAAGGTCCCGGCCGCCGAAATACCCGGCGAGCTCGCGCAGCGCGTGCAGGTGATCGACGGGCACCGAGAAGAAGCCGTGCACCTGCGGCGCGTGCAGGGTCAGTGTGAGGACCCGGTTGACGCCCGCGGTGACCATCAGGTCGGCGACGAGGCGGCCGCCGATGGAGATCCTGGGCTTGTCCTTTTTGTCCGAGCGGGCGTAGGCGTAGTGCGGCATGACCGCGGTCACTCGCGCCGCCGACGCGCCCCTGGCCGCGTCCGCCATCAGCAGCAGCTCGACCAGGTGCTCCTGGACCGGCGGCACAAGCGGCTGGATCAGGAACACGTCCCGTTCCCGGCAGTTGGCCTGCAACTGCACCTCGAGGCAGTCGTTGGCGAACCGGGTCATCCGCACCGGGCTTAGCGGCACGGAGAGCTGTGTGCTTATCTCGGCGGCCAGCGCCGGATGCGCGCTGCCGCCGAACAGGACGACGTCACCGTTCACAGGCCATCCGGCCGGGTTTCGTCAGGGCGGCTCGGCGCGTCCGGATGGCGCGGCGGGAGCCCGAGACGCTCCCTGATCTCCTTCTGGACGATGTCCGGCGCGGACCGCGCGTCAAAGGTGATCACGTATTCCTTCCGGCGGAACAGGTCGAGCACCGGGTTGGTCTTCTCGTGGTATTCCCGCAGCCGGACCGCGAGCGCCTCCTCCGTGTCGTCTTCCCTGGTGACCAGCTCTCCCCCGCATACGTCGCACCGTCCCGGCACGGTGGGGCTGTTGGCGAGCAGGTTGTAGTCCATGCCGCACCCGGAACACAGCCGCCGGTTGAGCACCCGGCGGCGGACCTCGCTGTCCGGCAGGTCCAGATAGATGACCGCGTCGATGTCGTAGCTCTCCAGGAAGAACTCGGTCTGGCGGCGGTTACGGGGAAACCCGTCGATGATGAAGCCGTAGTTCCAGTCGTGCTGCGTCAGGCGGTCCTGTACCACGGACTCGACCAGGTCGTCGCCGACCAGTTCCCCCGCCGCCATGACGCGCCGCACCTGTGCCCCCAGCTTGGTGTGCTTCTGCACGTTCCAGCGGAAGAGGTCGCCCACGCCGATATGCACGATATCCAGGTCCGCCTCGAGCATCTCGCTCTGCGTTCCCTTGCCGCTGCCCTGAACCCCCATGATGACGTACTTTCGCATGCCAACACCCTAGCCACGGTTCGTCGCGCGGAGCCGGCTGCCCTCCACCGGCCGCAGCATATGCACCCATGCGCTGGTGTGCTGGGTCTCACCCGGGGCGCGCTAGTCTCGTTGACATGGAAAACCCCGGCTCCGTGCCTACCTGGCGGTTCCTCGTATCGCCGAAATGGCTGGGCTGGCACCTGCTGATGGTCGTGTCGTTCGCGGGCATGCTGTGGATGGGCGACTGGCAGCTGCACCGCGCACTGTCGGGCAACGGTTTGAGCTGGGCGTACACATTCGAATGGCCGTTGTTCGCGGGATTCGCCGTGGTGTTCTGGGCCAAGACCATCAAGGACGAGTTCCGCATCAGGCGCGGCGGCGGCGAGGAGCCGGCGGTCGCGGCAGCCGATCTGCCGGCCGGGATCGGCGCCAGGCCGCCGGACGGCGCCGCCGTGGCCGGAGTGGCCGCACCGCCCGGCGACGATCCCGAGGACGAGGAGCTTGCCGCCTACAACGCGTACCTGGCCCGGCTGAACACCGAGGTCAAGGGCCACGGCCGGTGGCACGGGCTCAGGTAGGACGACAGCTCGGGCAGGACGACAGACGGACAGGAGGTACCCGCGTTGCGCGCAGCCGTGCTCCGCTACCGGGTGATGGCGTACATAACCGGCGTGGTGCTGATCGTGCTGTGCTTCGCCGGAATCCCGCTGCAGGTCGCGGGCCACCCCGCCGTGGCCAACGACGTCGGCGTGGTGCACGGCATCCTGTACATCATCTACCTGGTGACCGCCTGGGTGCTGTCCAGGAAGCTGCGGCTCGCCACGGGGCCCACGGTGATCCTGCTGCTGGCGGGCACGATCCCGGTGATGACGTTCGTCGTCGAGCGCTGGGTCACCCGCCGGTTCATCAACCCCGCGCTCGCCGGGACCTCGCCGGCGGCGCAGACGGTGAGTCCTTGACCCACGTGAACCAGCATTACTTCTCGCCGCATCCGGAGGCGCCGCACCGCCCGGGCACCGTCCGCGTGGTCCTCCGGGACGTCTACCTGGAGCTGGAGACCGACGCCGGGGTGTTCTCCCCCGGCCGCCTCGACCCCGGCACGCGGCTGCTGCTGGAGGCGGGGCCGCCGCCCCCGCCGTCGGGAGACCTCCTCGACCTCGGATGCGGCTACGGCCCGGTCGCGTGCGTGCTCGCCGCCCGGTCGCCGGGCGCGACGGTCTGGGCGACCGACGTCAACGAGCGGGCGCTGGCGCTGTGCGCGGGCAACGCCCAGCGATCCGGGCTGCGCAACGTCCGCTGCGTCCCGCCCGGCGACCCGGCGCTGCCCGGAAAGTTCGACGCCATCTGGTCCAACCCGCCCGTCCGCATAGGGAAGGATGCCCTGCACCAGCTGCTGCGCGACTGGCTCGCCCGGCTGCGTCCCGGCGGCCTGGCATGCCTGGTGATGAGCCGCCACCTCGGCGCGGACTCGCTGCACGCCTGGCTGCGGGCGAACGGCTGGCCGGTGACACGGATCGCCGCACGGACCGGTTACCGGCTGCTCCTTGTCGATTATCCCGAACGAGAGGTGGCGGCTCCCTCATGACGGACCAGGACCCGGTGCCGCGGCCGGCCGCACCGGCCGGGCCGCCCCGGCAGCTGCGGCCCACCGAGGTCAAGCGGCTGAACCGGGAATGGCGGCGGCAGACCGGGGCGCGGCTGGCGCTGCTGCTCGACTCGGTCGGCCAGCCGTTCAACGTCGGCTCGATCATCAGGACCGCGGCGGCGTTCGGGGCCGAGCACATGTGGCTGTGCGGCAGCACCGCGCCGCCCGGCCACCCATCCGCGCGGAAGACCGCGCTGGGCACCGAGCGCCTGGTCACCACCGAAATCGAGCCGAGCCCGGTCGCCGCCGCCAAGGCGGCGGCGACCATGGGGATGCGCGTGGTCGCGGTCGAGCTCGCGTCGGGCGCGGTGCCGCTCGCCGCGGCGCCGCTCGACGGCGACGTGTGCCTGGCGGTCGGCAACGAGGACCACGGCTGCAGCGCGGCGCTGCTCGCCGTCGCCGACGCCGTGACCTACATTCCGCAGACCGGCCGGGTCGGCTCGCTGAACGTCGCGGTCGCCGCCGCCATCGCCATGGCCGAGGCCCGCCGCCGGGAGTGGGCGCGGTGAGGTGAGAGCCGGTAACAAACGGCTACCGTCTCCTTGCGCTCCCGACACGCGGCGTTCACCGGGTACACCAGGCCAGAAGGCATACTCACGTCTGTGGCAGTAGCGTTCCTTGATCACCCGCGCCCGGCCGCGTTCGCGCACCGGGGCGGCGCGGCGCATGGCCTGGAGAACTCCTGGCCCGCTTTCGAGTACGCGGTCAAGCTCGGCTACGCGTACCTGGAGACCGACGCCCGCGTCACGTCCGACGGGGTCCTGCTCGCCTTCCACGACCGCACCCTGGACCGGGTCACCGACTCCTCGGGGCCGGTCGCCGCCATGCCGTACAGCGAGGTCGCCACGGCCAGAATTGGCGGCAAGGAGCCCATACCGCTGATCGAGGATCTGCTGGGCAGCTGGCCTGAACTGCGGTTCAACATCGACCTGAAGGATGCGGGCTCGATCCGCGCGGTGGGCCGGGCGCTCAGCCGCACGCGGAGCTGGGACCGGGTGTGCATCACGTCGTTCTCCGGCGCGCGGCTGCGCGAGGCGATGGGGATACTCGACCGCCCGGTATGCATGGCCGTCACCCCTGCGGCGATCGCGGCCCTGCGGTACGCGGGGGTCCCCGGCCGGGCGCTGGCCGCCTGGCTCGCGCGGTCCGGTGCCCAGTGCGCGCAGGTCCCGCGGCAGATCGCCACCCGCGAGTTCATCCGGCGTGCCCAGGCGCTCGGGCTGCACGTGCACGTGTGGACGCTCAACACCCGGCACGCGATCGAGCGCGCGCTGGATCTCGGCGCGGACGGGGTCATGACCGACCAGATCGTGCTGCTCCGCGACGTCCTCACCGAGCGCGGCCAGTGGCATCCCCGGCCCGGCTTCAGCGACCGGCCGGTTTTCACCGAGCCGCGCCTCTAACGAGACCTGTTCGCGATCTTTCCGCACCGTGGGGTTTTGGATACGCCCGGCAAGGGGAATCTTGTCCGGGTATCCAGCGTTGCTCTAAGAGATCGCAAACCGCCTGGGAGGCAGCAAGTATGGCCGAACGCGCACTACGCGGAACCCGGCTCGGTGCAACTAGCTACGAGAACGACAGGAACACCGACCTGGCCCCTCGCCAGGACGTGGCCTTCGACTGCCCCAACGGCCACCATTTTAGCGTGCCGTTCGCCGCGGAGGCGGAACTGCCCCCGGTCTGGGAGTGTCGTGTCTGCGGCGCCATGGCCGTCGCCACGACCGGCCAGTCTCCGTCGCCCAAGAAGTCGAAGCCGCCGCGCAGCCACTGGGACATGCTCATGGAGCGGCGCAGCGTCGAGGACCTCGAGGCTGTGCTGGCCGAGCGGCTCGAGATCATCAGGGAGCGGCGCCAGGTGGAAAGCAGCCGGGACGCCGCCGCGGCGGAGCGTACGCACCACCGCCGCAGCGCCTAGCTAGCGGCCGCCCAGGCCGCGGCCGCGGTGGCGCAGGCGGGTGGCGAAGCCCCACTGGGCGACCCGCCAGAACGCCTCGCGGATGACCGTGCTGTCCATCTTGCTGACCCCGCGCTCCCGCTCGACGAACGTGATCGGCACCTCGGTGACCCGCAGGCCCGCCTGGATGACGCGGATGGTCAGGTCGATCTGGAAGCTGTAACCGGTCGACTCGACGTTGCTCAGGTCGATTCTGCGGAGCGTCGACGCGCGGTACGCGCGGAAGCCGCCGGTGGCGTCTCGCACGCCGAAGCCGAGCATCAGCCGGATGTAGATGTTGGCGCCCTTGGACAGGAACTCGCGGGACTTCGGCCAGTTGACGACCCGGCCGCCGGGGACGTAACGCGAGCCGATCACCGCGTCCGCACCGTCCAGGGCCAACAGCAGGCTGGGCAGGTCCTCCGGCCGGTGTGAGCCGTCGGCGTCCATTTCCACGATCACGTCGTAGCCGTGCTCGAGGGCCCAGCTGAAGCCCGCGATGTAGGCGCGGCCGAGTCCTGCCTTCTCGGTGCGGTGCATGATCTGGACGTGGCTGTCGGTCTCGGCGAGCTTGTCGGCGAGGTCACCGGTGCCGTCGGGGCTGTTGTCGTCGACGACCAGCAGGTCCACGTCCGGTGCCGACGTCCTGATGCGCCCCGCCATGATCTCGAGGTTCTGCCGCTCGTTGTACGTCGGCATGACGATGATCACGCGGTCCGTGCTTGCCGCCGCCTCCGCCATACTCCTGCCCTTCGCCCAATCGTTTCCAGCGGAAGAGGGCCCGGGCAGCACCTTCGGACCGGATCCGTCCCGTCGGCAACGAGCTCGGTCTCCGTTGTCTACTGGGCGCCCGGGCCCCTTCCAGGCCCAACCCCCCGTCCAGCCGGACGTGCGCAGGCCCGCTCTCCATTCCGCGCCCGGCATCCGAGTGGCTGGGTGCCTCTCCGCCCCCGCCCCTGACGCGGCCTGCAATCACGTGCCAGCCGGTCCAGCCGGCGAGCCCGGTGCTGGACTGTGCAAAGAACTTACCGCTGATCCCGTCAATGTCAACTGCGGAGGTCACCGGTCCCGGCCGGGCATGGCCCTACACTACGGCGTCGACGGCACCAGCGCGCTGACCGTGACGTTCAGCACACCCCTCGCGGCGGCGCCGCCGTGCACCCTCGTCACCGTCACCTCCTGAGCGGTGTTTTGCCTGGCAGGGGGCTTCCAGTCGCGGCCTGGGCGAGGTACAACGGAGTCTTGGGAGCGGAATGAGCGGCGCACGGCGCGCCGCGCGATCGCCCGTCCTGCTCGCGGGCTTCAAACGCGCGGCAGGAGGCAGCCATGTCAGCCAGCGTGTGGATACTCAACCTCATCGTGCTCGCCGCGGTCCTCGAGGCGGACCTGGGCTACCGGCGGATCACGCCGAGACGGCTGCTGCGGCCGGTCATCATCGCCGCTGTGGTCGCGGCCATCTATCTCAAGGGCGCCAGCGGTTCCGGGACCGGGCTGTGGCTGGAGCTGGCGGCCGTCGGCGCCGGGATCGTGCTGGGCCTGGTGGCGAGCGCGCTCATGCGGGTCTCGGCCGGGCCCGACGGCAGTGCCTACAGCCGCGCCGGGGCCGCCTACGCCGCGCTGTGGGTCGTGGTCGTCGGCGCCCGGCTCTGGTTCGCCTGGGGCTCCGGTCACGAATTCTCCCGGCAGCTCGGCAGCTGGCTGCACACCGAGCACGTCACCGGCGCCGTGCTCGTCGACTCGCTTATCTTCCTGGCCATCGCGATGCTGCTCACCAGGACCGCCAGCCTGCTGGTGCGATCCGGCCTGCTGAGCGGCGGCGGTGTGGCCGCCGGCCCGGCCGCCGGCCGCCGCATCCGCCCGGGCGCGTCCCTGTAACGGGGCGGGAACGACGACCGTGCCGGTGGCGGTGACGGCGATCAGCGGCTCGGCGAGGACGGTCGCGGCCGAGGGGCCGCGGGAGGGGTCGGCTCGGCAGACCACGCGCGCCTCGAAGGCCAGTTCCCGGCTGCGGCGGCCGACGGCCGTCACCGCGGCCGACACCTCGATGACGTCGCCGGCCCGCACCGGCGCGCGGAACTGCACCTCCGAGTAGGCGGCGAACAGCCCTTCGTCGCCGTCCATGCGGATGCACGCCTCGGTGGCGACGTCGCCGAGCAGGCCGAGAACGTACGCGCCGTCGACGAGACCGCCGCCGTAGTGCGCGGCGCCGTGCGGGACGTACCGCCGGTGGGTCACCACAAGGTCGAGTCGCGGTTCGGCGTCCCCGGCGGTCATGCGCGGGCCCCCGCGCGCCCCGTGCCGGCGCTGGCGGGCTCCGTGTGGGCCCCCGCGGGCTCCGGGGCGAGCGCGTGCACCAGGTAGCTGGCCACCTCGCGGGGTGTCGTGCCCCGGCCGAAGATCTTGTCGACGCCGAGCGCGCCGGCCGCCGACGGGTCGAACCGGGGGCCGCCGACCACGAGCAGGGGACGCGGGCGGACGTCGCGGAACGCCTCGCCGAGCGCCCGGGCGTTGAACAGGTGCGCGTCGCGCTGGGTGACGACCTGGCTGACGAGCACCGCGTCGGCGCGCTCGGCGACCGCCCGCGAGACGAGCGCGGGGATCGCCACCTGAGCGCCCATGTTGACCACCCGTATCTCGCGGTAGTACTCCAGTCCCTTCTCTCCCGCATGCCCCTTCACGTTCAGGATGGCGTCGATGCCCACCGTGTGCGCGTCGGTTCCCACGCAGGCGCCGACGACGGCCAGCTTCCTGCCGAGTGCCGCGCGGATCCGCAGGTTCACCTCGGCCGACGGCAGCACCGGGAACTCCCGTTCGGCCACCGTGACCGCCGACAAGTCGACAAGGTGACTTACCCGCCCGTAGACGATGAAGAACGTGAAGTCCGGCCCGATGGCCTTGGCATGCACCACCATCGCCGGGTCGAGGCCCATCTTCGCGGCGAGCTGCAGGGCGGCGCCCTCGCCGAGCGCGCGCTCGGCCTCGGTGCCCGACGGGACCGGAAGCGTGAACGACACCTGGACCCGCCCGTCCCCCGTCGTGTCGCCGTAGGGCCTGATGACGCGCTGCTGATCCATGGCCTGCGCGACGCCCGTCGTACGGGTCTCCGGGTCGCCCATCACACGCCTCCCTCCAGGGCCACGATGGCCGGATTGAAATACCCGCCGGCCCGCTCGATGACGCCGTCCAGGCCGCGGCCGCCGGCGGGCGGGCGTTTCGTCACGCCGAACGTGCCGTCGGCGATCGCCTGGAGCAGCCCGCCGGCGCAGATCCGGCGCAGCAGGTCCACGGCCTCGTCGAGCACCAGCCGGGCACGGCGGGCGACGAACCCGTCCGGCTCCGGGCGGAACGACTCGCCGAGCCGCCCCGCGGCCTGCCGGACGTACCGGACGTTCTCGAGCGCCAGGTCCCGGTCCGCCAGGAACGGCGTGTGTATGCCCTCGGTCATCATGCCGACGAGCAGGATGGACTGACCGGTCATGAACCCGCACAGGTTGAAGAACGCGTCGAGCAGGTAGCCCGCGAACACGTTCCCGGTCATGTGCTTGGTCGGCGGCATGTACTTCAGCGGCGCGTCCGGGAACAGCTCGCGGACGAGCTGCGCGTGGGCCAGCTCGAGCAGGAACGAGTCGGGCACGGCGGGGTTGATCTCGAACGCGTGCCCGAGGCCGAGCTGCCAGTCCTCCAGCCCGGCCTCCCGCGCGAAGTACTCGTTGAGCAGCTGGGAGACCACCACCGTGTGCGCGGCGCCGACCGCGTCGGCGGTCGTGAGGTAGTTGTCTTCGCCGGTGTTGATCACGATGCCGGCGCGGGCGTGCACCTGCCGGGAGAAGCGCTGGTCGATGAAGGTGCGCACGGGGTTGATGTCGCGGAAGATGATCCCGTACATGCAGTCGTTCAGCATCATGTCCAGCCGCTCCAGCCCGGCCAGCGCGGCGATCTCCGGCATGCACAGCCCGGAGGCGTAGTTGGTGAGCCGGACGTAGCGTCCCAGCTCCCGCGACACGTCGTCCAGCGCCGCCCGCATCAGCCGGAAGTTCTCCCGCGTCGCGTAGGTGCCCGCGTAGCCCTCCCTGGTCGCGCCCTCGGGCACGTAGTCGAGCAGGGACTGGCCGGTGGACCGGATCACCGCGATCACGTCCGCGCCCTCCCGCGCCGCGGCCTGCGCCTGCGGGATGTCCTCGTAGATGTCGCCGGTGGCCACGATCAGGTAGATCCACGGTTTCGGCGGGTCGGCGATGTCCGTGATCATGCGGGCCCGTAGCGCCCGCTGGGCGTCGATCTTCGCCAGGCCCGCTTGTACCGAACGGGCGGCGGCTTCGCGCGCCGCGACGGCATCCCGCCCGTCGGGGATCCTGAACTTCACCTGGCCCGCCGCGGCCTGTTCGGCCAGCGCCCGCAGGTCCGGGTGGCCGCCGGCGAGCATCGCGTCCCAGGCGGGCAGGGCGACGCCGTGCTCCAGCCCGGCCGCCTCGCGGACGGCGTCGGTGAGCCTGTTGACCCACGGCATCCCGTCGGCGTCGGCCCCGTCCAGGCCCGCCAGCCTCAGCACGGCCCGCTCGATGGACACCGTGGTGTGCGTCCGCGCCATCCGCGTGACCGGCTCCCCCGCCCGGCGCGCGAGCTCGCGCGCCTCTATTACCTTCGCGGGGTCGAGCCCGAGCTTCGCCGTCACCTGCCGTCACCTCCCCCAGCCGTCCCCCCTTCGCCTCCTCCAGCGCCGTCCATTTCGTGATCACGGAATCGCGGGGTCGTATATGGCACCTTCGTTTCCACCACGCCGTTTGTTGCTGGGGTTTCGTGGAAACGAGGGGTCGTTCCGGGGCCCGGGGTTTCCGCCGATTCGGCCTCCAGCCGCTTCTCGAAGAGGGAGCGGACGAAGGGGTTGGTGCGGATGAGGCCCAGGGCGAGTTCCGCGTGGCCCGGCACGTAGCCGTTGCCGATGAGCATGGTCACGTCGGCCGCCAGGCCCTCGGCGCCAAGCGCGGCGGCGCTGAACGACGTCGCCATGGAGAAGAAGATCACGGTGCCGCCCGCGGCGGTGGCCAGGATCGCGCCGCCCTCGCAGCCGGGAACGTCGACGCACACGACGGTGACGTCGGCCGGGCCGCCGGCCGCGGCCACCGCCGCGGCGACCGCCACCGGATGCCGCGCGTCCGCGATCACCACCGCGTCGGCGAGCGGCCCGGCGCCGCGGAGCAGCGCCGCCTCTTTTTCGTCGGGGACGACGCCGATGATCCGGCTGGCGCCCGCCTCCCGCGCGGCGGCCGCCGACAGCGACCCGCTCTTTCCCGACGCGCCCAGGACGGCGACCACCGGGGCGCTGCGCCCGCGCACGACCCGCCAGGTCAGCGCGGGGGCACCGCAGACATCGAGGACGGCCAGCGAAAGCGGCACCGGCAGGTCATCGGGCAGCACCGCCGCGATCGACCGGGCGAACACGATCGCGTGCCCGTCGCACGGCACCTGCTCCGACAGCCCGTCCCAGCGGGCCAGGCCGTCGTGGATGGCCAGCGGGGTGAGCGTCAGTGACACCAGCGTCGCGACCCGGTCGCCCGGTCGCAGGCCCAGCGGGGAGCGCGGGCCGACGGCCTCGACCACGCCGGTCAGCATGCCGCCCGAGCCGGTCACCGGGTTGTGCATCTTCCCGCGAGACGCGATGATCTCGCGCACCGCCGCCCGGATCGCGTCCCCGTCGCCGCCGTGCTCCCGGCTGAGCTGCCGGTAGGACGCGGCGTCGAGGTTGAGCCGCTGCACCCGGATCCGTACCTCGTCCGGCGCGATCTCCGGGCTGGCATCGAGCCGCCACGCCGCCTGCGGGAGGACGCCCGCGTCACGCTCCGGCCCGGTCACCCGGTGCAGGCCGAGCGGCGAGCCGGATGCGCCTGTCACCGGGCCGCCCGGGTCCGCCTGGGTCGTGGCCCCCGGCCGTACTGGATGTAGCTCGCGCATGCCGTCACCTTCCCGTCGGTCACCGCGGTCCCACCGGTCTCCGGATCGCCTGCGGATCCTGGTATGCCCCGCGGATCCTGGTAAGCGCTGCGGATCCTGGTAAGCGCCGCGGTCCTGCTAAGCGCCGCCCGCTTCAGGAAAATTTGCTCTTGAGGTACTCTTCTACCGTAGCTTCTTTCGTAAGTTACGAGTAGTCCGCAGCATCGTCCCGTCCCCGTCACTTCGATGCTCCGGGAGGCATCCATGGTCGATCAGCCGTATGTCTACCGGCGGCGCGAGCTCACCGAGCCGGACTGGCGCCGCTTCCCCGGCTGGGCCGGGGTGACCCAGGCGGAGTGGGAATCCGCGCAATGGCAGCGCGCGCACTGCGTGAAGAACGCACGCCAGCTTCGCGAGGTGACCGGCGCCGGGCTCGGCGAGGGGTTCTTCGGCGACCTGGAGCGGGATCAGCGGGAGCGTGCCACGATGTCGATGCTGGTGCCGCCGCAGATGCTCAACACGATCGCGCCCGCGACCGCGCCGGAAGACCGCGCGTTTACCGACGCGTTCTACGCCGACCCGGTGCGCCGGTACATGATCCCCGTATTCAGCGACCGCCGGGCGGACTGGCCGTCGCACCCCTACGCCCAGCGGGATTCGCTGCACGAGGCGGAGATGTGGGCGGTCGAGGGGCTCACTCACCGCTACCCGACCAAGGTGCTTGCCGAGCTGCTGCCGACCTGCCCCCAGTACTGCGGCCACTGCACCCGGATGGACCTCGTCGGGAACCCCACCCCGTTGTTCGGCAAGCAGAAGTTCGCGCTGGCGCGCGGGGACCGGCTCACCGCGATGCTCGACTACCTGCGGCGTACGCCGGGGGTTCGCGACGTCGTGGTGTCCGGCGGTGACGTGGCGAACCTGCCGTGGCCGCGACTGGAGTCGTTCGTTGCCTCACTGCTCGAGATCGAGAACATCCGCGACATCCGCCTCGCCAGCAAGGCGCTGATGGGGCTGCCGCAGCACTGGCTGTCCGGCGAGGTGCGGGCGGGAATGTCCCGGCTGGGCACAGTCGCGCGCTCGCGCGGGGTGAACATCGCGATCCACACCCACGTGAACGCCGCCCAGTCCGTCACGCCCCTGGTGGCGCGCGCCGCGCGGGCGATGCTGGATACGGGCATCAGGGACGTGCGCAACCAGGGCGTGCTGCTGCGCGGGGTCAACGACAGCGCGGGCGCGCTGCTCGACCTGTGCTTCAGCCTGCTGGATGAGGCCGGGGTCATGCCTTATTACTTCTACATGTGCGACATGATCCCCGGCAGTGAGCACTGGCGGCTGACGCTGCGCGAGGGCCAGTCGCTGCAGCAGGAGATCATGGGCTACCTGCCGGGGTTCGCCACGCCGCGGGTCGTGTGCGACGTGCCCTACGTGGGCAAGCGCTGGGTGCACCAGGCGGCCCGTTACGACACGTCGCTCGGCATCTCGTACTGGGCGAAGAACTACCGCACCGCGCTGGAGGCGGACGACCCGCTCGCCCTCGGCCGCGAGTACGCGTACTACGACCCGATCTACATGCTCCCGGAGGACGGCCAGGCCTGGTGGCGGGCGCGCGCCCGCCGCAGCGAGCACAGCCAGTACAGCGAGCACAGCCAGTACAGCGAGCACAGCCAGTACAGCGAGCACGGCCAGTACAGCGAGCACGGCACGGAGGGTGCCGCCGTGACCACGGCGGCACCCTCCGCCGCCGGCTGAGTCACCGGCTGAGTCACCGGCCGAGCGGGATCTCGGCGAACGGGAAGGCGGCGGGCTGGCGCCCCGTGGCCTGTGCCCGTCCCGATCCCTTCACCCGCTCCGACTCCTCCGGGTCCACCGCGAATATGGTCAGCCGGCCGCCGGTGAGACCCCTCTCACGAGCCCACGTGCTGAGTTCCTGGACCATGCCGCCGAGGTGGTCCGCGCACACGTCCGTCCGGCGGAGCACCGGCTCCGGCCCGGACGCCTTCAGCTGGACCTGAAAGCAGACGGCGTGGTGGCAGCCCTCCTCGGCCCCGCACGCCGCGCCGTCCCGTCGCGGCTCCGGCCCGGGCTCGCCGGGCATGCGTCAGCCGCCAGCCAGCGTGTGCGGCATGGGCAGCGCCCCCGCGCCTGCCCCGCCGCCCAGCACGATCGCGTCCGTGACGGGCGCGCCGGCCGCGCAGGCCACGGCGGCGGCCGCGGCACCGGCCGCCGCCGTGGCGAGCGCGATGATCCCCGGCCGCGACGTCATCGGCGTCACCGCTGACCGGGACGTGTGCAGAGCCGCCGCCGGCACCGGTGTCGCGCATCCGGATCACGAGGTACTCCCCGAGCCGGTCCCGCGCGTCGTACAGTCATAGAAGGTGTTCCTTTCCTGGGGAATGCTTTGGAACAGTGACGGCCCCCCTGCTGCAACAGGGGGGCCGTTGCCGTTACGGCAACGGCCCGGTGCCGCTGGGCGAAAGTACGGCACCGAAGCCGCCAGACGCAATATTGGCGGCAATATGGTGCGGCTGCCACCCCAATGGAAATATTCGCCACAGTCCCCACTTGCGTGTGTGATTATCTGAATACAACGCGTATTGCCGTTTAACGGCAACCGTTCGGTCGCGCGTACGGATCATGGTCTTTACTTGGCGAGTTGCCCACTCCTTTGGAGGGCGACGGTCGTGCTCACGGCTTAAAATGCCGGCATCGCCAGGCACAGCGACTCATGATCATGAAAGCCGATCACCGGCCGGCCGGTTGCGGTCATCGGCGCATCGAACGTGTCCCGCCTGTGGCGGCGCAAGCGCTATTTGCAGTTGCACGTGCATTGGCGAATTTGTGAACGCTAACAACTGGAAATCGGCCCCGCCGCTTCCTGCGGTCAGCCTGAATGCGGGCCCCAGCCGGTGACCGACCGTAGCGCGTCGATCGACGAATCATGAACCTTTCACCGCGCGGGTCCGCCGGCACGCCGGTGACCTGCGTCGCAGCGGCCAGGCCTGGTAGACGGCGGCGACCGGGGCTTACCGTGCGCTCAGGAGCAAAGGTTCTTCCGAGGAAGGAGGGACGGCTGAGTGCGTTTCAGGCCATCTTTCGCGGCGGGCGCCATCGCGGTGCTCACGATGGCGGGCGGCGCCGCGATGCTCACGAACACCGGTGCCCGCGCCGCCACGACCACATTGTGTAATTCGCAGACCCAATCGGTCGCCGGCGGCACCTACATCGTCCAGAACAACGAGTGGGGTTCCAGCGCATCCGAGTGCATCACCACCGACGGCAACGCCGACTTCACGGTGGCGAACTCGGCCATCAGCAACGCCACGAACGGCGCGCCCGGCGGCTACCCGTCGATCTACCAGGGGTGCCACTGGGGTGCGTGCAGCTCGGGCGGCCTGACCTCCACCCCGATCCAGGTCTCCAGCCTGACCCCGGGCAAGGTGACGACCAGCTGGAGCACAACGCAGCCCGGCGGCAGCAACGACTACGACGTCGCCTACGACATCTGGTTCAACCGGACGCCGACGACGACGGGCCAGCCCAACTGCACCGAGCTGATGGTCTGGCTCAACCACAACGGGCCCGTGCAGCCGTTCGGCTCGACCATCGCCAGCAACGTCACCGTCGGCGGCCACACCTACAACATCTGGGAGGGCGCCCAGTCGAGCTGGGACACCATCAGCTACGACATGACGTCCGGCACCACCTCGGTCAGCAACCTGGACGTCGGCGCGCTCGCACAGGACGCGGTCAGCCGCGGCTACCTGTCGAGTTCGTGCTACCTGATCGACGTCGAGGCCGGCTTCGAGCTCTGGCAGGGCGGCGCGGGCCTCGCCACCAACTCGTTCTCGGTGAGCGTCAACGGCAGCGCCCCGTCCCCCTCACCGACCCCGGCGTCGCCCTCCCCGTCACCGACACCCACGTCCCCGTCACCGTCACCGACGCCGACGGGTGGCTCCACGTCAGCCTGCTCGGTCGCGTACTCGCTGGTCAACAGCTGGCCGGGCGGCTTCCAGGGACAGGTCAGGGTGTCCAATACCGGCTCCAGCGCGATCAGCGGCTGGACGCTGCGCTGGACGTTCCCCGGCGACCAGAAGATCAGCAGCCTGTGGAACGGCAGCTACACGCAGTCCGGGGAGCAGGTCACGGTGACCAACGCCCCGTACAACGCGACGATCGCGCCGGGAAGCTCGGTCACAGTCGGGTTCACCGGCACCTACACCAGCAGCGACGCCTCGCCGACCGCGTTCACGGTCAACGGCGCCGCCTGCACGTAGCGGCGAACGCGGGGGGCGGGACCGGTACGGCCAGCTCATCTGCCGTGCCCGTCCCGCCTCCGTTCCGTCCCCGTCCAGCGGACGCGTAACCAGGCGTAAACGTAACGTATCGGTAATTTGCCGTCGACGGGCGGCGGCGGAGGGTCAGCACGTGCGACGATCTGCGTTATGACCCCTGCCTCGTGGCTGATCGCGCTCGCGCTCAGCGCCCTGGCAGCCAGCGCGGCGGCCATGGCACCCTACGGTCTCTGGCGCCTTGACCGGCGCCGGAGCCCTGAGGTCAGCGTCGTCCAGGCACGTGCACGTGACCGGGAAGCGATCTTGCACCGGGTGCGCGACAAGTGGATCACCGGGGTGCTCGAGCCGTCCCTCGCGCACGCCGAGCGGCTGGCCCTCGACCTGGCCAGGCGTCCCGAGGCCGTCGCGCCGCGGGAGACACGCGTGCCGCATCCCGACTACGCCGCGCTGTACGCGAACGCGGGGGGCACCATCCCCATGAACGCCCCGATCATCGCGGGCGGCACGCCGGTGCTCCGGCTGTTCCTGCGGACCGGCGGCGGGCTGCTGATCCTCGGGGCGCCCGGGAGCGGCAAGACGACGCTTCTGCTGCAGCTCGCGGACGCGCTGCTGCAGCGCGCGGAAAGCGACGGCTCGCAGCCGGTCCCGATCGTGGCGAGCCTCGCGTCCTGGGCCGGCAGGCACCAGTCGCTGACCACCTGGCTGGCCGGCGAGCTGGCGGAAAGCTACCGGATCCCGCGGGATGCGGCCGATTCCTGGCTGGCCGCCGATGATCTGGTGCTGCTGCTCGATGGGCTCGATGAGGTTACCGAACGGTACCGGCGCTTCTGTGCCGAGGAGATCAATGCCTACCTACGGGGTCACGGCCTGGCCAGGATGGCGGTGAGCGGGCGGTCGGCTGTTTTCGCCGGCCTCGGAACGAAGCTGGCGCTGCCCGAGGCCGTGGAGCTTCTTCCGGCGACCGAGGCGCAGATCGACGCCTACCTCGCCCGCCTGGAGACGACCTGGCGGCCGCTTGCCGACGTGCGGGCGGCGCTCGCCGCGGACGAGAGCCTGCGGACGCCGCTGATGCTGCGGGCGGCCGCGCTCGCCTACCGGGGCCGGCTGGCGCCGCCGCCGCTGCCCGGCGGGATGGTGGCGCAGCCGTGGCCGCCGGAGGTCGCGGCCCTGCTGGCGGATACCGGGATCACCGAGCCGGGCCGCGCTTCCTCCCCCGCCGAACTGTGGGACGCGTACCTTTCGCGCATGCTCGAGCCGGAGGCGCACTACGACGGCGCCGGGACGGCCGGGCCGGCGCCCGGGCCGGATCTGGCGCGCGGCTACCTGGGCTGGCTCGCAGCGACGCTGCGCGGCGCGGACCGGCCGGAGTTCCAGCTCGACCAGCTCGCGCCGCCGTGGACCATCGGGGCCGCGCATGACCGCCAGTTCCGCCGGCTCCGCCCGCTCGCCGCGCGCCTCGACCGGATCGCGGCCGCCGGCACACGGATGGCCGAGGCGGGGACCCGTGGGGGCAGTCACGCGCTCCGGGCGGCCAGTCATCCAGCGCGCCCGGCCAGGGGGGTTCGGGGGGATGGCTTCCCCCCGAGCGGAGGGTCAACGGGGGGCCGGCCCCCGGGAGCAAGCACAGAGCGCATCGTGTCCCGGCTGGGCGCGAGGACGCTGGCCTGGCTCGGGCGCCAGGCCCGCATCGCCACCAGTCCCGCGCAGGAATACTCCTGGGGCCCGGCGGCCGCCGGCGCTCCGCCACGGCTGTCGCGCCCCATGCTTGTGCTGGTCCTCGGGGCGCCGCTCGCCACGGCCGCCCTGTCGCTGCTCACCGGGCTGTGGATAGTGCCGCTGGCGGCTCTCGCCACGGGCCTGCTGTGGGGTGTGAACCTGCCTCCACGGCTCGGCCTGGTGCCACGGCCGAGGCGCTGGCGAGTCGTCCCCGACGAGGCCATCCGCAGATCCGCGGGGCACGGGGCGCTGACCGCTGTGCTGGCGGCGGCCGGCTATGGCATCGGCCTCTACCTGGCCTACCGGCTGCTTTATCACCCGCCGCGGGGATCCGGCGGCACGCTGGCGGTGATCGCGGCGCTGCTCGCAGGCGCCGCCGCCGGCCTCGGCAACGGCGGCGGCGCCTGCCTGCGGCATTACGCGGTTCGCGCCGGCCTGGTCAGGCGCGGCGTGATCCCGTGGCGGCTCCGCTCCTTCCTTGACGCGATGACCGCGCGCGGGCTGCTGCACCGGGCCGGCGGCGGCTACGCGTTCATCCACCGCATGCTGCTCGACCATCTCGCCCCAGTCGTCCCCGGGGCCACGTCCGCGGGAGTTCCGGAGACCGTCTCCCGGGCCAGCACCGAAGCGGGCTAGGGCGGGTAGCGCGGCGGGCGGGGTTCCGGGGGGTGTCCCCCCGGACTACCGTTATCCCATGACACGGCGCAGTGAGCAGATAAGTCTCCACCTGAACGCCTATCTCACGGCGCACAGCAGCCCGCCGGACGCGATCTTGCGGGAACTGGCCGGCGAGACGGCGGAGCGGTTCCCCAGCGAGACCAGCCTGCAGATCGCCCCGGAGCAGGGGACGTTCCTGACGCTGCTGACCAGGATCGCAGGTGCCCGCACGGCGGTTGAGGTCGGGACGTTCACCGGTTACTCGTCGATCTGCATCGCGCGCGGCCTCGGGGCCGGAGGGCGGCTGCTGTGCTGCGACATCAACGACGAGTGGACCTCGGTCGCCCGCAAGTACTGGGAAAAGGCCGGCCTGGCCGACCGGATCGAGCTGCGGCTCGGCCCGGCGCTGGACACTCTGCGCGCGCTGCCCGAAGAGGAGGCCTTCGACCTGGCGTTCATCGACGCGGACAAGATCTCCTACCTGAGCTACTGGCTCGAGCTGGTGCCGCGGGTACGCAGCGGAGGCGTGATCATGGTGGACAACACGTTCTCGCACGGCAGGGTCCTCGACGCGGGTAACGACAACCCGTCGGTCATCGCGGTGCGCGACCTGAACGACCACGCGGCCGCCGACGACCGGGTGGAGCTCGTGATGCTTCCGATCGGCGACGGCCTCACGGTAGCCCGCAAGAATTAGCCGGTTACTTGGCGCTGGTCACCGCGCCGCCGAGGTACAGCGCGCCGATCTCCGGGTGCTCGAGCACCTCGCGGCCGGTGCCGGAGAGGCGGACCGTGCCGTTCTCCATCACGACGCCGCGGGTGGACAGCCGCAGGCCGGCCCGGGCGTTCTGCTCGACGAGGAGGATCGTCGTGCCGTTCGCGTTCATCTGCCGGACCGCGGCGAACACCGACTTGAGGATCTTGGGCGCCAGTCCCATCGACGGCTCGTCGAGCAGGATCAGCTTCGGCTCGAGCATGAGGGCCCGGGCGAACTCGACCAGCCGCTGCTGGCCGCCGGACAGGCTCCCGGCCTTCATCCCGGCCCAGCCGGCGACCTGCGGGAACATCTCGAAGACGGCCTTCATCCTGCGCGCGGCGAGGGCGCGGTCGGACAGGATGTAGCCGCCCAGGTCGATGTTCTCGCGCACGGTCATGTCCTTGAACAGACTGTGGTTCTGCGGCACCTGGACGACGCCCATGTTGAGGATCTGCCGCGGTGACCGCCCGGTCAGCGGCTCCCCGTGCAGCGTGACCGAGCCGAGCCGTGGCCGGAGCAGCCCGCTGATCGTCGCCATCAGGGTGGATTTGCCGGCGCCGTTCGGGCCGACCACACAGGTGATCGCGCCCTGCGGTACCTCGAACGAGACGCCGCGCAGCACGTCGCCGCCACCGTAGCCCGCCACGACGCCGCTGACGACCAGCGCCGGGGGTCCCTCAGCCCCGGGCGGCTCCTTGCCGGGTGCCTCGCCGCCCGGGATTGCGGGCCCCGTGTTGAGAGGCCCCGTGTTGAGAGGCCCCGTGTTGAGAGGCCCCGTGTTGAGAGGCTCAGCCGGGGATGTCATCGTCGTCCTCCACATCCTCGCCCAGGTAAGCATCGAGCACGCGCTTGTCCGTCCGGATGATGTCCGGCGGCCCGCTGGCGGTCGCGCTGCCGGAGTCGAGCACCGTGATCCGGGAGCAGAGCCCCATCACGAACTCCATGTTGTGCTCGACGATGAGGAACGTCTTGCCGGACTTGTTCAGCTCGCGTATCCGGTCGGAGATGTGGTTGATCAGCGACGGGTTCACGCCGCCCGCCGGCTCATCCAGCAGGATCACGGCGGGATCGGCCACGAGCACGTAGGCGAGCTCGAGCAGCTTGCGCTGGCCGTAGGACAGCGTGCCGGCTCCCACGCCCGCGTGCCCGGCGATGCCGACGAACTCCAGCAGGTCCATGGCCCGCCGCCGCTGCTGCACCCAGTGGCCCCGGCTCGTCCGCGCCAGCAAGTTCCGCGGGCGTCCCTTGTGCTGTGTGGCGACGAGCATGTTCTCCAGCACGGTGAGCCTGGCGAAGATCCTCGTAAGCTGGAAGGTCCTGCCGATCCCCAGCGCGAACACCCGGTCGGGCGCGGCGTTGGTTATCGCCCGGTCACCGAAGTACACCTCGCCCGCGTCCGCCCGCCCGTACCCGGTGATCACGTTGAACAGCGTGGTCTTGCCCGACCCGTTCGGCCCGATCAGGCCGGCCACCGTGCCCTCGTCGACTTCGATCGTGGCGCCGCTCAGCGCCTGCACGCCGCCGAACGACTTCGTGACGCCATCGGTACGCAGCAGCGCGCTCATCGTGAACCTCCCGGAGTGGAGGGGGACCGGGAGGCGGGTGGGGCCGTCGTGGGCGGGGAGGGGGCGGCCTGAGGCGGTGCCGCCGCTGGCGGCGGCGGTGCCGTGGCCGGGGTCACCGCGGGGCGGCCACGGGTGCGCAGCGCCGTGATCCATTCGCCGCCGGTCGGGATGATGCCCCTGGGCACAAAGAGCACGACCAGCAGGAACAGCGCGCCGAGCAGGATCTCGCTGTAATAGCCGTTGGTGAAGTGAGCGGTGAGGTAGAGCTGCCCGGGCTCGATGATGAGCGCGCCGACGACCGGGCCGGCGATGGTGCCGAACCCGCCGAGGAACGCCATGAGCACGATCGACAGGTCGAACAGGGGGTCGAAGCCGGTTGACGGCTGGACCTGGGTCAGGTAGTAGAACCAGACGCCGCCGATCAGCGCGGTGACCGCGCCGGAGAGCGCGAACGCGGCGAGCTTCACCCGCATCGCCCGTACCCCCAGCCCGCGCGCCCGGTCCTCGTCGTCGCGGATCGCCCGCAGCTGCAGGCCGAACCTGGAGCGCCGGATCAGCCAGGCGAGGCCGATCATGCCCACCGCGCAGGCCAGGGTGATGTAGTAGAAGGGGTTGTTGTAGGTATCCGCGTGCCAGTTGAGGAACGGCGAGGACAGCCCCGTGGAACCGCCGGTGAAGGAGAAGTTGTAGGCCATCAGCTGGAAGATGAAGAACACGGCGATCGTGATCACGATGAAGGTGTGCCGCCTTACCCGCAGCGCGACCAGGCCGAACGGCACCGCGATCAGCGCCCCCACCGCCGCGCAGGCCGGCAGCAGGGCGAACACCGCGTCTCCGCTGACGTGCCAGTCCCGCGCGGCGATGCCCAGCGCGTAGGCGCCGCTGCCGAAAAACACCGCCTGGCCGAGGGAGATGTAGCCGGAGAAGCCGGAGAACACGTTCCAGGCGGATGCCGCCACGACGAAGATCAGCGTGAACACGCCGTAGTTGGTGACCACGGGGTTCGTGAAGACGAGCGGGAACACGATCGCGGCCGCGGCCAGGGCGGCCAGGCCGGCCGCCTGGGCGGTGCGCTGGGTGCTCATTGGGCCCGCACCGCCTGCCGCCCGAAGAACCCAGTCGGGCGGATCACGAGAACGACCACGAGTGCGCCGTAGAACACGACGATCGCCCAGTTCGGCGACCAGATATCCACGAGCGACTCCAGGGTGAGCATGAAGATGGACGCGGCGAGCGCTCCGCCGATGCTGCCGAGGCCGCCCAGGATGATGATCGCGAGCAGCCGCGAGATCAGGTCGTAGCCGCTGTTCGGATTGAAGCCGCCGCTGGTGGCGCCGTACACCATTCCGCCAACCGCGGTCACCGCGACGCCGACGCCGAACGTCAGGGCGGCGACCCGGTTCACATCGATGCCGACGAGCCGTGCGGCCGTCTCGTCCTGCATCGTGGCGCGCACGCTCCGGCCGAACCTGGTCCGGTACAGCAGCGTGTAGAGCGCCACGATGAGGGCGACCGCGAGAATGAAACCGTAGATATAGATGTAGGGCAGGTAGAAGCCGAACACGTGCACGCTGGAGTTCACGTACGACGCCTTCAGCTGTACGTAGTTCGGCCCCCAGACCTTGTAGAGGATGCCCTCGACGATCAGCGCCACCGCGTACGTCACCAGCAGTGTCATCGACGTGCGCTCCCGGCCGCGGAGCCGCCGGAGGAACGCCCAGTGGATGACGACGCCGATGATGAACATGGCGGGCACGGTGATGAGCAGGCCCACGAAAAGGTCGATGCCGGCCCGCACCGACAGCTCGTAGCTGAGGTAGGCGCCCAGGATGACCAGGACACCCTGGGCGATGTTGATGATGTCAAGCACGCCGAAGATCAGCGTGAGGCCGACCGCCATCAGGGCGTAGACGCCTCCGGTGAGTATCCCGTCGACGATGGCCTCGTAGATCTGCCGTGCCATGCAAACTCCGTCCTGGTCGGTTGTGGTGCGTGAGGGTCAGCTGGTCCAGGCCGGCTTGGTGGCGATGATCGTCTTCGATCCCGTGTCACCGGTCGGCAGCACCTGGTTGAACGCCTTGCCGCCGTCCTGCCACTGGAACGTGAACGCCGCGGCGGCGTGGTTCTCGCCGAGCGAGTCGAACTTGACCGGGCCCTGCACGCTGCTGAGCGTGACGCCGCTGTGCAGGTAGCTGATGATCTTTGAGTTGTCGGTGCCCTTGGTCGCGGTGACGGCCTGGGCCATCACCTGGCCGACCGCGTAGGCCTCGGCCACGTCGGCGTTGACGTCCGATGGTGAGCCGCCGTACTTGGCGACATACTCATTGACCATCGCCTGGCTCTGCGCGTTCGCGAATCCGGGGTACCAGCCGTTGGGCACCATCATGCCCGCGGCGTTCCCCTTGCCGACCGCGGACGTGAATGCCGCGCCCTGATCGGGGCCGGCCGCCGCGATGAACAGCTTGGGCGTGTAGTGCTGCTGCTCGAACGCCTGCATGAAGGCCGCCACGGTCGGCACGTCGGTGGAACCGAGGACGACGATCTGCGGTGCCTTCGCGGCCACCTGGTCGGCGGGTGCCTTGTAGGCGGTGACCTCGGCGGGGAAGATGTTCGAGTACACGGTCTTCACGCCGAGCGCCTGCAGCATGGACTGCGCCTCCTGCACCGGCGGGTCGGCGAACGGGTCGTTGGCCATTGGGTAGGCCGCGGTCTTCGGCCGCTGGCCGGCGGGCAGCGACTGGATCCAGTTCACGAACGGGACCATTTCGTCCTTGATGGGCAGGCTCACGTCGAACACGTTGTGATCGGCCTGGTTGGACGGGGTGTTGAAGACGGCGGGAGCGCCGCCCGCGCCTTCCACGAACGCGTACCCGTAACGCGCGGCCACCGCGGACGAGGGGCCGGTCAGCAGTGAGGAGAACGGCCCGAAGGCGAGGTCGACGTGGTCGGAAGCGAACAGGGTCTGGTAGTTCGTGACCACCTGGGTCGGGGAGCTGGCGTCGTTGAGGACCTTGATCTCAACCTTGCGGCCCAGCAGGCCGCCGTTCTTGTTGACGTCGCTGGCCCACAAGTTGTAGCCGCGCTGGAAGGCTTGGCCGTCCGCGGAAAAGTCGCCGGTCAGCGACAAGGACGCGCCGACGACAATGGGCTTGCCCGAGCCCGAGTTCGAGGTATTGCCGCTGCTGCTGCTGTTGTTATTAGTGCTGCTGCTACCGCTGCTGCACGCCGCCAGAACGCCCGCGCAGAGCGCCGCGGCGGCGCCCAGGGCAAGAGCGTTTCTGGAGAACCGGTTGCTTGAAAACAACGGAAGGTCGGGTCTCACGCCCGGTCCCTCCTTTCTCCTCGTTAGTCTGCGCCGAGCCCGTCGGACACGTCCGCGTGCTCGCTCTCCAAGGTCAGGCCCGACGCCTCCGCCTGCTGCTGGAGCAGCGCGGCGAAGTCACGGTCGCCGTAACCTCGCCCGATGAGGCTCTGGACGAGCTGGTACACGGCCGAGGCGACGGGCATTGGCACCTCGCGCTCCCGCGCCGCCGCCAGGCCAAGGTCGAAATCCTTGCGCAGCAGCGTCGCGGTGAACGTGGGCTCGAAGTCAAGGTTCACGTACGCCGGCGTCTTGTATCCGGTGAACAGCGAACCCATGACGCTCTTGTTCAGGCAGTCGAGGAACGCTTGACGGCTGATGCCGCCTCGTTCCGCGAGAACGGTCACCTCAGCCATGGACTGGGCGACCACGCCGAGGAAAAGGTTATGGCAGAGCTTGACCAGCCGTGCAACCTCCCCCTCGCCGACATAGGTCACTCCCCTGCCCAGCACATTCAGGTAGGGCTCCGCTATATCGAACGCGTCGCGTGGGCCCGACACCGCCGCGGTCATCTTCCCGGCCCGTACCACGCTGGGGTTGCCCATCACAGGTGCCGCGAGCAGCGCGGTGCCGCGCTCCGCGAGTTTCTCCCGGACCAGCGCTGATGCCTCCACGGACACCGTGGAGCAGTCCACCACGACCTTCGGCGCGGCGCTGCCCGACATCAGCCCGCCGGGGCCGGTCAGGGCGCTGATCAGATCCTCGGGAGTACCGAGCGTGGTGAAGACGATCTCGCTTTCGGCAAGATCCTGCAACGATCCGGCGAGCTTCGCGCCCTTCTCGACGAGCGGGGCCGCCCTCGAGGCTGTGCGGTTATACACCGTGACGGCGCAGCCTCCGGCCAGCAGACGGCGCACCATCTCGGCGCCCATCCGCCCCGTGCCGAGCCATCCCAGCCAGCGAGCATCACCCTGTTCTGTCATACCGCGTACGCCCCGATCCTGTGCACAATCGTTTGCATCCAGAGACTCCACCTCAGCCAGCGGTTTTGTCAACACGCTATGTCCAATCCGTTACACAGCCGTGCCAGAAGAGCGTCCTTCGCGCCCCTGAGCAGCCTCATAACGCGGAACGCATCGCGCACACAGTTGCGCAAGACGCAAACGCGCCTGTCCGCAATCGATGACTTCCGGCCCCCAACGCACAGACCATCCCAGTTCCTACCATCTGCAATCGAATGCAGCCGATACTGCTGTCACAGCGGCATTACGGAGGAGCCTGGCACGGAGGGAGCCTGGCTATGGCGGAACCGAAGCGGAGCGCGCGGGCTAACGCGACCTCAGGCGGGCAGAGCCCCCAGGGAGGACAGAGACGGATGCGCTGGGCTGGTCGTCCGCCGTGGGGGCGGCGGTGGACCTGCGGACCACCAGCTCGGGAGCCAGGTACAGGATCTTCACCGGGCTGTCGGCCTCACTGATCCGCTCCAGCAGGAGCTGCGCGGCCTCCGTTCCGAGCTGATAGTGGGGAAAGCGGACCGTGGAGAGCGGGGGGCGCAGCCGGTCGATGAACGGCATGTCGTTGAAGCCGATCACGGAGATGTCGTCCGGGCACCGCAGCCCGGCCTCGTCCAGCGCGGCGTAGCATCCCACGGCGAGCATGTCGTTGGCCGCGGCGATCGCGGTGCACCCCGTGTCCTGCGCCAGAAGCTCGTGACAGCAGCGCAGCCCTTCCTCGATCGTGTAGCCGGCGGCGTAGACCACCGGGCTCTGATCCGGGTCCAGCCCGTTCGACCGCAGGCCTTCCGTGAAACCGCGCAGCCGGCTGACGCCGGTCGAGATCTCCTGCGGCCCCGCGATGTGCGCGATTCGGGTGTGCCCCAGCCGGGCCAGGTGCGACACGGCGGTCCTGGTGCCCTGCTCGTTGTCCACGGAGACCGAGGAGAACGGGTAGTCCTGCGCCGTGCGGTTCATCAGCACCACTGGCAGCTCCGCCGCCGCGGCTTCGTCGAGCACCGGGTTGTGCAGGGTCGCCGTCGCGAGCACGAAGCCGTCGACGTGGCGCGCTCGCATCTGGTCGAACACCATGCGCTCGCGTCTCGCGTCACCGTCGGTGTTGCCCAGCAGCGCGACATAGCCCTTCTCGGCCAGCCGGTCCTCGAGGCCGCGGACGATCGGCGGGAACAGCGGGTTGTTGAGGTCGGGGATGAGAACCCCAACGGTGTACGACCGCCTGGTGCGCAGCGACCGCGCGACCGGATTCGGCCGGTAGCCGAGCCGCGCAGCCGCATCGGCGACCCGTTTCGCGGTGTCCTCGCTGACCAGGAGGCGAGTCTCCGGGTTGAGCGCGCGCGATGCGGTAGCCGGGTGCACACGGGCCGCAGCCGCCACGTCCCGCAGCGTCGCGGGCCGACCGGACTTTGTCATCGTGCTCCCTGGTCCCCGTCCCGGTGGGAAGGAATTCGCTGTTCCCGCTCGAAAAGACAACTATCCCACTGGGAAAGACGATAGGACAAACTGAGCGCGATATTCACCCTGTCTCCCCTCCCGCACCAACATTACCTTGAAGGCGCACTTGACGCAGGTGGAACGCATCTGATCACGACTCCCGAACGGGCGCCGGCAATGAGAGTGAATGCGCCATGCCCGCGCAGCCGCGGACCTGTAAGAGTGACGGAATCGGGCTTACGGCCGCGGCCACCACCTGGCCGGGCACTTGCGGCGTGAGCACGCGGGAAAGTACCTCGCGGTGGGTCGGGACCGCCTCAGCGTGCCGGTGCTGCCCGGCCTCGGTCAGCACGACGTACACGCCGCGCCTGTCCATGTCGCAGGCGCAGCGCTCCACCAGGCCATGCCGCGCGAGCCGGTCGACGAGCCTGGACAGCGCACTCTGGCTCAGGTGTACCGCCTCGGCGAGGTCCTGGGAACGCGCCTTGCGTTCGGGGCTCTCGGCGAGCCTCTCGAGAACCTCGAAGTCACTGACGCCCAGCCCGTGGCGCTCACCAAGCTCGTGTTCGAGCGCCGCGCACGCAGCAGCGTGACAGGCGGCCACCTGCCGCCAGGCCGTCACCACCGCATCTCGTTCCATGGGCGCATGATAGCGCCACGGCAGACTAGATGCAAATACATTAATTGCGTTTGCATCTAGTGCTTGCGCATGCATATAGTCTGAGGCATGTCGTCAATCACAAGCCAGCGCTGGACCCCACGGCTGTGGGGTACCCTCATGGTGCTCGGCGGCGCACTGTGCCTCGACGCCCTCGACGTGTCGATGGTCGGCGTCGCGCTCCCGTCCATCCGGTCCGCGCTCGGCCTCAACACGTCCTCGCTCCAGTGGATCGTCAGCGGCTACGTGCTCGGCTACGGCGGCCTCCTGCTCCTCGGCGGCCGGGCCGCCGACCTGCTCGGCCGCAGGCGGGTCTTCCTCACCGCGGTCGGCGTGTTCGCGGTCGTCTCGCTGTTCGGCGGCCTGGTCAGCACGCCGGGCCTGCTGATCGCCGCCCGCTTCATCAAGGGCATCGCCGCGGCGTTCACCGCCCCCGCCAGCATGTCGCTGCTGACCACGACGTTCCCTGAGGGGCCCATGCGCAACCGGGCCTTCAGCATCTACACGGTCTTCGGCGCCAGCGGGTTCTCGCTCGGCCTGGTCCTGTCCGGCGTGCTCACCGAGGTCAGCTGGCGCTGGACGCTGCTCGTGCCGGCACCGGTCGCGCTGGTTGTCCTCGCCGCAGGGGTCTGGCTGATCCCCCGCGGCGAGCGCGCCGACCGCGCGGGCCGCAGGTTCGACGTGCCGGGCGCGGTTACCGTGACCGCCGCGATGCTGCTGCTCGTCTACACGGTTGTCACCGCTCAGCAGGCCGGCTGGGGGTCGGCCAGGACCATCGGCTCGTTCGCTGGCGTGGCGGTACTGCTCGCCGCGTTCGCCGCGATCGAGCGGCGCAGCGAGGACCCGCTTGTGCCGTTCGGCATCTTCCGCTCCGCCGCGCTGCGGCGCGCGAACATCGGCGCGGTGACCCTGTTCGGCACCTATATCTCGTTCCAGTTCCTTGTCACCCAGTACCTGCAGAGCCTGGCCGGCTGGTCGGCGCTCACCACGGCGCTGGCGTTCCTTCCGGCCGGGGTCATAGTCGCCGTGCTGTCCACCCGGATGGCGTCGCTGCTCGGCCGCTTCGGGACGGCAAGGCTGTCCGCGGTCGCGTTCGGCTGCCTGGTCATCGCCTATGCGGTGTTCCTGCGGGCGGGCACCCGTCCTGACTACCCCGCGGTGATGCTGCCGACGATGCTGCTTGTCGGCCTGGCGTTCGGGCTCGGCTTCTCCTCGCTCAGCGTGGCCGCCACGGCGGGGGTCCCCAACGAGGAGCAGGGGCTCGCCGCCAGCCTGTTCCAGACGTCCTTCCAGGTGGGCGGCGCCGTGGTTCTCGCGGTCGTCACGGCTGTCGTGGACGCCGGCGGCGCCAGCAAGCTGACCTCGCCGTCCGCGGTGCTCGGGGCGTACCGGCCGGCGCTCGGCCTCATCACCGGCGTCGCGGCGGTTGGCGCGCTCGTCGCGCTGAGCGGCCTGCGGCGGCGGCCGGCCGAGGTGGCGGTCCCGTCGGCGGTGGCCGTCCCGGCGGCGGTGGCCGTCCCGGCGGCAGTGGCGGCGGGGCCCGGCCAGTCCGCGACCGCGGAAGCCGCCTCGGAGCGCCTCGGGGAGGACCGCGACGATGTCCGCGCGCAGGCCGTCCGGGCCGACGCCCGCTAAGGCAGGAAGCTGACACCAGCCGAACAAAGAGCGCCCGGTGGTTCCGGCGGGCGACGTGCCGGAACCACCGGACGCGGTCTGTGAGCGGCCAGGCGACCGGGTAGCGGTCAGGCCACGGTGACGGTCAGGCCACGGTGACGGTCAGGCCACGGTGACGGTCAGGCCGTTATCGGCGGGTTTCTCGTTACCAGGCACCTGGCCGGTGGTTTGTCGGACCCGATCATTATGGCGAGGGGTGCTGACATTTTCGGGGCCGGTGGCTGACGTCCAGCCGGCCGGCCAGGAGCCGCCAGCCTGCCGCGTGAACAGCGCCCGGGACCGTGCCGCCATGCGACGATGGTTGAATGCGGATCACTGGCGTCGAGTCCACCAGCCTGTTCCGGGGCACCGCCCAGCGGCCACTGCAGATCGTAAGGGTCACGATCGTCAACGACGGGCCCAGCGCCGTCGCGAGCGCCGCCGTGACGATAGGCGGCCCCGGAGCGGGAACCACAGCGCCGTTCAGTATTACTGATCTTGATCCTGGCCAGCAGCGGACCGCCGAGGTGCCGGTGGAGGTCGCCGCGCACTGTCAGCCAGGCACCGTGCGGCCGGTCACGGTCATCGCGGAGAAATCCGGCCCCGGGCACGGGCCGGGCAACCGGGAGACCGTGCACACCCGCACGGAGCGGCAGGCCGAGGTCACCGTCGCGGAGGCGGGCTGGACGATGTGGATGGTCAGCCACTTCCACTACGACCCGGTCTGGTGGACCACGCAGGGCCAGTTCACCGAGGCCCGGCTCGTGCTGCCGGACGAGGACGGCAGCCTGCCGGACACGAGGACCGCGTTTGAGCTTGTCCAGCTTCACCTGGAGAAGGCGCGCCGTGACCCGGACTACAAGTTCGTGCTGGCGGAGATCGACTACCTGAAGCCGCACTTCGACGCCTACCCGCAGGACCGCGCCGACCTGCGCCGGCTGATCGCGGACGGCAGGGTGGAGATCGTGGGCGGCACCTACAACGAACCCAACACCAACCTTACCAGCGCCGAATCCACCATCCGCAACGCCGTCCACGGCGCCGGGTTCCAGCGCGGCGTGCTCGGCGCGGACCCGCGGTCCGCGTGGATGCTCGACGCGTTCGGGCACGATCCCGGATTCCCGGGCCTGATGGCCGCGGCCGGCCTCACGTCCTCCTCCTGGGCGCGCGGGCCGTTCCATCAGTGGGGCCCGGAGGACAACAACCGCATGCAGTTCGCAAGCGAGTTCGAGTGGCTCTCCCCCGACGGCCGCGGCCTGCTCACCAGCTACATGACCAACCACTACGGGGCAGGCTGGGGGCTGCACAGCGGTGCGGACCTGGCCGCCGCCGAGGCCGAGGCGTACCGCCAGTTCACCTTGCTCGCCGAGGTCGCCGCGACGCGGAACGTGATGCTGCCGGTTGGCGCCGACCACGTGATACCTGCCAGGTGGGTCACCGACATTCACCGCGACTGGAACGAGCGCTACCTGTGGCCGCGGTTCGTGACCGCCATTCCGCGCGAGTTCTTCGCCGCCGTCCGGGCCGAGGCGGAAAGCCGCGACATCTGGATCACGCCGCAAACCCGCGACATGAACCCGGTGTACACCGGCAAGGATGTCTCCTACACCGACACAAAGCAGGCGCAGCGGGCGGGCGAGACCGCGGTAGCCGAGGGCGAGCGGCTGGCCACGCTGGCCTGGCTGGGCGGCGCCCCGTTCCCGGCCGAGTCGCTCGACAAGGCGTGGCGCCAGCTCGCCTACGGCGCGCATCACGACGCGATCACCGGAACCGAGTCCGACCAGGTGTACCTGGACCTGCTCAGCGGCTGGCGCGAGGCATGGGAACGCGGGGACTCGGCACGCCGCGCCGCGATCGCGGCGCTGACGGGCGGCGGCGGCCGGCAGGCTGCCGTCGTCAACGGGCTGGCGCGGGAACGGAACGCCATGGCCACGGTCACAGTTGAGCTG
>Ga0213875_10000247_pt1 | contig 54340 bp, 44 predicted proteins | sample BarmaccomBMRX_R8_FD_160105 | JGI IMG/M metagenome (GOLD analysis project Ga0213875, IMG submission 160105) | Root-associated microbial communities from Barbacenia macrantha in rupestrian grasslands, the National Park of Serra do Cipo, Brazil - RX_R8 | ecosystem: Host-associated > Plants > Roots...
TCCCATCCGCCCCGCTTACCCACCCCGCTTACCCGCCCCTCCCTGCAGAGGGGATAAAACGGACAGCCACCATGATCGTGGAAGCGCCGGGTCGAATACGGCACCCCCGTTTCCGTGATCACGAGGTGTGGTGCTGATGTGACGGATTGGGCCGCCGAACGCCGCTACCGGCGCGACTGTCGTTGCTGCCGTTGCCTCCGCGATAGGCGGTTCGTGTTGCGCGGTTCGTGGTGCGTGGTGCGTGGTGCGCGTTGCGTGTGCGTGGTGCCGCGGTACGCGATGCATGGCGGCGATGCAGCAGACGTGGCCCGGCGATATGCCCGAACCGCACAGTGCGGCGAGACGACCGGCACAGTCGACGATCCCCGAAGCCGGACTACGAAGCCGGACTACGGCTGATCCTCCGGAGGCGGTGCGTGCTCCACCTCCTCAACGGTGCTGGTGAGGAAGATCCACACCTGGGAAGCGCCGGACCTGCTGGGATGCGGGCGGGTCCCAGTGCGCCATCCGTACCCCTCCGGGCCGAGGATCTCCAGCAAGGCGGGCCGGACGACGGTACGCGCCCACTGAAAGCGGTCGCCGACGACCTCCTCCGGCGGTGCCGCCTCCGCGAGCCGGGCTTGCACCCACCCCCACGGCACGCCCTGGCCGCTGGCCAGGCGCTGCCCGAACTCGTCGCGCTTGCGCAGCGCCGCGATCGCCGCCTCGCGGTAGGCCCGCTCGGCATCTACGCGCTCGCCGGCCTCAGCCCGCCCGCCGGCCTCCGCCCGCCCGCCGGCCTCTGCCCGCCCGCCGGCCTCAGCCCGCCCGCGCCCGCCCGCCCGTTCCACCGCCTCGCGGAACTGCCGCCGCAGCCGCGCGGCGTAGACGTCCAGCGCCCCGCCCGTGTAGCCGCGATCGCGCAGATCCCGGTGCTCCGCCTCAAAGCTGAGCACGCGCACCGGCAGCGGATACGGCCGCGCGTGCCGGTCGGTTCCCGGCGCGCTGGACCAGAACACGCCGTGCCCGACCAGCGGCTCGTTCAGCAGCGCGGCCAGCAGGTCGTCGGAGAAATGCGCGTTGGCGCGCTTGAGCGCGGTCAGGTCACCCGCGGACAGCAGGTGGAAGACGAAGAAGTTGTCGCCCTGGCTGAGCAGCTCCGGCGGGATGCTTCCCGGCTGCTGGGTGACGAGCACCGCGCCGAGCCCGTACTTGCGCCCCTCCTTGACCCACGAGACGAACGGCCCCTCCTCACCGCCAAAGGACGCCCCGGAAAGCATCGTCTGCGCCTCCTCCACCACCGCTATCACCGGGATCGAACGCGGCGACGCCTTGGTGAACTCGGCCTGATTGTGCGCGAAGATGTCGGCGAGGACGATCCCGGCCAGGTGCAGGCCCCGCTCGCCGCGCATCTGGGAGATGTCCACGACGCACAGCTTTCCCGCCGCCAGCGCGGTCTTCAGCGCGCGCAGCATCTGGCTGGTCGGGTCGTGCAGCGCGTCCACGACGCGCACCATGTTGCCGATGATCGCGTTGGTCTGCTGCTCCTCGTTCGCCGGCTTGATGCCGCAGATCCTGCGGATCTCGGCGGGGTCGACGTCGTAGCGGTGCTCGCTGACCAGGTCCACCAGCCGGGCCCACCGTTCGGCACCGAGCCCCTTGAGCTTGATGACGTTCTGCTGGTCCTGGCGCTCGGCCGGCAGCGCGATGCCGAGCACGCGCGCCGCCGGAAGCTGCCGTATGTCCAGCTTCACCTGGTCCACCTCGAAAGACCGGTACAAAGCGCTCGGCGCCTGCTGGCTTGTGAACACCACGAGCCGGTCGGCCAGCGCGGGCACGTCGCACAGCCCCGGGCGCCCGGAGGCGTCGGGCCAGAAGTACTCGCCGTCCGGGTCGAAGATGATCGTCCCGACACCCGCCGGGCCGCCGCGCAGCCGCAGCACCGGGTCGGTCGCGTACAGCCGCGAGAACAGCAGCTTGATCAGGTTGGACTTGCCGAACCCCGCGCGGGCGAAGACGAAACTGCGGCGCGAGACAAGCTGCGTCACCTGAAACCGGGGCAAAATCGGCGGCCGCAGAAGGACCATCCAGTCCTCCGTCGCGGCGCGTGGGTCATCGCCCGCGTAGACGAACTCGCCGAACGCGAGGAACCCGATCTCGGCGGCCGAAGGATCGCTGTCTGTCGCGCTGGCGACGTCCGCGAGAACCTCGTCCGAGCACAGCGCCACCTTCGCGCCGACATGCGGCAGCCGCCGGTGCGACGGCACGAAGATCAGCTTGTCCCCGTCCACTCGCTCGACGCCGAGCACCCGGATGTCGACCCGGTACTTGAGGTACTGATCCCGCAGCTCGTCGGGGATCGGACGGTCGTCGCGGACCGCCCGGATCGCGTAGTCCTCGCCGATGGGGGAGACCAGCCTGCCCTCGGCGGCGATGGATGTGATCCTGCCGAGCACGGCCTCGTCTTCGTGCTCGAGCTGGACGAGGACGAACTGCCCGTGCATCGGGATCGACTGCAGCGAGTCCCGGTACGGCAGCACGAGGTCCGCGTGGAACTCCATCCCGCTGTCGGAGAAACCCCGGAAGACGCCGACGACGTGCTCGCGGCCGAACAGCTTCACGCGTACCTCCGTGCCGCCACGTCGGTGGTCAGCCGCAGCGCGTCCACCACGTGCGCGCGTTCTCGCCCGACCAGCTCCCGCACCGCGTCCACCAGGCTGTTCTCGACGATCTCCACGTCGAGGTCGGCGACCCGCGAGTGCGCGTCGGCCTCCTGCAGGCTCAGCGGGTAGAACGGAACCGGGAAACCGGCGGACGCGTCCGCCTGCAGGTAACCGAAGATCGTCTGCGCGTCCGCGGCCTGCCACGCCAGCACATCGGCGGTCCACACCGGGTCGCCGGAACGGGCGCCGAACCGGACGAAGTACATCTCGCCGATGTTGGACCTCGCCGTCGCGCCTTCCGCGGCACTCACGGGACCGCGCACGTAGTCGTTCCAGCGGTAGACGTCCTCCTGCAGGTGAGCGGGAACCCTGACGAAGCAGGGAGTGCCCCGGTCGAAGATTCCCGCCAGCGACATGGCGAGACGGTACCTGTCGAGCACCGCCGTCCGTTTGGCAAGACCTGCGAGCCATACCCGGCGCCGGTCCTCGCGGGCGACGCGGTCGATCGCCGTCCCCATCAGCCGCCCCAGCCTGATCAGCAGGTCGCCGGCGAACACCTTGGTCCGCAGCAGCCCGTCATGCACCACGAGCGTGTCAGCCGCGAAGTCGTGGTAGCACACCAGGTCATACAGCGTGGCCCACTCGCACAGCTCCCGGTACGACTCCACCCACCGCGGCGACCGCCCCGACAGCACCGGCGACAGCCCGCGCAGGTCGCTGACCCCGAGATCCGCCATCATCCGGCCGAGCACGCTGCGGGGGCGCCCGGCGTCCAGGTGCGCACGGCTGAGCTCACCGATGTCCGAGGCCGGCGACACCACGTCCAGAAAAAGCTCCTTGCCCTGGGAGTCCACGATCCGGACGATCTGCAGCGCGAACGGGTTGAAGGTGACCGCGTTGTTGCCGCCGTCCGCCGCCGTCAGCGCCACCGAAGTCGCCGACCGCGGCCTGATCGGCCGCACGCCGCCGGCCATCTCGCGCGCCTGCGCGACCAGATCGTCAAGCACCGCCTTGTCCCGTCCCGCCTGGGCACGGATCCGCCTCCGGAGCTCAGGAAGCTGCTCGGGAAGAAACATCACGCCTCCGGAACGACGCCACTAGCCATATGTGTATTCAGACTGCCGCACACAGTGATATGCGGCGATGAACGCGGGCCCATAATTTCCACCATCCAACAGCCGCGAACGCCTTGGTGGAAACCCGGGTGCCGAATACGACCCGTAATATCCACGACACCGTAACCCCGGGCGTCATCGTGGAAAGAAAGGGCCCCCCTGACGCCCACCCCAGTCCCATCAGCCCCAAAGGGCACGCAATGCCCGCTTGCTCCGCCGTCGCGCCGGGGAGGGGCCTCCGGCACCGGGCGCCGCGCCGCCTGACGCCGCCCCAGTCCCATCAGCCCCGCAGGACACGCAAAGGCCCGCTTGTCCCGCCAGGGAGGGGCCTCCGGCGCCGGCCGCCGCGCCGGGCGCCTCTGGCGCCGGCCGCGGGCCGGGGCTACTCCGCCCGCATCACCAGGCAGCTGCTGGTCGCGGTGACGTGCACCTTGCCCGCGGCGTCGGTGATCCGCGCCTCGGCGAGGGCCGTGCGCCGGCCGAGGTGGACGACCGTGCCCTCGGCGGTGATCGGGCCGGTGTCGACCGTGACCGGCCGCAGGAACTTCACCGACAGGTCGAGGCTCGTGTAGAAGACGCCCGCGGGCAGCATCGTGTGCACGGCGCAGCCACATGCGGAGTCGAGCATGGTCGCGAACACGCCGCCGTGCACGGTGCCCAGCGGGTTGTAGTGGAATTCCCGCGGTGTCAGCCGGAACGCGGCCCGCCCCTCCCCGAAAGAAACGGCGTCGAAGTCCAGCGCCCGCATGACCGGCGGCGGCGGGATCCGGCCCTCGGCGATCGCGGCGAAGAACTCGGCCCCGCTCAGGCCCGCTCCCGCGCTGGCGATCGCGACCGGGTCGGACCACGAGAACGTGCGCTGCCGCTGCTCGATGTCCGGCCGCTGGGTTTCCGGCGCTGTCGTCATGCCCACCACGCTAGAGCATCTAGGTTTCTAAAAGCAACCCAGCGCGCGTACGATGCCGTCATGAGGCCGTACAGCGCCTACGACAGCGACACCTGCTCGATCGCCAGGACCCTCGCCCTCATCGGCGACCGCTGGACGCTGCTGGTGCTGCGCGACGTCGCCAACGGCGTCCGGCGCTTCGATGAGCTCGCCAGCCACCTGGGCATCGCCCGCAACGTTCTGTCCAGCAGGCTCGCCCGCCTGGCACAGGCCGGCCTCGTCGAGCGCACGGCGTACCGCGAACCCGGCGAGCGCGAGCGGCACGAGTACCGGCTCAGCGGCCCCGGCCGCGAGCTGATCCCGATCCTGCTGGCCTTCATGGACTGGGGCGACCGCAACCTCGCCGGCCCCGAAGGGCCGCCGGCCGTGATCCGGCACGCCGGCTGCGGCGCGCGGATCAGGGTCGCGCTGACCTGCGAGGAAGGGCATGAGCTTGGCGAAAGGCCGAGGCTGCGGATGGAGCCGGGCCCGGGCAGCAAGGTGCGGTCTTCAGGTTTACCGAACGGACGGTGACGCTTCCCGCGCGATCGCGGCGACCCGCCGGGCTGTCGGGACCGCAGGCCGGCGCCGCGCGTTTTTGGTCTCCGCACCATGGATCCCGGCCAGAACGCACGGAAACATACGCCTCAGACGGCTGCTCAGGCGAAAAGGACAGCGAAATGCCGATGCCCAGCGCACTGGAGATCGCACGGCGGGCCACGCTCAAGCCGGTCACCGAGATCGCGGAGGACATCGGGATACCGCCGTGGCTGATGGAGCCGTACGGGGAGTACGTGGCGGTCGCGCGATCTCAGCCCCAGGCCTTGCGGGCGGTGCTGACGACGAGCTCGAGCTTGCGGCGCTCCTCGTCAACGGTCAGCACGTTGCCGCGGGCGGTGGACGCGAACCCGCACTGCGGGCTGAGCGCCAGGTCGCCGGCCGCCACGTACCGCGTCGCCTCCTCGATGTGGCGCAGCAGGTCGTCCTCGGACTCGAGCTGCGGCACTTTCGACGAGATCAGCCCGAGCACGACGGTCGTGCCCGGCCGGACGAACCGCAGCGGCTCGAAGCCGCCGGCCCGCTCCGTGTCGTACTCGAGCAGGAACCGGTCCACGCCCACCTCGCCGAACAGCCGCTCCGCGACCGGCTCGTAGCTGCCGCTCGCCATCCAGGCGCTGCGGTTGTTGCCGCGGCATATGTGCATGCCGATGGTGACGCCGGGGTCCTTCCGCCGGACCGCCCGGACTATCTCGCTGTCCGCGGCGATCACGGCGTCGAGGATGGCGTCGGGCGGCACCTCGCCCAGACCCGTGTTCGCGCGGAAGGCCGCGTCGATCACCTGGTTATAGCTGAGGGAGTCGAGCTGGATCCACCGCACGCCCAGGTCGATCAGCTCGCCGATCTCCGCGATCTGCAGCTCGACGAGGTCATGCACCAGGTCGGCGGGCGACGGGTACGCCTGGTTGCTGACCCCCGGCCGCCACAGCATCCCGCCCATGGAGGCGCTCATCATCGTGATCTTGAACGCGCCCGGCGCGTGCTGTGCGAGGAACTCCGCCTCGGCCTTCATGAGCGTTCCCTTGCGGGTCACCGTGCTGGTGGCCGCCACCGCCTCGAAGTCGGTCTCCTCCTCCGGCGGGTCGCCGCCCTCGCGGTGCCACGGCACCGGATAGAGCTGAACCGGCGTCACACCGCCGGTCGACTCGAGCAGCGCGGCCATCCAGGTGTCGCGCCGCATCTCGCCCTCCGTGAAGACCTCGATGCCCGCCTGACGCTGCAGCTCGATCGCCTCGAGGGCGGCACGGTCCTGGAGTGCGCGCAGCTCGTCGTCGGGCAGCTCGCCCCGCTTGCTGGCCGCCCGCGCCTCCAGCAGCCAGCCCGGCCGGAGCAGGCTGCCAACGTGCTCGGCGTGATACTCCCTCGTCATCGCACCGTCCTTACCGCAATCCGCTCCCGGAAACCCGTTACCGGACGCCGGAACCGGCCCGCCACCAACTGTGCGCCGCAACGCCGCCGAAGTCTATAGCGGTGCCCCGGACCATAATCCCCCGCTCCGGGGCCGCCGCGCTGCCGAACGAAGCTCGGGGTGATGTCAGCTGGCTGTCCCGGCCGGGTTTGGGTGCGATCCGTGCTGCTATGACAGCGCAGATCGCACCCAAAATCCCCGGCTCGGCGAAATGGCTGGGGCGGGATTCGGGGTGTAGTTCGCAATTCGGGCACTACAGGAAGACTCCGTCGTGGCAACTACTTGACCGGTGGCTGGGACACGCCCGGCGGTCACGCAGGCGCCAGATCCGCTGGACAGGCCCTAAACCCTGCTCAGGCCGAAGTTCCAGGAATCTGGAAATCTGCCGCGCGGGCGCGAGCGGTGCCGAATCTTACCTATCGTGATGAGGGGCCGGACGTCAGCGACATATGAAGGTGCCGCATCATGAGTGATTGGCCGGAGGGCTGGTACCGGGACGAACCCGGGCGCGCGTCATTCCGCGCGGAGGGCAGGACGGACGAGGCGCCGCCGACCGTGGCGTCGGGTCAGGCGCCGCCCACCGTGACGAACATGGACGGGTCCGCCCGGCCGGGGCGGCCATCCGCCTGGCCGGAGCAGCCGCCGGTTACCACACCGGAGCGTGCCGTACCCGGCACGGGCAGGCCGGGGCTGGGCGGCCGCCGCTGGCGGTTCTGGGGCCAGCCCGGCCGCCGCGGGCGCCGGATCGCGCTGATCGCGGCCCTGGTCGTCGTGGTGCTGATCGTGGCGACGGCGGGATCGTATTTCTGGCTGGACTCCAAGCTGAACCGGTCGGTCACGCTGCCGGCGTTCGCCGGGCAGTCGGCCGGCCAGAACTGGCTGATCACCGGCTCGGACACCCGCCGGGGCCTGAGCCGGAGGCAGATCGACGCCCTGCATGTCGGGTTCAACTTCGGCACCACCAACTCCGACTCGATCATGCTGCTGCACATGGGCGGCGGCAGGCCGGTGCTGATCAGCATCCCGCGTGACTCCTACGTGCCGATCCCGGGACACGGCACCAACAAGATCAACGCGGCACTCGGCTTCGGCGGCCCGGAGCTGCTCATCCAGACCGTGGAGAGCGTCACCGGGCTGCACATCGACCACTACATGGGGATCGGGTTCGGCGGGCTGGTCAGCGTGGTGAACGAGGTCGGCGGCGTGCGGATCTGCCTGCCCACCGCGCTGCACGACTCCTACTCCGGCCTTAACCTCTCCGCGGGCTGCCACAACCTGAACGGCACGCAGGCGCTGGGCTTCGTGCGTGACCGGCACTCGTTCGCCGACTCGGACCTGCAGCGGATGCAGGACCAGCGGGCGTTCCTCAGGGCGCTGCTGGCCAAGGCGACCGGCCCGGGCGTCTACCTCAACCCGTTCACCGCCCTGCCGTTCGGCTCGAGCGCCGCGGGCGCGATCTCCGTGGACAAGGGCACGCACCTGTACGACCTGGTCCAGGCGGCGTTCGCGCTGCGTAACCCGCAGACGGCCACCGTCCCGATCGCCGACCCCGCCTACATCACGCCCAACGCGGGCGAGGCCGTGCTGTGGAACCACACCCAGGCCGTCGCCCTCTTCAGCGCGCTGAAGAACGGCCAGACCGTTCCGCCGAACCTCCTGACCGGCACCAAGGTCGGCTGACCGCCCCCAGAGCCGGCTGACCCGCCACCCCGAGTCGGCTGACCCGCCGCGCGGGCGCGGGCGCGGGCTGACCCGCGGGCGCGGGCCGCCCGCGCGGGCCGCCTCAGGAAACCGGCCGCGTGTCCAGGAGGGCGGCGTCCTCGCCGCCCTCCTCGCCGAGGATGGACCCGATCCGCGCCACCGCGCCCGGCCGCTGCGCGCGCAGCCACAGCACCGCGCCGATCCCGATGACCAGCCAGGCCAGTCCCACGTACGGCGTCCATTTCAGGATCCCGGCCGGCGTGGGGTGCACCGAGCCGTACAGCGCGGCGCCGAACACGACCGCCCCGATCACCGGCACCACCACGTGGGACAGCACATTCCACCGGCGCGACGCGCGGGTGCGCCAGAAGAACACGATCCCGCCGAGGCAGATCATGATGTACACGACGATGATGACCAGCGTGCCGGTCGTCGCCCAGAAGTAGTAGTTGCTGAACGCGTTCCCGAACGCGCTGTCCGACAGCGGGTACCCGATCAGCAGCGCCATCACGACGGCGACGGCCGCCACGGCCAGCGACGCGTTCACCGGGGTCCGGAACCGCGGGTGTGTCCGGCCGAACCACGACGGCAGCACGTCCTCGCGGCCCATCGCGAACAGCGTGCGCGCGCCGGCCGTCGCGCACGCGACGGACACGATGAACGCCGAGCACATGCCGCCGATCTCGACCAGCGTGCCGACCCAGGGCGTGACGAACGTCGAGGCGATGGTCTTGAGCGCGACGGGGTCGTTGGCCCACGCGGCGCCGTTCTTCACGCCGAAGCCGATCGCCATCGAGTACGTGGTCCACAGGTAGAAGACAATGGCGAACCCGGTGGCGCAGATGATCGCGATCGGGATGTACCGCCGCGGGTTCGCGGTCTCCTCACCGAAGTCGGCCGCGGTCTCGAACCCGATGTACGAGGTGACCCCGAAGATGATCCCGTAGAAGACGCCGGTGAACCCGCCCTGCAGGGTGTGATTGAAGCTGAACGCGGACGGCGCCTGCCCGTGGCTGCCGCCCTTCGCCGTCGTCACGAGGTCCACGATGACGATCACCGCGACCGTGATCGCGCCGACCAGGAGCTGGGTGCGCGTCGTCACGCGGATCCGTATCACGGACAGCAGGACGAACAGCGCCATGCCGATGAAGAAGAACAGGATCCACAGCTTGGGGCTGGTGTGCGTCAGGTCGGCGGCGAGGTAGCCGACGCCGGACATCGTCATCGGCACGAAGCAGATCATGCCGAAGAAGTACAGCCAGCCGGCCACGAACCCGGCGGATTTGCCGAGCGACCGGCTCGCGTACGTATAGGCGTACCCGGCGGACGCCATCCGCCTGGTGAACCCGATCACCACGAACGCCAGCGCCAGGCACGCGATGCCGCCGAGCAGGAACGCCAGCGGCGTCGAGCCCCCGGCGGCGATCGCGACCCCCGAGGTGTTCAGCAGCATGGCCATGCCCGGCGCCAGCACCGAGACCGAGATCGCGATCGCGTCCCACACCCGCAGCGTCCCGTGCGCGAGCTCGTTCTCACCCACCCGCGCCGCCAGGGCGGCGCTGTCAATCTCCCCCATGGGCCTTCCCTTCAGTCACTCATCCATCAGCTCAGTCACTCATCCATCAGCTCAGTCACTCATCCATCAGCTCAGTCACTCATCCATCAGCACCGTGTCGGAGTCGAGGTAATAATCGAACGCCAGCGCCGTGCAGTCGCGGGCCGTGATCCACGCCAGGAAATCCTGGTGTACGGGGTGCCCCTGGTACTGGCGCAGCACGTCGAAGGAGGGGAACTCCATGTACAGCAGGTAGCCGTAGCCGCGGGTCCGCTCGCCGGTGAGGTCGTTGCCGAACCGGCACCTGGACATCAGGCCGATCTTGGCGGGCCAGCTGGCGACCATCTCGCGCATCTGCGCCTCGTCGGCCGCGGACAGCGGCGCCGGAAAGCTGAACAACACGACGTGCTGCAATGTCACCGGAGGCTCCTAGAAGAACTCGAAGTATTCGCGCATCTCCCACTCGCTGACCTCGGGGTCCTCCGCCGTGCCCCCCGCCGCGGAGTACCGCGCCAGCTCCGCCCGCTTCATCATCACGATGTAGTCGACGAACGTGTCACCGAACGCCTCGCGGTAGAAGCTGTCGCCGTTCAGCGCGTCCACCGCCGTGGCCAGCGACTTGGGCAGCATCGGCGCCTCCGCGGCGTACGGGTCGGCCTCCACCGGCGGCGGCGGTTTGAGCCCGCGCCGGATGCCGTCGGCGCCGGCGACGATGTTCGACGCCATGTACAGGTACGGGTTGGCGGCGGGCTCGCCCATCCGGTTCTCAACGTGCGAGCTGGCGTCCCCTGGTGCGCCCTGCACGCGTACCAGCGCGCCCCGGTTCTCCACCGCCCAGCACACCCGGTCCGGCGCGAACGAGTACGTCCGGAACCGCTTGTACCCGGTGACCGTCGGCGCCGCGAACAGCAGCGACGGCATCGCGTGCTCCAGCAGGCCCGCGACGAACGACAGCCCCACGTCGGACAGCGGGCCCGTCGCCGACGCGAACGCGTTCTCGCCCGAGTCCCGTACGCCGAGCGACTGGTGCAGGTGCCACCCGGAGGAGAAGAAGTTCGGCAGGGCCGGCCGGCACATGAACGTGGCGAGCAGGCCGCGCCGCTGGCAGACCTGCTTCACGGCCGAGCGGAACAGCACCGCCGCGTCCGCGGCGGCGAGCCCCGTGATCGGGGAGAAGGTGAACTCGAGCTGGCCGGGGCCCCACTCGTCCTCCATCGACCGTGGCGGCAGGCCGATCGCGGTCAGCGCGTCCCTGATCGCCTCGAGTGTGCCGGTCATGGAATCGAGCCGCACCTCCGAGAGGTACTGGTAGCCGCGCTCGAACGCGCTGACCGGGGGCGGCGGCGGCGTGAACCCGGCGTTTTCCGGGTCGAGCCGCGCCTCGTCGACGGACACGATGTAGTACTCGACCTCGATGCCGGCCACATAGTCGTAGCCGAGCTCGCCGAGCCCGGCCAGCGCCTTGCGGAGCCGCTGCCTGCCGTCGAGCGGCATCGGCTGCCCGTTGCCGAAGTACACGTCGCACACCATCCAGCCGGTGCGGTCCGCCCACGGCAGCACCCGGAACGTCGCCGGGTCCGGCACCAGCACGACGTCGGGGAAGCCGGTGAACTCCTCGATGCCGAACCCGCCGCCCCTCGCGAACGCCGGGACGAACACCTGGTTCCCGGTGTCGAGGCTGTAGATGGCGCCGGAGAAGTCGAGCCCGTTCGACATGGCGGCGATCGCCGCCTCCGGCGACAGCGACTTGGCGCGCGGCACTCCATGCTGGTCGACCACGGCGAGCCGGACGGTGCGCAGGTCAAGCTCGCGGATCCGCGCGGCGACCTCCTCGGCCGCGCCGTCGGCCGCGCCGAGGCCGTGCCGCGCCACGAAGCCGGGCTGCCCGACGCCGGCATCGGTGTATGCGCTCACGTGTCAGTCTCCAATCAGCTGTCTGCCCGTAGCTGGCCCAGCAGCGCGGCGTCCGGGTTCGGCGACTCGACGTCGGCCAGCGACAGGAAGGTCTCGGTCCGCTGGACCCCGGGAATCGTGAAGATCCGGGTCAGCAGCAGGCTACGCAGGTGCGTATGGTCGCGCACCCGCAACCGGACCAGCAGGTCGAGGCTGCCGGTGACCACGCTCATGTCCAGCGCCTCGGGCAGCCGCCGGATCGCCTGAATGATCTTGTCGAGCTCCATGCCGGGGCCCGCCGTGACGGCCAGGTACACGACCACGGGATACCCGAGCGCGGCCCAGTCGATGTCGGCCCGGTAGCCGCGGATGACCCCGGCACGTTCCAGCCGCTCCAGCCGGTCGGCGACGGCGGGCGGCGACATGCCCACCGCCCGCGCCAGCGCGCGCTTGGACTGCCGGGCGTCGTCCGCGAGCGCGTCGAGCAGCGCCAGGTCGAGCTCGTCGACGTCAACGCCCGGCACCGAAGGCTCGGCGATCTCCGCGAGCCCGGCCAGCGGCGCGGCCACGAGTTCACGAGCTGTATCTCCCGGCCTGCGCACCGCCCCGTCCCCGGTCCAGGCGGCACCGCGCCCGTGCGGCTCACTTGAAGCTGCCATTTGCCAGGGCTTCCCGCCGTGTGGTTAGTTGATATGGAAGACGCTGCGGAGGATAGGTTCCAAACGTATGTCAAGAGTTTCGTGATTCTTACGTTTGACAGCCGCAGTTGTCAAGATCAAGTTTGCGCACGACCGAGTTCGGCAGGGAGCGTCATGGACTGGACGGCGAGCTTCGCGCGGCGGGCTCACACGCTGGGCAGCGGGGAGATCACCGCGATTCTCGCGCTGGCGGGCGCGACGGACGTCATCACGTTCTCCGGCGGCTTCCCCGCCCCGGAGACGTTCCCCGTCGGCGTCGTGACCGATATCGTCGCGGACCTGCTGGCCAGGGACGCCGCGGTGGCATTGCAGTACACGGCCACCGAGGGGCTGGCGAGCACCCGCGACTACCTGGCGGCGCGCCTCGAGGCCGTCCAGGGCCTGCGCCCGGCGCCCGGCGAGCTGATGATCACCAGCGGCGGGATCGACTGCATGGAGCTGCTCGCCAAGTCCTTCATCGACCCCGGGGACGCCGTCGTGGTGGAGGCGCCCAGCTACCTGGGCGCGATCATGGCGTTCCGCGGCTACCAGGCGGACGTGCGCGGCGTCCCGCTGGACGGCGGGGGCCTGCGCGTCGACGTGCTCGCGGACCTGCTGGCCGGCGGCCTGCGCCCCAAGGTCGTGTACACGATCCCGGACTTCCAGAACCCGACCGGCCTGTCGCTGTCCGCCGAGCGCCGCCACGCGCTGGTCTCGCTGGCCCGTCGCTACGGCTTCCTGATCCTGGAGGACGTCGCCTACCGCGACCTGGGTTTCGGCGCGCCTCCGCCGCCGGCGCTCTGGTCGCTCGCGCCGGACGTCGTGCTCCAGGCAGGCACGTGCTCCAAGATCTTCTTCCCCGGCGTGCGGCTCGGCTGGGCGGCGGGGCCCGCGCAGATCATCAGCCAGCTCGCGATCGCCAAGCAGAACTCCGACCAGTGCGCGGGCGCGCTCGGCCAGCGCCTGTTCGAGGAATATGGCCGCGGCGGCCACCTGGACCGCCAGCTCGCCGCCTCCCGCGAGCTGTACGCGCGCCGTGCCACCCTGCTGACCGCCGCGCTCGCCGCCCACCTGCCCGAGGACAGCACCTGGACCGTCCCCGAGGGCGGCTTCTATTCCTGGGTCACGCTGCCCGAGGGGGTGGACACTGTCGTTCTGAATTCGAGGGCTACGGAACGGAAGGTGGCTTTCGTGCCGGGAGCGCCCTTCTATCCGGTGGCCACCCCGGCCGGCGCCCGCCAGCTTCGCCTGTCGTACAGCAGGGTGGCCGACGATCTCATCGACGAGGGCGTGCGCCGCATAGCGGCGGCCATCGCGGGCATGCCTCCCGCCGCCCCGGCCGGCGTCCCCGGCACCGCCAGCATCCTGATCCCGGAGACATCATGAGCGATGCCGCTTCCCACTTCACCACCGAGGCCGGCGGCGAGGCCGCCGGCCCAGGCCGTTACGTCCACGTCGATGACATCACGGCAGCGGAGTTCCTGCCCGGGCTGGCGTTCCGCCCGGTGCTGGGCCAGCGCGGGATGGCGAACTTCGTGCAGTTCGAGCCGGGCACCGAGGCGCCCAGGCACGTGCACGAGGAGGAGCAGATCGTGGTCGTCGTCGACGGCGAGTTCACGTTCGACCTCGACGGCGACGTCCGCGTGATGCGAAAGGGCGACGTCGCCGTCGTCCCCGCCTGGGTGCCGCACGGAGCCTGGACCACAGACAGCCGCTGCCTGGAGATCGACTTCTTCTGTCCGCCCCGCAAAACCCTCCTGGCCCTCGCCCAAGAGCAAGCCACCCCCCACGAGGCCTGAATGGACCTCGGGCTGCGCGGTCGCCGGGCGATCGTCACCGGCGGGTCGAAGGGACTCGGCAGGGCGATCGCGGCCGAACTGCTCGCCGAGGGCGCCTCGGTCGCGGTCTGCTCCCGGCACGAAGATGAACTCCTGGCGGCCGCCGAAGAGCTCCGCAAGGAGGCCGCGGGAGAAGTCTTCGCGCAGGCGTGTGACGTGACCGACCCCGCGCGGGTGACGGAGTTCGTCGCCGCGGCGGCCGGAGCGCTCGGCGGCGCCGACATCCTCGTCAACAACGCGGGCGCCGCGCACCCCGGCACGTTCGAGACGCTGACCGACGAGGACTGGCACGGCGACTACGACGTGAAGCTGATGTCGCAGGTCCGCTGCACGCGCGCGGCGCTGCCGTTCCTGCGGCGCAGCGAGGCGCCGCGCGTCATCAACATCAACGCCGTCTACGCGCGCTACCCCGATCCGGTGTTCCTCGCCACCTCGGCCAACCGGGCCGCGTGCCTGGCCTTCTCCAAGGCCCTGTCCATGGACCTGGGCGGCGAGGGCATCCTGGTCAACAGCGTGAACATCGGCTTCGTCTTCACGCCGCAGTGGGACAACATCCGCCGCCGCCGCGCGCCTGACAAGCCCGCCGGGGAGTTCTTCGCCGAGATGGCCGCCGCCGAGGTCCCACTCGGCCGCTTCGGCCGCCCCGACGAGGTCGCCGGCCTGGTCGCCTTCCTGGCCAGCGACCGCGCGAGCTACATCACCGGCGCCTCCATCGACATAGCCGGCGGCATGGGCAAGTACCTTTAACAACCGCCGTCCGCCATCCCTTCAGCCCCGCCGTCTCCTCCAGCCACATCGGTTGCCATCCTCACTGTCAGCGGCCACCGCCTCTCGCTGGGCGCCGAGGCGAGGTCAGCCGCCTGCACGATCACGTGCCGTTTTACCGATGGAAGCAGGCAAAGACACGCGATCAATGCGGCCGCCGTGGTGCGGGCTCGGTCGCTTTCATGGGTAGCTGCGGGTTCTGGCGCGGATCACTTATCCGGCGCGGTGATCCGGGCTTCGGCTTCGGCCCAGAGCTGGGCGGGGAAGAGCTTGTCTGCCGCCACTGTCCAGAATCGGAACGTGGCGGTCTTCGCCCACGGCCGGACCCGGCGCATGATCGTGCGGTGCGGGTCGGTGCGGGCGAAGGCCTGCAGCGCCTGCTCGTCGGCCCAGGCCGACAGCGTCCAGAACGTGCCGCGCAGCGGCTGCGCGCGCAGCGAGACCCCTACGATGCCCGGCGAGCGCCGGGCCTGCCGCCAGATGCGCAGGGCCTGCGCGAAGAAGGCGGGTGACCGCCATGCCGATCTGAGTTCGAACCTCGACCCCATGACCAGGGAATCCTGTCCGGCTGACGGCGTGCCGATCGCGGCCCAGGGAAGCTCCATCGTCCGGTTCCTCTCCGCCTGCTGATTGCTGGCTGTGCTGGCTGCTGGCTGTGCTGATTGCTGGCTGTGCTGGCTGCTGGCTGCTGAAAACTATTAGATAGCAGTACTCTCTAATGGATTTTGGAACCTATATTAGGGAGTGACACTATCTAATGCAAGTCCCGGGAGCGGCAACCAGGGAACGACGCACAGCACGGAGGAGGCCAGTTTGGGCGCGGAGGGCGGGGCGCAGCGCGGAGGAGGCGAGGCCGGATGCTGATGGGGGAGCTGAGCCGCCGCAGCGGGGTGCCGGTCGCGACGATCAAGTTCTATCTGCGGGAAGGACTGCTGCCGCCCGGAACACCCACGGCCGCGACCAGGGCCAGCTACGGCGAAGATCACCTGCGCCGCTTGCGGCTGATCCGGGCGCTGCTGGAGGTCGGCGAGGTCTCGGTCGCCACGATCCGTACGATCCTGGCCGTCGTCGACGATCGGTCGGTTGGCGTGCACCAGATGCTCGGCGCCGTGCAGTACGCGCTCGGGCCTCGCCTCACGCCGCCCACCGACGGCGATCCGCACTGGGAGGCGGCGGGGCGGGAGGCAGACGACCTCATCAGCGACATGGGCTGGATAGTCGCGCCGGAAGCCCCGGCCCGAACGCTGCTGACCGCGACCCTGGCCGCGTTGCGCCGCACCGGGTCCGCGCCCTCCGGCGCCGGGCTCCATGCCTACGCCGAGGCGCTGAGCCGCCTCGCGGCCAGCGAGGTCGCCAGCCTCGAACCTGCCGGCTCACCCGAATCCCCGGCCGCGCGCATCGCGCTCACCGAGTCGGCGGTCGTCGGCATGGTCCTGCACGAGCGGGTCATCATCGCGCTCCGCCGCCTCGCCCAGGAAGACGCGTCCGCGCGCCGTTACGGCTAGCTGGCCGGCAGCCTCGGCTGGCTGCCGGACGGCGGCTCCGGCTGGCTGGTCATCGGCGGCATAATCTGCGGGCGGATGGCGACGTCCCGGATGAAGCGGTGGACAAGGGTGCGGGCCCGGGTTGCCGCGGCCTCGGCGACCGCGAAGCTCTCCTCGAGCAGCCGCGCGCCATCCATGCCGTCGGCGGCCAGCGCCGCGGCCCCGCCGTTGCCGAGCCACAGCTCCATGGTCGCTGGCGTCACCTCGGGATGGAACTGCAGCCCGAGGCTGCGGCCAACGACGAACGCCTGGTCCGCGGCCGGTGTCCGGGCGACCGCCGGCACGCCGTCGGGAAGCTCGAACCGGTCGTAGTGCCACTGCAGCCACGGGCCTGGCTCGATCAGGCCGGGCCGATCGGTCTCGATTCGCCGCCAGCCGACCTCCGGCTCGCTGGCACGCAGGACCCGGCCGCCGAGCGCGGAGGCGAGCATCTGGCCGCCGAAGCAGATCCCGAGCACCGGCACGCCGGCCGCGATGGCCCGCCGCGTGAAGGCGATCTCGTCATGGATCCAGGAACCGATCGTGTCGTCGTATACCGCCCAGACCGCGCCGAACGCGACGACTGCGTCGAAACGCGCGGGATCCGGAAAGGTCACGGTCACACCGGGGGAGTGGTACCGCTCCTCGGGCACCACCAGAAACTCCGACACGTCGTACCCAAGGTCCGTGAACGCCTCGCCGACCGGGCCGGCGGGCGAGGCGTGATCCTGCTTGACGAACAGCGCCCGCACCGGGGATCTAGTCCAGGTGCGGGGGCAGGCCGAACAGCGGGAACAGCTCGCCGGTGTTGATGAAGAACGTCATCCGGCTCAGCCGTCCGCCGGAGAATTCGTGCACCTGGAGCGCCCACGGCGCGCGCCCGCCCGCGGGATCGGGCTTGTACTGTCCCCAGGCCTGGACTCCGTTCGCCGCGACCGGCACGAGCACGGAGTTGGCGCAGTGGCTTGGCGTGGGCTCGCGAAACCACCTGCAGATGTTCTCACCGCCCCGGATCCACAGCGCCCACGGCGGCATCGACATCACCGCGTCCTCGTGCAGCAACGCCAGCAGGCCCTGCATGTCGTAACGCTGGAACGCGTCCACGTACCTGGCGAGCAGGGCGGCGTCCTGGGCGTCCACCTCGACCGGGCGCTGCTCGTCCGGCAGCGCGGCGAGCGTGGCGCGGGCCCGCTGCAGCGCGCTGTTGACCGCCGCCACGCTGGTGCCCAGCACCTGCGCCGCCTCCGCCGCCTGCAGCCGCAGCACCTCGCACAGGATCAGCGCCGCACGCTGCCGGGGCGGCAGATGCTGAAGCGCGGTCACGAACGCGAGCCGCACCGTGTCGCGGGCGACGGCGATCTCCGCCGGGTCGCCGTGCTCGGGCATGACCTTGCTGTCCGGAATCGGCGTCACCCAGATGTCTTCGGGATGAAACTCGCCGAGAAGGGACTCCACCGGCGGCGACGCGGGCCCGAGGTCCATGGGGAGCGCGCGCCGCTGCCGGCCGCGCAGCATGTCCAGGCAGATGTTGGTGGCGATGCGGTACAGCCACGACCGGACGCTGGCCCGTCCTTCGAACCCCTCCGCGCCGCGCCACGCGCGCAGCATCGTCTCCTGCACGGCGTCGTCCGCCTCGAACGCCGAGCCCAGCATCCGGTAGCAGTACCCGGTGAGCTCTCGCCGGTAGGTCTCGAGGTCGTTTTCCGTGACGGTAACGGACATAGGAACCCCACCATCTGTTCCGATTCGTCGTTGTGCTCGTGAGGCCATCAAACCACCGGCCACTGACAAAACCGGATACCCCCGCGCGATCGTGCAGTATGCATGGTGCCGCTCAGGCATCGCGCAGCCGGAGCACCATGCCGCCGGCCAGCAGCGCTCCGGTGGCCCAGGCGGCGAGCACGCCGAGTCCCGCCCACGGGCCGATCGGCTGGCTCGCGAGGTCGATGGTGTCCTGGATGGCCATCCCGGCCGTCATCGGGCCGATCTGCTCCAGGTGCCGCTGCACCGCCGCGTCTCCGGCGAAGTGCGCGAGGACCGGGAACAGGAAGAGCAGGGCGAGCACGATCCCGATGGCCACCGCGGAGTCCCGCACCGCGCTGGCCACGCCCAGGCTGAGCAGCGCGATCAGGCCCAGGTACAGGACCGATCCCGCGGCCGCGCGCAGCACCGGCCCGTCGGCCAGCGACAGCGATGGGTAGCCGTTACCGGCGGTGAACCCCTCGCCGGGCAGGAGCAGGCCCCCCATGAGTACCGAAGGCAGCACCGCGACGACCCCCGCCGCCAGCACCATCCCGCCGAGGATGACCGCCTTGGCGGCCAGCACGGTCTCGCGGCGCGGCATCGCGGAAAGGGTGACCCGGATCATGCCCGAGCTGTACTCCTCGCCCATGGCCAGCACCGCCAGCACGCCGACGACCGCCTGGCCGAGGTAGATGCCGGTCAGGCTGACCTTGGCCGGATCCTGCCCGCATCCGGCGTAGCCGCACCTGATCGACGCCGTGACCAGGCCGCCAAGGGCGACCGTCAGCCCGGCAGTGCCGAACAGCAGCCAGATCGTGCCCGGCGCCGTCCGCGCCTTGGTCCACTCGGCGTGCAGCGCCTCGCGCATGTCACGCGTCCCGCCGGCGGAGCAGGAACACCGCCAGCCAGAGCGCGGCGCCGGTCCAGGCGAGCAGCACCGCGAAACCGGCCCAGGCAGAGAGCGGGTAAAACCCGTCGAACGGATGGTACGGGCTGTTGACCTGCGGGTACCGCGGAAACGTCTGCTGCACGGCAAGCGCGGCGGACGGAAACACCCGCAGCAGCCAGTCCGCGGCGGTCGTGGAAAGGGCGGGAGAAGAGACCGCCAGGAACCAGGGGATGACGATGACCACGATGGCCGTCGTGACCGCCGCGGCGCCGCGCCGGAAGATCACGCCGAGGGCGACGGCGAGCACGGCCGCGGCGGTGAACACGAGCGCCGTGCCGGCCACCACACGCACCGCGGTCAGGGCGGATACCGGTTCGATGACGTTGCCGTGATCGCGCAGCAGGCGCTCGCCGAGCGGCACCGAGATCGCGCAGCCGATCAGGGCGCCGGCGAACGTGACCGCGCCGGCCACGGTGGCTTTGGCCGCGAGCACCCGGCCGCGCCCTGGGCTGGCGGTCAGCGTGGTGCGGATCATGCCCCGGCGGTATTCGGCCGTGACGAACATCGCGCCGATGACGATCGCCACGATCAGCCCGAGGAACAACCCGGCGAGGGTGTGCGAGACCGGCGTGCCGGTGCTGCCCGCCCCCGATCCCACGTCGGGCGCGATGTCACCGTTCCCGGTGACCGCGAACCCGCTGGCCGTTTGCTGGAACCCGGCCGGCCCGCCGGCGATCGGCCGGGCGCCCACACTGGTGCCCTCCCACCTGCCGGCAGCGGCCCCCGCGACGCCGGCGTGATCGAGGGTCCCGGTGACGGCGATGGCGTGGCCGGCCTCCTGCCGCTGTGCCCCCGAGGATGGCTGCGGGGAGGTGGCGAACATGCCCGCCTGCACGGTCGTGGGCAGCCCGGCGAGGGTGACGGTGCCAACCCGGTTCCACCGGAGTCCGTCGGCGGAGTCGTAGCCGGTGACCGTGTCACCGGAACGCACCAGCCGCAGCCAGCGCGGCGACGCGGCCGAAACCGGGCCGGTCATGCCCGGCGTGTCCTGCGTGTAATTCCACTGCATCCGCACGCCGTGGGCGCCGGTGACCATCATCGCGGCGTACGCCGACCCCTGTGCGGTGTTCGCCTTGATGATGACGCCGGCCTTCGCCCACGGCTGCAGGCTCGAACTCGTCAGCGCGGTCACCCGGGCGGTGATGGTGCCGTTTCCGGCCACCGGCTGGTGCACGAAGTAGAACTGGTCCTCTACCAGGCCGCCGCCCGGCCCGACGGGCGCCGTGCACGGCACCGACACCAACTGGCCGGCGGGGCCGGGAGCCATGGAGCCGCACTCGCTGGACGACGAGATGAACGCGCCGAACCCCACGGTCATGACCGGCACGAGCAGCAGGCCGATGATCCAGCCGCGCACCGTCCGCAGCTTGGTCCACTCCGAGTGCAGCAACTGCGCGAATCCGGAATGTCCGGGCCGCACCCTCGGGCGGTACGGCGTGATGATCCCGGCGTTCACAGCGCCCCCTGAGTTTCCTGTGCCGCCCGGAATTCCACCGAGTCCCTGGTGAGCTCCATGTACGCCTCCTCCAGCGTGGCGCGGTGCGCGGATACCTCGCTGAACGGGATGGCGTTCGCCGTGAGGAGCGCCACGGCTCGTTCTGAAGAAATTCCGGAGATGGTGAGCACGTCGGGACCGGTGGCGGCGACGGTGGCCCCAGCCTGCGCGAGCGCGCCCATCGCCTCGCTGCGCGCGGCGGTGCGCAGCGTGATCCGGTCCGCCGAGGCGGCGGCGATCAGGTCGGCGACGCGCGCGTCGGCGATGACCGTGCCCCGGCCCACCACCACCAGGTGGTCGGCGGTGTCCTGGAGCTCGCTCATCAGGTGGCTGGACACCAGGATGGCCCGGCCCTCCGCCGCCAGCGAGCGCAGGAAGCCGCGCATCCAGACGATGCCCTCGGGATCCAGGCCGTTGAACGGCTCGTCGAGCATGAGCACCGGCGGGTCGCCCAGCATCGCGGCGGCGAGGCCGAGCCGCTGCCGCATGCCGAGGGAGTAGCCGCCGGCCTTGCGCCGGATCGCGGCCCGCAGGCCAGCTGCGTCGACGACCTCGTCGACCCGTTTGGCGTTCAGGCCCTGGGAGTGCGCCAGCCACAGCAGGTGGTTGCGGGCGGAGCGGCTCGGCTGCAGCGCGGCGGCGTCCAGCAGCGACCCGACGTGGCTCAGCGGGTGCCTCAGCGTCCGGTACGGGTGGCCGCCGATCAGCGCGGTGCCGGCGTCGGGCGCGTCCAGGCCGAGGATGACCCGCATCGTGGTGGACTTGCCCGCACCGTTGGGCCCGACGAAGCCGGTGACCTGGCCGGGCTCCACGGTGAACGTCATGCCATCCAGGGCCGGCGTCTGCCCGAACCGCTTGCGCAGCCCGGTGACCTCAATGGTTGCCTCCATGTTCCGGAAGGCTAGGGAACGCGGGGCGTCCCGGTCGTCACGCTGCGGGGCCGTCTTCGGCGCCGCTGGCAAGGGGGACGCCGGCCGCGGCGTCCCCCTCAGGAGGGACACGGCGGATTCCCGGACAGGGCGACGCGAGCGCCCCTGCCTGTCGCGACAATGAGTACATGGAGCCGGTCAGACGCTGGGGAGCGCCGCTGCTCAGCGTGCTCGCGGTGGCCGAGCTGGGCGCGCGCCTCACGGTCACGTCGACCGCGCCCGCTCTCACGCCGGCCGTCCAGTACTTCGTCACCGGGCTGAGCATTCATATAGCGGGCACTTCCGCGAGCGTGAACGGAGAAGGCGCCATCGCGGCGTTCGTGCTCTGCCTGGTGGGCACGTTGCCGCTCGCCTTCCCGCGTCCCGCCGCCGCGGCCGTTGTCATCACCGCGTCGAGCGTGCTATGGCTGACGTTCCTCCAGACGCTGACCGTGGCCGGCCTGATCGCGCAGCTGCTCGCCCTCTACCGGCTGGGCCGCGCGGGTTCCGGTCGCGGGTCTCAGCACCTCGCCGTGGCGCTCGCGGCGCCGTTCCTGGTGCTGGCCCTTGCGGGATCCCCGGCCAGCCAGGCCCGCATCATCTTCGTTCTGCTGGCGTCCCTCGCGCCGGCGGCCGCTCTTGCGGGGGTGGTGCAGCGCCGCGAGGCCCTGGCGCGAGGCGCCGCCGAGCAGGTCATGGCGGGCACCGAGTTCGAGCACATGGCGCGCGGGGAACGGGCGCGCATCGCACGCGAGCTGCACGACGTCGTCGCCCATCACATCTCCATGGTCTCGGTGCAGGCGGAGACCGCCCGGCTGACCACGCCCGGGATGCCCGAACTCGGTGCCCGGCGGCTGATGGAGATCGGTGACACGGCCCGTGCGGGCCTGACGGAGATGCGGCGGCTGCTCGGCGTGCTGCGCGAGGACGCCGCGGCCGCCAGCCCCGAGGAGCCGGGTGGGGCCGGGCGGCGCGCAGAGCGCCGGCCTCAGCCGGGGCTGCTCCAGCTCAACGACCTGCTCGACGAGGCGCGTGAGGCGTCGGGCACCGGTATCCGGCTCATCATCTCCGGGCCGGTGGCCAGGCTCGGCCCTGGTGTGGAGCTGGCCGCCTACCGTATCGTCCAGGAGGCGCTGACCAACTCGCGGCGGCACGCTCCGGGGGCCGCGGTCGACGTCGAGCTGCGGTACGGGGGCGACGCGCTGCGGCTGCGCGTCCGTGACAACGGGCCCGGCGCGCCCGGCGAAAGTGCGGCCGGCGGCGGTCATGGGCTGCTCGGCATGCGCGAACGCGCGCAGGCGGCGGGCGGCACGCTGCGCGCCGGCCCGGCCGCGGGCGGCGGTTTCCTGGTCGAGGCGACGCTGCCGGTGACCGCCCGGCCAGCCGGAGCCGCCGCATGAGCGGGCGGAGGGCGCGGGCGTTCCGGAGGCGAGCGGGGGGCACAGCATGAGCGAGCCGGTGCGGATCGTCGTCGCGGACGACCACGAGGTGGTCCGCGCCGGGTTCGCCGCGCTGCTCGATACGCAGCCCGACTTCACGGTCGTCGGCACGGCGGCCGACGGGGCCGGGGCGGTCCGGGTCAGCCGCGAGCGGTGCCCCGATGTCGTCCTCATGGACATCCGGATGCCGGGCGTGGACGGCATCGAGGCCACCAGGCAGATCGGCGGCATCGCGCGGGTCCTGATCCTGACGACGTTCGACCTGGACGAGTACGTGTACGACGCGCTGTGCGCGGGAGCCAGCGGCTTCCTGCTGAAGGACGTGACCGCGGAGCGCCTGTTCGACGCCGTCCGTGTCGTCGCGGCCGGGGAAGCGCTGCTCGCGCCGGCCGTCACCCGCCGCCTGATCAGCGAGTTCGCCCGGCTGCGTCCCCCGGGGGGCGCCGCGCCGGGGGACGTCGCGACGGCGGCCGGGCTGGCGGCACTCACCCCCCGTGAAACTCAGGTCCTCAAGCTCGTCGCGGAGGGCCTGTCCAACCCGGAGATAGCGGCCCGGCTCGTGGTCACGGAGGAAACGGTCAAGACGCACGTCAGCCGCGTGCTGAGCAAGCTGGGCCTGCGTGACCGCACACAGGCGGTCGTCACGGCGTACGAGTCGGGCCTGGTCGTGCCGCGCTCCCGCGAGCAAGCATGACGCCGCGGGTGGCCCGGTTGCCGCAAACCGGGCCGCCCCGCAGGCTGGCATCCGCCGGGCTCAGCGCCCGGCGCCCTCGCCAATTCCGGGAAGGACCCGGGTGTGCTCTATCCGGACGGCCTGGAGGTCCCGCGGGTTCAGGCCGAGCAGCTTCAGGATCGTCGGGGCGATCTGGGTGGTCTCGACCGGAGCGTCGATGGCCCGGCCGTGCTCGAGACCGGGCAGCACGACGAGGATGGGAACGTTGCGGTCCTGCTGGTCGTCGCCGCCGTGCTCGGCGATCTTGCCCTTACCGCCGGTGTAGACGACGCCGTGCTGGGCGATGCCGAGGATGTCGGGGTGCCGCGGCTCGCTGGCCGGGACGCCGAAGAAGTCGGCGGAGGCCTCGCCCGCGTAGACCTTCTTCAGCCCGGACTCCGGCACCGTGACCGGGTTTCCGCTGATGTTGTTCCCGGCCGCGGAGTGCATGAGCAGATACCGCTTGACGAAGCCGGCCGCTGCCTGCGAGCGGTCGCTCAGCCACAGCAGCATCCCGTCGTCATCGGTGGAGAAGATGACGAGATCGCCCGCCCCGGGGTGGGCGGCCTTCCACGCCGCGTTGATCGCGCCGATGATCGGCCCATCCGGGACACGGGCCAGGGTGGCCGGGTCGGTCGGCGACTGGCCGTGCTTGGCGGAGAGGATGAGCACGGTGCTGCTGGCCAGGCCCCGTGCGTGGATCTCCGACACCATCGCGGCGACCTCGGTGTTGATGTAGTTGAGCGCGCGCACCAGCAGCGGGCCGGGTACCGTCCCGCCCGGCAGGTACCCGCCGGTGAGGCCGTCGGAGGTGGGTAGCTTCTGCGCGGTGGAGACGGTCTGGAAGTTCGTCCCGAAGATGGCCGGGACACCCACGTGGTGAGCGCGGCTGTGGTCGTACCCGTCGATCTCGTTCAGGATCGCCCGCACCTTGTAGGAGTCGTACCGCATGGTCGCGGCGTTGTCGCTGGTCCAGTCCTTGCCCGCGGGATAGCCGGTGGCCTGGCTGTTGATCTCCGGGGTGAAGAAGTCCTGTACGCCGTTTCCGGACGGCCCGTCGAACATCTGGTACGCGGGGTGCTTGTCCGACCAGGCGGTGCGCAGCCCGTGATCCCTGGCCACGTTGAAGATCGTGTTGACCTTCAGGTACTGGTTCGGGTAGACCGGCTTGCACGTCTTCGCGTTGACCGGCATTGCCGCGGGGTTGAGCACGTCCAGCGGATCGCCGGTCATCCGCAGGATGCTGCCCGGCAGGCCGGTCAGGCCCTGGCCGGCGTCGAGCGAGTTCGAATTCTTGTCCAGGGCCTCCTCATAGGCGGCCTCGCCGCCCGGTGCGGGGCCCGAGCAGTTCGTCGTCCCCGCGGGGAACACGTCGTGGTTCCACGTGTCGTCGTAATAGACGCCGGTAACCCGCGGATCGCCGCCCGTCACCTGACCGGTCATGCCGGGAGAGGAGTCGGAGGGGAACGGCGTTATGGCGCCGCTGTATTCCAGGCCGTGACGCTCGAGCTTGGCCAGCACCGAATTCGGGAAGGCGCGTACGTACCAGGCGAGATCCTGCTGGTGCAGCCCGTCCACCGAGATCAGGAGCACATGCTTGATGCTGGAATCATCGTGAGTGGCCAGGGCGGAGTGATCATGAGTGGCCAGGGCGGGGTGGCCCGTCGCCGCCGACGCGAGAGCCGCGCTGCCGAGCACCACCGTGGCGCTCGCGACGGCGGCTCCGGCTCGCCGGATTGGTCCCGTTCGCATGAGGTCCCTCCCTCTCTGGGCGCGGCCCGGCGCCGGCGCCCCTGACACCGTCTCGGGCCGAAGCGACACCCACTTGACCGCGACCTGAACGGCAGATGACGCCACGCCAGCCACGCCGGCATTGGGTCACGTCAGCCCCGCTAGTCACACCAGCACCATGCCACATGATCGCGGAAACCAGAGTGCCGCCGGCGACCCGGCGTTTCCGCGATCATGATGCCTGCCCGTACCGTATGTCTGTTGTGATACACACGAGCCTCCGGAGGTGGCGTGATCTTCCGTTCCACGGCCGAAAGTGACCTCGAGCGTTTCAGCCCGCTCTTCGCCGGGGATCCCCCCGGCTCCATGACGGCTGACCGGTACCGCAGGCGGATCAGCACCGGTGAGCACCGGCCCGAGTGGACCTGGATCGCCGAGGAGAGCGCCCGCGGCCCGGTACTCGCGGTCGCGGCCTGGTGGGGCCAGCCAGGAGAGTCGCTGCCCGTCAGCCTCGACAGCCTGTTCGCCGCCGAATCGCTGAGTTCCGCGGACCGCGTCAGCGTCGCCGCTGGCCTGATCACCGCCGCACAGGAAGCGTTCGCGAAGGCGGGCGCGCCCGAGGCGCCGGCCTACCACGTCTTCCTGCCCGCGGGGTGGCGCGACCAGCCCAGCGTGGCCGCGGCGTTCGGCTGGCGGGAACGGGCAGCGAGGCAGGCGGGGCTCACCGCGACCCTGGAACGGCTCAGTTACGAGTGGACGCCGCGCGATGGCCTGCCCGCCCCGCGGACTCGCCTGGTGTTCCGCGCCGAACCCGACGACGAGGTGTTCGCGCTCCTTTTCGAGCGGACTCTGCAGGGCACGCTGGACGCGACGTCCAGGCAAGAGGCCGCGAAGATGGGCGCCGAGGCGCAGGCCCGCCAGGACATGGCGTTCTACCGGGACAAAATGCCGGGGGAGCGCTCCTGGTGGCGGATCGCCGAGACGCCGGGCGGCGAGGTGGCGGGCTTCGGCATCCCGTCGCGGAACACGGAATTCCCGGTCGTCGGCTACCTGGGCGTGCTCCCCGGGCATCGGGGGCACGGATACGCCGAGGACATACTCGCCGAGATCACCCGGATCCTGGCGGCGGAGGCCGCCGCCCAGGTGATCCGCGCCGATACCGACCTGGCGAACCGGCCGATGGCCGCCGCCTTCGAGCGCGTCGGCTACCGCAACACCGAGAGCCACCTGGTGCTGTCCGCGCCCTAAGGAACGAACTGGATTTCCGGGTAGGCGGGCGACGGCCGGCCGAGCAGTCCCGTGTCGCGGTGGCGTAGCTGGAGGTCGAAGAAGGCCCGCACGTAGGCGCGCTCGATGGCGATCGCGCGCGTGCCGCTGATGGTGCCGACGAGCTTGGCGAGCTGAGCCGGTGCCAGATGCAGGTACGGTGCGGCCTGCGGATAAAGGCTCACCGCGTCGGAGAACGCCAGGTGCTCGGCGCCGCGCAGCCGCAGGTCCAGCCGCCAGCCGCGCAGGTGCGCCCAGAACGACGCCCACGTGTGATCGACGTTACGGCCATTGTCCTGCGAGCTGATGAGCAGGAACGGGCGGTCCAGGCCCTTGCTGGCAACGGGCCCGTAGATGGTGCCGTCGAGGTCGATGCCGGCCTTGATCCCGGCATCGGAGAACATCGCGCCCGCCGCGGTGGCACCGCCCATCGAGAAGCCGAACATGCCGACCTCGGACAGGTTGAGCGCACCCGCCAGGCCACGGGGGAGCGGCCGGTGCCCGGCGCCGGGGTCGCGGCCGGCGTTGAGCTCCGTGAGCTGGCCGAGCACGAACCGGGTGTCGGCCACGCGGACGGCCGTGGCCTCCGTGTTGACCCGTTCGCTGTCCGGCGGCAGCGTGCTCACCTCGACGTGCCCGTCGGGGAACTCCACCTCACCGGAGTCATGGGTGTGGTCGATGGTGACCACGATGTACCCGTGGCTGGCCAGGTCTTCGACGATCGCGGTGTCGATGCTCCGGTCGAGGCGATCGGCGGGGGAGAACAGCACGACCGGGCGCCCGCCGCACCGCCGGTCCACGGGCGCGCCCACGTGCCCGTCGGTGACGGGCAGCCGGACCAGGCCCGGGGCGACTCCCTGGCGCCGCTCGAAGTGGGCGGCCGCCGCCGGTTCCAGCCACGGGGCAAGGGGATAACGGCCGGTATCCCGCGCCGGGTACCAGATGCTGATCATCAGCTGGCGCACCTCATGACCCGGCACCCACGGATCGGTGCGCGAGCGGTCGGTCAGGTGCAGCGAGACCACGCCGATGCGGTACGGCCCGGTGGGCGGCGGCAGCGTGAGCTGCAGGGGCTTCGCGGTGAGCCGAGGGGACGCCGCGGGAGCTGCGGGAGCCGCTGGCGCCGCGGCAGCGGCGGATGGCCGGGACGCCGCGGCGGCCGGCGCCGAGGCCGCGGCGGGCGCCGCGAACGGGAGAGACGAGATGAGCAGGTACGCCGGGAAACGGATCATGCGCATGGCTGAGTGGCCCTTCGTGCAAGGAGTTCGTGCAAGGAGATAGAGGCCGCGCCCGTCAGGCGGTGTGTGTCAGGCAGCGCCCGTCAGGCGGTGTCTGTCAGGCGGTGTGTGTCAGGCAGCGCCTGTCAGGCGGTGTCTGTCAGGCGGTGTGTGTCAGGCCGCGTCTGTCAGGCGGCGCGCCGGTGCAGCAGCCAGACGGCGCCGCCCAGCGCGGCCGCGGCCAGCGTCAGATAGCCCCCGGCCTCGATGGCCTGGAACGTCCAGAACCGGCCGGCGGGCTGGTAGGTGACGAAAACGTGCCCGGCTGCCCGGGTGGCTCCGAGGACCCAGTCGCCGGCGTTTCCGGTCATCGACGTCGTGTTGGGCCCGAAGGCGATGCTCGCGCTGGCCGGCAGCTCCTTGGCCAGCGGCTGAGCGAGGTGCTGGCGGAGAAACAAGTCGGTCAGGCCCCTGAGCGCCAGCCACGGCAGGAAGGCGGCCACCATGCCCGCGATGCTGCGGCGCGCCGCCAGCCCCGCCAGGACGGCGAAGGCGAACGAGCACAGCAGGGAGGCGGTCAGGCACAGGCCCTCGAAGTCGTAGGCGGCCTCGGTGAAATGCCCGGTGAGCTGGTCCATCGGCGCGCGGTACCAGGTGAACACGCCGGTCAGCGCCGCGCCGAAGGCGACCAGCCCCGCGCTGACCAGCGCCAGCTTGCTGACCAGCCACCTGGTTCGCGGCACGGTCTGGCTCCAGGCCATCCGCCAGGTGCCCTCTTCGAGCTCCCGGCCGAGCAGCGGCGCGCCGATGATCACCCCGATCAGGCCGGGAATGATCAGGAGCGCTATCAGCGCCTGGTTGTAGGTGAACCCCCAGCTGCTCAGGAACGCGCCGATCGCGTTCTGGCAGCCGGCCGTCCGCGTGCCGCGGGCGACGCATCCGGTGATGCCGTCCTGGCCGAACGCCTGGCGCATCGGCTCGCTCACCAGGAAAAGCGCCAGGGCCAGGCCCGCGAGCACGGCGAGGCTGACCATCGCCTGGCCGCGGTGCTGGCGCCAGGTCACCCACGTCATCGGGTCACCGCCTCGATTCTGGTGTCAGGCTCCAGCCGGGCACCGGACCCGCCTCGCAGGTAGGCGAGCACCAGCTGCTCGAAGCCCACCGGCTGCGCCTGCCACGCCGGATGCACCGCGGGCTCTCGCGGGCCGACGCGGATCACCAGCGAGGAGTGCCTGTCGCTGTCCGCGCGGTGCACCACGCCGGGCAGCCCGCTGTGCGAGGCGGTGCGCGGGCCGGTCAGCAGGCGGTGGCGGGCCAGCAGCTCGTCGACCGGGCCCGCCGCCCGCACCGTGCCCCCGGCCAGCACGATCAGCCAGTCACACACCCGCTCCAGCTCGGTGACCACATGGGAGGAAATGATCAACGTCAGCGAGTTGTCGGCGACGGCCGCCATCAGGGCGCCCATGAAGTCGAGCCGCGCGACCGGGTCGAGGCTGGCGACCGGCTCGTCCAGAACCAGCAGCGGCGCCCGCTTGGCGAGCGCCATCGTCAGTGCGACCTGCGCCTGCTGGCCGCCCGACAGGGCCTTGACCTTACGTTTCAGCGGGATGTCCAGCGCGGCCGCGCGCCGCTCGGCGAGCGGCTGGTCCCACGCCGGGTTCATGCGGCGGCCGAGGCGGAACATGTCGGCGACGCTGAAGTCGCGGTACAGCGGGTGATCCTGGGCCACGTAGCCGACCCGGCGCAGCGTCGCCGCGCGATGCGCGCGCGAGGTCTCACCGAAGACGCGCACCCGCCCCTCGGTCGGGTCCAGCAGCCCGATAACCAGCTGCAGCAGCGTGCTCTTGCCCGCGCCGTTCGGCCCGACCAGGCCGGCGACGGCGCCGGCCGGGATGGTCAGCGTGCAATCGCGCAGGCCCCATGCCTTGCCATAGCGCTTCCCGAGCCGCTCAGCCCGCAGTGCGGGCGCCGGTGCGGCCCGCGCCATCGAGGTCATGCGACCCCCTCCTTCCGCAGATCCTGGCGGACGACCGAGATCAGCGCCGTCACCGCCTCCTCGGACAGGCCGGCGTCGCGTGCGTCGCGCAGCCAGCGCTCGAGCGCCAGGCGCAGCGCACGGTACGGGCCCGGGCCGGCGGCCGACAGCGTGCCGGTGATGAACGTGCCCTGTCCCGGCCGCCCGGCCGCCAGCCCCTCGTGCTCGAGCTGCCGGTAGGCCTTGACGACCGTGTTGGGGTTGATCGCCAGCTCGGCCGATACGTCCTTGACCGTGGGCAGGCGGTCGCCCTCGCGCAGGTAGCCGAGCAGCAGCGACTGCCGTACCTGCTGGACAAGCTGCAGGTACGGCGGCACCCCCGTGCTGGCATCCAGCCGGAACCGGAACACTGACCCTCCTACCACTATTCTATGATGATAGTATAATCGTACGTCCCGCGACCCGGCCGTGTCAACGCCGGCGCCAGTCGAGGGCAATCGTGCCCGGACCGTCCCTGCAAAGAGCGCCGCTACGAGAGGGGTACGGACTTGGCAATTACTAAACGAACGCGGTGTTACCCGGCGGACCGGCGCATTCTGGTGCATTGGCCGGTAAACCGGTGGCGCTCTCGGCCGCCCGGCGACAACCGACGACCGCCTCGGCGCGTCTCTATATCAGGATGTGTGCCGCGGGGGCGGCATCCTGATCCAATCGGGACCGAATCGTAATGATGGGCGTGCATGCAGGCGGGTACGCTCAGTAACGGGGAGGTATAGGGATTTTCGCGGGCCGGGTCATCTTGTTAACGGCTTCGCTGCCTAGATACTGCGCAATGTCGCGCATTGAGATTATCGATTAAAATTTTGCTTGACCAGGGGGATCAGCTTTTGCGTTCGATTATCGGTATGAGCGTCCGCTTTCGCCTTCTCGTTATCGCGCTCGCCGCCGGGATCATGGTCGTCGGGGTCATTGAGCTGCGCCAGATGCCAGCCGATGTCCTTCCCGAGACCTCACCCGTGGTGGTCGACGTGCAGACGGAGGCGCTGGGGCTGTCGGCACCTGAGGTCGAGGCCCTGGTCACCGTGCCGCTGGAGAAGAATCTGCTCGAGGGCGTGATGGGCGTGACCGACGTCACCTCCGACTCGGTTCCCGGCCTGTCCGCCATCCAGCTGCACTTCGCGCCGGGAACGAACCTGTACCACGCCCGCCAGCTCGTACAGGAGCGCCTGACCCAGGCGTTCGTCCTGCCGAACGTGTCCTCGCCGCCCGCCATGCTGGAGCCGGTGTCGTCGACGAGCGACGTGATGCTGATCGGCCTTTCGTCAGCCCGGCTCAGCCTGATCGACCTGTCCGTGCTGGCCCGGTGGACGATCGTCCCGCGCCTGCTGGGGCTTGCGGGCGTCGCCAACGTGTCGACCTTCGGGCAGGCCGACAGGCAGCTCCAGGTGATGGTCGACCCGGCGCGGATGGCCGCGAAGCACGTGACGCTCGCGCAGATCATCGATACGGCGGGCAACGCCCAGCTCGTCTCGCCGCTGAGCTACCTGGAGGCGTCCACGCCGGGCACCGGCGGGTTCCTGGAGGGCCCGAACCAGCGGCTGACGATCCGGCACGTGCTGCCGTTCGGAACCCCGGCCAACCTCGCGGCGCTGCCGGTCGCCGACGCCGCCCCGGGCACGCTGCTCGGCAGCGTGGCGCAGGTCGCCGAGGGCCATCAGCCGCTGATCGGCGACGGCCAGGTGCGCGGCTCTCCCGCTCTCGTGCTGGTCGTGCAGAAGCTGCCGTCGGCGAGCGTGCCCGGGGTCACCCACGAGGTGGACCAGGCACTGGCCCAGCTCGGGCCCGGCCTGCCCGGCGTCCAGATCGACGCGTCGGTGTTCCGGCAGGACACCTACCTGGCCAGCGCGCTCGGCAACGTGCGGATCGCGTTCATCATCGCCGCGCTGCTCGCGGCGCTCGCACTGATCGCGCTGCTGCTGCGGCTGCGGCTGGCGTTCACCGCCCTGGCGGCCATCGCGCTGTCGCTGACCGCCGCGGCGCTGGTGCTCGACGTGCTCGGCTATACCTTCAACGCGCTGGTCACGCTCGGCCTGCTGCTCGCGCTCGCGATCGTCGTCGCCGACGCCGCGGGCGACGCGCACAGCCTCATGACAAGGCTGCGCGAACAACGGGAACAGGCCGCCGGAGGCCCGCTGCCCGCGCAGAACGGGCAGCCAGCGAACGGGCAGGCCGCGAACGGCCAGACCGCGAACGGGCAGCCAGCGAACGGGCAGGCCGCACGGGGCGTGGAGCAGCGCCCGCCGTTGACGGCGCTGGTCTCCGCGGCCTGCGGCGAGTTCCGCGGCTCGCTGTGCACCGCGGCGGCCGCGATCCTCCTGTCGGTCGCGCCGCTGTATCTCGCCACCGGGCTGACCGCGTCCTTCCTGCGCCCGATGGCGGTGGCGTTCGGCCTCGCGGTCGCCGTCTCCATGGTGGTCGCCATCACCGTGACCCCCGCGCTGGCGGTGCTGCTCCTGGACGCGGGCCGGAACAGGCCGCGGGGCGCCCGGCTCAGCCGGCGGCTCCGGGCCGGTTACGTCAGGTCGCTCGACTGGCTGCTCCGGCTGCCGCGCATCGTGCTGCCCGCGCTGTGCGTTGCCGCGGGCGTGGCCGCCCTGGCGCTGCTGCCGCTGTTCCATCCCGGGCCGCCGCAGTTCCAGGACCGGAACCTCGTCGTGCAGTGGGCCGGCGCGCCCGGGATGTCGCTGACGGAGATGGACCGCATCACCACGCTCGCCAGCTCCGAGCTGCGGGCGCTGCCCGAGGTGCAGGACGTCGGCGCCACGCTGGGCCGCGCGGTGACCGCCAATCAGGTGGTCAACACGAACTCCGGCGAGATCTGGGTCACGATCAAGCCGGGCGCCGACTACGGCCAGGCGGTCGCCGCGGTGCGCGCGATCGCCGGCGGAACGCCCGGCATGAACGGCGTGGTGAGCACGTACGAGAGCGACAGCATGGCGGGCGTGCTGGCCGCGCCGCCCAGCCAGGTGGTCACGCGCGTCTACGGATCGTCGTACACGGAGCTGGCCCAGCTCGCCGGGCAGCTGCGATCGGTCATCTCGCGGGTCAGCGGGGTGCACCAGGCTCAGGTGCGGCTTCCCGTCGAGCAGCCGACGGTCGATGTCGAGGTGAGCCTCGACAACGCGCGGCGCAACGGCGTCACACCCGGCGATATCCGCAGGGAGGCGGGGACGCTGCTGAACGGCCTCACGGTCGGCAACTTCTTCGAGGACCAGAAGGTCTTCGACGTCGTGGTGCTGGGCGCGCCGGCGACGCGGGGCAGCGAGCCGGACGCCGACAGCCTGGTGCTCGACACCGTCAACGGCGGCCACGTCCGGCTCGGCGACGTCGCCCGGATCGCCGTCGACCCCGAGCCCGCCGACATCCAGCACGAGGCCACGTCCCGGTACGCCGACGTCACCGCGAGCGTGTCGGGGCGCAGCCCCGGCGCCGTGAGCGCCGACATCGCGAGCAGGCTGCGCACCATGTCCTTCCCGCTCGAGTACCACGCCGAGGTGCTGGGCAACCCGGTCGCTGGAACGGCGCAGGGCGGGACGTCGCGCGGCCAGTTCATCGGCTACCTGGTCGCGGCGCTGGCGGGCATCCTGCTGCTCGCCCAGGCCGCGCTCGGCAGCTGGCGGCGTGCGCTGCTGGTGTTCGGGTCCCTTCCGGTCTCGCTGGCCGGCGGCGTCGTCACCGCGCTGGCGATCGGCGCGGACGGCTCCCTCGGCGCGGCGGCCGGCCTGCTGGCCGTGTTCGCGATCGCGCTGCGCCAGGCGATCAGCGTCGCCGTGCGCATCCGCGCACCGGAAACTGACGCCGGCGGCGCGCAGGCCGACGCCGGCGGCGCGCAGGCTGACGGTGACCGGAGCCAGCGGGCCAGGCAGGCGGCGGCCGCCGGCGCCGGGCAGCTCGCGGTCATCGTGGTGGTGACCGTCGCCGCGCTGGTGCCGTTCATCGTGATGGGCGACAGGGCCGGTACCGAGATCCTGCACACCGCGGCCGCGGTGATCTGCGGCGGTCTGGTCACCACGGCGCTGGTGAGCCTGTTCGCGCTGCCCGTCGCGTTCCTGCGGCTCGGCCCCGGCCCCGCTCCGGCGCCGGACGAAGGCCTGCACCGGGGACAGGACCGGGCCGCGCAGCCCGGCCTGACGCCACCGCAGGCAGCGTCACCGAAGACAGTGTCACCGGAAACAGTGCCGCCGCAGGCAGCGCCGCCGGAGACAGTGTCACCGGAAACAGTGCCGCCGCAGGCAGCGCCGCCGGAGACAGTGCCGCCACCCGCAGCGCCGCCGCCCGCCGGCGTGCCGGCCTGAGGGGATGGTTCGCATGACGGTCCTGCCGGAAAGGCTACTGAGGAGGGGAAGAACTCTCGTGCACGGGGGAAGACAAGGGGCGCGCCTCGCCGCCGCGACCATCGCCGCCGTCGCCGCGGCCGGCGTGGCCACCGGAGGCCTGGCCGGCTGCAGCGGCGGCACGGCGCCGGCCCAGCAGGCGGCCCCGCCGGCGAAGATGCTACAAATCGGGCGCGGGCCGGTACCCAGCGTCGTCCTGACGCCGACGGGGGAGCGGCGGATCGGCCTGCAGACCGCGCCGGTCACCGCGATGAAGGGCGGCGTGATCCTGGTCCCGTACGAGGCGCTGCTGTACGAGCCGGACGGCAGCACCGCCGTCTACGTGAACACGGGGCCGCTCACCTACACCCGCTACCTGGTGTCGGTACAGAGCATCGCGGGCGCCAGCGTGTACGTCAGCAAGGGCCTGACGCCCGGCATGAAAGTGGTGACGGCCGGCGCCGAGGAGCTGCTCGGCGTGCAGAACGGCGTCGGAGTCGAGACGTGACCCGCCGCCGGCCCAGGCTCAGGGCCAGGTGACCGATGCGCTGGATCGTCGCGACGAGCCTGCGGTTCCGGTACGTCGTGGCCGGTTTCGCGATCGCCCTGCTGTACTTCGGCACGCTGCTCATCGGCCATCAGAAGATCGACGTCTTTCCCGAGTTCGCGCCGGTATCGGTCGAGGTCCAGACCGCGTGCCTCGGGCTGTCGCCCTCGGAGGTCGAGTCGCTCACCACGGTGCCGCTCGAGGCCGCGCTGCACGGAGTCCCGGGCGTCTACGACATCCGCTCCAGTTCCGAGCCGGAGCTCTCGGCGATCTTCCTGTACTTCCGCGGCGGCACCGACGTGCTGCGCGCGCGCCAGCTGGTGCAGGAACGGCTGCAGGCCACCGCGCCGACGCTGCCGACCTGGTGCGACCCGCCGCAGATGTACCCCATCGTCTCGGCCACGAGCCGGGTGATGCAGATCGGGCTCACCTCGGCGACGGTGTCCGCGGAGGACCTGTCGATGATCGCGCAGTGGACGATCAGGCCGCGGCTGATGCAGGTGCCGGGCGTCGCCAACGTCGCGATCTGGGGCCAGCGGGCGAAGCAGATCATGGTCGAGGGTGACCCGGCGCTGATGGCCGCCCATGGCATCTCGCTGGACCAGCTGATGACGACCGCCGCCGACGCGGTGGACACCGGGGAGCTGAAGTACACGACCGGCGCGGCCGTCGGCTCGCTCGGCACCGTGGAGACCGCGCAGCAGCGGCTGTACGTGCACAGCGTCCAGCCGATCGCGACGCCGCAGCAGATGGCCCAGGTCCCGCTCGCGGTGGTGGGCAACCGCATCCTGCGTATCGGCCAGGTGGCCCAGGTCACCTGGGGATACCCGCCGCTGATCGGCGACGCGGTCATCGACGGCGGCCCGGGCCTGATGCTCGTCGTCGAGAAGTTCCCCGGGGCCAACACGCTACAGGTGACGGCGGGCATCGACCACGCGCTCGCGGCGCTCGAGCCCGGCCTGCCCGGCATTCACGTCGACTCGCAGATCTTCCGCCAGGCGTCGTTCATCTCCACGGCGATCCACAATCTCAGCCAGTCGGTGATCCTCGGCAGCATCCTCGTGGTCTTCGTGCTCATCGCGTTCCTGTTCCAGTGGCGCGCCGCGGTGGTGAGCCTGCTGGCGATCCCGCTGTCGCTGGCCGCGGCGGGAATCGTGTTCGACGCGACCGGGGCGACGATCAACACGATGATCCTCGCGGGCTTCGCGGTCGCCGTCGGTGTCGTGGTCGACGACGCGATCATCGACATGGAGAACATCGTGCGCCGCCTGCGCGCGTGGCGCGCCCAGGGCAGGCGGACCACGCCGCTCCGGCTGGTGCTCGCCGCGTCGCTCGAGGTACGGGTGGCGATCTTCTACGCAACGCTGATCAACATCGTCGCGGTGGTGCCGGTCATGCTGGTCGGCGGCCTCACCGGTGCCTTCTTCGAGCCGCTCGCGATCGCTTACGGGCTCGCCGTGCTGGCGTCGATGGCGGTCGCGCTGACCGTGACGCCGGCGCTCGGCCTGATCCTCCTCCAGCGCGCCCGGCTCGCGCCGCGCGACCCGCCGCTGATCCGCGCCCTCAAGCGCGGTTACGCGGCGCTGCTGAAGCCCGTGCTGAGCGCGCCCAGGTGGGCGTTCGCCGCCGCCGGCGTCGCGATCATCGCCGGCGTCGTGGTCTACCCGCGGCTCGGCCAGGATCTGTTCCCGACGTTCAAGGAGCCGGACTTCCTGGTCCACTTCGTGAGCAAGCCCGGCACCTCCGTGCAGGAGGAAGACCGCGAGGTCGCCGGGCTCCAGGACCAGGTGCTCGCCATCCCGGGGGTGAACCGGGCCGGCAGCCATATCGGGCAGGCGCTGCTCGGCGAGGAGGTCTCCGGGGTCAACTTCTCCGAGACCTGGCTCAGCCTGAAGCCGGGGGCCGGCTACGGCCAGGTGCTGAACGGCCTGCGCGGCATCGCCGGCTCCTACCCGGGCGCCTACAGCGACGTGCAGACCTACCTGCACGAGCGGATCGACGAGGTGCTCACCAACGGCACGACCGAGGACGTCGCCGTCTACATCTACGGCGACGACCTGGGCGTTCTGCAGCGGCTGGGCGGGCAGGTGGCCTCGGCGCTGTCGCACGTGCCCGGCCTGACGGACGTGCAGCCCGCGCCGCTGGAGTCCATCCCCGAGGCCGATGTGCAGGTCAACATCCGCGCGGCCCAGCGGTACGGCCTGACGCCCGGCGACGTCCGCAGGGCCGCGGCCATCATGATGGCCAGCGAGCCGATGTCGGAGATCTCCGCCGGCGGCAAGCTCTACACGGTGGCGGCGTGGAGCACCCCCGCGACCCGCCAGAATCTCACCGACCTGCGTGACCTGCCCGTCGACACGCCATCGGGCGGGCATGTCCCGCTGGGGGCCGTCGCGAGCATCCAGATCGCCCCCAGCCCCAGCCAGATCATCCGCGAGAACGGGTCGCGGATGACCGAGGTCGACGCGAACGTGAGCGGCAGGAGCCTCGGGTCGGTGGCCGCCGACGTCCAGAACCTGCTGGACAGGCTCGAGCTCCCGCCCGGCTACCACGCCCAGTTGCAGGGGGAGGCGGTCGAGCGGGCCGACGCCCAGCGGCGCCTGACCGTGTACGGCATCGCCGCCCTGCTCGTGATCCTTCTCCTGCTCCAGACGGCCTTCGCAAGCTGGAGGCTGGCGGTGATGCTGCTCGTCACGCTTCCGATGGCGCTGGTCGGCGGGGTGATCGCCGCGTGGGCCGGCCTGGGCACGATCACGCTCGGCGCCCTGGTCGGCTTCTTCACCGTGCTCGGCATCGCCGCGCGCAACGGGATCCTCATGATCAGCCATTTCCGTCACCTGGAGCGCAACGAGGGCGTGCCGTTCGGCCCGGCCCTGGTGCTGCGGGGCGCCGGCGAGCGGCTGTCGCCGATCATGATGACCGCGCTCGCGACCGCGCTGGCGCTGGCGCCGCTCGTCATCTACGGCAACCAGCCCGGCCAGGAGATCGAGTACCCGATGGCGGTCGTGATCCTCGGCGGCCTGGCGACGTCCACACTGCTGAACCTGTTCGTCCTGCCGGCCCTGTACCTGCGCCTCGGCCGCGGCCGGGTACGCCAGCCGAGCATCCCCGCGCCGCGCGAGGGCTGACCGGGAGCGGTGACGGCGCGAGCCGTGCCGCGGAGATAAGCCGGTCAGAAGACGACGACCTCCGCGCCGACCTGCAGATGCTCGTTGTAGTACCGGGCGTTGCCGATGGTGAGGTGGACGCAGCCATGGGACGGATGGGTGAGGCTGCCGCCGTGGAAGGCGACCCCGCCCGCGGCGAAGAACACGGCGTACGGCATGGGCTCGAAGTAGATGTTGCTCACGTAGCCCGGGCCCGCCTTCCACTCGACGTAGAAGGTCCCGCGCGGCGTCGCGTGCGGCGTGCCGGGCGGCCCTGGCTCCATGCGCACCGGGCCGTAGGTGATCCGGCCTTCCGACTGCAGCCAGGTGAGGTGGCCGGTCAGGTCCACGCAGGCGGTCGCCGCGCGCGGACAGGAGCCGCGGGCCTGGCGGGTGAGCACCGGCCGCCCTTCGGCCGAGGCGGCGAACTGCTGTGCCGCCGGCCAGTTGATGGCCGCCACGCGCCCGCCGGAGGACCCGGCGACGGGCAGCGGCAGGACTCCGGACGGCGCCCTGTCCCGCCACAGCACCGCGGCGGTGACCGCGACGCCCGCGACGGCGAGGGGGATGAGCCAGGCGGCGGCCCGCCGGCGGCCGCGTGCGCGCCGGCCACGGCCGTGAGCGGCCGACAGCGAGCTCCCCCTGACCACAGCAGAAAGTTACCGGATCGGGGCTGTGAGCGCCGGCAGTTCCGCGGCTTACGCCGAGGGATCGATGTGGACCTTGGTGCCCGCACCCGGCCCGAGCCGGCCGGCCAGCACCTCCGCGGCACGGTCGAGACCCACGGTGGCGCCGACCAGATCCCCCGGTGTTATCCGGCCGTCCGCGTAGTGCTCGATCGCGGGCTCCAGCCCCGCGGACGCGCCGAGGATGCCCACCGCGGTGACGTCGTTGAGCACCAGGTCGCGGCTGTCGATGAGGCTCGGCGCCGGTGCTACGCCGATGTACACGAGCCGGCCGGCCGGCTCGGCCAGCCCCAGCGCGGCGGCCGGCACCCGCCGGTCGTCCGTGCAGTCGACGACCGCGTCGTACGGGTCGCGGGGCGGGTCGCCCACCGTCCAGTAGCGGGTGGCGCCGAACGCCTCCGCGAGTTCCCGGCGGTCGCCGTCCAGCGCGAGGACGTGTACCTCGGCACCCGCCGCGCGGGCGAAAGCCGCGGTCAGCAGGCCGATGGTGCCCGCACCCCAGACGAGGACCCGGCGCCCGGGAGCCGCGCCGGCCGCGGCGGCCGCGCGCCATGCGTTGCCGCCGGGTTCCACCAGGGCACCCGCCCGGTCGTCCACCGCGGGAGGCAGCCGGCGCAGGCTGGACACCGGCACCAGCACCTTTTCCGCGAGGGCACCCGGCCAGCCCATGATCCCGATTTCCCGGCGGTCCGCGCAGACATGGCCACGCCCGGCGCGGCAGCGGGCGCAGCGCCCGCAGCCCAGCATGGTGTCCCCGGTGACCCGCGCGCCCAGCCACGCGCCGCCGGCGCCCGGGCCGGTCGCGGAGACGACGCCGCACCACTCGTGCCCCGGCCGCAGCGGGAAACGCGATTTGCCCTGGCCGAAGTAGGCCAGCGTCCCGGCGAACAGCTCGGCGTCGGTGCCGCAGATCCCGGCGCGCGCGACATCGACGACGACCTGTCCCGGTCCCGGAACCGGCGCATCGACCTGCTCGACGCTGGCCGCCCCGGGGCCCGTGATCACCACCGCGCGCATGCTGCCGCTCAGCCTAGCGGACAAGCCGGTGTCCGGCCCGGCCTCCTGCCGCAAGCCGCGCGCACTCGGGCGCCGTCGGGCGTGTCCCCAGAAAGTCCGCCGTGTCCCCAGAAAGGGGGACATGACATCGCGGGACACGCCGGCTCACGCTGATAGCGGCTCCTTGATCACTTCCGCGTGATAGTGCTGTGCACGTATATGCCAGGATGGCCCATTGTGTTTGAGCGTGGCCGTCGCTAGGGTCCGGAACCAGGCCCGCTCACAAGCGGGAACCCCACAGCGATTTCGCTTAGGAGGCAAATCATGAAAAACGCCCGATTGTGGGCCCTAACCGGGGCCGCCGGGCTGGCGATATCCTTCACGGCGGCGGCGGCCGGGACCGCTGCGGGCTCGCCGGCCCCGGCTCCAGCCCCGCACCGGGTGGCGCTGAAGGGATCGCTGGCGCCCGCCCGGGAGCGAGCGCACCCAACGGGAAGCGTCCCCGCCAGCGCCGCGGTGAGCTTCGACCTGCTGCTGACGCTGCACAACGCCCAGGGCGCGCGGCAGTTCGTCAGGGACGTCTCCACCCCGGGCTCACCCGCGTTCCACCACTACCTGAGCGACGCGGCGTGGGTGGCCAGGTTCGGCCCCACCAGGGCCGCGGTCGCGGCCGCCGAATCGTGGCTCCGCGGCCAGGGCTTCACGGTCGGCGCGCTCCCGAAGGACCGGCTGTTCGTCCCCGCCTCCGGAACGGCCGCCAGGGTGGAGCACGCGTTCGGCGTGACGCTCGGCTACTACACCGTGAACGGCCACACGGTGCGGCTCGCCAACGGCGCGCTGACCATTCCCTCCTCGCTCAGCGGCGTGGTCACCGGCGCGGTCGGCGTCAACCAGTACGTCGCCACGCCCGCCCTAGCGGCCCAGGGTGGCGCGACAGCGGCCAGGGCGGCCGCCGCGGCCAGGCCGGCGCAGGAGCCGCCGCCGCCACCGGCCTTCCGCAACCCCCAGCCGTGCTCGGCGTACTGGGGCCAGAAGACCGACACCGCGGACTCGGGATCGCTGTACAAGCCGTACACTCACCCGCTGCCCTACGACATCTGCGGTTACAAGCCCAGCCAGCTCAGGGGAGCCTACGACCTGTCCGGGCGGGTGGCCTCGGGGAACAACGGCAGCGGCGTCACGATCGCGATCGTCGACGCGTACGACTCGCCGACGCTGCTCGCGGACGCGCAGAAGTACTTCAGGCTGAACGACCCCGGTCACCCGCTGAGCGCGTCGCAGTTCTTCAACGTGCAGCCCGCGACGGTTGACGACGTGGCCCTGTGCAACGGCAGCAACTGGTTCGGCGAGCAGGCCCTCGACGTCGAGTCCTCGCACGCCGTGGCGCCCGGAGCCAACATCCTGTTCGTCGGGGCGCAGGACTGCCTGAACAACGGCCTGCTGGCCTCGCTGACCACGGCGGTCACCAGCGGTGCCTCCGTCGTGAGCAACTCGTGGGGCGACCCGCTCGGTGACATCTTCGACGACGTCGCCACCAAGACCGCGTACGACGACACGTTCATGCTCGCCGACTCCACCGGCGTCAGCGTCCTGTTCTCCACCGGCGACTTCGGCGACAACTTCGCCGACTTCGGGATCACCGCGCCGGACTACCCGCCGAGCAGCCCGTTCGTCACCGCGGTCGGCGGGACCACGCTCGAGGTGAACAAGTCGAACGCCAGGGCCGCCGAGTACGGCTGGTCAACGGCCAAGCAGGTGCTCTGCGCGCCCAAGGCGACGACGAACTGCGGTTCGGCGACCACGCCGGCGGGCGCGCTCACCTGGCAGTCCGGCGGCGGCGGCGGAACCAGCTACACCTACGCCGAGCCCTTCTACCAGGCCGGTATCGTGCCGCCCGCGCTCGCCCTGCGCAACGCCGCGATCACCGGCGCCCCCGCACGCGTCATCCCGGACATCTCGATGGACGGCGACGCGCAGAGCGGGATGCTGATCGGCCTGACCGAGACGTTCCCCAGCGGGATCGCCTACGGCCAGTACAAGGTGGGCGGGACGAGCCTGTCCTCCCCGCTGCTCGCCGGCGTGGTCGCGGACGCCGACCAGGCGGCGGGCGCGCCGCTGGGCTTCCTCAACCCGATTCTGTACAAGGCCTCGACCGCGGACAAGGCGGCGTTCAACGACATCCTGCCGCCGAAGAACCCGGACTCGGCCGCCGTGATCCGCGTCGACTACGCGAACACGGTCGACACCTCCGCCGGGTACATCGTCAGCCTCAGGGCGATCAACTACGCGGGCCCGGAGACCTACTGCGACACCACGGGTAACTGCGCGACCCGCGACGTCACCCTCACGACCGCGCCGGGATTCGACAGCCTCACGGGTCTCGGCTCGGCCGGCAGGGAATTCGTGTCCGTACTCTCCAGATTCTGATCGCCCAGGTTCTGATCCGCTCGCCATGGGGGCGCCGGCAGGCCGGCGCCCCCATGGCAGCATTGGGCACATGAAAGTGCTGCGCACCCCCGAGGACCGGTTCGCCGGGATTCCGGGTTTCGGCTACGCGCCGCGGTACGCCGATGTGGGCGGCCTGCGGGTGGCCTACGTCGAGGCCGGGCCTCCCGACGGCGAGCCGGTTCTTCTGCTGCACGGGGAGCCGAGCTGGTCGTTCCTGTACCGGACGGTCATGCCGGTGCTCGCGGCCGCGGGGCTCCGTGCGATCGCGGCGGACCTCGTCGGGTTCGGCCGGTCGGACAAGCCCGCCGACATAGCGGACCACACGTACGAACGGCACGTGGAGTGGATCCGTGCTCTCGCCTTCGGCGAGCTTGACCTGCGCGGGCTGACGCTCGTCGGGCAGGACTGGGGCGGGCTGATCGGGCTGCGGCTGGTGGCCGAGCACCCCGGCAGGTTCGCGCGCGTGGTGGCCGCCAACACCGGGCTGCCCACCGGCGACCAGCCGATGCCCGAGATCTGGCTGCGGTTCCGTGAGGTCGTCCGGACAGCGCCCGCGCTGAGCGTTTCCCGGCTGGTGCAGTCCGGCTGCCGGACGGCGCTGCCGCCGGAGGTGCTGGCCGCCTACGACGCGCCGTTCCCTGATGAGACCTTCACCGCCGCCGTGCGGGCGATGCCGAACCTGGTCCCGACAAGCCCGGATGACCCGGCGGCGCCGGCCAACCGCGCGGCCTGGCGCCAGCTCGCCGCCTGGGACAGGCCGTTTCTGGTCGCGTTCAGCGACCGCGACCCGATCACCGGCGGTATGGCGCCCATCCTGAAGCGCGCCGTGCCCGGCGCGGCCGGCATCGAGCACCCGGTGATCGAAGGAGCCGGGCACTTCCTCCAGGAGGACGCCGGCGAACGCCTCGGCGCGGTGATCGCCGCGTTCATCCGCGCGCACCCGTAACCGGCTTCTGCGCCCCGGCGCCGGGGTAAGCCGCCGCCAGCGCTCCGCCCGCCGGTCGGCGAGCACCTGCCTGACCACGTTCCGGCCGGGTATGCCCGTCACGCCGCCGCCCCCGTGGGTCGACGAACCCGCCTGGTACAGGCCCCGCACCGGGGTACGCAGGTCCGCGTAGCCGGCCGCCGGCCTGGCGTGGAACATCTGCCCGAGGGACAGCTCACCGTGGAAGATGTTGCCGCCCACGAGGCCGTACTCGTCCTGCATCTGGTGCGGCGCGATCACCTGACGGTGCAGCACCGAGCCGGTGAACCCGGGCGCGACCGCCTCCACCCGGGCGAGCACCCGGTCGGCGTACGCGCCGATCGCGTCCGGGTCCGGCGAGTCCGCGTACGCGTGCGGCACCCACTGCGTGAACAGCGACATCACGTGCTTGCCGGGCGGGGCCAGCGAGTCGTCGAACACGCTCGGGATGCAGATGTCGGCGAACGGCAGGGCGGACGGCCGGCCGCTCACGGCCTCCTGGAACGCGGTTTCGACGTCGTCGAGGCTCTCCGCGAGCACTATCGTGCCGCCGTAGACCTCCGGGTCCGGTTCCGGGTGGCTGGCGAACACCGGCAGCCGGTCCAGCGCGAGGTTGATCTTCACGGTGCCGCTGCGGCTCTGCCAGGCCCGGATGTCGGCCAGGAATTCCGGCGGCAGCTCCGCCGGGTCCAGCAGCCGCAGGAACGAGATCCGCGGGTGCGCGGTCGTGACGACGGTGGCCGCGCCGATCTCCTCGCCGCTGGCGAGCGTCACCCCCGCGACCCGGCCGTCCCGGGTGCGGATCCTGGCCACCTCGGCCGCTGTCCTTATCTCGGCGCCGAACGACCGCGCGGCCCCCGCCAGCGCGCCCGTCACCGCCCCCATCCCGCCCCGCGGGAAGCCCCACGCGCCCGCCTGCCCGTCGGCCTCGCCGATGTGATGGTGCAGCAGCACGTACGCGGTGCCCGCCGAGCGCGGGCCTGCCCAGGTGCCGATCACCCCGGACACCGAAAGGACGCCGCGCACCGCGTCGCTCTCGAAGTACCGGTCCAGCAGGTCCGCGACGCTGCCGGTCAGCAGCCGCGTCACGTCGACCGCCCCGCGCTCGTCGATCGTCCTCAGCCGTGCGAGCAGCCTCGCCTGGCGCAGCAGGTCCGCGGGCCGGCGCGAGCCGAGCCGCGGCGGGATCTCGTGCAGCAGCGGCCCGAGCACCGCGCCGAGCCCGGCGAGGTGCCGCTCGTAGGCGTCGTACGCGCCGGCGTCCCGTTCGGAGAACCGGGCGATCTCGGCGTGCCGCTGACCCGGGTCGCCCGGCAGCCGCAGCGCGCGGCCGTCCCTTCGCGGCGCGAAGTAGGGGCCCTGCGGGTACACGTGGAACCCGTGCCGTTCCAGCCGCAGATCGGCCGCGATGTCCGGGGGGAGCAGGGATACCACATAGGAAAGCGAGGTGATCGTGTAGTCCGGGCCGAACGGATGCTCGCTCACCGCGGCGCCGCCGGGTACTTCGCGCCGCTCGCACACCAGCGTGTCAAGCCCGGCGCGCGCCAGGTAGGCGGCGGCCACCAGCCCGTTGTGCCCGCCGCCCACCACCACGACGTCCCTGCGTTCCGCCACCGGCCGCACCTCTCCGTTCCGCCTTCCGTGCTTCCCCGAAGACGTTACGCGACGCGGCTGGTGTTTCCCCGCTCGCCTCTGTTTCCCCGCTCGCCTCCGGGCGCCTTGAGCCGCCGCCTTCCCTCGTCGCTCCTCCGTCGCTCCTCAGTCCAGACGGCGCCGCGCCCTTCGGCTCCCGGGGCGCCGGGTCAGCAGTTGCCCGGCGCGGGCTGGCCGGCCAGCCGGCCGCTCAGCCAGCTCACGACGTCTCCCTGGTCGAGCAGCGCGGTCAGGACGTGATCGCCGACGTAGCCGTTGAGCTGCGTGGCCACGCCCATGGCGCACCACTGCTTGTGCAGGGTCACCTCGACGCCGTACGGGATGACCTCGTCCACCAGGCCGTGCGTCTGAAGCACCGGAATATCCGGCTTGATGGCGCCCAGGTCGTTTTCGTCCAGGACCGTCTTCCACGGCGGGTCGTTGATGGGGTTCACGCCGCCGATCGTGTAGTCCTCGATCCTCTTGCCGGCGAAGGTGAGCAGGCCCTGGGCCTGGCACATCGTCTGAAGCTGCGCGAACGCGGCCTTGCCCGCCGCGTTCAGGTAGCGGTCGAGGTGGATGGACGGGTAAGCGGCGCCGAAGCCGACCGCCGTCCCGCCGAGGAAGGCGAAGAAGAGGCTGCCGTTGATGTTCGCCGCCACCGCCTGCAGGTTGGCCGGAGTGCCGCCCATGGCGACGCCGGCGAGGTGCAGGTCCGGCGCGTAACTGTGGTGCAGCTGGGCGGCCCAGCCCGCGGCGCCGCCGCCCTGCGAGTACCCCTCGATCCCCGCCGGCGCGCTCGCGCTCAGGCCGGTGCCGGGCAGGCGGAGCGCCGCGCGCAGCGAGTCGAGCACCGCGTACCCCTCGGGGATGCCGACGTTGTAGTCCTCGGGCCCCGGCGTGCCCAGGCCCGGGTAGTCCGTGACCACGACCGCCCAGCCCTTGGCCAGCAGGTTGTTGACCGCGAACTCCTCGTCGAAGGTGCCGGACACGATCTCCTTCGACGGTGCGCACTGCGGTCCCCAGCCCTGCGTCCCGGCGGCGTAGGCGACCACCGGCCGGATGCCCGCATACGGCGCGGCCGGCACGATCACCGTGCCCGACACGGCGGTCGGCGCGCCGAGCGCGGTCGTCGACAGGTACAGCACCTGCCAGGCATCCGCGCCCGCCACCGGTGAGACCGAGGGCCGGTACCAGATGATGTCACCGGGTCTCCCGGCGGGCAGCGGGCTGGGCGGCACGTAGAACGCGTCACCCGGCGGCGCCGGCAAGATGGCGTGCGGCCGGGTCGTCGCGCCGGGCGCGGACGCGGCCGCCGCGGTCCCGGCGGGCAGCACCGCCATCAGCAGCACCGCCATCAGCAGCACCGCCATCAGCAGGGCCGCGACCGGTAGTGCCGTAACCATGACTCTACGTAGCCATGTCAGGGAACGGGCGTTAAGTCTGTGAAACAGCGTCATCGTCGCCTCCTGTCGCGACCCGGAGGGCTCGCTTTGCCCGCCACGCGGCCCAGGAATCTACTGGTTAGTAATCTCACGTTTACAGCGAAATTACTCGTCAGTAAAGACCCTCAAACCCAGGCGTGCCGGCGACGTGGCCGCCGGCCAGCGCGAGCCGCGGTCCGGCATGATGAGCGCATGGCTGATGACCTGGACATCGCGTTCTCGCTTCGGGACCTGGACGGGCGTATCACCGTGTCGGTGAGCCCGAACACCGATCCCGCGGCGCTCGGCTACGGCCTGCTGTGGCCGGGCCAGCCGGCCGGCGCCGCCAGCGGCTTCCCGGTGTGCCGCGCGCGGCTCTCCTACCCGGCCGACGGGTATGCCGCCGTCTTCGGCTGGACGCAGATGGTCCGTTCCACCGACATGGACCCGGAGCGCTTCGAGATGGACCCGGTTGCCCTGTACCGGGATGTTCCGACGCCGTTCGCCTGGTTCGGCGTCAGGCCCGAGCACTTCGACGCGCCGTCCCGCTACTCCAGGCACGACATGCGCTGGGAGGCGCACGCCTTCCTGTGCGTCTCCCCGGACGCCGTCATCACCCCCCGCGTGCGGGCCATTGCCGGATTCGCCTGGGGATTCGGCATCGCCGCGGCGACCATAACCATCCACCGCCCACGGCCGCTCACCGCGGCCGACTGGGACAGCCACCTTCCCCTGTTGCGCGACCACTACCCGCGATGGGCCTTCGACGAGGGATTTACCCGCTGAGCAACCGCGCCGCCAGACGCCGGATCGCGATTCGGTGGCAACTTCCGGCCCGCGACCCACGTCCTTGGCTGACAGAAGGCACGGAGGAGGTGGTGGCGTGAGATCCGACCCGGACACCGGGCGCAGCGTGACCGGCCACGGCGCGGCGGTGGAGCAGCTGCTGGCAGCGCGCGGCCGGCACCTGATGCAAGCGGCCATCGCGCTGACCGGCAGTCGGCCAGATGGCGAGGATCTGCTGCAGGCCGCGCTGGAACGACTGCTGCGGAACTACCGCCGGGTCGGCTCCGACGCCGAAGGGTACTTGCGGCGCACGCTCTACAACCTGGCTGCGGATGGCTGGCGGCGGCGAGGTGTGGCCCGGCGCTGGCAGCCGGTGGTTGCCGCACCCGAGCGACGGGCCGACGGCACGGATGCCGTCGACATCCGGGACGCGCTCGTGCGGCTGCTCGCGCAACTGCCGCCGCGGCAGCGCGCGGTGGTCGTGCTGCGGTACTGGGAGCAGCGGAGTGAGGCCGAGACGGCCGCGATCCTTGGCTGCTCGCCAGGATCGGTCAAGTCGGCGGCCTCGCGGGGCATGAGCAGGCTGCGTGAGCTTGTCGGCGACCGGCCGCCCAAGCTGCCTGTCCCGCCTCGTTCGGTCTAATTCGCCGGTTCACAATTCGTCGGTTCACTACCGGAGGCTCAGCATGAATGCCGACCTTGAAGACCTGCTCCGGCAGGGCATCGACCGCTTGCCGGCCGAGGTGCCCGCCGGTCTGACGCACCGGGCGGCCCGCCAGGCCCGGCGGCACCGCCTGGTTACCGGCGCCGGAGTCGCCGCCGCCGCGGCGACCGTCACCGCCGCGGCGGTCGTGATCGGCGTGCTCAGCGTCGCGCCGACGGCGGGCAAGCCGGCCGGCACGAGGATCGCGCAGTCGGCGCGGCCCGCGCCGATCCAGCACCTGCGTCCGCTGCCATCCTGGCCACCCGGCCGGATCACGCACGCCACGCTGGTCAGCCGCGTCGAGCAGGCCGTGCTGACCTCGACGAACTTCGTCGCCTACAGCCGGCGCTACGACTACGCGGACCGGTCCAAGCTGATCGTGTCCGCCTGGGACTACCGGAACGTGCACCTGCTGATCCAGCACAACCCGCATACCGCGCAGCTTGTCACCTATTACCCGGACCGCCATACGGTCATGTGGGTCGACTATGAGCGGCGGACGTGGTGGCTTACCACCTGGCCATTCAGCGGGCTGGTCCGCACCGACAAGAATCAGTGTGTCGGCCCCGCCGATGACTCGCCGCAAGTCGGTGACCCGCGCTGGGCGGCATGGCTGGTGTCCTCGCTGCGCTGCGGCGCCTATACGGTCACCAGCCACTCGGGCGCCAACGGCACGCCGATCCTGAACATCGTCAACACGCCGAAGGATATCGAGTACCAGTACGGCGTCCGGCTGCACATCCTCGTGGACGCCACCACCTACCTGCCGATCGCCGACTGGCAGACCGGCAGCTACGGCTACTACGACGTGATCAAGTGGCTGCCGCCGACCAAGGCACTGCTGGCCCGGCTCGCGCTGCCCGTGCCGCCCGGGTTCTCGCACAAGTGACCAGCCCGGCCCTGGCCCCTGGTCAGCTCGCATAATACGTCGAGTACCAGCGCGACCACTCCGCAGGCGAGAAACCGGCGAAGTCGCCGGCTACCTCACACTCGCGCAGGTAACTCAGTGCGGCAGCCGCGCCGGGGGAACCCTCTGCTGCCAGGTACGCGATGGTCTCGTGCAGGCCAGCGCCGCATAGCAGCTGGACGTCGATCGAGCAGCGCGCGTCCCAGCCCGATTCCTTCGCCTGCCAGATCAAGAGCACGTCGGTCAGGTCAGCTGCGTTGAACAACTGCACGCAGCACAGCTTCATCAGTCCGGTATCGCCTTCACCCTGAGCCTGCCGCTCACGCGCAGCCTGGACCGCCAGCATTTCCCGAACCTGGTCAAGATCGCGGCCGGCTGGGTGCAGGCCATAACGCCGGAGGCTCTCGTCCTCGTCCACAGGTACTCCCTACCGTCCGGAAGCTGAATTGTTATGGTCATGGTGTGTACTGTCCGCGCTGCGGAATGCAGATGACTGAGCAGGCGGGCGTGGCAATATGCCGCCAGGGCGGCATGGTGCTGTCCGCGGTCGTATATGCCGCTCTGCGGGACATGGCTGACGCAGGCCCCTCAGACGTGGCTGCCTCATCGGCCCGGTGGGGCGGGACCTGGCACTGCCCGGCTGATGGCAGGCTCATGGAAGAGGCGGCCGGACAGGTCAGCTGTCGTGCGTGTGACCGGAAACTCTCTCCAGCGGTCCTTTATCAGCTCGTCGAGCTCCATCCTCATCAATTCCCGGCTCCACCTCAGGACAACATTCGCGCTTGGTAGATCGCCCGGCGATGCCGCCGGCGATCCCGCACCTTCCTCCGTGTCTGCGCACCTCGGCACCTACAGCCCAGCAGGTCTCTCCAGCGACGCCCGTGAGACCCTAATTTTCCGCGACGTGCCCGCCATGAACTACGTGGTGGAAACCCGGGTGCCATTTACGGCCCCAAACTTCCACGACGCGGAACAGCCAGCATCGTCGCGGAAACGAGGGTGCCGACGTTGCCGCGCCCGCAAAACTAGCCGGCAACTGCTGGCCACCGAGGGCCGATGTTCTCGACGGCGATCTCGGTGAACCGCTTGGTCAGCCGGCCAGCTCGGCGCTTCCTTCGGCCATGGCGTCACCTCCGGCTATGTCACGCGTTTGCGCCCCGCTTTCCGCCCCGTTCCACCGAATCCCAGCCGCCCGGACGCGAACCGCATCGCGACCTCGAAGCCCCGCCGGCCGCCTCGGCCCGGGGTCATCGTCTGCGAGGCCGCCGCGCCTGGCACCGAGCTGATGCCGGGCATCGCCAAGGATCCGGCTCCCGGCCCGCTCACCGTGACCGGCGCCGGAGGGCTTCTCATCGAATATTTTCCGAACGAGCGGTGGCGCTTCCCCCGGTCACCCAAACCCCCGCGCGGGCACTCCCCGGCGCGCTGCGCGTCGCCGCCTGCCCGCCGCCGCCCGCGGCCAGCCCCCGTCCGCACCGCCGCGGCCAGCCCCCGTCCGCACCGCCGCGGCCAGCCCCCGTCCGCACCGCCGCGGCCAGCCCCCGTCCGCACCGCCGCGGCCAGCCCCCGCCGCCGCCGGCGCCGTAGCCGCCGCGATCGCATCGGTATCGTCCCTGGCCCACGAGCTCGGCGACCACCTCGCCGCCTTGACACCACCCCCCTCCTCTGCGCCTTCCCGCGTCATAGCCGTCGACGCCCTCGCGATCCCACGAGACATGACCGGCTCGATGGAAATCTGAGCCGGTTATAACCGGCTCAGATTTCCATCGTTCCGGTTCGCCGGCCAGGTGACCAGGCGCGGCCCCGCCGCCCCGGTCTAACGATGCAGGTTGTCCTCGATGGCGGCGAGGACCTCGGGGTCGTCGGGCGTGGTGCGCGGGCGGAACCGCGCCGCGACCGTGCCGTCCGGGCGCACCAGGAACTTCTCGAAGTTCCACTGGATGTCGCCCGCCTCGCCGCCCGCGTCCGGCACCGTGGTGAGCTCCGTGTAGATGGGATGCCGCCCCGGCCCGTTCACCTCGATCTTCTCGAACATCGGGAACGTGACCCCGTAGGTCGCCGAGCAGAACTCGGCGATCTCCTCGGCGCCGCCGGGCTCCTGGCCGCCGAACTGGTTGCAGGGGAAGCCGGCGACCGCGAAGCCGCGATCGGCCAGCCGCTCGTGCAGCTGCTCCAGCGCCGTGTATTGCGGGGTGAGCCCGCACTTCGAGGCGACGTTCACGATGAGCAGCGTCCTGCCCGCCAGGCCGCCGAGCGAGCCGAGCGAGGAGTCCTCGCCGGCCAGGGTCTTCACCGGGATGTCGTGTATGGTCACGCCCTACCGCAACGCGGCGGCACCGGAATTCCATACCGGGTGGCCCAGATATCCTCTCGCGATCATCGTGACGAACGAACCGACCAGACAGTTAATCCTGGCAGCGCCGCGCCGGGCCGTGTCCGCAGCGCCGCGCCGGGCCGTGTCCGCAGCGCCGCGCCGGGCCGTGTCCGCAGCGCCGCGCCGGGCCGTGTGAGACTGGAGGCATGACGCATGGCGCGGCCGGGGGACGGCCGGCCGGGACACGGCCGGCGAGGGAGCCGGTGCGGGAGTCGGTGCGCCGGCTGCCGGCGCCGGCGCTGCGGCCGTTCGTGGCCTGGTACTCCGGCTACCGGCAGGCGGGCGTGCCGCCCGCCATGCACCGCGGGCTGCCGTCGCCGGAACTCACGCTGATCGTCACGCTGGAAGATCCGCTGGTGATCGCCGCGCACCCGGATCCGCGCCAGCCGGCCGGCGAATACGACGTCCTGATCGGCGGGCTGCATACGACACCGGCACTGATCACGCATGAGGGGCGGCAAGCCGGGGTGCAGCTCGGCCTCACCCCGCTCGGCGCGCGCGCCCTGCTCGGCATGCCGGCCGGGGAGCTCGCCGCGTGGGACGTCCACGGGGCGGACGTGCTCGGCCGGTTCGCGGCGGAACTGCGGGACCGGGTGCGCGCGGCCGCCAGCTGGCCCGCGCGGTTCGCGGTCATCGACGACCTGCTCGCCCGGCGCGCCGAAACCGGGGCGTCGATGCGCCCGGAGGTGAGCCATGCCTGGCACCGGCTGCTCGCCGCGCGCGGCGCGGTCCCCGTCTCCGCGCTGGCGGAGCAGACCGGGTGGAGCGCCCGGCACCTGACCGGCCAGTTCCGCGCGGAGACTGGCCTTACGCCGAAGGCCGCGGCGCGGGTGATGCGGTTCACCGTGGCCCGGCGGCAGGTACAGCGGCTGTACACCGCCGGCGTGGGCGAAGGCGTGGGCGAAGGCGCGGGGGAGGGCGCACCGAAACCGGAGCGCCCCGCAGCGGCCGCGACGCTGGCCGACCTCGCCGCCGCGTGCGGCTACTACGATCAGGCGCACCTGGCCCGCGACTTCCGCGACCTGGCGGGCTGCCCGCCCAGCGTCTGGTTCACGGAGGAGTTCGGACCGCGGTTCCGAAACGTCCAAGCCACCCCGGCCGGCCGCGGGGAATCATCGGCGGCATGACTGACACTGACAAGACCCCGCCGCCTCAGGTGTGGCCGACACTGAATGCGAAGGACGCCCGCGCGCTCATCCGGTTCCTGGTGGACGCGTTCGGCTTCGAGGAGATCGTCGTCTACGGCGAAGGTGACCGCGTAGACCAAGCCGAGCTGGCCTGGCCGCCCGGCGGCGGCATCATGCTGGGCTCGCACGGCGGAACCAAGTCCGGCACGTTCACCGCCTACGTGGTCACCGACGAGCCGGACGCGCTGTTCGCACGCGCCACCGCGAACGGCGCCAAGGTCGCCGACGAGCTGCATGAAACCGACTACGGATCCCGCGATTTCGCGGCGCTCGACCCGGAGGGGAACAGGTGGTCGTTCGGCACCTACCGCGGCCATCCACGTCCGTAACAGGCGCCGAACGCTCTGGTTACCGCCTCGGCCCCGCTACGGCGCGGTGTCTGGCGTCACGCCCACGTCGACGGTGACCCAGCCCTGGATGCCGCCGGGACCGCTGGCCGCGATCCGGTAATAGCCCGCGGCCGGGAACGACGCGGTGAAGTCCGCCTGGCCGCCGGCCAGCGTGACCGACCCCGGGAACGACGACGGCACCGTGGCGCCCGGCGGCGGCGTCACGGTGAGCGTCACCGGCCCGCTGACCGCGGGGTCGAGCGACAGGCCGCCGGTCTCCGCCTCCAGGCTGACGGTGAATGGCTGCCCCGGGGCCGGCGCGCTGACGTCGGTCAGGATGCCGCCGGCGCCGTGGAAGGCGATGGTGTCGGAGGCCTGGTAGGGGACGTCGGGCGCGGCCAGCGGCGGCTGCCGGAAGTCGAACGCGGAGAGCAGGTCGTTCTGCCGGGCGTTGAGCGGGGTCAGCGGCGGCATATGCCACAGCTTCTGCATGAACGACAAAACCGATACGTTGGTGGTCTGCTGGCCGAACACGCCGCGGCGCGCGTACGGGCTGATGATTATCATCGGCGTCCGGGTGCCGTAGCCGGCGCGCGCCGGGGGAGCGACGTGGTCCCAGAACCCGCCTCCCTCGTCGTAGGTGACGAAGATCGCGGTTGAATTCCAGTACGCGCTGTGCGCGACCGCGTTCACCAGCTGGCCGATCCACGCGTCACCCTCACCGACGTCCTCCGGCGGCTCGGTGCTGTAACCGACGCCGGGCCTGATGAAGGAGAAGTCGGGCAGGCTGCCGCCGGCGAGGTCGGCGAAGAACTGGTCACCGGTGGTCAGGTCCGCCGACGACCCGGGCGGGATGATCTGGTCCCAGATCGTGCCGTTGAGGATCGAATTCGGCAGCGCGTAGTAGACCTTCCAGGTTCGGCCGCGCGCCGCCAGCTCGTCGAAGATCGAGTTCCACGGCCGCGTGTCGGCGGGATTGAGGTTGTTGTAGACCCAGCCGTGGTCGGTGCCGTTGAGCGCGGTCATGACGTTGGGCTGGGTCGGCGCGATGACCGGCTGGAAGTTGTGGTCGGCGAGCTCGTAGCCGTGCGCCAGGTACTGCTCGTCCGGGTCGAAGGCCGGGCCGAACTCGGTGATTGCGGACATGCCGTCCTGCGGGAACACCGTGTAGTGGTCCATCTGGTAGCCCTTGCCGGGCTGGTAGTCCATCGCCATCTGCTCGGCGACGGCGCTGTTGTTGATCGCCCCCTGGACGTCGCCCTCGTTCGGCGCGGCCCAGACCGGCTGCACGTTCGGCTGCGAGTCGTAGTACGCGTTCGGGTTGAGCAGCGAGGTGCCCGCGGGGATGCCGTCCGCCCCCGGAAAGCTGCCGAACAGGTTGTCGAACGTGTGGTTCTCGATCATGATCTCGATGACGTGCCTGATGGGCGTGTCCCGCGCGCCCGGGCCGCTCGTACCCGGGCCGCTCGCGCCCGGGCCGCTCGTCCCGTGGCCGGCCCGCGCGCCAGGGGCCGCTGAAGACGCCGCCGCGGGCATCACCGCCGCCGCGACCGCGGCCACCAGGGGCACCAGCCCCGCTGCCAGCAACCTCATATGCCTCATGTGACTGACCCTCGCTGAATTCGGTGTCGGCAATGGCCCGTAAAAGTTAACCAGTAATGAACGAAAAAGGTAATTCCTCAACGGGCTGCCCGCCGGGTATCGGCCACGCGGCGCCCCGCGCGGCGGCGAGCTCCGTGTCGTCGTCGGCCTGGTCCGGCGGAAGCTCCGCGAGCATGTCGTGCAGCATCTCGCGGCCCACGT
>Ga0213875_10000248_pt1 | contig 54277 bp, 44 predicted proteins | sample BarmaccomBMRX_R8_FD_160105 | JGI IMG/M metagenome (GOLD analysis project Ga0213875, IMG submission 160105) | Root-associated microbial communities from Barbacenia macrantha in rupestrian grasslands, the National Park of Serra do Cipo, Brazil - RX_R8 | ecosystem: Host-associated > Plants > Roots...
ACGAGCCATGTCCAGGTACAACGCCAAGGGACGAGTCGACCGCACCACCTACAAAGCCACCATCAACATCGCGATCCTCACCGCCGATTTGGCAACCAGCAACGAGCCCTAACTGACCGGCCTTGGGTCTAACGGACCACCACGTCCGTGACCGGAAGCGACGAATCGGCGGGCAGGCCAAGCGGCGACGGCGGGAGGCCGCGGGAGACGATCTGCGCGCCCAGCGCGGCCACCATCGCGCCGTTGTCGGTGCACAGGCCGGGCCGTGGTATCCGGAGCCGGATCCCGGCGCTGGCGCACCGCTCGGCGGCCATCGACCGCAGCCTCGAGTTCGCCGCCACGCCGCCGCCGATGAGCAGGTCGGTGACGCCGTTCCGCTGGCACGCCTGCACGGCTTTGCGGGTCAGCACATCCGCGACCGCCTCCTGGAAGGACGCCGCGACGTCTTTCGTGGGCACCGGCTCACCCGCGTCCTGGCGGGCCTCCACCCAGCGGGCCACGGCCGTCTTGAGCCCGGCGAAGGAGAAGTCCAGCGTTCCGTCGTGGTACTTGCCGCGGGGAAACCTGATCGCGCCCGCGTCACCTTCCGCCGCCGCCCTGTCGATCGGCGGCCCGCCGGGGAACGGCATCCCCAGCACCCGCGCCACCTTGTCGTACGCCTCTCCCGCCGCGTCGTCGATGGTCGCGCCCAGCGGCTGCACGTCGCCGGTCACGTCCGGGACGAGCAGCAGCGACGAATGGCCGCCGGACACCAGCAGCGCGATCCCCGGCTCGGGCAGTGGCCCGTGCTCCAGCTGGTCCACGGCGATGTGCGCTGCCAGGTGGTTCACCCCGTACAGGGGCTTGCCGAGGGCGTACGCGTACGCCTTGGCCGCCGCGACGCCGACCAGCAGAGCCCCGGCGAGGCCGGGTCCCGCGGTCACGGCTACGGCGTCGATGTCGCCTGGCTTGATCCCGGCCCTCTCCATCGCGCGGTCGACGGCAGGCACCATGGCTTCCAGGTGCGCGCGGCTCGCCACCTCGGGCACCACGCCGCCGAACCTGGCGTGCTCGGCGACGCTGGAGGCGATCTCGTTGGCCAGCAGCTCACGGCCCCTGACGATTCCGGCGCCCGTCTCGTCACATGACGTCTCGATGCCCAGCACGAGCGGGCCGGTCATCGCAGATCCTTTCTCATCACAATGGCATCCACTCCGGACGGCTGGTAGTAGCCGCGGCGGACCCCGATCTCGCGGAACCCGCGCCGGAGGTACAGCCCCCTGGCACGGGGGTTGTCCTCACGCACCTCGAGGAACACCTCGGTGCAGCCACGTTCCCCCGCCTCCTGCACGAGAGCCGCGAGCAGCGCGGAACCGATCCCGCGCCCCCAGTGGCCGGGGGCGACCGCGATCGTCAGCACGTCTGCCTGCCTGCCGCCGGGGAACAGCATCCCGGCGTATCCGGTCACCGCGCCGCGGCCTTCGCCCGCTCCGGGTCCCCCGGTCCCTTCGTCATTCACAGCCACCAGGTAGAGCCTGCTTTCAGCCGGCTGGGCGAACTCCTCGGCGAACATTTCCGGCGTCCACGCGTCATCGGGGAACAGCTCCTGCTCCAGCGCGAGCACGCCCGGCAGGTCGGCCGCCGCCATCGCGCGCAGCCGAGTGCCAGCAGCGGGCGCGACGCCTCCCCGCTTCGAGGCCGCGTTCAGCTTGCGCACGAAGGCGACACCCGCTTCCGCGCGCCTGGCTCGCGCGCATCCGGCCTGCGCAGGTACAGCGGCTCTGGCGGGAGCAGCCCGGTCCCCGTCGCGAGCGCGCCGGCCCCCGGTGACACCGTGCCGCCCGGGACCGGGCCCTCCGAGGCGGAGTGGGCAAGCGAGCCCGCGACGATGCCACACAGATCCCCGGCGGCCGGGTATACCGGCTCGCGCCCGGCGGGCAGCAGATCCGGGTAGAGCCGCGCACCCTCCCCCGCCACCGGAACATCACGTCCCTCCACCTGGTCTGGCCGGGCCACCCCCGGGCCCGCCAGCCGCTGTCCGGCCGGGTCATAGCGAGCCCAGTACACCTCGCGGCGCCGGGCGTCGGTGGCCACGAGGAACTCGCCTCCCCCGGCGCCGGTGACCGTCCCGGCGGCGATGGCGCCGGCCGCGACCACGTCGAGCGTGCAGACGCCGTAAACGGGGATGCCAAGCGCCGTTCCGAGCACCCTGGCGGTGACCACACCCACGCGCAGCCCGGTATACGGGCCCGGACCGACGCCGACCGCGATCGCGGTGAGGTCCTCCCGTTCGGCGCCGGCGTCGGCGATAACCTTCGCGATGGCGGGCGCCAGCAACTCCGCGTGCCGGTGCGCGTCCACGGTCGCCACCTGCGCGAGAACCTGCTCGCCATCATGCAGCGCGACCGTTACGGCAGGCGTCGCCGTATCAAACCCGAGCAGCAACACGACTGATCAGCCTAGCCGACACCGCACACCCGGCAGGCCGCCGCACGCGTGACGCCTGCTGACGCCCAGCTGAAACTGCCTTCGTGCCCGTGAGTCTCTGGGATACTCCGGGTGTGCCTGACTTGGATGCGATGTGGCGTCAGGCGGACGCCGCGCTGGTGCGGTGCCTGGAGCTCGCGCATCAGTCTTTCCTCGCGGGCGGGCTGCCCGTCGGCTCCGTGATCGTCGCGCGCGGCGGGGAAAGGGTCAGCGAGGGCCGGAACCGGGCCTATGATCCGGCGGGCGGGGCTGACCGGCTGCAGCGCACGCCCATCGCGCATGCTGAGATGAACGCGCTGGCCGGCGTCGATACCGGGACCGATCTCGGCGGCCTGACATTGTGGTCATCGCACCGGCCCTGCATGATGTGCGCGGCAGCGTGTCAGTTCACCGGCGTGGGCGCGGTTATCTTCATAGCCCCGGATCCGTCAGATGACGACGGCGGCGAGGACCCGGACGGGATCGCGACGGAATGGGTCATCGCCGCCAGCCTGCTGTTCTTGTCCGGAGTGGCCGCCTATTCCGGCTCATCATCCCCGCTGATCGTGCGGGCCGGGCAGCGCGAGCCGGAAATCATCAGCTTGATGCGAATCGTCGGCGACACCGCTCTCCGGCAGCCAGTACTCCGCGAGGCCCTTGCGCCGGCCTGGCCCGACATACAGGCCGCAGCCAGGGAACGGCGCAGCCGCCACCAACGCGGCGCATAGGCGTCATGACGACAGCCTCACCAGCAACGAATCCCCGGTCAACGATCTATGCGGGCCAGACGGCAATCGTGCGGCGGCAGGCCTCACCGGCCCGGGCGATCATCCCGGGCCGATCATCCCGGACCGGATCTACCAGCGCGTCACGCCGGGCCTATCATCCCGCTCGGGCGGGTGGTCCGTGGCTGTGCAGCACCTGTCCGCAGGGGGAGCGGGCCTCGGTGGTGCCGTCCGGGTGCAGGAGGATCGCCCACCCCCACCGGTGCACGCACACCTGATGGTGAAACGAGCACAGCAAGATGCAGGACCGCACGCTGGTCGGGCCGCCGTCAGCCCGGGGGATCAGGTGGTGCACTTCGCAGGTGGCGGCGGGCCGGTCACAGCCCCCCGCCCACTCACACCGCCCCCGGGCGCGCAGGAGGACCGCGCGGCGGATATGGGCGGGGATGGTGTCCGCGGCGCCGGCGTCCAGCGGCAGGCTGGCGGTGCTGAACGGGGCGCCCAGCACCCGGGTGCGCAGGTAGGCCGCCAGCCCGGCGGGGCCGGACAGCGCGTCGATGGCCATGGACAGCAGGGTGCGGCGCAGCCGGGCCCGGGCCTCATCGGTCATCGGGGCGGGCGGGTGGCAGGAGCACCCGCCGCACTCACAGCCGCACCCGGCGCCGCGCTGCGCGCCCTGGGCACCGGGCTGCGCGTCCTGGGCACCGGGCTGCGCGCCGTGGGCACCGGGCTGCGCGCCGTGGGCGCCGCGGCCCAGGCCGTGGGCGGTGACCCACACGCTGGTCATCTGGTCCAGCACATCCCAGTCCACCCGGCCGGTCACCACCGGAACCACCGTGGCATCACAGGCGGCGGCCCGGGCACCGGGCCCGGTCAGGCACTCGGGTTCCCCCGCCCTGGCGGCCAGCCAGGCGCCCTCGGCTTCGGATGCGCCGGGCATGTCCCGCAGCTGGGACAGCGGCACCAGCACCTGGATCTGGGTGGGCTGCCCGGCCCGCCCGGGCAGCATCCCCGCCCCCGCCAGCAGCCTCACCGCCTCCTCCAGCGCATCATGATGCCGCTGCCCTACGGTGCGCAGGTCCCCGGGCCCCCGGTTCTTCCCCAGCGCGTCGAGGACCGCGTGCAGCCCGGCCGCACAGGCGGGGGTGAGAGCCCCGGTCAGCACCCCGGCACCGTCGATGGTGTCCTCCAGCCGCACCCCCCGGTCATCAAAACGGGGATCCCCCTCCGGATCCGGGGCCTGCGCTTTGGCTTTTTCATACATCTCCGCGGCGAGCACCGCCAGGTCACCCAGCGGCACCCCGCCCGCCGCCGCAGCCAGCAAGATCGCATCCGCCGCCGCCCGGTTCCCCTCCGGCAGCCGGTCGGACCAGTCGCACAACTGCCGGGCCCACGACTCGGAGATGCCCCCAGCGGCGAGTGCCCGGGCGATGCGGGGGTGGTTGTGCAGCCGCCGCATCCAGCCAGCAGCACCCCGGGCGGCGGCCTTGGTCACCCTGGTCACGTGCATCAGCCACGGCACCGGCCCGCCATGACCGTCCGCCTCATACCCGCTGGACGCGGTGAACGCCGCCAGCACCCCGGCGTGCGCCGCGGTGTGCATCGCCTGCATCTGCCCCAGCGCCACCAGCACCCCGGCCTGCGCCGCCGACGGCAACACCGCCACATCGGTGGCGTTCAAGAACCCGAGCCCGGCACGGATCATCCCCAGCGCCTCAGCCACCGTCCCCGGGACCGGCGCGGGGGGACCAGCCTGGCCGGGCGAGCCGACGGCACCATCGTGGTGCTCGCGGCCGTCATAGCCGGGGTCTTCTGGCCGGGTAGCCACCGTGCGATCACCTCCCCTCGCACTGCGCGCGAGTACCGGGTCGATGCTTCAACCGCGTGCTGCCAGGCGCATGCGTCAACGCCAGGTGATGAATGCGATCCGGGGAAGGGACTCTGCCTGAATGTCCGAAGGGCCCGCGCTGCGGGGAGAAGTCGCTGCCGGCCGCTGACCAGCCGACCCATGGTCCCGATTTCCAGTTCGATACTATCACCATAACCCTCGAACTGTAAACCGACACGTGGCATTCTCGTCAGATTTCGGCCCAGCAGCCTGCCCGGATGGGTTGGCGGCCCCGTCTATGCGCGCGGTGCAGTACACGACCCGATGCACCCGGGCGCCCTGCCAGCTGGAGCGCCTGCCGACCAGGTCGCCGGCCAGGCCGCGCAGGTCGAGCCACCTCCAGCCCGGAGTTCCCCGGCCGCACTGACCTCTGGCGCCGTAGTAGAGATTGAAGCCGTCGATATACACCCCGATGCGCATCTGAGCAAGCTAACACCCACGCGGGTTCACGGTTTCCGCGCCGGCACGCGCAGCGCCCGCCCGTCCCAGCCGGGCTTGACCTGGGGGAGCGCTCGCCTGGCTGATCGGCGGTGAGCCGCCCGTGATCCCGCTGGCCGGCGCCTCCTCGGTCGCCCAGCTCGATGAGAGCCCGGCCGCAGCGGACCTGGACCTGACGACGGAGCAGCGCGCACCGCCCGATGCCGCGGGATAAGCCGGGCGAAGACCGAACGCCGCGGGGTAAGCCGGCCGAAGAAGCGTGCGACGGCACACCCACCCGGAACAGCCGAAGCTGAAGCGCCAGCGTCGTGTAGTAGCCCACCAGCGTGGACAGCTCGAAAAGTCCCCGCTCACCGAGAACGCGGACGGCCTCGGCGTACAGCGGGTCGTCGAGGTCCCCGCGGTCGAGCAGCGCCCGGACGGCGGCGATGGCGGCCTCCTCGGCCCGGTCCTCGAGGGCCAGAGGCGCACCGGGCACCCGCAGGCTGGCCACCTCCGCCTCGGTCACGCCGTTGCCGGGCGCCGCCGCCTCATGGGCCCACCGCTCGAACGCGCAGTCGTACTGCGCCGCGACAGCGAGGATGGCCATCTCCCTGATCCGGCCGGTAAGCCCCGACTGATAGCGGATGGCCGCGCCCAGCGCCTGCAGCGCGTCGCCCACAGCCGGGCTGCGCAGCATCGCGTTGAACGGGCCGTACAGCCCGCCGTCCTCGTCCGTGAGCTTTCCGCCGCCGCGCCCGCCGCCGCGCCCGCCGCCGCGCCCGCCGCCGCGCCCGCCACCGCGCCCGGCACCGCGCCCGGCGCGCGCGCCGCCGCGGGGACCCCCCGTGATCGCGTCGTAGACCACCCGCTGCTCTTCGGACAGGTCGCCCGGCGGCAGCCGCCGGAGCCGTTCGGTCATCTGCGTTCTCCTTGCCGGGGCCGTGCGGCCCTGAGCTCGTGAACAGGCCGCCCGGTGCGGGCGCCACATCACGATACGTCCGGTCGTCGCTGGCCCGCCGCCGCCGGTTCCGTTCGCAGGATGTACCGAACGGACGGGGCGGTGCCCCAGGCAGCACCGCTCCGGGCCGACGAGCCAAACGAGCCAGCACCCGGCGGCGAAAAGGAGTAACATGTGCCGCGGTGGTTCCGGCCGCCTCTGGGTCCGCGGGCAGTGCTGCAAGCTCACCGGTTGCTTTGCGTTATCAACGGCCAGTCTTTCCTGCCCGGCGTACGCGGACCCGCGGGCGTGAGGAAGGGCTGCCATGCCTGATCAACCGCGTTCCCTGCCCGGTCAGCCGAGCCTGCGGTACCTGAAACTCGAGGCGAAACGGCGCCTGGCCGACGGCGAGTTTTCCGCCCTGCACGACGCCCAGGTGGCGATCGCCCGGGAGCACGGCCAGCCGAGCTGGGCCGCGCTCAAGCAGGTCATCAGCGATCAGTCCGAGCGGGAAAGCCACGCGCTGGCACAGCTGAGATGGGCCATAGCCCGATTCAGGGAGGCCGGCGAGCCCGGCTGGACACCCCCCGCGGACGAAGAGATCCGTGAACACTTCGACGACCACGTCCTCTCCATCGTCTCGCCCGAAGCGCTGATCAAGTCGATCACCGGCATGGCTTCGGCGCTGCGCGGGGAGCTCGTCGTCACCAGCCTGGCGCCGCTGGGCGTTCGCGCCGAGATCGGCGGCCTCGAGGTGTTCGCCTCGGTCGAGGCCGAGCCGCCGCACCGGTTCACCGGCCTGCAGGGGATTGCGCTCGGCGGCCGGGTCACCGACTCCCGCGCCGCCGCGCCGCCGCCCGCCCGCACTCTCGGCGACGCTCCCGGATGGGCGGCGGAAATCGCCGAATCGATGTTCGGCGAACTGGGCCTCGCCGGCCTGGTCCTCGCCGGCCGCGAGGCCGGCCGGCCGCCGGCCGCCCCGGCGTGGGTGCTCGCGAAGGGCTGGGCGGACCTGGGCCGCGGCGAGGTCCTCGAAACGAGCCACCGGTTCCCCGCCTCCGGCATCAGCGCCCTCGTCACCGCCACCGCCGTGCTGCGCCTCGTCGGCGATGGCCGTGCCGGGCTTGACGCCCCTGCCAACGACTACCTGCGCACGGTCAGGCTGGCCGACGACACGGTCACCGTCAGGGAACTGCTCAGCCACACCGGCGGCGTTGACAGCCCCGCTCCCGCCAGCATGATCGCGGACAGCGTTCCGGACCTGGTGACGGTGACCGGCCCGGTCATCGCCTGCGGCGGCCCGCGCGGGGAGGTCAGGCCGAGTAACGGCGGGTCCGCCGCGCTCGGCCAGCTCCTCGCGGACGTCACCGGGTCGCCGTTCACGGAGGCGGCCGCCAGCCTCGTCCTCCGGCCGCTCGGGATGAACGACTCGTCGTTCCCCGCCAGCGCTGCCGAGATCGGCCCGCCGGCGGTCACCTGCTACAACGTGACCCCGGAGGGCAGCTTCGAGCCTGCTCCGGCGAAGGTCTGCACGCTGCCCGCGGCGGGCGGGCTCTGGGCGACCGCGGACGACATCGCCCGGCTGGGCGCCGGGTGGTCGTCGCTGCTGCCCGAGACGCTCGCCCGCGAGGTGCTCACCGCGGAAAACGGCGAAGGCAGGACCGCTCTCGGCTGGTTCATCACCCCACGCGGCGACATCGCCATGAACGGCGGCGCGCTCCCCGGCTCCGCCGCGTCCCTGCTGCTGAGGATCCGCGATGGCCAGCTCCACGTGATGATGACCACCAGGTACGTGGCCCTCGACCACATCCACGACCGGGTCCTGCGCGCCTGGGCGAACCACGCGAGCTTCGGGCCCCAGCCATGATCGAGGTCAGCCAGCTCAGCAAGCGCTTCGGCGCCGTCACCGCGGTGGACGGCCTGAGCTTCGCGGTCCGCCCGGGGCATGTGACCGGTTTTCTCGGCCCGAACGGCGCGGGCAAGACGACCACGATGCGGCTCATCCTCGGCCTGGACGTCCCCACGTCGGGTACCGCCCTGGTGGGCGGCCGCCGGTACCGGCAGATCGTCCGCCCGCTGCGCGAGGTCGGCGCGCTGCTGGACGCGACGGCCGTGCACGCCGGCCGCACCGCGCGCGACCACCTGCTGTCGCTCGCGCGCAGCAACGGCATAGGCCCCCGCCGCGTCACGGAGATGCTGCGGCTGACCGGGCTGGACGCCGTGGCAGGCAAGCGCGCCGGGGGTTTCTCGCTCGGCATGAAGCAGCGGCTGGGCATCGCGGCGGCCCTGCTCGGCGACCCGCCGGTGCTGATGTTCGACGAGCCGGTCAACGGCCTGGACCCGGAGGGCGTCCACTGGATCCGTGACCTGTTCAAAGCGCTGGCTGCCGAGGGGCGCACGGTCTTCGTCTCCAGCCACCTGATGAGCGAGATGGCGCTGACCGCCGACCGGCTCGTCATCATCGGCCGCGGCAGGCTGATCGCCGACACGACCGTGGCGCGGCTGACCGAGGCCGGCGGGGATGTGCTGGTGCGATCGCCGCAGGCGGCCGGGCTCCGCGGACTGCTGACGGGCCGCGGCGCGACCGTCATGGAGGTACCGAACGATGGCGGGCTCTCCGTGCGGGGCATGGACGCTCCCGGGATCGGGGAGCTGGCCGCCCGCCATGGCATCGCCCTGCACGAGCTGACCCCACGGCGCTCCTCCCTCGAGGAGGCGTACCTGAACATCACGGGCGACAGCGTTCAGTACCGCGCCGAACCCGCCGGCACAGGGGCCCGGCGGGATTCGAGCGCCAAAGCGGGGGAGGGGGCCCGGTGAGCGCCGTCCAGGCAAGGGCCGCGCGGGCGGCCATCCCGTCGCTCGCCGTCCGCGCCCGCGACGTGCTCGCCTCGGAGTGGATCAAGTTCCGCTCGGTCCGCTCGACGTACTGGACGCTGCTCATCGCGGCGGTCACGGGCGCCGGCGGGTCCGGCGTCGTGGCCTTCTCGATGGCGCACGCCCGCGGCGGTGCCCCGCCGTTCGACCCGGTCGCGATGATCTTCGTCGGCTGGCTGGAATACCCGGTGCTCGCCGTCGGCATCCTGGGCGTGCTGGCCTTCACCTCCGAGTACGGCAGCGGCCAGATCCGCACCACCTTCACGGCGGTGCCGCGGCGCCCGGCGGTGCTCGCCGCCAAGGTGGCCGTCGCCGGGGCGGTCACGCTCGCCTTCGGCGAGTTCCTGTCCTTCGCGGCGTTCCTTCTCAGCCAGGCCATCCGCTCCGGCGACAGGCAAGCCCTGTCGCTGTCCGCCCCCGGCGCGCTCAGAGCCGTGCTGGCCGCGGGCTTCTGCCTGTCGCTCATCGCCGTCGGCGGCCTCGGCCTGGGCGCGATCATCCGCCATACGGCGGGTGCCGTCGTCGCGCTGCCCGCGGTCCTCTACCTTCCCCTCGTCGTGCTGTCACTGCCGCAGCCCTGGGGCGAGCGGATCGGCCGGTTCACCCTGCTCGCCGCCGCGGGCCAGCTGGTGTCCGCCCACCCCCGCCCCGGCCTCCTCCCCGAGCCCCTGTCGCTCCTGGTCGCGGTCGCCTGGCCGCTCGCCGCGCTCCTCGCCGCCGCCGTCCTGCTCACCCGCCGCGACGCGTAGCGCTCCCGTGACCCCCGACCCCGCCTCAGATGCGCCCCAAACCATGATCACGGGTCAAAAGGCACCGTCTGGGGTGTCTTTTGACCCGTGATCTTGAGACCGCCCGCCGCGGCTGCGGCAGCGCCGACACCATCCTGGCGGCGTTCGGCGCCTACGCGGACGAGCTCAGCCCGGCGCTGTTCGGCCACTGGCGCACCGAGTAGGGGCGAGCCTGGCAGGATAGGTGGCCATGACCCAAGTCGACGCACTCGTGATCTTCGGTGCCACCGGTGACCTGGCGAAGCTTGAGACCTTTCCCGCCCTTGTCGGGCTGGCCGAGCGCGGAGTGCTCGACCAGCCCGTGATCGGAGTGGCGAAGAGCGGCTGGGGACTCGACCAGTTCCGCGACTACGCGGTCGCCTCGCTGCGGCTCAACAACATGGACCCGGGCAGCCCGGCCGCGTCGAAGATGCTGGGGCTGCTGCGCTACGTGGACGGCGACCTCGGCGACCCCGCGACCTACGCGGCCATGTCGGACGCGATCGGCCAGGGCAAGCGGGTGCTGTACTACCTGGAGGTGCCGCCGGCGCTGTTCGGCCGTATCGCCGAGGGCATCTCGAAGGCGGGGCGCGCCGAGGGCAGCAGGGTGATGGTCGAGAAGCCGTTCGGCACCGACCTGGCCAGCGCACAGCAGCTGAACGCCACCATGCACACCTACTTCCCCGAGGACGCCATCTACCGGGTGGACCACTGGCTGGGGCTCGACCCGGTCGAGAGCCTGATGTTCGTCCGGTTCGCCAACTCGATGATCGAGCCGCTGCTGAACCGGAACTACGTGCAGGGCATCCAGATCACGATGGCGGAGGCGTTCGACGTCGCCGACCGGGGCAGCTTCTACGACAAGACCGGCGCGATCAGGGACGTGGTGCAGAATCACATGCTCCAGGTCCTCGCCACCGTGCTCGCCGACCCGCCGGACGGCAACGGCATGGACTCCTGGCGGTCGGCCAAGTCGCAGGTGATCGGCGCGCTGCGGCCGCTGACCCCGGACTGCGCCGTCAGGGGCCAGTACGAGGGGTACCACGACGTGGCCGGTGTGGACCCGAAGTCGCAGACCGAAACCTACGTCGCGGTGCGGCTCGCCGCCGACTCCTGGCGCTGGTCGGGCGTGCCGATCCTGATCCGCGCCGGCAAGTGCCTCCCGGTCACCGCGACCGAGGTCAGCATCACGTTCAAGCCGCCGCCGCACGACGCGTTCGGGCTCTATGCCCCCGAGGCCCAGCACGACGGCGGGGGGTTGCGGGGGGTCGCCTCCCCGGGCCAGCACGACGGCGGGGGGTTCCGGGGGGTCGCCCCCCCGGGCCAGCACGGCCAGGCGGCGGCGAACGAGCTCCGCTTCCGGATCAACCCGGAAAGCCGGGTCGCGCTGACCCTGACCGGCAAGAAGCCCGGGGATGGCTGGCTGCCGGAGTCGCAGGAGCTCACCTTCGCCGAGCACCCCGGCTCGGACATGCGGCCCTACGACAGGCTCATCGGCGCGGCGCTGCAGGGCGAGCGCTGGCTGTTCGCCACGCAGGACGCGGTGGAGGCGGCCTGGCGGGTCGTCGACCCGGTGCTCGGGAACGTGGTGCCGGTGCGGCCGTACGCCAGGGGCAGCTGGGGCCCGGACGAGGCCGAAGGCCTGCTGCCGCCCGGCGGGACATGGTACGACCCGGCGGGTTAGACATCGCCCGCCGGGCCAGCGCGCCCGCCGGCATAGAAGGCGCCCCTCCCGGTAGAGAAGGTCATCCCGGCAGAGGAGCTCATCCCGGCAGAGGAGGTTGCGCATGCGCACCAGATTGCTCACCCTGGCGGCGACCGCGCCACTCCTGCTCGGCCCCGCATCCGCCGCGTGCACGGCCGCTTCTTCCAGCCCGGCGGCATCGGCCGCCCCGGCGGCTTCGCGCACCTCCGCGGCTTCGCGCACCTCCGCGGCGCCGCCCGCTCCGGCCGGCCCGTGCGGACTGCGCAAGTCGCCGCCCTCGTATCGGCACGTGGTCTGGGTGTGGATGGAGAACCACAGCTACCCCGCGATCATCGGGTCGCCGCAGGCTCCCTACATCAACGCACTGGCGCGCGGCTGCGGCCTGGCCACGAACTACCACAACATCACCCACCCCAGCCTGCCGAACTACATCGCCGCCACCTCCGGGCTGGGCTATTCGGCGATAGCGCGATTCACCCCCGACTGCGCTCCGGTTCCGGGCTGCACCACCTCCGCGCGCAGCATCTTCGGCCAGGGGGAGACGTGGCGGGCGTACGAGGAGTCGATGCCGTCGAACTGCGCGCGCGCAGACTCGGGCGAGTACGCGGTGCGCCACGATCCTCCCCCGTACTACACGACTCTCGGCGGATGCTCCGCCTCGGATGTGCCATATTCGAGGCTGGCCGCGGATCTCGCCCGCGGCAGGCTTCCCGCGTTCTCGTTTATCACGCCGAACCTGATCGACGACATGCACGACGGCTCGGTCGCCGACGGCGACAGGTGGCTGGCCGCCAACCTGCCGAGGATCTTCGGCAGTCCCGAGTACCGGAACGGCTCGACGGTCGTGTTCGTCACCTGGGACGAGGGTGAGGGCGGCAGCAGCCAGCAGTGCGCCACCAACACGGCCGACGTCGGCTGCCGGGTGGCCACCATCGTGGTCAGCCCGAGCACGCCGCGCGGCACCCGGTCGGCCCGCCTGTTCAGCCACTACTCCCTGCTCGCCACCGCGGAACAGCTGCTGCGCCTGCCGAGGCTCGGACTCGCCGCCTCCTCCCCGGCGATGACCGCGGCCTTCGGCCTGTAGCCGCCGCCTTCCCCGTCCAGTGGGGCCGCTGGCGCCATCGGCCCCACTGGACGGGGCCAGATGCGCCAACGGCCCCGCCCAGCACGCCCGCCCCCCGCGCCCCGCCCCCCGCGCCCCACCCCCCGGCGCCGCACTCATCTCGCCGTATCCCGGGTTCGCTTCAGGCCGGCTGGGGCGCCATGCTCACCAGCGTCAGCCCGGTCACCGCCACGCAGATGCCGAGCACCTGCAGCACGCTCAGCCGTTCCCTGAACACCACGAGCCCCGCCACCAGCGGGATCACCGGGTAGGTGCTCGAGACGGCGGCGGTGACCGCGACCTGGCCCGCCTGGCCGCCCCGGGCGAACGCGACCAGCGCGGCGGCCTCGGCCACCCCGGCCGCGACCCCCCAGGCGAGCCCGCCGAGACCGCCGCGTGGCCGCTCCTGCTTGCAGATGAGCGCGGCGAGCAGGAGCGTGACCGAGACGACGTACACGGTCAGCGCGGAGACCAGCCAGCCCGCGGCCGCGGCGTACATGCCCAGCCAGAACGCGCCCGTTCCGTAGGTGATCGCGGAGGCTAGCGCCAGGATGACACCCCGCCATGCGCGGCCACGGGTGCGGGCCCAGCGGCGCGCGCGGCCTCCCGGCGCGCGGTGCCGCCCACGCGGCGGGGCGTCCGTGGCGCCGCCCCCTGCCCGCATGGCCGCGGCGGCGACGCCGGCCACCGCGAGCGTGCCGCCGATGCCGCCGAACCTGCCGAGCGGCTCGCCGAGGACCAGCAGCGCGAGCAGGGCGGTGACGCCACCGTACGTCGCGGCGGTTCCGCTCACGATTCCCACCGGCCCGTGCTCGAGCGCCCGGTAGTAGGTCAGCCACCCCGCGAGGCTGAGCAGCCCCGCGCCGGTCAGCCCCAGCACCACGGCGTTGCCCAGGGCCGGCAGGTGGGGGCGCATGACGGCCAGCAGCGCGGCGAGCAGGATGGTCCCGGTGACCTGGCTGGCCAGCAGGGCGGCGAGCGTGCCCATCCGCCTGGCCGCGTACGCCGCCGCGACGGAAGCCGCGCCCCATCCGGCGGCGGCCATCAGCCCGTATCCCATCGCCCGGGCTCCCTATGGGTGCACATTACGTAGTTATTACACTACTCATGGTGACTCGCGGGAGGTGCCCGGTCAAGACTTCTTCTAACTCAAAGTATTCAATCTGCTACCCAGAGTCCTATCGGGCGTTTCCGGATCGCATACCGGTATGGACCGTGGCAACTGATCCCCGGTACCCGCGGAAGGCGCGCGGAGCCCGGCCCGAATCGCCGCCTACGGCTCGCCCATGGTGGCGGCGTGCGTGATCACCAGGGACCCGGGGGGTACGAGGTCCACGCCGTCGGGGTCGTTCAGGTAGCCGGGGCCGGTCCCGGCGACGCCGGTGTGGCCGTACTGCCACACGATGCGGCCGGTCGAGGGGTCCACCACGCACACGCGGTGGTTGAAGTCGTCGTTGAGCAGGATGTCACCGTTGGGCAGCGGCAGGGCCAGCGAGGGCTGGTTGAACCCGCCGCGCCGCCACAGCAGGTGCCCGGAGCGGGTGAACTCGACGATCTGGCCGGGATCGGAGTAGTCCGCGGTCAGGTACCGCCCCGGGTAGACCTCGTTGGTGTCCGACGGGTACAGCACCCCCGGCGGCTGCGCCGACCAGGCGACGGCGCTGCCCAGCGAGATCTCGTTCGCCCAGTCGCCGTTGATCTCGGTGACCAGGTAGTTGCCGTCGGTCAGCGGGAACGCGCCGTTCGGGCTGCCGAACCGCCGTGGCGGATCGTGCTCGCAGACCTGCGTCGTCTCGCCGATGACCCGCGTCAGGGCGTGCGCGGGCGGGGTGATCAGGACCACGCGGCAGTTCTTGATGTCCGCGGAGACGATGACGCCGCGGGGGGTGAGCATCGCGTCGTCCGGGTTGGACAGATGGCCCGGCCCGGCGCCCGGCGTGCCGGGCACGCCGTACCGGTAGACGATCCTCCGCGCCGCGACCGATATCACGCTGATGACCTGGTCGTCTTCCTGCGTCGCGATGATGAACTTGCCGTCGGCGGAGAAGAACGCGTCGTCCGGCACCAGGAACGTCTGGCCGCGAGCGAGGTCGCCAGGCCGCGGGAACTTCCACCGGATCCGGCCCTGCGGGTCGACGATCAGCAGCCGGTTGTTCTGGTGGTCGGCGATGAGCACGGCACCCGGCAGCACCGACGGGTCCGAACCCGGCGCGAGATGACCGGGGCCCGCGGCCGGCGCCAGCCACGGCGCCTCCCCGGCGGCCGGGATCACCTGCCCGGCGGCCACCAGCCGCAGTGTCGTGACGGACGGCACGGCGCGGTTGCCGTTCTCGCCGCCGATCAGGTAGCCGACGCTCCCCCCTCCGGCCCCCGGCACCGCGGCGCCCGCGTAGGCGACCGGCACCGGCAGCTCGCCCGCGGCCGTGACGCTGGAGGTGGCAGGGTCGAACCGGTAGACGGTGCCGCTCGTCGTCCCCGCCTTGCCCGCGGCCGGTGCCGCGCCGCCGGCGACGTAGATCAGGCCGTCCAGGCTGATGCCCGCGGCGCCCTGCAGCGGCTGCGGCAGGTGCCCCACGACCGCGGCCCGTCCGGCGGCCGGGTCGATCCGCTGGATGGCGTCCGTCGCGCCCGATGCGGTCTCGCCGCCGAACACCCAGATGGCGCCCGCGCCCGCCGCCACGCCCGCGTACCGCACCGGCACCGGGAGCCGCGCGGCCACCCGGAAATGCGTGCCGTCGGCCGTGGCGAGCACCGCGGGATCGGGGGTGGTGCCGTCGTAGCCCCCGATCAGGTAGGCGACGGATCCGGCCGTTACGCCATTGACATCGGAACGAGCGGTGGGCAGAAGTCCCACGACCGCTGTCCCCGCTCCGGGGGTGACCGCCTGGATCGTGGGCACACTGCCGGCCGCGCCGCCGCCGAACACGTAAGCCCGCCCGCCCAGGACGGCGCCCGCCGCGTCGTGCGTCGGAGCGGCCAGGCGGGGCACGGCCTGGGTGGTGCCGGTCACCGGGTCAAGCCTGGTGACGGTGTCCAGCGATACGCCCTGCGCGGTCAGGCCGCCGGCTATCAGCAGCCCGTTCGCGCCGTTCCCGGCCGGCAGCACGACCTCGCGCGACAGCGCCGCCGGGAGCTGGTAGGGCGCGGACATGACCTGCAGCGCCATCGAAGAGGCCGGGCTGCCGGGCGCGGCCGTGATCGTGGTGTCCGGGTCCGCGTGCGTGGGAGTGCCGGTCCGGGCGCCCCCGTGCGCGCCCGGGTGGGCCGAGCAGGCATAGATCAGCACCGCGACGGAGGCGACGGCGATCGTTGCCGCGCCGCGGAGCTTGCGCCGGGCTGACGCCGGTCCGGTAATCAGACGCATCACTCCAGCCTGGCCGCTCCCCGTGTTCGTCCTCTGCGTAATCGAGCTTCCCACAAGAAAAACCGGCTAACCCCCGTCCCTTGTTACGGCACGTCTGGATCCCCGGCGGCCTCGCAGCCGTCCCCGCCCGCCCGCCCGTTCCCGAGGGCGCCGGCCGGCCCGCGCTAATCCTCGCCGCGCCACCTCTGGAGCAGGTCACGGGCGCGGTCGGCCGGGCCGAGAACGGGCATCGCGAGCCTGTTCGCCATGCTGGTGTTGATACCCGGATGCGGACGGGTCGGGGCGAGTTCCCGCGCGAGCTTCACCTCCAGGCCCAGCATCCGGCGGCGCGCCGGGCTCAGCGCCCCCAGGGCGGGAAACTCCTCACGTTCCTCGCGCGCGGCATGCATCAGCACCGCACGCCGCAGCGCGCGCAGGGTGTGAAGGTAGCCCGCGCTCCGCGGCCCGGCCTCCCACAGGTCCGCGAGAAGCTGCTTGGCCTGCGCCTCCTCGCCCAGCCGCGCCCGGGCGGCGGCCCGCCCCTTGCCGCTGGCGCGAGCCGCGGCCGGATGCACGTGCGCTTCTTCGGCGGCCTCGTGTACCGCGAGCATCCGCACCAGCTCGCGGAAGGCGCCGGGCCTGCGGCCCCCCGGCAGGGCGGCCCGCCGAAACGCCCGCCGGATCTCCGCATGCTGGGCTTCCAGGACGCGGGTCACGTCCATGCCCTCGGTGCTCTTGACGACGCGAATGGCCACACGCATGGCCACGAGCGCCCACTGGCGCCGCCAGATGGCCGCCGCGCCGCCGGCGACAACCCCGGCCGCGGCCGCCCCGGCCGCGACCTTCGGCCAGGCGCGCTTCCCTTTTTCTCCCATGGGGACAGCCCTTCCTGTCGCGTTATGAGCCAGCGCAGCTACCCGTCGGGTGTACGGCTATGCGCCTGAGCGATCGCCTTTCCCGCGTGTGACCGGCGCGGCGGACACCGCCGAGGCTGGTGCTCTACGGTGGACGGGTGACGACCCAGGCTCGGCGCGGCCCGGCGGCCCTTGTGTGCCTGCTGCTGGCGGGCGTGACCGCGACGCTGGCCTCGTGCAGCGCCGGCACGCCGGCCGCGGTCGCGCCGGCGCGCGGTGCCGCGCAGGCCACCCCGAAGGGAACACCCCGCGTCCACGCCGTCCGGTCCGCGCGCGCCGCCGTTCCCGGCCGCCCGGGGGCAGCCGGATCGGCGTCGCCGTTGCCGCTTCCGGCGGCGCTGGCGCCGTTCGGCGCACCCGCGTTCGCGGGGGAGGGCACGTGGCATCCCGCCGGCCGTCCCGTTCGCGGCGTGCCGGCGGTCTACGAGACCGCTCTCATCCCGCCCGGGAGCGCCAAACGAGCGGGCATCGCCTGGATGGACACCAGGCTGCTGTCCGCGTGGCTGTACTCGGGCTCCAAGAGCCCTGGCGGCGGACCGTACCGGTACACCGCGCCGGTCAGGCCGGCCCAGGCCGCCTCGCTGGTGGCGGCCTTCAACGGCGGGTTCAAGATGGCTGACGCCCACGGCGGCTACTACACCGAGGGCCGGATGATCGATCCGCTGGTACCGGGGGCGGCCTCGCTGGTGATCTACCGGAACGGAAGCGTCACCGTCGGCGCCTGGGGCACGGACGTGACCATGACGGGCAACGTCGTGGCCGTCCGCCAGAACCTGGTGCCTCTCGTCGCCGGCGGCCAGCCCACGCCGCTGGCGGCCAGCGGCGACTGGCGGGCGTGGGGGAACACGTGCGGCGCGCAGTCCTGCGCCCCTTCGGTGCCCGGCATCGAGCACCAGTGGCGCTCGGGGATCGGCGTCACCGCCGACGGCGCCCTCGTGTATGTGGCCGGCCCGGCGCTGGATCCGCTGCAGCTCGCCGGGCTCCTGGCGCGCGCCGGGGTCGTGCGCGGCATGCAGCTCGACATCAACCCTTCGTGGCCGGTTTTCGCCACCTATGATCCGCCGTCCCCGAACGGCCTCGCCGCCCCGGCCAACGGCAGCAAGCTGCTCGCCTCGACCAAGCAGGGCCCGTGGACGTTTTTCGAGCCCTGGTGGGCGCGTGACTTCATCACGATGTCGGCACGCCCTGTCCGCTGAGCGCGGCCCCGGTCCAGGCGGCCCCGTTCCAGGCGGTCTCAGTCCTGGCGGCGCGGCCGGTCCCGCCGCGAGTTGCGGGTCATCGAGACCATGATCTGCCCGTAGCCGCCGTCCTCGTCCTCGTCGTCCTCGGCGCCGAGCAGGTTCGCCACCGCCTCCAGCTCGACGTCGCCGGCCGCATCCTGGGGCTGGCCGCCGCGAGCCTGGGCGGAAGGATCCTGTGCGCCCTTCGACGGGACTGTGCTCTGCCGCCCTCCCGAGCCGCCGGCCGGCCGCGCTCCGGCTTGCGGCGCCGTCTGCTGGGTCGCCGCCTGCTGAGCACCGAGCAGCAGGTGCGGTCTCATCCACAGGAAGTAGCTGATCCACGCCGAGCCCATCGAGGTCGACCAGTCGTTCCCGCTGAGCTCACGGACCGCGCGGACCAGCGCGGTCGCGAGGCTGGGGTACCCCGCGTCGGGGAAGCCCTCGATCCAGTTCCTCGCGCCTACCCAGCGCAGCGTATCGATGATCACCTGCGGTGGCTGGTCGGTTACCGCCACCCAGAGGACCGAATGCACCATTCGCTCGCAGAACGTCCGGCCTTCGGCGGCCAGATCCGGGATCAGCGGCAGCATGTCGAACTGCAGATGCTGGGCGAACGCGTCCTCGAACTGGATCAGCCTGCCGGCCGACGAGCGGATGACCTGCAGCAGGCCCGGGTCAAGCGCCGGCGCTCCCGCTGGCGCCCCGGCCGGTGCGGCCGGGGCGACCGCACCCGCCCGCGAAACCGGCTCACCGGCCCCGGGAACCGGCTCACCGGCCCGGGAAACAGGCCCACCGCCGCGCGGAACCGGCTCACCGCCGCGCTGGCCCGCGGGAACGGCCCCGTCGAACCCCCCGCTCTGCTGGCCCGTGGGGACGGCCTCCCCGAGCCCCTCGTTCTGCTGGCCCGGGGTGACAACCCCCTGGAGCCGCTCGGAAGCGCCGGTGCCCCGGGTCAGGTCGTTCGCCATATCCACCCCTTCCAGGTAACTCACGCGTCAGGGCGCCGCCCGCGGAACCGTTTCTCAGACTTGGCTCCCGCGCTCGGCGCCGATTCCGGTGAGGGCGCGCACCTGCATCCGGGCGAACCGCGCCGGGTCGCTGGGACGCTTGTCGGTCACCGAACCGAGCCAGCCGAGGAAGAACGCCAGCGGGATGGACACGATGCCGGGGTTGTCCAGCGGGAAGAAGGCGAAGTTGATGTGCGGGTCGCTGATCAGCGAAGGGCCGGCGCCGCCTGGCGCGCTGGCGCTGCCGGAGACCACGGGGGAGAAGATGATCAGGCCCACCGAGCTGATCAGCCCGCCGTAGATGCTCCACAGCGCGCCGCGCGAGGTGAACCGGGGCCAGAACAGCGAGTACAGGATCGACGGCAGGTTCGCCGACGCGGCGACCGCGAACGCCAGCGCCACGAGGAACGCCACGTCGACGTCCTTCGCGAAGATCCCCCCGATCACCGCCACGCCTCCGATGACCACCGCCGTGACCCGCGCCACCCGCACCTCCTCGCCGGGACCGGCATCCCCCCCGCGCAGCACGCCGGCGTAGACGTCGTGCGCGAAGGAGGCGCTGGCGGTGATGGTCAGGCCCGCCACCACGGCGAGGATCGTGGCGAACGCGACGGCCGCCACGATGCCGAGCAGCAGCGTCCCGCCGAGCCTGAAGGCCAGCAGCGGTACCGCCGAGTTCGCCGCGCCGGGCGAGCTCTCGATCTGCTTGCCTCCCACCAGCCACATCGCGCCGTAGCCGAGCACGAGCGTGAACAGGTAGAACAATCCGACCAGCCAGACCGTCCAGACGACGCTGCGGCGCGCCTCGCTGGCGCTCGGCACCGTGTAGAGCCGCATCAGCACGTGCGGCAGGCCGGCGGTGCCGAGCACCAGGGCTATCGACAGCGAGATGAAGTTGAACTTGGAGACCGTGTTCACCCCGTAAAGGAGCCCTGGCCCGAGCACCGCGCTGCCCGCCTGGCTGGACGCGGCGGCGTGGCGGAGCAGGCCCGACAGGCTGAACCCGGCGCGGGCCAGCACCCAGATGGTGGTCGCCGCGGCGCCGACCGCGAGGATCGTCGCCTTGACGATCTGCACCCAGGTGGTGCCCTTCATCCCGCCGACCAGCACATAGAAGATCATCAGCAGCCCGACCACGGCGACCGTGATGTCCTGGCCCGCCGAGCTCCGCACCCCGAGCAGCAGGCTGACCAGTGCGCCGGCGCCGGCCATCTGCGCCAGCAGGTAGAACAGGCTCACCGTCAGCGTGGACACCGCGGCGGCGGCGCGCACCGGGACCGCCCGCAGCCGGAGGTCGAGCACGTCGGCCGTGGTGTACCGGCCGGTGTTCCGCAGCGGCGCGGCGACCAGCAGCAGGACGAGCAGCCAGCCGACCAGGAAGCCGATGGAGTACAGGAAGCCGTCGTACCCGTGCAGCGCGATGAGGCCCGCGATGCCGAGGAACGACGCGGCCGACAGGTAGTCCCCGCCGATCGCGATGCCGTTCTGCCTGCCGCTGAACGCCCGGCCGCCCGCGTAGTAGTCGGTGGTGGTCTGGTTCCCGCCCGCCGCCGTGAGCGCGATGATGAGCGTTACGACGACGAAGAACGCGAAGATCGTGATGTTCACCGCGGGGATGCCGACGACTCCGCCCGAGGCCAGGGTGGTCACGGTCGCCGCCCCGTTTCCAGCCGCTGCCTGATCCGGGCGGACAGCGGATCGAAGTGCCGCTGGGCCCAGCGGCTGTAGATGATCGTGATCGTGAACGTGGAGACGAACTGGGCCCCACCGAAGCACAATCCCACGTTCACCTCGCCGAGCACCCTTGTCCTCATGAACCCGGGCGCGAACGCGGCGACGATCACGTAGAGGAAGTACCAGCCGAGAAACAGCATGCCGGCCGGCACGACGAACGAACCCAGGCGCCGCCGGAGAGTCTGGAACTCCCTGCTGGCCTGAACGACCTCATAGCCGCTGGCACTCCCGCGGCCCGATTGAGTAACCGGCATCCGGCGCCCCGGGATCCGCGGCGAACCGGCAAAATCGCTGCCATCACACCACCCCCAGCCGTGCTGTTGCGGCACCACGGCTACGTTGACCGTAGTCAGCGGGGGTTCCCTAATAGGGGCAAAAGCGACCAAAGACCACACCGGCGCGACAAGCGGTTCCCAGACGCGCCAAACGGTCAAAACTGAGCGACGAACGGTCGCAAAAAACGGTAAACGGCCCCCCGGCACGACGAGCGGACTATGGCGGCGACCGGCGCGGGTACCGGGCGGTTCCGGGGGGTCGTCCCCCCGGGCTGACGGCGCTCACCTTCTCGGGCAGGTGCATGCGCAGCATCACCTGCTCCACGCTGCCGGGCACGGTGCGCTGGGTGAGCAGTGACACCACGATCATCACGCCGAACGCGAGCGGCACCGTCCAGATCGCCGGCTGGCCCAGCAGGACGGCGCTCCAGCCGCGGGCCGCCGCGCCGGCCATCGTCGCGACGATGGCCGCCAGGCACGCGCCGCCGCCGACCACGATGCCCGCGCACGCGCCGGCCCGGGTGAGCTGCCGCCACCAGATCCCGAGCACGATGAGCGGGCAGAAGGACGAGGCCGCGATCGCGAACGCCCACCCGACGAGCAGGCCCAGCGAGAACCGGCCGACCGGCAGCGCCGCGCCGGTCGCGACCACGCCCGCGGCGACCGCGCACCAGCGGAACGAGGTCACTCCGCCGTTCATGAAGTCGTGGGACAGCGCGCCCGCCACGCTGACCAGCAGCCCGGACGACGTGGAGAGGAAGGCGGCGAACGCCCCGGCAGCCGCGAGGGCCGCGAGCAGCTGCCCGCCCACGCCCGGCATCAGCAGCGACGGCAGGGCCAGCACGATGCTGTCGGAGTCCCCCGACAGGTACAGCTCCGGCGCCCGCAGCCGCGCCAGCACCGCGAGTATCGCGGGGAACACGTAGAAGGTGCTCAGCAGGAGCACCACGATCAGCGTCGTCCGCCTCGCCGCCTCGCCGTCGGGATTGGTGTAGAAGCGGACCAGGATGTGCGGCAGCCCGATCGCGCCGAAGAACGTGGCGATGATGACGCCGTACGTCGCCACCAGCGGGTGCGCGCCGTTGGTGCCGGTTGCCAGCAGCGGGGAGTCCCACGGCAGCTGCGCGGAGGGTGCCATGGCCAGGCTGGTGGGCACCGGGGCTCCGGCGCCGAATCCGGCCCGCGTGCCCGGCCCGGCGACGTGGCGGCACGCGCACAGCCGCACCGCCTGGTGACGGAACTGGCGGTTGTCGAGCAGGCCGGTGACGGTCACGGTGGCCGCCCGCCCGAGCGTGAACTCGGTCGGCTCCGTGATGCGGACGACGGTGGCGCGGGCGAAGACGGGCTGGCGATCCGGCATCAGGTTGCGGGTGGACTCGTGCCCGGCCGCGAACAGCAGCACGAGCGCGGGGATGCCGATCGCGCACAGTTTCAGCCAGTACTGAAAGCACTGGACGAACGTGATGCCCTTCATCCCGCCCATCGCGATGTTGGCGCTCACCACGATGCCGAGCGTCGCCACGCCGACCCAGTACGGCGTGCCCAGCACCCACTGCAGCGTGATGCCGGCGCCCTTCATCTGCGGCAGGAGGTAAAACCAGCCGATGACCAGGACGAGCGCGGTCGTCGCCCGGCGCAGGGCCGCCGACCCCAGCCGGCCGTCGGCGAAGTCGGGGATCGTGTAGGCGCCGAAGCGGCGCAGCGGAGCCGCCACGAGCAGCAGCAGGACCAGGTAACCGGCCGTGTAGCCGACCGAGTACCAGAGCGAGCCGAGGCCCTGCGACACGACCAGGCCGGCGATACCCAGGAAGGACGCCGCCGACAGGTACTCACCGGAAATGGCCGCGGCGTTGAGGCCCGGCGGCACCTGCCGCGCCGCGACCATGAAGTCGTCCGGCGTCCGGGCCACCCGGATGCCGCGAGCGCCCACGATGATGGTCAGCAGCGTCACGAACGCGATCGCCCCGAAGGCGGCGTCAGACATCCGGCCCCGGCCTTCCGGCCGCGGGGTCCTCCGGCCGCGGCGGGTCGACGAGTTCGGTGAACCTGGTCTCGAGCTGCCTGGCCTGGCGATGGTAGAACCAGCCGACCGCGAACAGCACCGGGTAGAGCGCGAAACCGAGCACGACGAGCGTGAGCGGGAGGCCGGCCACGGTGATCCGCCCGACGGCCGGGACCATCGCGGCGATGACCGGGAACGAAGCGGTCACGGTCAGCGCGACCGCCAGGCACATCAGGGACAGCCCGAGCTGCGCGCGCATCAGCGAGCGGATGAGCAGCCGCCCGGTCGTGGTGCCGTCCCGCAGGTCGCCGGGCCCGGGGACGTCATGCTGCGCAGGTACCTGATCGGGCCGCCAGACGACGAGCTGCCGCGCCGGCCGGCCGGTCTCGTCCGCGTCCATGGCCACGCTCCGCTTCAGCCGCGCTTCCCGGCCCGGAGGATCCGGTCCCTGACGTCCCGCACGTGCCGGCGGCTGACGGGCAGCGTGTGGCCGGCGACCGTGACAGTGTGAGCACCGCCGCTCATGGAAAATTCAGTGATATGACGGAACGGAACGAGGTACCCGCGGTGAATACGGATGAATCCGTGTGCGGTCCATCGTTCCTCGAGGTGCGAGATCGGTATCCGCACGAGATGAGCGTCCCCCTCCATCGTGTGCAGTCGCACGTAGTCTCCCTCCGCCTCGACCCAGCGCACCTGCTCCCGGGAGATGAACCGGGTCCGCCCCGCCGTCTCCACCGGGATCATGGCCGATGAATCGTCCTCCGGCGGCGGCCCGGCCCGGGACGGCCCGAGCGCGCGGCTGAGCGCGGTGCGAAGGCGGGCACGCGACACGGGCTTGAGCAGGTAGTCGCACGCGCCGAGCTCGAAGGCGCGCACCGCGTATTCCTCATACGCGGTGACGAAGACGATGGCCGGCGGCTCGGCGAACCGGCGCAGCACGTTGCCAAGCTCGATGCCATTCAGCTCCGGCATTCTGACGTCCAGGAACACGACGTCATAATGGCGTCCCTGGAGCAAACGGAACGCGTCGCTGGAATTGTTCGCCGTATCGACCGGCTCGAGCGAAAAATCCGTCCGGAGGAGGTAGCTCAGCTCATCCAGCGCCGGCACTTCATCGTCGATGACCAGCGCGGACGCACCAGCGATCATGCCGTCGCCACCGGTCCCCGCCAGCCGTGCCTGGCTCGTTCCCCGCTCGGCCCGCACCGTCCGCTCGGTGTTCGCCGCCCGCTCGCTGTTCACTGGCCGCCCGGTGTTCATTGGCCGTTGAGTGCCGGGCTGAACTTCGGCAGGTGCATTGTCACTTTCGTGCCCGCCCCGATTCCGGTTTCTATGGTCAGCCCATGATCTTTGCCGAACGTGGCGCGCAGCCGTTCGTCCACGTTGCGGAGCCCGACGGACTGGCCGCCCAGCCGGCCGGCGAGCAGGTCCGCGAGCTGCCGCGGATCCACGCCGACTCCGTCGTCCTCCACCGTGACAACGGCCTCGTGACCGCCGTCCACCGCCGAGATCTGCAGCCGGGCGGTCCCGCTGACCTGCTCGAGGCCGTGCCGGACGGCGTTCTCGACCAGCGGCTGCAGCACCAGCGAGGGTACCCGCACCGGCAGCACCTCCGGCGCGACCCGCAGGCTCACCGCCAGCCGGTCGCCGAAGCGCGCCCGCTCCAGCTCCAGGTAGGTATCCACGAACCGCAGCTCCTCGGCGAGCGTCGCGTACTGGCTGTGCTCGCGGAAGGCCCAGCGGATGAACTCCGCGAAGCCGACGAGCAGATCCCTGGCCCGCTCCGGGTCGGACCGGACGAACGACTCGATCGCGGTGAGCGCGTTGTAGATGAAGTGCGGGCTGATCTGGGCCCGCAGGAAGTTGAGCTGCGCCTGCACCGTACGGGTCCGCGACGCGTCGAGCTCGGCGAGCGCCAGGTGGGTCGACACGAACCTCGCGACCTCCACGGCGGTCCGCATCAGCGCCGCGTCGGCGGACGGTCCCAGTGCCGCCAGCGCGCCGATGACCGCGCCGTCCACCGCGACCGGAACGGCGACCCCGGCCCGCATCGGGCAGTCACCGCCGTGCCAGCAGCCGAGATCGGACGCGGAGAGCAGCTGCGCGCGGCCGGAACCCACGACCTCACGAAGGCGCATCCCGGCTTCGGCGGCGTGCCGGTCCGATCCCTCGCAGGCCAGAAGGCCGGTGCGGTCCGCTATGGCGACCACGGGAGTGCCGAGAAGCTGCCGCAGCGCGGGCGCGGCCCTGACCGCGGTATCCGCGGTCAGGCCGTCACGCAGGGCGGATACCGCCAGGCTGGCGGTGTGCAGTGCCTCGTATGTGGCCCGCTGTGGTGGTGTGCCCACGCGGCGCGAGCTTCGCCTCCAGAACAGCACCGCGCCGGAAAGAGCGGCGGCAACCAAAACGAACATGATCACGAGGACCGCCATCGCCGCACTATATGACAGCAGGACCATACCGGGATAGCCCGCGGAAATACCGATGTGCCATACGGATAAGCCGCTGACCGCTTTTTAGTGCCGCAAACCACAGAATCCCGCCGGCGGCGGCCGTTCGCCGGCGGACTGCTTCCGCTGGTCGCCGGAATGTGACCGCTGCGCGCAGTATCCGCCGCGCTCGTCGCATGGCGGGGTGCGCCGGGGACGGATTGCGTCGTATTTTGCGGGAACTGGTGGTACGGAACTGGTGGTACCGCGCGACGGAGCGCCGGCCGCTCCTCGCGCGCCCAGGTGAGGAGCACGCCATGATCCCCTCCAACCGGACTCGCCGCAGGCTCGCCTGGCCCAGAGGCCGCGCGGGGCTGCTGGCCGCGGCCGCGCCGCTCATCGCCGTCACGGTCACGGCCGCCTCCGTCACGGCCGCCACGGCGACCACCGGGACGCGGGCCAGGCCCCAGGTCCCCGCCTGGCACGGCGGCGCGCGCTGGGTCACCAGCTGGAGCGCCAGCCCGCAGGTCGCGACGCCGGGGACGCTCGCCGCGAGCGGCTTCGACAACCAGACGGTCCGGAACATCGTCTTCACCAGCGCCGGCGGGTACGCGGTCCGGCTGGAGCTGACGAACGTCTTCGGCTCCACACCGCTCCAGGTCGGCCACGTGACGGTCGCCGTCGCCGGCGCCGGGGCGGCGGTGGTCCCCGGCACCGTGCACGACGTGACCTTCGGCGGCGGCACGTCGGTCCAGATACCCGCGGAAGCCCAGGTTCTCAGCGACCCGGTGGCCATGCGGGTGCGGCCGCTGCAGGACCTGGCGGTGAGCGTGTACCTGCCGGGCAAGACCGGCCCGGCGACCTTCCACTCCGACGCCCAGCAGGTCAACTGGGTGTCCGGCGCGGGCGACCACGCCGGCGACGCCGGGGCGGGCTCGTTCACCACGCAGACCCAGTCCTGGTACTACGTCAGCGACGTGATCACCCGGTCGTCCCGGGCGTTCGGCACGGTGGTGGCGTTCGGTGACTCGATCACCGACGGATTCCGTTCCACCGTGGGCGCCAACACCCGCTGGCCGAACGATCTCGCGCGGCGGCTGGAGGCGCTCGGCGGCCCGTTGTCGGTGGCCGACGAGGGAATCAGCGGCAACCGGGTGCTGAACGACGCGCTGTGCTGCGGGGTCAACGCCGAGGCGCGGTTCGAGCGGGACGCGCTCGACCAGGCGGGTGCCAGGGACGTCATCGTGCTCGAGGGAATCAACGACTTCGGCTTCAGCGCGGTCCCGCCGAACCCGCTCATCGATCCGGTCACGGACGTCAGCGCGGCGCAGGTCATCGCCGGGTATGAGCAGCTCATCGCGCAGGCTCACGCCCGGGGGCTGCGGATATTCGGCGTGACCCTGCTGCCTTTCAAGGGTGCGGGCTACTACACCGCCGCGGGAGAGGCCAAGCGCGAGGCGGTGAACGCCTGGATCCGCACCAGCGGGGCTTTCGACGGCGTCATCGACTTCGACAAGCTGATGCGGGACCCCGCGGACCCGCTGATGATGAAGCCGGCCTACGACTCAGGCGATCATCTCCACCCCAACGACGCGGGCTACCGCGCCATGGCCGGCGCGATCAGCCTCAGGATGCTGCTGGAGCCCGACGGCCGCCCGTGAACTCCCATCGTTGAGTGTTGTTCTGCTCGGGTCTCCGAGAAGAACAACACTCAATCCCTGACCCGCGCGTCCCCGGCCGCGAGCGCGGCGAGCCGGGCGAGCGACGCCCTGATCACCTCCTGCTGCGCGCCGAGGCGGTGTGCCTCCTGCTCGGGGATCTCGACGTGGACCGTGATCGCGGTCGCGGCGCCGTCGTCGAGCGGCGCCAGCCGCCATTCGAACACCAGGTCGGAGATCAGGCATGAGATCGTCACCCCCGAGCCGCTGACCCGCAGCCGCTGGGGCATCGGGAAGTCCGGGTACCCAGCGGGGAACATCGTGTACCCGGTTTCCGCCGGCGCGCCGGCGCCCCGCTCGACGGTTTCCACGCCCACCCACCACTCCGGGAACCTGCCCGGGTCGTACAGCAGCTTCCAAACGTCCTCGGGGGATGCCTCGCTGCGCGCGCGATCCTCGAATTCGGGCATCACGACCTCCCTGCTGTCGCCGCCATGTCGGCGTCGATGACGGCCAGTTCCCGGTCCGGCTCGACCAGCGCGCTGATCGGCGGCCGGCCCAGGTCGATGAGCGCGGCGACGTAGTCCTCGCCCGCGCTGTTCCCGTTCCCCGCCCGTCTTCCCTGGCCCTCCACGCTGCGCCGCCAGCCCGCCGCCGCCTCGCGGAACCGCTGGGCGGCCAGCGGCAGCTGCCCGCGCCGCAGCGCGATCAGTCCCTGCACGTGGCTCATCCGGGCGACCAGCGTGTCCGGGAAGTCCGCCGCCGACACCGGCTCCAGCGCGACCGCGCGCAGCTCCTTCTCGGCGTCGTCGGCACGTCCGGCGCGGGCCAGCGCTTCCGCCCGCAGCAGCCGGGTGAGCGGCCGGCTGACCGGCGCGTTCGCCTCCAGGGCCTGCCCCAGTTCGGCCGCGGCGGCGGCCGGGTCGCCGGCCGCGGCCGCGAGCAGCCCGCGATCGTGGTGGACCAGGCCGCCGAGCTCCGCCAGGCCGATCCGGTCAGCGGCCGCGGCGGCCGCGTCACAGGCGACGCGGGCCTCACCGAGCCGGCCGAGCCGCCGGAGCAGAGCGGCACGTGCCGACTGCACGTAGACGCACAGCCGGAGCAGCCCGTTGGGCGCGACCAGGGGCAGGCACCGGTCCGCGAACTCCAGCGCCCGGACCAGATCGCCTGTGCACGCCGCGGCGCTGGCCGCGTTCGCCAGGCAGCTGTAGGCCAGGTCCGGCCGGCCGGCCCGGCCGGCCGCCGTGCTCGCCGCGATCAGCGGACCGTAGCTCTCGGTGAAGCGTCCGGCGCGCAGCAGCGCGTGCGCTCGCGCCACGGCGATGTCGTGGGTGAGCAGGTCACCGCGGGCGCGGGATCGCGACGCCGCCAGGAGCAGGCCGTCGACCTGACTCAGATCGCCCGCGACGGCCTGGGCCCAGGCCATCCCGGCCAGCGCCTCGGCCCGGGCGGGCGGGTCGGCGTCCGGGTCGCGGTCCAGGAAGTCGAGCGCGGCGCGGTAGGAACGCAGCGATTCCCGCGGGTAGCAGATGCCGCCCCGCATCCAGTGGCCGCGGCGCAGCCAGGCGCTGACCACGGCGTCGTTGTCGTCCGGCGCGATGAGCTCCAGCGCCCGGTTGAAGGCGTCGTCCGACTCCGCTGACATGCCGCGCCAGGCCTGCACCTCGGCAAGCTCGATGAGCAGGTCCGGGTCGGTCAGGCCGGCCGCCGCCTGAAGGCCCGCGGCCTCCTGCAGGAAGGCCGCCGCCTCGGGGAGCGCGCAGACCGTCCTGGCGGCCGCCGCCGCCCGCGCCAGATGGTCCACGGCGAGGTCGTCCCGGCCGGCGAGCCGGAGGTGGCGGGCTATCTCGGCGGCGTGCCTGGCCGGGTTCCGGGCGGGGCGCTCGCGCAGCCAGTGGGCCAGCGTCTCGTGCAGCCGCGCGCGATCCGGGTCGGCCAGATCGAGGTAGACCGCCTCGCGGAGCAGTTCGTGGCGGAAGCCGGTCACCCCGTCGCGGGACTGGATCAGGCCCGATCCCAGCGCCTCGGTCGCGGCCCGCGCCGGATGGGAGAGCAACGGCAGCGACCCCGCCTCCGACCGGTCCAGGTCACGGCCGGCGACGGCGGCGAGCTCGACGAACAGCCGTGCCGCGCCGCCCAGCCGGCCGATCAGAAGGCGAGTGGCGCCCCGCAGCCCGGTGGCCGGATCGCCGCCCTCGGCGCAGGCGGCGGCCGTCGCCACGGCCAGCAGGGGGCTGCCGGCCGCCAGCGCGGCGATCCGCTGGCGCTGCTGCTCCGGCAGGTCGTGTGCCGGCCGCAGCAGCTCGGCCAGCGCTCCGGCGGGCAGCGGCGCGAGCTCCAGCTCGGCGCCGAGGGCGCCCCGCGCGCGCAGCGCGCCGAGCACCGCGTCCAGCTCGGGCCGGGGCGGCAGCCGCCGCCGGGTGAGCACGAGCAGGACGGGCAGCCGCGCGATCCGCCGGCCAGCATAGGCGATGAGCTCGAGGCTCGACCGGTCCGCGAGGTGCAGGTCTTCCAGGGCGAGCGCGAGCGGGCGCATCCGCGCCGCCCGGGACAGCAGGGCCACCGTCGCCTCGAAGAAGCGGACCTGGTCCAGGCCGGGACCGGGAGCCCGCGAGCCCGTGCGCATCGCGCTGAGCTCCGCCTCCCAGGCGGTTTCCGCGGGCGGCGGCCCGGTCTGCGCCATGAGGTCGCCGAGCAGCTCCGACCAGAGGGCGAACGGAGCCGTCGCGCCGAGGCCGCCGGCCGTCCCGGTCGCCGTACGGGCGCCGTCCGCGGCGGCCGCCGCGAGCACGTCCTCGGCCAGCCGCGTCTTGCCCATGCCCCCGTCACCGCTGATCGCGACGACCGTACCGGCGCCGTCACGGGCGGCGCGCCACCGCGCGCGCAGGCTGCGTGCCTGCTGGTCGCGGCCGACGAGCCGCGGCATCCCAGGAGCCGCGCCGCCGGGCGCCGCGACGGGCGGCTCATCGAGTGCCGCGGCCGGCGGCTCGCGCAACGCCGCCGCGAGCCGCGTCGTCTCGGCGGCCGGGCAGGTCCCCAGCTCGGCGTCGAGCAGTTCGGCGAGCCGTGCGTAGGCGGCCAGCGCGGCGGCGCTGTCGCCGCCGGCCGCGAGCAGCCGGATCAGTTCCCGGGCCGCCTCCTCGTCCAGGGGGCGCAGCCCCGCGCGCCGCCGTGCCCAGCCGAGCGCGGCGGCATGGTCGCCGGCGGCCCCGGCGAGCCCGGCCAGCGCCGCGAAGGCGGCGCCGAGGCGCTCGCGGTACTCCTCCCGGGCCTCGAACACCCAGTCTTCGTCGAACAGGTGGAGCAGTTCGCCGCGGTACAGCGCGACGGCCTCACCCGGCCGCCCGGCCGCGAGCAGCCGGCTGAACTCGCGGGTGTCCACGCGCAGGCCGTCGCCCCGCAGCTCCACGGCATCCCGCCCGGCCACGAGATATGAGCCCGGTTCCGGCCCCAGCGCCACCCGCAGCGCCCAGATCGCGCTGCGCAAACTGGCCCGGGCGCTCGCGTCGCGCACGTCCGGCCAGAGCAGGGCGGCCAGCCGGGACCGGCTGTGCGGTCCGGGGTACAGCGCCAGCCAGGCCAGCAGCGCGCGGGCACGGCGGCTTGCCGGCAGCTCGATCGCCGTGCCGCCGAACTCGATCCCGAGTTCGCCGAGCAGGCGTACCTCCAGCACGGCCATGCTCATTCCCCCCACGACGTGCGTCACGACCAAGTCTTACGGCCCCGCCCACGCGGCTGCAACGTCCCGGGTTCCCCGCTTTGACGCTGGATTGACGGGGCGGCCGGAGGCTGTCAGCAATCGGGCCACGAGGAAGGAGATCCCGGTGAACACCACGAAGACAGCTTTCGACACCGAGGCGCTGCGGCGCGGGATCGAGGAGCGCGACGCGGAGACGCTCCGCACGCTTTACGCGCCGGACGCCGAGATGACCGTAATCGACCGGACCAGCCCGCCGAGCCGGCCGCGGGTCCTGCACGGCCGCGCCGAGATCGGCGAGTTTCTCGACGACATCTGCGGCCGGGACATGGTCCACCGGCTGGAGCGGGTCGTGACCGGCGGAGACAACGCGGCCTTCACGCAGGCGTGCAGCTACCCGGACGGGACCCAGGTCCTGTGCATGGCCATGCTGGACCTCCGCGACGGGCACATCGTCCGGCAGACCGCCGTACAGGAATGGGACGAGTAGGAAGAACGCCATGGGACAGCAGACCGGCAGACAGCAGACCGAACAGCGTGATTTCACGGACCCCGACGAGGTGCGCACGTTCCCCAGGGGACGGCTCGAGCTGTTGCGGATCGGCGGCAGCGACATCGGCCGCCTGGTCCTGGAGCCCGGATGGCGGTGGTCGGAACACGTCAGGCCGGTGGCCGGCACCGACCTGTGCGAGGCGCCGCACTTCCAGTACCACGTCGCAGGGACGCTGCGCATCAAACCCTCCGACGGCGCCGAATTCGACGCCACGCCCGGGCAGGTGACCTCTCTGCCGGCGGGCCACGACGCCTGGGTGGTCGGCGACGAGGACGTCGTCATCGTCGACTGGTGGGGAGCAAGCAACTACGCCAAGTAGAGCGGGAGCGGCTGGGCAGCCCTCGGCCCCACCCCCGGCCTGGCGCCCGCCAGCGGCTGCCGAGCGTATCGCTGGCCGGCGGGGCCCGGCCGGGGGCGCCCCACGCGCCGCCACAGGCGGCTTCCGCGCCTGGAGCCTCCGTATCATTCTGGACGCAACTCGGTTGCGTTCCTGTAACTCTTCCTTCCTGGCGACGCAAGTCCTGCCGTTGACCCACTGGTAGGTGACCCCTAAGTAAAGACCAGGAGTGCCAAACCTGAATATTTACCTACCGTCCCCCATTGTGGAATAATCACCAGGTCCCGAGTGGGAGCGTCGGAAGTTGCCCGAACATGCTGGGCGCTTCCCTCTGGGAGTGGGTAAGCATGTCAACTTCTGTTGTTGCCCGCGACCGTTACGGGCACCACGCCGTGCGGCGGCTGCCCAGCTGGATGAGGGACTACCTGCGCAGGGTCGTCTTGGCCGACCTCGGCTGCGCCACCCTCGGCGTGTTCGCCGCGGCCCAGCTTCGCTTCGGCAACAACGTGACCGGAGCGTACGTGGGGCTGAGCCTGGCGCTGCCCATGTTCTGGCTCATCGCTCTCAGGCTGGCCGGAGGCTATGACGCCCGCTTCATCGGGACCGGCTCGGACGAGTTCCGCAAAGTGATGAACGCCGCGGTCAGCCTTACCGCGACGATCGCGATCTTCTCCTACGCGACCAATATCGAGGTGTCCCGTGGCTACCTGGTCATAGCACTGCCCAGTGTCACGGTTCTCGACCTGGGAGCCAGGTACGTAATCCGGAAGCGGCTGCACAAGGTGCGCGAATCGGGCCGGTGCCTGCTCACCGTGGTGGCGGTCGGCCACGAGCTCGCGGTGGCCGGTCTGGTCACCGAGCTCGGGCGCGACCTCTATCACGGGATGCGGGTGGCCGGCGCCTGCGTGGCGCGGCCGGGGGAGCGCGATGAGGTGGCCGGCGTGCCCGTGTACGGAGGGCTGGACGATGTCACGGCCGCCGTCAAGGCGTTCGGCGCCGATACCGTCGCGGTGCTCGCCTGCCCGGAGATGGACGGCACCCGGCTCCGCGAACTGGCCTGGGAGCTGGAGAAAACCGGCACCGACCTGTGTGTGTCGCCCGCGCTGCTCGACGTCGCGGGCCCGAGGACCACGATCAGGCCGACGGCCGGGCTCACGTTGCTGCACGTGGATCACCCGCAGCTCGCCGGCATCCGGCTGGTCGTGAAGAACGTGTTCGACCGGTGCGCGGCGGGGGCGGCGCTGATCATGCTCGCCCCGCTGATGGCGATCGTCGCCCTGGCGATCTGGCTCCATGATCGTGGCCCGGCGCTGTTCACGCAGGTACGGGTGGGCAAAGACGGCCGTGCGTTCCGGATCTACAAGTTTCGCACGATGGTCGTCGACGCCGAGCAGCGCAGGCAGGAGCTGGTCGCGGCGCACAACGGGGATCATGTGCTGTTCAAGCTGCGCGAGGATCCGCGGGTGACCGCGATCGGCGGGCACCTGCGGCGCTGGTCCATCGACGAGTTGCCGCAGCTGTTCAACGTGTTCGCCGGCGACATGTCGCTCGTGGGGCCCCGCCCGGCGCTGCCCGGCGAGGCGGAAAAGTATGCCGAGCACGTTCGGCGCAGGCTGATGGTCAAGCCGGGCCTGACCGGGCTGTGGCAGGTGAACGGGCGGTCGGACCTGTCCTGGGAGGAATCGGTGCGGCTCGACCTGCGGTACGTGGAGAACTGGTCGTTCGCGCTCGACCTGCAGATCTTGTGGAAGACGGTCTCGGCACTCGTGCGGAGGTCGGGTGCGTACTAGGGCGAGAGGGATGGGGCTGATGCGCATACCGCGATCACAGAGGGTGCTAGCTCCCGCCGGTCACGCGTGGCTGTTCGATCTTCTGTTCGCAAGACCGCCCACGGTCACCTGGGCCGCCGCGGGCACGCTGCCGGCCGGCTTCGAGCGCGCCGAGCAGTTCGCCGTGCTGCCGGCGGGCGGCGGGCGGAGCTTCATGGTGTCACTGGCGTCGCGGCGTGCCGCATCCTCGGCTCTGACCTCATACAACGCGCTTCGTTCGGGGCGCAGGTGGCTCGCCCGCCGTCTGCTCGGCGCTGGTCTGTGCACCGGGCTCGCCCAGCCCCTGCTGCGGGACAGGATCGATATCGGTATCGCATCCGGCGCCTCCCAGGGCGAGCTGGCGGACGATTTCCTGTGGGGGCACCTGCGGCAGGTGTTCGGCGGCGGGCGGCTCGTCGTCGCCTTCGGCGGCGGAAGCGGTCCGTACCGCAAGCCGGTGCTGCAGGTCTTCAGCACCGGCGGTACGCCGCTCGGCTACGTCAAGGTCGGCTGGAATCAGTGGACGCGCGAGGCGGTCAGCCGTGAGGCCGCCGCCCTGCGCGCGTGCGCGATCCGCCCCATGCGGGTCGGCGTACCCAGGCTGCTCGACGATTCGCGGTGGCGCGGACTCGATCTTCTCGTCACCGCCCCGCTTCCTCAGGGCATCCGCCGGGTGGGGATCGGCGCGCCGCTTCCCGGCGCCGAGTTGCTCCGTGAGATCAGCGGGCTCTCGGCGGCACATGCCGGCGAGCTCTCCGCGAGCCCGTGGTGGCTCGGCATTCGTTCCAGGATCCAGACCGGCGTGACCGACCCTGTCACCCGCTCGGCCCTGTCGGTGGCGACCGACCGCATCGAGCGCGCCCATGGCGGCGTGCCCCTCGAGTTCGGCACCTGGCACGGTGACCTCGTGCCGTGGAACCTCGCCCGGCTCGGTGACCGCCTGTACGCGTGGGACTGGGAGAGCAGCACGCCCGACGCGCCGCTGGGATTCGACGCGGTGCACTTCCACTTCCAGGTGGCGTTCGTCGCCCGGCGTTACCCGGTGGAGCGGGCGGTGGCGCTCGCCGCCGCCGCCGCTCGCCCGGCGCTCGAGGCCCTCGGCATACCGCGGCACGTACATGACCTGATCGCCGCGTTGCACCTCATCGAGCTGTCTGTCCGGCATGAAGAGGCGCGCCGCAGCTCGGGCGACATTGATGATCGTTTCTGTCCGGCCGTAGTCCGCGTGCTCGAACGGCTGCCCGCGCTGCCGTCCGGGCCGGCGGACCGGGACACCGCCCGGAGGGCCGCATGAAAGTCCTGCTCGTCTGCTCATCGGGTGGCCATCTGGCGCAGCTGTACCGGCTGCGTCCCTGGTGGCAGCGGCATGAACGAGTCTGGGTCACCTTCGCCGGCTCGCACGCGGAGTCGCTGCTCAGGGGCGAGACCGTGCTGCCCGCCTTTGCCCCGACCACCCGCAACATCCCCAATGCCCTCAGGAACCTGCGCCTGGCATTCAGCGTCATCCGTGCCGAGCGGCCGGACGTCCTCGTTTCCGACGGAGCCGGGGTGGCGTTCCCGTTCTTCCTGCTCGGGCGGGCGCTGCGGGTCCGGACCGTTTACCTCGAGGTCTACGACAGAATCTCACGTCCCAGTCTGACCGGGAGGCTGTGTTACCCGTTCACCGAGCTGTTCATCCTGCAGTGGCCGGAACAGGCGGCCAGCTATCCGCGCGGCACGCTGATCGGGTCCCTGCTATGACGGCGCCGGCCGCCCACGCGCGAGGGCCTGCCGGCTCGCGCATCGTGGTGACCGTCGGCACCGACCATCATCCATTCGACCGGCTCATCAGCTGGATCAATGACTGGCTCCGGCGACATCCCGAACACCTCCCCACGGTCTTCGTGCAATCCGGTACCGCATCGGTCGTCCCCGGCTGCCCTGGCTCCCGCTTCGTCGAGGTGGGTCAGCTGAGTGCCCTGCTCGACTCCGCCGACGTGATCGTCTGCCACGGCGGCCCGGCGTCGATCGCCGAGGCATGGGCACGCGGACAGCTGCCCATCGTGGTGCCGCGCCTCCGCCAGCTCGGTGAGCACGTCGACGACCACCAGGCTGACTTCTGCGGCAGGATCGCGGAACTTGGCCGGATCAGGCTCGCGCATACACCCGCCGACTTCGCCGGGCTGCTCGACGAGGCGGCGCGCGATCACACCAGTTTCCGGGCTCGCCTGCCCCAGGCCGACGTCGACGCGGCCGTGGCGCGCTTCGGAGAACTGGTCGACGACCTGGTCAGCCGCTCATGGCAGCGACGGCCGCTCATCGACCGGGCCTGGCGAGTCCTGCGCCGGCCGGCCATGAGCACCCGCGCTCCGGGGCGGTCGCGGCAACATGCCGTCGCATTCATCCCGGTGAACCCCAACGGGCACGCGGACGGGGAATCCGCGCGCACTGGCCTCGCCGGGAAGGCACACAAGGAGCAAGAACAGTGAAACTAAGAGTCCTCTCCGGGGCGGCGGCGCTCGCGCTCGCGGCCTCCGCCGCAGCCGGGCCGGCGGTGCGGGCCGCGGCCGCGGTGCCCCCGGCCAGCTCCCCTGGAACAACACGAGCGGCCTTGCCGGCAGGCGCGGCCGACGGCAATCTCAGCTCCACGGCACTGTCGTCGTGGGAGACGGACGGGACGGTGTGGGCGGTTGCCTACGCGAATGGCGTGGTCTACGCCGGCGGCCAGTTCACCCACGCGCTGCCGCCGGGAACCCCGGCCGGGACCACCACCGGGGAAGTCCCGCGCACCTACCTCGCGGCCTTCAACTCCACGACAGGCGCCCTGATCGCGTCCTTCAGCCCGGCAATCACGGGAACGTCGTCCTCGGACGGGGTGTACGCGCTTGCGGTGTCGCCCGACGGCAAAACGCTGTACGCCGGCGGCATATTCAAACATGTCGACGGCGTGTACCGGGACAACCTGGCCGCCTTCAGCCTTTCGACCGGTGCCCTGACCACCTGGGCGCCGCCGGCGTACGGAAAGGTGAACACGATCGCACCGTCGCCGGACGGGTCGAAGCTCTACATTGGCGGTGCCTTCAACGAGCTGGGAATCCCCCTCACGGCGCGCAAGTATGCCGGCGCGGTGGACTCCTCGGGCCACGTCCTGCCCTGGGCTCCTGCCCTGAACGACGCGGTGACCTCGATCGCCGTGGCACCCGATGACTCGCAGGTGCTGGTGGGCGGCTACTTCCAGACCATCAACGGGGTGCCGCAGAACGCCGCCGGGGCGGTCGACCCGGCGGCAGGCACGAGGACCGAGCCGTGGAACGCCAACATCGTTCCCTACAAGCCGCCCGGCTGCACCGGGGCGGTGAAGGACATCATCATCGGCGGCAGCGTCGCCTACCTCGCCGCGGAGGGCACCGGCGGCGGCTGCTTCGACGGTGACTTCGCGGTCAGCCTCAGCCTCACCGGCGGTGACAAGCTCATCTGGCAGAACGACTGCCTGGGCGCGACCCAGGCGCTCGCGATCATCAACGGCTGGCTGTTCAAGGGCTCGCACGCGCACGACTGCGCGTTCGCGCCGGGTGGCTTCCCGCAGGTGCCGGCCGGCGGGCCGGGGCATCACCTGCTCGACCAGTCGCTCACCGACGGCACGCTCGGGCACTGGACACCGGATGACAACGGCAATCCGCTCGGCCCGCGCGAGATGGCCACCAACGGCAGCCGGCTGTTCCTCGGCGGCGACTTCACCACCGTCAACGGCAAGCCACAGGAGGGCTTCGCGATCTTCCCGGCCGGGCCCGATCCCGTACACCCGTCCAACCCGGCCACGGCGCCGGCCGTCACGAGCACGTCGGCGGGCGTCGACTCGGTAAGCTTCCCGGCGGTGAGCAGCCGGGACGTCGGCACGCTCAAATATGCGGTCTTCCGTGACGGCGGCACCACCCCGGTCGCCACCCTGACCGCCACGTCATGGCCGTGGGCGCTGCCGGTGCTGCATTACCAGGACAAGGGCCTCAGGCCCGGCTCCAGCCACACCTACACGTACACCGCCAGTGACGGTACCCACACCACAGCCAGGTCACCGGCGTCGGCGCGGGTCACCGTCTCCGGAAAGAGCCCGTCGCTCACCTATCGGCAGACGGTCCTGGCTGACAAGCCGTCGTTCCTCTGGCCGCTTGACCAGAAGTCGGGGACCACGGCCAGCGACGCCTCACCGCACCGGTTCAACGGCATCTACGAGCCGGGCACGACCAAGGGCGTGCCAGGCCCGATCACCGGCCAGCTGGCAACGGCTTTCGACGGCAGGTCCGGGCTGGTGACATCCGCGAGACCGGTGAACAGCCCGGGTACGTTCTCGATCGAGCTGTGGTTCAGGACGAGCACCAACAAGGGCGGCAAGCTTGCCGGCCTGGGCAACGCGCAGACAGGGGCAAGCTCCAATTACGACCGGCAGATCTACATGATGAACGACGGCCAGCTCGTGTTCGGTGTCTGGCCCGGACATAACGAGACGATCGAGACGCGCAACGTGTACAACGACGGCCAGTGGCATCACGTGGTCGCGACGCTCAGCCCGACGGCCGGCCTGGCGCTGTACGTCGATGGCGGCCTGGCCGGGACGAACCCGGCCACCTCGGATGAGTCCTACACCGGCTACTGGCGTGCCGGTGGTGACAACCTCAACGGCTGGAACCTCGACCCATGGGGCAACAGCCAGGGCACGACCGAGCCGTACAGCTACTACGTCAACGGCTCGATCGCCGATGTCGCCGTCTACCCGGGCGCCCTGTCAGCGGCTCACGTGCTGGCTCACTACGCCGCCGCGCTTCACCAGAACAAGTAGGCCGAAGCGGGGTCATGAGCGTTCTGGTCACGTCCGGCGCCCGGACTCTGGGAGCGGCGCCAGGGACCGGGCGACCGGATCACGGGAGGCCGGCGGCGTGGTCGCCCCGGCTGCCCGCCACCTGGCCGCTGACCGTCCTGTTCGCCGCCTTCCCGGTCTGGTGGCTCATCGGCGTGAGCTCCTTCGTCTGGCCCGTCGTCGCGGTCCCGATGCTGGTGGCGCTGATCTGGCGGCGGCGGACCCGCGCTCCCGTGGCCGTCGCCCTCTGGTTTGCGTTCACGAGCTGGGTGCTGCTGTCCGGCCTGCAGCTGGACAGCGCGACGAAGATCCTGTCATTCAGCTACCGGCTGGCGCTGTACGCCGCCGCGGGCGTCCTGTTCCTGTACGTCTACAACCTGCCGCGCGCCGGGTGGCTGGACGCCAAGGTGCTCCGGATCCTCACCTATTTCTGGATGGTCGTGGTTGCCGGCGGCTACGCGGGCATCGTGGTGGGCGCCCACACGTTCGTGCCGCCGTTCGAGTACCTGCTGCCGCATGGACTGCGCAGCCAGCCGTTCGTGCAGGAACTCGTCCACCCCGTGTTCGCGGAGGTTCAGGGATTCCTCGGGCACCCGGTCCCCCGGCCCGCGGCGCCGTTCGCCTACACGAATACCTGGGGCGGCAACATGGGAGTGCTGACGATGGTGGCGCTCGCCGCGGTCGCCGCCGCCGGCCCGGGACGCCGGCGCAGGCTGCTGATCGCCGTGCTCGCCGCCTCCCTTGTGCCGATGGCCTTCTCGCTGAACCGTGGCATGTTCCTGAGCATCGGGGTGGGCATCCTGTATGTGACCGCCCGCCTGGCGGTGCGCCGCCGCGTCGGCGCTCTCATGTCACTGCTGGTATTGACCGCCCTGCTCGTGATCGCCGTCGCCCTGACACCGCTGGGCCATCTGGTTGCTGGCAGTTTCTCCAGCACTCACGGCCACAGCAACCAGGTACGCCTCAACCTGTACCGGCTGGCGATCACGGGCGCCAATCAGTCTCCCATATTCGGCCACGGAGAGCCGCAGCCGGTAACCGCCGGCCAGGGGCTGGCGGGCACGCCACCGATCGGCACTCAGGGTCAGCTGTGGGACGTGCTCTACACGAACGGCTACCCAGCCCTCGTGTTGTTCGCCGGCTTCTTCGGGATGGTGCTCTGGCAGACGCGCCGGGCGCGCGGCATCGCCGGATTGTGGCTGCAGGCGGTTCCGCTGGTCGCCTTGACGCAGATCGCCGTATACGGCTGGCTGCCGTCCGAGCTGCAGATCGTCATGGTCGGCGCTGCGCTTGCCTACCGCCGCTGCCGGCTGCCCGCGGGGGGTGCCGGGACGGCGGCCCGCGGGCAGTGCCGGGACGGAAGTCACCGGGCCGGCCGGAGCGCGATGGGGGCCGCCCGCCCTGACTGGCGCTGGGAGCGGCCACGAGGCGGCTATCCCCGGCCAGTGACGCGCCGGGGACGGGACGGGCCGGCGGCGCTGTCAGCGGAGGCCGCGGTTGTCGCCCGGGGATCGCTGGTCAACGTTGCGGCCATGGTGACGGGCGCGGCGCTGAGCTTCGCGCTGACCGTGATGGTCAGCCGATGGCTGCAGCCCAGCGGCGCGGGCGGCTTCTTCGAGCTGATCGCGCTTTTCACCATCCTGTCGAGCACGTTCGAGCTTGGTGCGGACACGGGTCTCATGCGCTGGATCTCCCGGGCTCGCGCCACCGGCGGCCTTGCCGACGTGCGCTGGATCATCGTGAGCGCGCTTGCCCCCGTCCTGATCATCGGATGCGCGGCCGCCGCCGCCATGTGGGTTCTGGCGCCCGACCTTGCGCATACCTTCCTGCGCGAGATGTCGCCCGGAGCCGGTGCGGCCGACATCCGGATCGTCGCGCCGCTCGTGCCCCTCGGGGCGCTGTCGGCGTGCATCATCGATGGCGCACGGGGCTTCGGGCGGATGTGGCCGGCCCTCGTCATAGAAGGCCTGGGCAAGCCCGCGGCGCGCATTGGCCTGGTCATCGCCGCCTTGGTCCTCGGCTGGGGCCTGCACGGAGCCATCGCCGCATGGGGCCTCCCCGTCATCCTCGGCCTGGTGGCGAGCTGGCTCATCTTCGCCAGGATCTTCCGCGGAGAGGTCCCCGCACCGAAGTTTCCCGACGGTCCCCGCCGGGGACGGCACGGCGGCAAACCGCGACCGCCGGCCGGCCGGCGCCTCAGGCTGAGCCGGGAGTTCTGGGGATTCACCGCGCCGCGTGCCTTTCAGGGCACCTTTCAGATCGTGGTGCTATGGCTTGACATCCTGCTGGTCGGCGCGATCGTCTCCCGCTACGCCGCGGGTGTCTACAGCGCGGTCAGCAAGCTCGTGCTCATCGGGACATTCCTGCTGGAGGGAAACCGGCTCGCGATCGGCCCGCAACTGAGCGCGCTGCTGGCGCGCCATGAGCATGACCGCGCCGCGGGTCTCTACCAGAGCGCGACCCGCTTGCTGATCCTGGCATCGTGGCCGCTGTACATCGTCTTCGCGCTCTTCCCCGCCGTGGTACTGGGTGTCTTCGGGCCCCGGTACACAGCCGGAGCCGCCGCACTCGTCGTTCTCTCCCTCGCGATGCTCATCAACCTGGGAACCGGAAACGTGACGGTTGTGCTGCTCATGGGCGGCAAGAGCTCGTGGAGTGCCATCAACGCCGGGGCGGCGCTCGCCATCAACATCGCCCTGAACCTCGCGTTGCTGCCGCGAATTGGGATCCTGGGCGCGGCGATCGCATGGGCGGCGAGCATCGCGGTGGACAACGTCGCCGCCATGCTCGAGATCCGCTGGGTGCTCGGCCTGGCGCCCTTCGGCAAGGGGTACGCGCTGGTGGCCCTGACGACGGTGGGCTGCTTCGGCGTGACCGGCATCGCCGCCCGCGCCTTGCTGGGCGAGACGCTGCCGGCACTGGCGGCGGCGGTGGCCGCCGGGGCGGCGGCCTTCGCGGCCGCCTTGTACCTCGGGCGGATCCCGCTGCGGCTCACCGGGATATACGCGGTGCTGCGCCCGCGGGCCGGGCCCGCCGCGATCGAGACTCCCGCGCCCGGTCATAGACCCGCAGAGTTCGATCGACGATGACGTCCCAGTCGAAACGCTCTTCCACCCGGCGCCGGCCGCCGGCGCCCAGGCGCGACCGGAGCCCGGGATCGCGCGCCAGTCGCACCATCGCGTCCGCCAGCCCCCGCACCATGGCCGCGCGCGAGGACACATCGACGAGGATCCCGGCGGTCTCGTCGACGGAGGCGAGGTGACCGCCCCACGCCGTGGCGATCACCGGCCGGGCGGATGCCATCGCTTCGAGGACCGCGATGCCGCCCGCCTCCTGCAAACTTGGCGACACGTAGACGTCGCAGGCCTGGATGCGGCGCGTGCATTCCCCCGGCTCGAGCCAGCCGGCGAAACAGACGTCCGCGCCGCGACCGGTGCGGGCGGCGTGCCCGGCCAAGCGGGCTCGCTGAGGTCCGTCGCCCACAATCTCGAGTAGCGCCGGTACGTGGTCCCTGACCCGGGCGAACGCGTCGATGAGTATGTCGACACCCTTCAGCTCGACGAGGCGGCCGGCGAACAGGAAACGGGTCACGCCGCTTCCCCCGGAGGCATCGGTGCCGGCCGGCGGCTCATTCCGCGCCGGCCACGAATCGAGCACCACCCCGATGTCGGACAGCTCGATCGCCCTCTTCCGGACGGACCGCGGCAGCAACGCCCGGGTCCGGTCGTTGGCCACCAGGATGACGTCCGCCCGCGCCCGTCCGCGCACGAGGCCGTTCAGTACCGCCGCCGCGACCGGGCGAGCGGCCTTGGTCAGCGCGTACAGGCTCCAGTCGCGTTTCCTGAAGGACGGCGGCAGTTCCATGCCGCCGTTGAGCGGCCCCATGATGACCCGCGCGCCGAGCCGGGTCAGCGGCGAGGGAATGACCGGCGACACGCTGATGGGCTGGTGTACCACGTCGATCGCGAGTTCGCGGACCAGCCTGCGGGCCACGGGGACCATCGCGGCCTGCCGTTCGACCTGAGTGACCGCCCAGGCGATGGTCCGCAGCCCGGTGGGAAGCCTCCTGCCGAGAGTGAAGACCGGGCCGAGTCCGTGGGTGCCGCTGGCGAAGATGACCCGCTCGAACTCAGCGGCCGGCAAGAGCCGGACGAGTTCATCCCGGGCGCTGACGTGCGTCAGCAGCCAGGTCTCCACACCCCGCTCTCGCAGCTTTCCGAACAGCCGCAGCGGAATCGATCCCTCGCCACCGCCGCGCTCTGATGCGTAGTGAGCGACGATGAGCACCCTGTGGCCCGTCACGGCGCACAGCGAAGGCCGGGGGATGCGGCGCCGTGCCCCGCCCGCGCGACCGCGTTCCGCCATGCCTCGATCGAAGCGGCGTCGTTCAGTTCGCCCCAGCGTGCTCCCGGGGGGTCGAACAACGTTCCGAACAGGGCGCCGCTGCGCTGGAGGTAGCGGGCGACCTCGGTCAGCCATTCAGCCCTGCCGGCCTGCGTGGCCAGGGCGAACTCGGCGAAGCCAAAGGGCAGGCCCAGGCTTCTCGATGCGGTCACCTCCGGGCCCATGAAGCCGGCAGGCGGCGTCGGCCGCGGGTTCTGGTCGCGCACGGTCCCCGCTGGGTAGGCGTCCCAGCCGAGAGTGCTGATCACGCGCCCGGAAGGCAGGAAATCCTTCCAGCTGACGCCGGAACGGGGGTCGAGGTCCCACGCCGTCAGGATCAGGGTGGACCTCAGGCCGGGATTATGAGCCGCATCCGCGAGCGCCACGATATGGGCCCAGGCCGCCTTGTACGCGGTTAGCGTGAAACGGCCGCCGGAGATAAAGAGCTCCGGCTCATGGTAATACGAATAGTAGACCGGGTAGCCGGCCGGTGCGGTACCGAAGAAATGCAACAGCGCGGCGTCGTCCACGCCGGACAGGATCGCCGCGGGCGGGACTCTGAAGCTCACGACGACCGCTGACTTGTTGATCCCCTGCACACCGGTCGTCCACAGGTTCGGGTCAGGCAAGCCGTCGTAGTAGACCCGGATAATGGGCAGGTGCCCGAATTCCGCGGTTACCGTCGCGAGCCGGGCTGGGTGAGTCGCATCGACACCGAGCAGCGTGTGAACGGAAGAACCGGCAGCCCGCCGTTGCGCGGCGCATGCCGTCGCGGGATGAGCCGCCGTCGGCCCGCCGCCGCCGGCGGTGTATGTGACATAGATGACCGCCGTCGCCAGCAGGGGGACGAGGGCCGCGCTGACCGCGAACCACCTGCTGCGGGGCATCAGATTCCTCCTCCGCGACTGCCAGGCTAACGGACGGCCCCGGCCGGGGCAACCTGCCGGAGCCCGGCTCCCGGGCGCGCACCCACCGTGCACCGGGCATGGGGCCCCGGCGCACCGGTCTTTGCCGCGAAGGCGGCGCGAGCGTAGCATCCGGGCAAAGCGTATGGAGGATGACTCACCATGACTGTGCGACAGCCTCCGGTCAGCGAGGATTTCACGGCCGAGCCGCGCTCGGTCGACCTGCACGATTACTGGCTGATCGTCCGTCGCCGCTGGGCGCTCGTCCTGGCGCTCACCGTGCTCGGTGCCGTCGGCGGCCTCGTGTACACGCGGTTGGCGGCCCCGAGCTACACCGCCACCGCGCAAGTGGTGGTCATGCCGCTCACCCAGAGCCCGCTCAACCAGCCGACGCAGGTCAGCCCGCAGGTCAACATGAGCACGGAGCAGGCGGTGGCGCAATCGCCCCTGGTGATCACGGGGGCGGCCAGGCTGCTGCACGTGCCGCCGGCCGTGCTGCAGGCGGCCGTGCCCAAGCGCCTGACCGTTTCGGTGCCGGCCAACGCGCTGACGACCTCCGATGTCCTGCAGATCTCCTGGCAGGCCGGCAGCCCGCCGGCCGCGCAGGCCGGCGCGAACGCGTTCGCCCGGGCATACCTGTCCAGCCGGCACCGCGAGCTCGCCAGCCAGATCGCGGGCGTCGCGAGCGCCCTCAACGCGCAGATAGCTGTTCTGCAGAAGCAGATCACGCGTGTCACCGCGGAGCTGAGCAGCACCCCGCCGGGGACGCCCGCGCAGCAGAACCTCACGGTCCGCCTCAACGAGCTCACCGCGCAGGCGAGCACCGCCAACAGCCAGCTCGCGTCGCTGCCCACATTCAACGACAGCGGCGGCACCCTGATCGCGGCCGCGCTCCCGCTCGCGCCATCCGGTCTCAGCCACACGGTCATCATCGCCCTCGGCGTGCTTCTCGGCCTGCTGCTCGGCCTGATCCTGGCGTTCCTGCTCGCCGCCTTCGACGACCGGGTGCGGGACCCCGGACAGCTCGAGCGCAAGCTGGGGGCGGCGACGCTGGCGGTGCTGCCGGGGGCGGAGGGCACGGCTCGCGAGAACCGCGGCGGCATCGGCCGCCGCCGCTTGCCGCCGCTCGCCGCCGCCGTCCGCCCGGACAGCCCGGCCGCGGAGTCCGTCCGCGCGCTGCGGGCGACGCTGGTGGCGGTGGCGGCTCGCCGGGACCTGCGGACCTTGCTCGTGTCCTGCGCCGACGCCAGCATCTCACCCAGCCACGTCGCCGCGGAACTTGGCGTGGCACTCGCCGAGTCGGGCCGGCGTGTGCTGCTCGTCGCCGCCAACATCCGTGGCTCATCGTTGGCGCAGCTCTTTGACCTGCCCGGTGACCGCGGACTGAGCGACGTGCTCACGGACGGCGTCGACCCCGAGGCGCTGACCCGCCACCCCCGCCAGGCCGGCGGCCTCCCCCTGCCAGACGCCATCGCCGGGCGGCTCCTGGTGCTACCGGGCGGCCCCCCGACGGCGCATGCCGTGGCCCTCCTCGACTCCGCACGGCTGCTCGATGTGCTGCGAAGCCAGCGCGACGCCTACGAGTTCGTGATCCTTGATTCTCCGCCCGCCACCGTCGCCGCCGATGTCTTCTCGCTCGCGGCGCGTGTCGACGCCGTGATGGTGCTCGCCCGCGGGGCGCGAACCAGGGGACGCGCGGTCGAGTACCTGCGTCGCGGGCTGGACCAGGTGGGCGCGCTGATCATCGGCGGTGTGTTCATCGCTCAGGGCAACGCCGGCCGTCGCCGGCGCCGGTCCGGCGGCCTGCGGCCGGCCGTGGACACGCCCGGCGCGGCCTCGGAGCGCCGTCCCGCCGGGCAGCAGCCAGACCTCGCTCCGTCGCCGTCGGCGGTTACCTCGCCGTTGCCCGCCGTTTCCGATGACGAGGCGCTCGGCCCCCCAGGCGGCCTGGCGAAGCGGGGTACTTGATGGCACAGCGGGCCAGGGGGCCAGGGGGCCGGGCCGCCCGCCAGGCCGCCAAGCTCGTGCTGCGCCGTTATGGCGTGGTCACGTCCGGTCTTCGGCGCGGGCCGGACTTCGTCATCATCGGCGCAAAGCGCGGCGGCACCACGTCGCTCTACAACTACGTGCTCGAGCACCGGTCCATTCGGCCGCTCTTTCCCGGGCGAGCACACATCAAGGGCGTCCGCTACTACGACCTGCACTACGATCGCGGCCTGCGCTGGTACCGCTCGCACTTCCCGCTCCAGGCCGGCGGCCGTCACCTCGCGCGGCCCGGCACAAAGCCGGCGATCGCCGGTGAAGCGAGCCCTTACTACCTGTTTCACCCGCTCGCGGCGGAGCGGCTGGCCCGCGATTTCCCCGAGGCGCGGATCATCGTCTTGCTGCGTGACCCGGTGGAGCGGGCCTATTCCCACTTCAGGGAGCGGACCCACCACGGCGGCGAGACCCTGAGTTTCGAAGAGGCGGTCGACGCCGAGGAGAACCGGCTGCGCGGCGAGGCCGAGCGCATGGTCGCCGAGCCCGGCTACCGCAGCGTGGAGCACGAGAACCACTCCTACCTCGCGCAGGGGCGCTATCTCGACATGCTCCCGCGCTGGTTCGGGCTCTTCCCCCGTGATCAGTTCCACATCATGGCGAGCGAGGATTTCTATGCCGAACCGCAGCGCCATGTGAACGAGGTATGGAACTTTCTCGGCCTCCCGCCGGGCAGGCTTCGGAGCCGAATCCGGCACAATTACCTGCCGGCGCCGGACCTCCGGGCGCAGACGCGCCAGCGTCTGGCGGACGTGTTCGCGGATCACAACCGCCGGCTCGAGGAGTTGCTCGGGCGCTCGCTGCCGTGGCCCGCGAGCAAGCAGCCGGTCCGGTGACAGGGCCACTGACGGGGCCTGCCGGGGCGGTCGGCGAGTCCGCAGAATGCGGCAGGCCGCCATCGGCGCGGGCCGCGCCGTGGCCATCGGTGAGCGCGGTGGTCGCTACCCGGAACCGCCCGGCCCTGCTGGAACGTGCTGTCCGCAGCATCGTCGGCCAGTCCTATCCCGGAGAACTCGAGTGCGTGGTCGTTTTTGACCAGAGTGAGCCGGCCGCGGTGCCCGTCGACGTTCCCGCGGGACGGCGGCTGCGAATGGTCACCAACACCCGCACACCAGGGCTGGCCGGTGCCCGGAACACCGGAATCGCGGCCGGCCGCGGAGCCCTGGTCGCGTTCTGCGATGACGATGACGAGTGGGACGCCGGCAAACTGCTGCTGCAGGTCGGGCAGCTCGAGGATTCGGGGGCGGAGTTCGTCGCCAGCGGGGTGCGTATCCACCACTCCGGCCGGGTTGTCGTCCGGGTGCCGCCTGGCCTGGTGGGGTTGCGGCAGCTGGTACGCGAGCGTGTCACGGCGCTGCACCCGTCGACGTTCGTCATCCGCCGGGAGGCGCTCGCCCATATGGGCCCGGTGGATGAGGGGATTCCCGGCAGCTATGGCGAGGATTACGACTGGCTGCTGCGCGCGGCCCGGCGCATGCCGATCGTCGCGGTGCGGCGGCCGCTGGCCGACGTTTACTGGCACGAGCAATCCTTCTTCGCCGAGCACTGGACAGCCGTCGCCGATGCCCTTGCGTACTTGCTGGACAAGTACCCGGAACTGAGGGCCGACCGGTACGGGATGGCCCGGATCGAGGGCCAGATCGCCTTTGCGCAGGCAGCCCTGGCACATCGTCCAGCCGCCTGCCGGGCCAGCTGGCGCGCGCTGTGCGGCAACCCGCTGGAGCGCAGGGCCTACCTGGCGCTCGCGGTGGCCTTCGGGGTCATCCCCGCCACGTCGATCGTGCGCGCGGCGAACCGCCACGGCCGCGGGATCTGAACGATGCGCACCGAGCACGGCGGGGCCGCACCGAGCACAGCGGGACGCACCGGGGCATCGGGCTTCTTACCCGCCGCCCCGGGCTTTGGCTCCGGGGGAGACGGCTTCATCCACTCTGGTCAGGGTCCGCAGGACGAGCCATCCGAAGACCCAGCCGCCGAGGACGTCCTCCGGCCAGTGCCGTCCCAGGTACAGGCGGGAGCCGCCCTGGGCGGCCACGAGCGCCGCGACTATCGACCAGATGACCCGTCGCTCGGCCGGGCTTCCCCAGCGCTTCGTCAGTATGTGCGCCAGCAGCCCGAACGTGATGACGGTGCGGGCCGCGCCCCCTGACGGGTAATCGCCTGGGGGGCCGATGGAGGATTCCGCCGGCGGCAATGTTCCTTTGACCAGCTCCCGCAGCGCCTTCTGGAGGTATACCTCGGAGACGACGCCGCTGGCCAGCAGCGGTAGCGGCGTCCATTCCCGGCGTTCATAGGCGAGCATCCCGCCCACCAGGGCCGAGAAAGGGGCTATAACGCTGTAGTCACCGATCGTCGTTACTGCCTGATCCAGCCGCCGGGATATGTTCGCGGAACGGTGTTCCCGGCAATACTCGTAAAGCCGGCGTGATGACCGCGTCACCGAATCGCGTTGCACCAGCCTTCCCAGGCCCCACGACACCAGCAGCGTGACCGCACCGCCCGCCGCCACCGTGCGGAGGATAGTGCCTGACCTGGATGTAAGCACCAGCCAACGATACCGCAGGGGCGGCCCGCGGCGAGCGGCCGCCTGATCTCACCGTAGTCCTCACTCGCCGCCCGGACTGCCCCCTCGTAACATGGAAACACCTCTATGCGAAGGGGTGATTATGAGAATGGGCGATGGCAGAAGCGCATGACTGAGGCCCGGGATCTGCTTGATTCGTATTTCGCTGCTTCGGAGGACAGGCAGCGTCGGTTGCGGGAAACGAAGTCATCGGACGCCGCCGCGCGCGTGCTGCTAAAGCACCTGGTTCCGGTGCGCTATCGCGGGACCGGCAGGATAATTCTCACCGGCCTGGTGCGGCGGCGTGAGCGGCGCAGAGCCCGGCTGATAGCCGCCCGGCCGGAACTCCGCCTGCATCTTGGCTGCGGCGGTGAGCGCAAGGCGGGCTGGACCAACATCGACCTGCTTGGCGACCCGGTCGACGTGGCCTGGAACCTGGCCAGCCCGCTGCCATTCGACTCCGGATCGGTCGCGGCGATCTTCCACGAGCACCTGCTCGAGCATCTGCCGCTGCGCGCCGGTGACGTTCTCATGCAGGAGTGCTACCGCGTGCTGCGCCCCGGCGGCATCCTGCGGGCCGGGGTGCCCGACGCCGGCAGGCTCATCAGGTCGTACGCGGGCGACCGGAGCTATCTGGAGGAACTGCATCCCGGCCGGCCCGCCGCGCTCCTTGCCGTGCAGGAACTGTTCTACTGGCACCGGCACCGCACCATGTTCGACGTGGAGACGCTGGGCCTGCTCTTCCGGGCCAGCGGATTCCCCGGCCCGCGCCAGCGCGAGTTCGGTGACACCGACCTGGACCAGGCACCGGACACCGAGCGCAGGCGCGCCGAGACGCTCTACATGGAAGCGCGCAAGCCTGTGAACCCAGTTCGGTCCGCGGACGTTAGTGAATTGTAAAGGCGGCAGGCCATGTGACCCGGCAGCGTCCGCAAGAACCCCGTGGCGCCGGAATAGAGGTTGGCAGGACAACCGGCTCGGCATTCATACCGTCACGGCACTCCATTGTGCTCCCCGTTCGCCGGCGGTTTACGCCCAATTCGGCTGAGACGAACACCGAAAGGAGCATGCAGTGAAAAGAAAGTACTATGTGCGCGCACTCGCAATAGGCGCGGCGGTGACCGCGATGGCGGGCGTCGGCGGTGGTGCCTACGCCGTCACCAGCGCCGTCGGCATTTCCCCGGTCAACGTGACCGGACCCGACCATCAGCGTCTCACGGTTACTCTGGCCCCGGGGGCGAGCCAGGCCTTCAGGCTCCCGGCGGCCAATGATCCCGTTCGCATCGACCTCGACAAGGTATCGACCAACGGCGGTATCCAGACCCCGAGCGAAGTGTTCAGCGCTCTGGTCAACGTGGACGGGAATGGCGCTGGGATGAGCTGGATCGGCACCAGTAGCGATGGGTCTCAGCTCGCTGGCAGCACGGCCACGGGGACCAGCATCACCAGCCTGGTGTGCGGCAGCCAGTGCGTCATCGCGACGCTCAGCGCGTCAAGCGCCGCCGCCCACACGGTGGTCCTTCAGGCGAACGCTGCCACCTCGAGCATCAAGGAGAAGTACGTTGTCAACATCTGGTACTGATCCGTCTTCCCCGGAAGGACTCAGCCGGGCCGCTATGGCGATCTTTGTCCTTGTTCATGGCGCGTGGGGTGGCGCGCACGGCTTCCGCAAAGTCCGCCGGCCGCTCTGGGCGGCCGGCCACGAGGTCTTCACGCCGAGCCTGACCGGCGTCGGCGAGCGCGCCCACCTCACCAGCCCCCAGGTCTGCCTGACGACGCACATCACCGACGTGGTGAACACCATCCTGTACGAGGATCTCGACGGCATCGTGCTGCTCGGCTTCTCCTACGGCGGGCTGGTGGTCACCGGGGCGCTGGAGTACGTCGCCGACCGGGTCCGCCACCTGGTCTATCTCGACGCCTTCGTGCCCGGTGACGGTGACCGGCTCGCCGCGGGCCCAGCGGGCCGCGCCGTGGCACGCCTTGGCAGCGACTGGCTGGTGGAGCCGCAGCCCCGTGAGTTCGACGACCCGGCGGAGGCGGCGTGGGCCGCCGCGCGGCGCACGCCCCAGCCGGCGGCCTGCTTCACCGAGCCTGTCCGGCTGCCGCGCCCGCTGGAGGACTACCCGTTCACCCGCACCTACATCAAGGCGACGGGCGAGCCGCGGCCCGAGCGCGGCGGCCCGTTCTGGGACGCCGCCGACCGGGCCAAGGCCTCGCCGGCCTGGCGCTACCGGGAAATCGCGACGGGCCACATGATCGCCAGCAACCGGCCACGTGAACTGGCCGGGCTCCTCCTGGAACTGGCCTGACGGACCCCTCAGGGGGCCTTTCCCGCTGAGCGGCCACCCCCCCTTGACAAGTAAGTGATTCATCACTAACTTAACGACCATGACGGAGACGAAGCAGCGGATGCCCGCCGGGGAGCGCCGCGAGATGGTGCTCGAGGCGGCGCTCGCCGAGTTCGCGGCCAGCGGGCTGGCCGGCACGTCCACCGAGGACGTCGCCCGGCGGGCCGGGATCAGCCAGCCGTATCTCTTCCGCCTGTTCCCGACCAAGAAGGCGCTGTTCCTGGCGCTCGTGGACCGGTGCTTCCGGCGGGTCGGGGATACCTTCACGGCCGCGGCCGAGGGCCTGCCGGGCGAGGAAGCTCTGGCGGCGATGGGCGACGCGTACGAGCGCCTGCTGGATGACAGGACGCTGCTGCTCCTGCAGATGCAGGCGTACGCGGCCTGCGAAGATCCCGAGATCCGCGCCGCGACCCGGGCCGGCTTCAAGAAGCTGTGGGCGCTCACCGAGCGGCTCACCGGCCTGCCCTTCGGCCAGATCGTGGACTTCTTCGCGGTGGGCATGCTGATGAACGTCGCCGCGGCGATGGACCTGCCGGCCGTGGACGAGCGATGGACGAGCTGGTGCCCCAAGCCCGCCCCCAAGCCCGCCACCAGAGGGCCCGCCACCAGAGGGCCCGCCACCAGAGGGCCCGCCACCAGAGGGCCCGCCACCAGAGGGCCCGCCACCAGAGGGCCCGCCACCTGAACGCCCGCCACCGCAGCGCCCTCTACCGCAAGGCGCCCCCGCCAAGGGCCCGGCAGCCAAGGGCCCGGCACCGCAAGGCGCCCCCGCCAAGGGCCCGGCACCGCAAGGCGCACCACCTATTTTTTTCATCAGCGAAGCTAGTGATCAATCACTACTAACAAGGAGAAAGGCAATGAGCGCTCGAAGCCAGACCGCGTGGACGTTCGCCGTGACGTCGGCCGCCCTGTTCATGGCGTCACTCGACAACCTCGTGGTGACCACGGCGCTGCCGTCGATCCGCGCCCACCTGCACGCCTCGCTGGAGGGCCTGCAGTGGACGGTCAACGCGTACACCCTCACGTTCGCCGTGCTGCTGCTCACCGGCGCCACGCTGGGCGAGCGGTACGGCCGCCGCCGGCTCTTCGTGGGCGGCCTCGGCCTGTTCACCGTGGGATCGGCGGCCGCGGCGCTGGCCCCCGGCATCGGCGCTCTGGTGGCGGCGCGGGCCGTGCAAGGTGTCGGTGCCGCGATCCTGATCCCGCTGACCCTCACCCTGCTGTCGGCGGCGGTGCCGCCGGAGCGCAGAGGCCTGGCGCTGGGTGCGTGGGGAGCGGTTGGCGGCCTGGCCATCGCCATCGGCCCGCTGGTCGGCGGCGCCGTCGTCGAAGGCGCGTCCTGGCAGTGGATCTTCTGGCTCAACGTGCCCATCGGAGTCGCGCTGCTGCCGGTCGCCCGCGCCACGCTGGTCGAGAGCCGGGGGCCCGCGACGCGGCTCGACCTGCCGGGCGTCGCCCTGGCCAGCCTGGGCCTGCTCGGCGTCGTCTTCGGCGTGATCCGCGGCAACGACCACGGCTGGACCAGCGGCACCGTGCTGCCGCCCATGGTCGCCGGCGCGCTGCTCGTCGCGGCGTTCGCCGCCTGGGAACTGCGGGCGCCGGAGCCCATGCTGCCGCTGGGGCTGTTCCGCAGCCGCGGCTTCAGCATGACCAACGTGGCATCGCTGCTGATGTTCTTCGGAATGTTCGGATCCATCTTCCTGCTGGCCCAGTTCCTGCAGGTCGTCCACCATTACAGCCCGCTGCAGGCCGGCCTGCGCACGCTCCCGTGGACCGCGATGCCGGTGCTCATCACCCCGGTCGCCGGCGCGCTGTCCGACCGGATCGGCGGCCGGCCGCTGCTCGCCGCGGGGCTGGCGCTGCAGGCGATCGGCCTGGGCTGGCTGGCGGCGATCATCAGCCCCACGGTGGCCTACGCGGCGCTGGTGCCGGCGTTCATCGTCTCCGGCGTCGGGATGTCCCTGTTCTTCGCGCCGGTCGCCAACGTCGTGCTCGGCTCGGTGCGACGCGACCAGGAGGGCATCGCCTCCGGCGCGAACAACGCGATCAGGGAACTGGGCGGCGTGTTCGGGATCGCCGTGCTCGGCGCCGTGTTCTCCGCCCGCGGCGGATACGCCAGCGGGCAGGCGTTCGTCTCCGGCCTGGCCCCGGCGGTCTGGGTCGGCGGCGCAGCGGTCGCGGCCGCCGCGGCCGCCGCGCTGCTGCTGCCGCGGCTGCGCAAGGGAGCGGCGAACGGTTCCGAGCCCGAGCCGGAACTCGCCCTGGCCGGCTGACGGCAACGCCCGTCACCGCGCCGATAGCGCCCGCCCGCCCTGCCGGGGATCAACAGGGCGGGCGAGCGGTTGGGGGGCGTTCAGTTGTGGGAGTTGGTCAGCCAGAACTGCTGGTTCCAGCCCCCGTTGTAGGGCCACTGGTCGAGCGAACCGCCCGGCCAGGGGTACGCTCCGGCGACGTCGATGACCTCGTCGTCGAGGGCGTTCGGGATCGAATAGGTGGTGCCCAGCGAGATGCTGCCCATGTACCAGAGCTGGTTGTACGCGCCACCGCACGGGTACTGGATCAGCGGGTTGCCCCACGTGCTGGTGTTGTACTGAACCGTGAGGCACTGGCCGCTGCCGCGGTTGACGACCTCGTACCAGCCCGGGTAGGGGCTCTGCACGAATGCCCAGTCCTGGTTGTAGCCGTTGTTCCAGTCCCAGGTGATGACGCTGGCGCTTGGCGACTGCGACCCGCCCGACACGTCCAGCACCAGGGACTCGGCGGAGGACGTGAAGGTCCAGATGTCGTAGTAGGTGGAGCTGAAGCCGAACGCGTTCGCCAGGCCGCTGACCACCCGGGGACCCCAGTCCCCGATCTCGCTCAGCGCGTTGATGATGTCGTAGGTGTCATAGCCGATGTGCTGCAGGTACTGGATCACGGTGTCGGCCGAGTTGCCGGTGGTCACGAAGAACTGCGCCACCTGCGTGATCGAGTTGGCCACGTCGGTCCAGCTCAGCGAGCCCGGGATGGAGAAGTAGAAGCTCACCGGGCCCAGCGTGCTGCCGCCCGCGGTGAGCCACGCGCTCCCCGACGCGCTGATGCTGGCGCCGCTGCCGTCGCCGCTGACGGCCCTGTACAGGGTGAGGCCGCCCGCCAGGTAACCGGCGATGGGCACCGACAGCTGGCCGTCGGCGGCGAGCGTGACGCTCGCCCCGGCCGCGCTCGTCCCGACCGCGAACTGGATGTCCGCGTAGAACGAGTTGCCGTTGTAGCTGATCCCGCCGCTGATCCCGAAGGCCGCGGTGCTCTGGGTGACGCTGAGGTCCAGGTAGAACATCGGGCTGGACACCTGGACCGGCCCTACCGTGAACGCGCCGATGCT
>Ga0213875_10000249_pt1 | contig 54258 bp, 49 predicted proteins | sample BarmaccomBMRX_R8_FD_160105 | JGI IMG/M metagenome (GOLD analysis project Ga0213875, IMG submission 160105) | Root-associated microbial communities from Barbacenia macrantha in rupestrian grasslands, the National Park of Serra do Cipo, Brazil - RX_R8 | ecosystem: Host-associated > Plants > Roots...
CGCGATGCCCGGGGAGCTGGCCGTGACGGCGGCGTTGAAGGCCGACAGCATCGTGGGCACCGTCGGCTGGGTGGACAGCGCGCCGGTCCAGGCCGGCGTCTCGATGCCGAGCAGCGCGGCGGCGTCCTGGAAGCCGTACTGGGTCGGGGTGAAGAACGAGTTATCCGTGACGTGGTTGACGAACGTGAACTTCCACTTCGGAGTGGACGGGAAGTTCCCCGCGGCCTGCTTCGCCACCCCCGCGGTGCTGCTGCTCGACGAGCTGCACGCGGCGATGAGCGCCGAGGCGGCGGCGGTCGCGCTGAACAGCCCGGCCCCGCTCAGCAGCCGCCGGCGCGAGGGCCCGTCTTTCATGTTCAGGGTCTCAATCGCCTCATCGACCACTGGGTCGACTTTTTTCATCAGGACCTCCATGGAATTTCTTCGGGACGGGCTACTCTCCCAAGTCCCCCAGGTCAGGCGCCGATCATAAGGCCGGCGTCGTCAGCGCGGGAAGATGTACGGGGAAGACCATTCCGCCGTTCGATCCGGCCGCCGGCAGGCGGCACGTCAGTCGTGATCTCGAACCAGATGCCGCCGTCTGGACCGCGGTCAGGGTCGCTGTCGGGCAGGACGCCGTAGACGCTAAGTCTGTTCATGATCGCCTGTCAAGACGCCACGCGACGGTGCCCGGGCGGCCGGACCCGCCGGCGGTCGGCGCATAACCATATGCATGCCCGCCAGCCCGGCATCACAACCGTGCGTATACGCCGGTTCTTCACTGTTTCCCCACTAGCCTCCCTCTTCGCCAGGGCAGCACACGGCATCCAGGCGGCCGCGCCGCCTCCGACGCTGCTGCCGGATCGGCAACAATCCTGACTCACAGTAGTCATAATCCCGTCACGGTCTAGATTACACTTGACAACACAAACACCAACATTGCCGTAGATGTTAACGCTAACAAGTCACTGTTCGGCAACAAACGCGAAACACCATCGATACGCTGCGCGATGGGAGGAGAGAAGGGCCGCCGGCGGGAGGAGAAGGCCAGCGGGCGGGAGGGAGAGAAGGCCAGCGGGCGGGAGGGAGAGAAGGCCAGCGGGAAGACCGGCCTGGATGCGCAGGTGACGCAGGTGGCGCCGGTCAGCCCGGAAGGCGGTGGATGGCGGTCCCGACAGGGGGCGGGCAATTGGTGAGTTGACTAGAGACCGTACGGAGATGAACGTTAGAGAGAACTGAAAGGCAAAGCAGCCTAACCAGACAACAGCACTGCAGGCCAGCACATCCCCAAACGACATATAACATAGACAACTTGGACCACACCAGACACCATGCTCACAGCCCGCGTACCGGACTCCGGCGGCCATCCCAGGTCAGAGCGGCCCCGGTTCCCGGTGACCCTATTCGATTTCCGACATCGCTCGCCGGAACCCAACACCCCACGTGAACGTCTCAGTGAAGACGGATGGTGAATCCGGTGCAGCGAGCCCGGTTCGGCACCACCCCTGGGAGTAGCAAGAAGAGGAGGCAGGGATGCTTGCCAGACACCGCCAGTCGCTGATCCTGCAGGCCGTCAGGAGTGACGGCAGCGCACGAGTCAGCGACCTGACCCAGCAACTCGGGGTCTCGGACATGACGATCAGGAGGGATCTCGAGGTACTCGCCAGAGACGGTCTCGTCGAGAAGGTGCACGGCGGGGCCGTCCTGCCCGGCACCCCCAGCGTTCACGAGCCGGGCTTCGAGGCGAAGCTGGTGCTCGAGCGGCCGGAGAAGGCATCGATCGCGCGCGCCGCGGCCAGCCTCGTCAAGCCGGGCACCGCCATCGCGCTGTCCGCGGGAACCACGACGTTCGCGCTGGCGCAGTGCCTGCTCGACGTCCCGGGGCTGACGATCGTCACGAACTCGCTGCGGGTGGCGAACCTCTTCAGCGGGACCCGGGGACTGGACGGCGGCGGCGTCTCGGTCGTTCTCACCGGCGGCGTCCGGACACCTTCGGACGCGCTCGTCGGCCCGGTCGCCGACCTGACCATTCGCTCACTGCACTTCGACCTGCTCTTCCTCGGCTGCCACGGCATCGACCCGGAAGCGGGCCTCACCACCCCGAACCTGGCAGAGTCCGAGACCAACCGTACGTTCATCCGGCTGGCGCGCCGGGTCGTGGTGCTCGCCGATCACACCAAGTGGGGGGTCGTCAGCCTGAGCTCCTTCGCGCGGCTGGACGAGGTCGACGTGCTGATCACCGATGACATCCTGCCGGAGGACGCACGGGACGCGGCCGCCGAGCGGATCGGTGAGATCGTCTACGCAGAGAGCATGTCCGGCAAGGTGGTTCGCCAGGCCTGAGAGACCCTCCGGCAGGACGGCGGGAACGCGGCCCCGCACCGGGCGGGGCGCTGCGGGCTGGGGAGGACCCGCAGCAGGGGGATGCTGACTTGGGCGCCCGCAGCCGGGCGCCCATCGAGGGGGACGGGAACTCCCGAAGTCCGGGGCGGTCCCCGGGGGAGCTGTAGCAGCTAGCTGACCGTAACGACCGGGCCGCCGGCGGCTTCGCCCTGCCCGGCGCCCATCTCCTCGGCGATGCGCAGGGCCTCCTCGATCAGGGTCTCGACGATCCGGGACTCGGGCACGGTCGCGACCACCTTGCCGCGGACGAAGATCTGCCCCTTGCCGTTGCCGGACGCCACGCCGAGATCGGCCTCGCGGGCCTCGCCCGGGCCGTTCACCACGCAGCCCATGACCGCCACCCGCAGCGGCACCTCCATGCCGGACAGCCCGGCGGTCACCTCGTCGGCCAGCTTGTACACGTCCACCTGGGCCCGCCCGCAGGACGGGCAGGAGACGATCTCGAGGCCGCGCTGCCGCAGGCCCAGTGACTCGAGGATGCCGATGCCGACCTTGACCTCCTCCACGGGAGGCGCCGACAGGGACACCCGGATCGTGTCCCCGATCCCCTCGGCGAGCAGGGCACCGAAGGCGACTGCCGACTTGATCGTGCCCTGGAACGCCGGGCCCGCCTCCGTCACCCCCAGGTGCAGCGGGTAGTCACAGGCCGCCGCGAGCTGCCGGTAGGCGTGGATCATCACCACCGGGTCGTGGTGCTTCACCGAGATCTTGATGTCACGGAAGCCGTGCTCCTCGAACAGCGAGCACTCCCACAGCGCCGACTCCACCAGCGCCTCCGGCGTGGCCTTGCCGTACTTGGCCAGCAGCCGCTTGTCCAGCGATCCCGCGTTCACGCCGATCCGGATCGGTATCCCGGCGGAGGACGCCGCCCGCGCGATCTCCGCCACCTTGTCGTCGAACTGCTTGATGTTGCCGGGGTTCACCCGGACGGCCGCGCAGCCCGCGTCGATCGCCGCGAACACGTACTTGGGCTGAAAGTGGATGTCGGCGATCACCGGGATCTGCGACTTCTTCGCGATCGCCGGCAGTGCCTCGGCGTCGTCCTGCGACGGGACGGCCACCCGCACGATCTGGCAGCCCGAGGCCGTCAGCTCGGCGATCTGCTGCAGGGTCGCGTTCACGTCCGCGGTCAGCGTGGTCGTCATCGACTGCACGGACACCGGCGCCCCGCCGCCCACCGGCACCGAGCCCACCATGACCTGGCGGGACGCCCGGCGCACCGGGGCTACCGGCGCGGACGGCGTGGCCGGCATGCCAAGGTCAACGCTCATGATCTCCATCCCGAGATAGTGGCCGATCCCTGCGGTACCCATTGTGGCGCAAGATCCACGCCTGACGCCCGGGCATCCTGACCCTCACGTCACCCATTAGTGCCCGAACGTCACAGGCCGGTCACCCAAAGCTATCAGCCGAGGCTTACTGGATTCACGATGTTCGACAGGAGCAGGAGCACTCCAAAGAAAACCACGATCATGAAGATGCTGAAGCTGACGGGTACCAGCTTCCGGTAGTCCGCAAGCCCCGGGTCGGGCCGCCGCCGCAGCCGCGCGATCCGGGACCGGATCGACTCAAAGATGACCGCGGCGATGTGGCCGCCGTCCAGTGGCAGCAGCGGCACCAGGTTGAAGGCGCCGACGAAGATGTTCAGCGACGCGATCAGCAGCAGCACGAAGCTGACCTTGTACTGCCAGCCGACGTTCGCCGCCACGGCCTGCCCGGTGACCTCGGCCGCGCCCACGACGCTCAGGGGCCGGTTCCCTGACGACGCCGCCTTCTTGGAGAACAGCTTCGGGACCTCGCTCGGCAGGCTGCCCAGCGCCTTCACCGAGCCGGTCAGCGTCTGGGAGAACGCGGAGCCCGCGTAGCCGATCGCGCCGATGGGGCCCGCGGGCTGGAAGACCACCGCGGGCGCGATCCCCAGGTATCCGCCGCTGCGGCCCTTGACCGCGGCCAGCCGCGTGTGCAGCGTCACCTGCCGCCCGTCACGCAGCACGGTGATCGTGATCGGCGAGCCCGCGTGAGCGTTCTTGATCACGTCAGCGAGCTGAGTCCACGAGCTGACCTTGACGCCGTCGAACGCGGTTACCTTGTCGCCGACCTTCAGCCCGGCCAGCTTCGCGGGCGACGCGGGATCGGACGACACGCAGGGACTGTTGTTGTTCAGCGCCTGGGCGCTGGCCGGCACGCACCCGGCCACGGTGCCGAGCTGCGTGCTGTTGTCGTTCTCGATGCCGATTCCCAGTGCCAGCCCGAAGATCAGCACGAACGCGAGCACGAAGTGCATGAACGACCCAGCGCCGAGCACGATCAGCCGCTGCCAGGCCGGCGCCCTGCGGAACGAGCGCGCCTCGTCCTCCGGTTCCACCTCGTCCATCGAGGTCATCCCGATGATCTTGACGAACCCGCCGAGCGGAAGCGCCTTGACGCCGTACTCGGTCTCGCCGCGCCGCGTCGACCACACGGTCGGGCCGAAGCCGACGAAGTACCGGGTGGCCTTCATGCCGAACTTCTTCGCCGCCACGAAGTGGCCGCTCTCGTGCAGCATCACGGAGAACATCAGGGCGACGATGAAGATGACCCAGCCAAGCAGGTCCACCCCGTGTTCCTCCTATCCGATCAGTCTGATCAGCCGTGCCGGTTCAGCTCACGTGCGCGCGCCCGGGCCCAGGCGTCCACGGCGAGCACGTCGTCGAGCGTCGTTACGCCCGCACCGGACGTGTCATGCTCCGAGACTATCCGCGCGACAGTGTCAACGATCCGCGGAAAGCCGATACTTCCCTCCAGGAAACGGGCCACACACTCCTCGTTGGCCGCGTTGTAGACGGCCGGCGCCGTCCCGCCCGCCGCGGCGACCTCGCGGGCGAGCGCCACGGCCGGGAAGGCCTCGGTGTCGAGCGGCTCGAACGTCCAGGACGACGCCGCCGACCAGTCCAGCGCCGGGGCCGCGCCCGGCACCCGCTCCGGCCAGGCGAGCGCCAGCGCGATCGGGATCCGCATGTCCGGCGGGCTCGCCTGGATGATCGTCGCGCCGTCGCTGAACTCGACCATGGAGTGCACGATCGACTGCGGGTGCACCACGACATCGATCTGGTCCAGCCCGAAGCCGAACAGCAGGTGCGCCTCGATCACCTCCAGGCCCTTGTTCACGAGCGTCGCGGAATTCACGGTGACCAACGGCCCCATGTTCCACGTAGGGTGCGCCAGCGCCTGTGCCGGCGTGACGCCCGTCAGCCGGCCGGCGCTCCAGCCGCGGAACGGGCCGCCGCTGGCGGTCAGGATCAGCTTGCGCACCTCGGCGGTCCTCCCGGCGCGCAGGCACTGGGCGATCGTGGAGTGCTCCGAGTCCACGGGCACGATCTGCCCGGGCTTGGCCCGGCTGATCACCAGCGGGCCGCCGACGATCAGCGACTCCTTGTTGGCGAGCGCCAGCATCCGCCCGGCGTCAAGCGCCGCGAGCGTGGCGCGCAGCCCGGCGGCGCCGGTCACCCCGTTGAGCACCACGTCACACGGCCACCCGGCGAGCTCGCACACGGCGTCCGTCCCGGCCAGCACCTCGGGGAGACGGCGGGAGGAGGTGCCGGCGTCGAGCGCGGCCCGCACGCCTGCCACGGCGGCCGGGTCGGCGACCGCGACGGCGGCCGCCCCGAACTCCGCCGCCTGCCTGGCCAGCAGCCCCGGGTTGCCGCCGCCCGCCGCCAGCGCGGCCACCCGGAAGCGGCCGGGGTTGCGGCGGATGATGTCCAGCGCCTGGGTGCCGATCGAGCCCGTCGAGCCGAGCACGACGACGTCGCGGGCTGTCTTCTCCGTCACGGCCTCCGTCACCCGGTCATTGTGCGCCACCCGCGCCCGCCGCGCGAACCGCGGGGTGACACGGGTGTCGCCTGCGGCCTGCCGTGCGGCTACCGCCGCGTGCGGTGGGCGGTGGGCCGACAGACCAGGCCCGATGTCTGCTGCCGCCCAGGTCAGGCGTTATGCGCGGTCCCGGCCCGCCGTCAGGCGGTCAGGGCCGGGACCGCGCACCAGCTCAGCTGGCCCGCGCCACCTGAGCCGCCTTGCCGATCAGCTGCTCACATGCGTGAGTCTGGTCCTCCGCGCCGCGCACCGGGATGTTCCAGAACGCCGCCGCGTTCAGCTCGGACTTGATGAGCCCGGCCAGCGCGTCCCTGGCCTTCTCGAGCGCGAAGAGCTTCGCGTTCACGGCGGCGAAGAGCGCGTCGCCGGATGTGTCGGACTTCACCGCGCTGGTGGAGGCCACGAGCGTGTACGCGGCGAACTTGCCGACGCTGGAGTTGAGCTGCTTGTAGCAGGCGCCCAGGTCGCCGACGCGGTCGCCGCGCAGGGCCCGGCTCGGGTGCGCCAGGATCTGGCTGATCACCCGGCCGTCCTGGCCGTAGTCGTCACGCAGCCCGGTCAGGTACAGCAGGGTGGGGCGGATGTCGGTCTCGTCAACCCAGGTGCCCTCCGTGTGGCTCTGGACGACGGTGAGCTGGCCGCTGTTCGGGCCCGCCGAGTTCGGGCCCTCGGCCGGCCCCGGGCCGTCCACACCGCGGTGTTGCACACCCGGCCCGGCGAACCCGACCCAGTTCGTGTTGATCTCCGCGGCGTAGTCGCCGTGGTCGTACGCGAACCCGCTGTCGACGCTCACGCACGGCCCGGTGCACGCCGGGTTGCCGTTGGACAGGTAGTAGTCGGGCCTGGCGAACACCGCGAAGCTCGGGGTCCGCGCCGGGTCGGCGTTCACCATGTGCAGGATGCCCTCTTCGACCGGGTCCGCGATGTAGTTCGTGATGGGCTGGGTGCCGCCCGCGTAGGGGTTGTTCGCGGTCAGCCCCGCTACGTCACGTTCGAGATGGCGCACCGCCGGCGAGCCCGCGGGCGGATCGCCCGTCACGTAGAACTCGGGGGCGGTGTCGGCCTCGAGGGAGAACGGCGTCGTGTCACCCTTCTCGGTCGCGAGCAGGCCGGTGATGTTGCCGCTGAGCTCGCCGAACGTGCCCGCCGGGTACGTGCACGCCACGTCGGGGGTCACGGTGTTGTCGTGCACCGTCGCGCCGTCGCAGTTCGCCGGCGTCGGCTGGATGGCCCGGCCGACGTTCGCGCCGGCCACGTGGTCGCCCTCGTCGGAGCTGACGATGAACAGCGTGTTCTTCGGCGTGATGCCGTCGGCCGCCAGCCGCCTGAAGAAGACGCCGAACGCGGCGTTGTAATACCGCGCCTGCGCGATGTAGCACGGGTCGCCGGGGCCGAGCGCGTCCGGGGAGTTCGCGCAGACCCCGTTCGGCCCGTCCAGGGACGGGATGTTCTCCAGCCCGTGAATGTCCGCGATGTAGGTGGACACGACCGGAAGGCCGGCCTCCAGCATGTCGGCCGCGTAGGCCAGCGTCTGCGGGGCGGTCGGGTCGAAGCCGGGGAACCCGGGCTTGCCCGCGAACGTGTTGTCGATCTCGTTCCCGTTCAGGTCCACGAGGTTGCCCGCCGCGTTCGTCACCTGGTAGCCGTGGTGCTTCAGGTGCGGCGTGCCCGCACCGAGCTGCGGCGCCACGTACCTGTGGCCGAACAGCGCCTGATAGCCGTGGTAACCGCCGGGCTCGCTGGGCAGCGAGTCGGTCACCGCGGTCGGGGCCGGCGTGGTCTGGCCGTACTTGACGCCCCTGGCGTCCGCGCAGAACGCGCTGCGCCGCGCGCAGTGCACGGCGACGCCCACGTAGTCGGCGGTCTCCGCGTCCTTGAACGAGTTCGGGTCGTTGATCAGCTGCTGGTCCTCGGGCGACCCGGCGCCGAACACCTTGGGGATGTCCACCTTGGTGTTCTCCAGGTCGACGTTGGCGGTCGAGAACTCCCCGACGTCACAGCCGGCCCGGGTGAACGGCACCCACGGCGCGGGGGTCGTCTTGTCCGGCGTCACCGGGGTGCTCGCCGTGGCCGGCGGCACCGGGGCGTAGACCATGCTCGGGTGTGTGTCGTGGGCCGGGCTTGGCGTCTTGGCCGTGTCATACACCGGGTCGGTCCAGTAGGCGAACGACCCGGCCGGGTCGGTCGTGTTGAACGTGCCGCCCGGGCCGTCGGCGTTGTAGGCGCGGTAGCTGTTCGAGATCGGCATGCCGTGGCGGTCGCCGTACAGGCCGCTGAACGTCGTGAGGATGTCGTCGGCGGTGTGCGCGATCAGCGGGGTGTGGTTGTTGGACAGCATGGTGCCGTTGCCGGTGATGAAGTGCAGCAAATTCGGCATCAGCTGAAGGTCGGACGGCACGTTCGGGTTGTCGCGGAAGAAGTGCACGTTGTCGAACGTGATCTGCACGACGTGCTTGACGCCGTGGCCGAGGTCGCACGCCGGCTCGTGGTGCGCGGCGCCGACGGCGTGCGCGGACGCGAGCACCGGGGAACCGGCCCCGGCGACGCCGATCCCGGCGAGCAGCGCCGCTGACCCGCCGATGGCCGCGATCCTGGACCTGGTGCGCCGGGCCGTGCGTGGGTGAGCCCGGCGGCCGCCCGTAGGCGGAATTCGGTTGAACACGGTCATAAGTCCCTCCCGCTACGCCGACCGCGCCTGTGCAGAACGCGCGCGTGAACCGGCCCTTTGGCGCGGCAGCGCGCCGCGGCCCACGATGTCACGGTTGGTTCACGGGCGAAAGAGTCCGGACGGTGTCGAATCCGAGAACTTCTCCGTTTCCACCGCGCTGGCGGCCCAGGCGCGCGCGCCCCGTATGTCAGCCCAGGTCGGTGATGCGGCGGGCGAGCGCGAAATCCGCGTCGGTCAGCCCGCCCGCGGAGTGTGTGACCAGCGTGAGCGTCACCTTGTTCCACTGGATGAGGATGTCCGGGTGATGATTCGCCTGCTCGGCCACGTACCCGACGGCACCGGCATAGAGCAGCGCGTCGCGGAAGTCCGCGCGGCTCACGGTGCGGGTGATCGCGCCGTCCGCCAGCTCCCACCCGGGAGTGGCGGCGAGCTCCGCCGTCACCCGCTCTGAAGTCAGCAGTTCCATGACTACGGCATACCATTCCCAGGTGACCGCGCAACCAGCCGGGGAGCTGAAACAGACGCCGCTTCGGGCGGTGCACGAGCGCCTCGGCGCCACCATGACCGCCTTCGCCGGCTGGCTGATGCCGCTGCGCTACGGGAGCGAGACGGCGGAGCACAACGCGGTGCGCCGCTCGGCAGGCCTGTTCGACCTCTCGCACATGGGCGAGATCTCGGTGACCGGCCCCGCCGCCGCCGCGGGGCTCGACTACGCGCTGACCGGGCTGCTGTCCGCGGTGCCGGAGGGCCGCGCCCGGTACACCATGCTGTGCGCCCCCGACGGCGGCGTCCTGGACGATCTCGTCGTGTACCGGCAGGCCGCCGACCGGTTCCTGGTGGTCGCCAACGCCGCGAACACCGCGCTGGTGCACGCGGAGCTGGAGGCACGGTGCCAGGGTGCCCTGGTTGCAAACGAAACCGCTGAGCACGCACTCATCGCCATTCAGGGTCCGAACGCGGCGGGCATACTGTCCGGGCTCACCTCCGCCGATCTGGCTGGCCTGCGTTACTACGCGGGCTGTTACGCCGGCGTCGCCGACCGCCCGGCATGGGTGGCGCGCACCGGCTACACCGGCGAGGACGGCTTCGAGATCTTCTGCCGTCCCGAAGACGCCGGGCGCGTGTGGGAAGCGCTGACCCAGGAGGGCGGCAAGTCTGACCTCGTGCCCGCGGGCCTGGCGGCGCGCGATACGCTCCGGCTGGAGGCCGGCATGCCGCTGTATGGCAGCGAACTCGGCCCGGACGTGACACCGTACGAGGCGGGGCTGGGGCGTGTTGTCAAGCTGGAGAAACCGTTCGTGGGCCGGGACGCGCTCGCCGCGCGGGCCGCGGAACCGCCGCGCCGCATGCTGACCGGTCTGATCGCGGGCTCACGGCGGGTGCCGAGGCACGGTCACCCCGTGCTTTCCGGGCCCGGCGCGGCCCCGGCGGGCACCGTGACCAGCGGCGCGCCGTCGCCGACGCTCGGGATGCCGATCGCGATGGCATACCTGGACGCCGCCGCCGAGCCGCCGTTCGCGATTGACATCAGGGGCAGGGCCGAGCCTGCCGACCGCGTGGACCTGCCGTTTTACAGGAGGAGTAAGCAAGGATGAGCATTCCCGCCGAGCTCCAGTACACCGAGGAGCATGAGTGGGTGGCGATCGAGGGCGACACGGCCTCGGTCGGGATTACCGACTACGCCGCGCAGCAGCTCGGCGATGTCGTCTACGTTTCGCTGCCGGCGGTTGGCGCCACGGTTGTCGCGGGCGAGCCGTGCGGCGAGGTGGAGTCGACCAAATCCGTGAGTGACCTCTACTCCCCCGTCGATGGCGAGGTCACCGAGGTGAACGAGGAACTCGACGACGACCCCGGGCTCGTCAACGCCGAGCCGTACGGTTCGGGCTGGATGTTCCGGGTCCGCCTCGCGGCCGGCGACGGCGGCGAGGCGGCGCCGCCCGCCGGCCTGCTGTCCCCCGCCGAGTACGAGGAACTGACCAAGAGCGCGGGTTAAGGACTAAGGCGGCGCCGCCATGTCCCGGGTGGCGGCGCCGCACTCGCGTCAGTTCCTTCGGCGGCGCCACACGAAGTAGGCGGTCATGCCCGCGACGACGACCGTGGCGGCGGCCGCACCGAGCAACGGGTCCATCTGGCTGATCCGCTCGCGTATCCGCGCGGTGCTCCGGCGTGCGATGTTCGCAGGGCTCAGCCGGTCGGAGATGGCGTCGATCGTCTGCGCGAGCTCCGCACGGGTCCGGTCGATCTGCGTGACCAGCGTGTCCGCCGGAAGGTTTGCGACCTCTGATTCGGTATCAGCCATATTCGTCCGTCCTGTTAGGAAGCCCGCAACCGGTGCTCGTTACGGTACAGCGCCTTGACCTGCCGGTCACCGAACATAGCGTGCCCGGCTCCGGCATGTTTTTCTGGGTGGTCGCGGCTATTTCTGGATGGCCACGGTCCGGGCTCACGATGGCGGCGGGGCCGCTGGCGCATCTGGCCCCGCCCAGTGGGGCCGCTGGCGCATCTGGCCCCGCGCAGGGGCCGGCCGCCGGCAGCGGGGAGTTAGCTGTGGGGCATGGAGGGCGGGAAGCGATCGATGAGGCTGGTTACCATCCCGGGAGATTCAAGCCAGGGCCGCGTGCCCTGCCGGGAGTTGTTCGGGGCAACAGCCGGGGTACACGATCCTTATGCCGGCGTATCGGCGGCAGCCGCTCGGCGCCCTTGCGGCGCTCACCGGGCTGGGACTGCTCGCGGGGTTGCTGGCGGCCGGGTGCACTGGCCCGCCGCCGGCGCGGCAGCGGCCGGGCGCTCATCCGCGCACGCAGGCCGCGGCACCCATCGCGGTGCCCGCCGGGCGGGACGGCAGGGATGTCCGCGCCGAGAACGCGCTCGCGGGCTATCCGGGATGGCGGCTCACCTCGCCGGGGCAGCCGCACGAGATCGAGGGCTACACCGACCATGCCAGCGCGCTGCCCGGTACCGTGGTGCGGCTGTTCGTGTCGACCACGGCGGCCTCGTTCCGGGTACGCGCGCTGCGTTTCGGCTGGTACGGCGGCACGCTGGCGCGCCTGGTCTGGACGTCGGCACAGGTCCCCGGGACAGCGCAGCCGTCCGCCGTGGTGGAGGCGCACGGGATGGTGGTCGCGCCGTGGCGGCCGAGCCTGGCGCTGCCGACCGCCGGCTGGCCGCCGGGCTCCTACCTGCTGCGGCTGGACGCGTCCTCCGGCGCGCAGCGTTACGTGCCCCTGGTGATCCGCTCCCCCTCGGTGGCCGGCCGGGTGGTGCTCGTCCAGCCGACCACGACGTACCAGGCGTACAACCTGTGGGGCGGGTACGACCTGTACCAGGGCCCGCGTCACCACTCCTCATTGCGGGCGCGCGTGGTCAGCTTCGACCGGCCGTACAACCGTGAGCACGGTGCGGGGGATTTCTTCGCCGAGGAGCAGCCCCTGCTGTCGTATGCCGAACGGCTCGGTCTCCCGCTCGCGTACATCTCGAGCGTCGATCTGGCCCTCGACCGCCAGGTGCTCGACGGCGCCCGGGCCGTCATCAGCGAGGCGCACGACGAGTACTGGTCGCCGGAGATGCGCGCGGTGCTCACCCGGGCGCGTGACCGCGGCGTCAATCTGGCCTTTATCGGCGCCAACGAGATCTACCGCAGGATCCGTTTCGCGCCCTCGCCGCTCGGCCGGGACCGGATCGAGATCAATTACAGAAACCCGCGCGAGGATCCCCTGTACGGCAGAAACAACGCCCTGGTGACCGCCAACTGGCCGGATCCTCCCGACGCCGATCCGGCAAGCTCGCTGAGCGGGCAGGTGTACGCGTGCGCCTCGGTTCCCGCGCCGCTGGTCGTGACCGAGCCGCACGGCTGGATATGGGCCGGTACCGGGGCCCGGCCCGGCATGCGACTGCCCGGCCTGGTAGGCCACGAGTTCGACACGGTGGACCTGTCCCAGCCGACGCCGCGGCCGATCGAGATCCTCGCAAGCTCCCCGCAGACCTGCGCAGGCAGCGGCCGGGCCGTGTGGGCTGACGTCACCTACTATGTCGCCGCCAGCGGGGCAGGCGTGCTCAACGTGGGGACGGAGGGCTGGCTTTGCGGCCTGCCCACCGTCGCCATGGTCACCAACCGCTGCCTGAGCACCTCACCGTCCGCCGCGGAGGTACGGGTCATCGAAGGGGCGACACGCAACATTCTCGATACGTTCGCCAGCGGCCCGGCCGGCCGCGTTCATCCAGCCAGGGACTTCCTGACCGGCCAGGTCTCGCGCTGACGCCTGACCGCCGCTGGCCCCCGGCGCTGAACGTCCGGGGGCCACGCCACGTTACGGTGCCTGGCGGGTTACGCCTAGCAGGCGCCGACGTAGATGTAGGGCTTGACGGCCGGGCTGTTCATGTTCTGCTGGGTGACGGCGATCAGCGGGGTGGCGATGTTCGCCTGCACCGGCTTGCCGCTGAGGGCGCTGACCGCCTGGTCGACGGCGTCCTTGCCCTCGAGCGCGGGCTCCTGGGCGATGGCGAGCTGGATCGTGCCCGCCCTCATCATCGACATCTGGGTGCTGTCGGCGTCGAACGTCGCGAGCTTCACCTTGCCGCTGCGGCCGGCGTGCTGGATGCCCGCCGCCGCGCCCTCGGCGGTGATGACGTTCGCCGCGAACGCGCCGTTCAGCCCGGGATTGCCGCTGATGTCGCCCTCGATGAACTGGGTGGCGGTGGTCACGCTGTCGGCATCGTCGTTCTGCTCGGCGAGCAGCTTGATGTGCGGGAACTTGGCCGCCATCTCCTGCTGGAAGCCCTGCACCCGGGCATCGGTGGTGGAGACGCCCTTGGCGACGCTGATCACCGCGACGGTGCCTTTGCCGCCGAGCATGCCGCCGAGCGTGTCGGCGGCCAGCTTGCCGCCGGCCAGGTTGTTGGACGAGATGCGGGACACGCCCAGCGACGCGTTGCTGGACGAGGTGTCGACGAAGACGACCTTCGTGCCGTTGCCCTGCACCCGCTGCAGGTCCGAGTCCAGGGCGGAGGCGTCGGTGGGCGCGATCATCAGCGCGTCCGGCTTCGTGACGATCGCGTTGTCGATCAGCGGTTTCTGCAGCGGGACGCTGAACGTCGACGGGCCGCTGACGGTGATGCTCTGGCCGAGTTTCCTGGCCTCCGCCTGGGCTCCGCACTCCATCGTGACGTAGAAGTCGTCGCTCTTGGTGCCGACGACGAGCTGGAGGTTGTACTTCTTCGCCGCGGCGGCCGACTGGCCGCCCGCGGTCCTCGAGGTGCTCGGGCTGCTCGACGAGCTGCTCGCGCACGCGCTCACCACCAGGGCAGCGAGCGCGATCGCGGGCACCGAGACGGCTCGGGCGGGGAATCTTCGTGACATCGTTATCCTCCTGGAAAACGGGATTTCTGCCTCGTTGCCTGCCCCGTTCCGGGGTTTTCGGGAATTCGCCGGTCTCAGGCGCGCTCTCGCAGCCTCCGGCGGAACTGATCGAGGTACACGGCGGCTACCAGCACCGCGCCGATGGCCACGTACTGCCAGTACTGGTTGACGTGGATGATGACAAGGCCGGTCTGCAGCGCGGCCGGGATGAACAGGCCGATCACCGTGCCGAGCATGGTGCCGCGGCCGCCGAACAGGCTCGCCCCGCCGAGGACCACCGCGGTGATCACGGTGAGGTTGTCGGTCGCGTGCCCGGCGATCGTGGTGTTGCCGAAGAACGCCAGCGACATGATGCCCGCGGCGCCGGCCATCAGGCCGGACAGCGCGTACACCTTGATCAGGTGGCGGTCGACATTGATCCCGACGCGCCGCGCCGCCTCGGGGTTGGAGCCGATCGCGTACGTGTAGCGGCCGAACCTGGTGTACGCGAGGATCAGGCCGAACACTATGGCGACCAGGAACGAGATGACGATCAGCCACTGCACGCCGGCGATGCTGGCCAGCCCGATGGTGCTGGTGAGCTTCTTGGGCATGCTGCTGATGTCGGAGCCGCCCGTGACCAGGTAGCTGACCCCCAGGGCGGCGCCGAAGCCGGCCAGCGTCGCGATCAGCGGCGGGACTTTGGCCTTTGCGACGAGGAATCCCTGCACCGCTCCCCAGCCGAAGCCGACCGCCAGCCCGATGACCGCGCCGAGCCATACGGTGCCGGTGCCCGCCGCTGCCCCGCCGTTGTGCGTGTAGTACTCCGCGGCGACCACCCCGGAGAGCACCAGGACGGAACCGACCGACAGGTCGATGCCCGCCGTGAGGATCACGTAGGTCTGCCCCACCGCCATCACGAGCAGGGCGGCCGAGTTCTGGGCGATGAGCGAGAAGTCGCTGAGGGTGAAGAACTCCCGTGGCGCGCGCACGGTGAAGTAGATCACCAGAATGGCGAGGGCGAGCAGCGTCCACGTCTCGTTCGCGGTGATCAGGCGCCGCGCGAGCCGCCGGGCGGCTGGGCCGCGCCACGGCTCACGCGGGCGCGGCTGCGGTGTGGCGCCCCCGGCCGGCGCGGCGCCCGCCTGAACTCCACCGGTCACTTGACCCCCCCTTCGCCTTCGGTGGTGAGCGCGCCGGTCATGGCGCCGACGAGCTGCTCGAGGCTGGCTTCCGAGGCGGTGAACCTGGCCACCCGGCGGCCCAGCCTGAGCACCTCGACCCGGTCCGCCACGGCGAGCACCTCGGGCATGTTGTGACTGATCAGCACCACCGAAATACCGCGGTCCCTGACCCGGCGGATGTTGTCAAGGACCCGCCCGCGCTGCACCACGCCGAGCGCCGCGGTCGGCTCGTCCATGAATATGACCTTGCTCGCGAAGGCGACGGCCCTGGCGACCGCGACCGACTGCCGCTGGCCGCCGGAGAGCGTGGCCACGGGCGCGGACACGTCGGGCAGCTCGACCCCCAGCTCGGCGAAGGCGCTGACCGCGCTGCGCCGCATCGCCGAGCGGTTGAGTACCCGCAGCAGCGGGACCAGGTAGATCTCCCTGCCGAGGTACAGGTTGGCGGCGGCGTCGAGGTCCGGTGCCAGCGCGAGGTCCTGGTAGACGGTCTCGATGCCGTGCCTGCGCGCGTCGACCGGGCTGGAGAGGCTCACCGGCTCGCCCTCGACGAGTATCTCGCCTCCGTCGGGCCGGATGGCGCCGGAGAGCACCTTGACGAGTGTGCTCTTGCCCGCGCCGTTGTCCCCGATCAGCGCCACGACTTCACCGGGGAGGACCGCGAAGCTAGCGCCGTCCAGCGCCTGCACGTGGCCGTAGCGTTTGGTGACGCTGCGTGCTTCAAGCAAGGGTTCCGCCACGGATGCGCGCCTCCAGTTCGCCGTGGGAATGCTGGTAACGTTCACATGACAACGTTTGGCCTGACGTGGCATGATTCTTTAGGCGCCCTGGCCCGCTGTCAAGGGGCTATACCAGAGGTAGCGCACATCGGTACCGACCCTTAATATCAGGGCGTCCCCCGCATTGGTGTTAACGTTCCCAAGGCCAGGTGTGCACATGGCGATGAAGCGCCCGACCATGCGCGATGTCGCCGACGCGGCCGGGGTCAGCCTGATGACCGTCTCTCGCGTCGTCAACGGCGAACCAGGCGTCCTTCCCGAGACGGTCGCGCGCGTGGAGCGGGCGATCCGGCGGCTCGGGTACCAGCGCAACGACATGGCCCGGCAGCTGCGCCGCAAGGAGCAGCTCACGCAGACCATCGGACTGCTGGTCGACGACCTGGCGAACCCGTTCTTCGCCACCCTGGCGAGGGCGGTGGAGGACGCGGCGATGCTGCGCTCCTGCGTCGTGCTGATCGGGAGCTCCAACGACAGCCTGCGCCGTGAGCGCGAGGTCATGTCCGCGTTCCTGGCGCGCCGCGTGGACGGGCTGATCCTGGTACCGGTGGCGGGCAGCCACCGGTTTCTCCGGGATCAGCAGGCGCTGGGCCTCAAGGTGGTGTGCGCCGACCGGCCCGCCGACAACCTGAAGACCGACACCGTGCTCGTCGACAACCGCAGCGGGGCGCGGGAGGCGGTGGCGCACCTTCTGCGGCAGGGCCATCGCCGGATCGGGTACCTGGGTGACCGCGACGACATCTGGACGGTCCGGGAGCGCTACGCCGGGTTCACGGAGGCCCTCGCCGCCGAGGGGCTTCTCCCGGAGCCGGCGCTGGCGCGGCACGGCCTGCGCAGCCGGGCCGAGGCGGCGAACGCGGCCCTGGCCATGATGCGCCAGCCCGCGCCGCCGACGGCGCTGTTCGCGAGCAACGACGTGGTCACGATGGGCGTCGTCGACGGCCTGCACGGCGCCGCGGGCGCGGCGCACGGGAACGTGGCGCTGGTCGGCTTCGACGAGTTCGCGCTGGCCGACAAGCTGTCCCCGCCGGTGACCGTGGTCGCCCAGGACCCGGCGGCGCTCGGCGCCGCGTGCGCGCAGCTCCTGTTCGCCCGGATCGGCGGCGACACCTCACCGCCCCGGGAGGTCGTGCTGCTGACCCGCCTGGTGGTGCGCGGCTCCGGCGAGATCGCCCCGGCCGCCCGCCCCGCGCCGCCGGCCGCCGCGACGTAACGCCGCCGCGGCCGGGTCACCGCGCCGCGGGCCGGTTTCGGACGGCGTGTATCGCGCTGGGTGACCGGGCTAACACCCCTTCTTCCCCCAAATCGATGAATCTTGAATTGATTCTGATTTATCCTGCCTGGACACCAGGGGAGAGGGCGGCTGGCGCGGTGCGGTATGCGGACGCGGAACGCGGAGGACCTCTCCCGGGCCCAGGGGAGAGGACCCGATGATTCGTAAGAGGTTGCGCGTTCCGGCACTGCTCGTCCCGGCGATCGCGGCACTGGTCGCGGCGGGATGCGCGAGCGGCGGCGGAAGCGGCACGGGCGCCGGCCCGGCACCGGCCGACTCCCTGGAAAAAACCACACTGAACGTGGCCGTCGTCCCGGCCATGGACTCGGCGGGCTTCTTCGTCGCCCTGCATCAGGGGCTGTTCGCCGCGGCGGGGCTGAAGATCAATTACACGCCCGCCACCAGCAGCGACACGGTGATCGCCGGCCAGATGCGGGGCCAGTACGACATCACGGGCGGCAACTACGTGTCGTACATCCAGGCGGCGGCGCAGCGGCACGACGACCTGCGGATCGTCGCCGAGGGATCGGTGATGCAGCAGGGGGCCCAGGTGATCTTCACCCTGCCCACGTCGCCGATCAGGTCGCTGGCGCAGCTGAAGGGCCATGTGCTGGGGGTCAACGCGCCCAGCAACATCGAGTACCTGCTGAGCGCCTCGGTGCTCACCGAGCACGACATCAGCCCGTCGGCCGTCAAGTTCCCCGTCAAGCCCATCCCGTTCCCCGACATGGGCCAGGAACTCGCGTCCGGCAAGATCGCCGCGGTGACCCTCCCCGAGCCGTTCGCCAGCCTCGCGGAGGAGAACCTCGGCGCCATCACGCTGGCCGACCTGAACCAGGGTGCGACGCAGCAGTTCCCGATCGAGGGTTACGTCGTCACCAGGGCCTGGGCGGCGAGATACCCCAGCACGCTGGCCGCCTTCGTCAAGGCGCTGGAGCAGGGACAGCAGATCGCGGACACCAGCCGGCCAACGGTTGAACAGGCCTTTGAGTCCCTGAAGGGACCGCAGAACGGCCAGGTGCCCCCGACGATCGCTTCGGTCATGGCGCTCGACACCTACCCGCTGGGCGTCGACAAACCGCGGCTGCAGCGCGTCGCGGACGTGATGCTCCAGTTCGGCCTGCTCAAGCACGCGTTCAACGTCAGCCAGATGCTCGGCGGCTAGGGTGTGATCTGAGAGTGCGGGCGGGGGGACTCGAACCCCCACAGTGTTTCCACCAACAGGACCTAAACCTGCCGCGTATGCCAATTTCGCCACGCCCGCTTCACGGGGAGCCGGGTCAGACCCCGAGCTCCTTGGTCAGCCGCGCTACGTGCCCGGTTGCCTTGACGCCGTAGTATGCCTTCTCGATTTTCCCGTCCGGGCCGATGACGAACGTGGAGCGGATTACGCCGACGCTTTTCCTGCCGTAGAGGGTCTTCTCCCCGTACGCGCCGTAGGCACGCTGCGCCGCGTGGTCCGGGTCGGACAGCAGCGGGAAGGTGAGGCCCTCCTTGTCCCGGAACTTCGCGAGCTTCGCGGGAGTATCCGGGGAGATCCCGAGCACCGCGACGCCGGCCGCGGCCAGGCCCGGGAGACTGTCCCTGAAGTCGCAGGCTTCCTTCGTGCAGCCAGGAGTCATGGCCGCCGGGTAGAAGTAGACGATCACCTGCCTGCCGCGGAACGACGACAGCGCCACGGGATTGCCGCCGGCGTCCGGCAGGGTGAAATCCGGCGCCGGGTCCCCCGGCGCAAGCCGCTCTCCGGTCACGGGAACTCCTTCCGTTGATCGCCCCAACGCTATCGTCAACCAGCGGTTCCCGGCGACTTGCGGACGGAGCTGAGGACGAGCGGTAGTGTTGAGCCGGAAATTGCGGGTACGGGGGAAATGCCGTGATTCATCCGGCCCGCCTATGTCGAGATCAGCTGTTGAGATCAGGGCAGGAGGTTCGGCGTGTTCTCACGTTTTACTGGCCGCCCGCTGCAGATGGCCGTCGCCGCGGGGGCCGTGGCGGTCCTCGCCGCCGGATGCGGCGCTTCGCACAGCGGGGCGGCACCCAGGCCCAGCGGCAGCACCAGCGCGCAGACCGCACAGCAGGCGATCCAGCTCGCGGCGAAGAACGCGCAGCTCGCGAAGTCCTTCAGCGCCACCTTCAGCATGCACGTCAACGGCCCGAGCCCCCTGGACGCGTCGGGCACGATGCGCGAGACGAGCACCCCGTCGCTGCTGGCTGACGCGAACTTCCCGACGTTCAGCGCCGCCGGGCACACCCTTCCTGGCGGCATGGAGGAGATCCTGACCAGCAGCGCCATCTACATCCGGATGGGCGCGTTCACCCAGATGACCGGCAAAACGTGGATCAAGCTGCCGTACAGCGAGATCTCCAGGGCCACCGGCGGGCTCAACCTGAGCCAGCTCGTCCAGCAGGCGCAGAGCAGCAGCCCGCTCGTGCAGACGCAGATGCTCGCGGGCGCCACCGACGTGCGGGTCGTGGGCCACGGCGTCATCGACGGGGTTCCGGTCACGGAGTACTCGGGCAGCTACGCGATGGCCGCGGCGATGGCGAGGCTCCCGGCGAGCTTCCGGGCCAAGTTCGGGCAGGCGATCGAGCGGGCCGGCATCGGCTCGGCCGACTTCAAGGTCTGGCTTGACGACCAGCACCAGGCGCGGAAGGTCGTCGTGACCGAGGACGGCAGCACGATGACCGAGACCATCACCATGGTGGTCACGAGCGTCAACCAGCCCGTCACCGTCCAGCTTCCGCCCGCGTCCGAGACCGCCACCATCCCGGCAAGCGCTCTCAAGGGGTGACGCCCCCGGGCGGGTGAAGTGGCTCGCGTGTGGTGAGTGCTCGCGTGTGGTGAGTGGCTCGCGCGGGGCGGCCCGGGGCGGCTCACGCGGGCTAGCGCGGCTCGGAGCTGGCGGCGCGACTAGGGCGGCGTGGGGGTGGCGGCGCGTGGCCAGGGTGGCGGTCAGAGTGCGGAGGAGTGGCTGGCCGGTTTGGGTGCGATCCGTGCTGTGATGGCAGCGCGGATCGCACCCAAAACCCCGGTGCGGCGGGAAATGGCTGGGCTGGGTCGGGGTGTGGCTTGTCATTCGGGCATTGCGGAAGACCTCCCGCCGTGGCGGCTACCTGACCGGGCGATCTAGGTGTACGCGTGCTGGGCGATGCTCGGGGCGAGGGCACGGAACGCGCGGCCGCGGTGGCTGATCGCGTCCTTGTCCGCGGGGGCGAGCTGCGCGGTGGTGAGCCCGGCGCCGGCGGGTACGAACACCGGGTCGTAGCCGAAGCCTCCCGAGCCGCGCGGCTCACGGGTCAGCGACCCGTCCAGCACGCCGACCACCGCCCACTCCCGGCCCGGCTGCGGGTGCGGGTCTGTGCCGGGCGGAGGTGAGGAGGGGAGCGCGAGGGCGGCTACGCAGACGAACTGGGCGCCGCGGCGGGAGTCGCCGACGTCAGCGATCTGGCCCAGGACGAGGTCGAGGTTGGCGCGGTCGTCGCCGTGGCGGCCGGACCAGCGCGCGGAGAACACGCCGGGCATGCCGTTCAGCGCGTCGACGCACAGCCCCGAGTCGTCCGCGACGGCGGGCAGGCCGGTGTACGCGGCGATGGCGCGGGCCTTCAGCAGGGCGTTGTCCGCGAAGGTCAGCCCCGTTTCGGGCACCTCCGGCGCTCCGGGGAACGCGTCCAGTCCGGCCAGGCCGTCGCCGGCCCCCGCCGCCGCGAGGATTCTGGACAGTTCCGCCACCTTGTGCGCGTTGCGCGTCGCCAGGACCAGGCGCGGCTCAGCCGGCAAGGGCCTCACCCTGCAGCCTGCTCAGCTCGCCGCAGCCGGCGACCGCGAGATCGAGCAACTGGCCGAGCAGCTGCCGGCCGAACGGCTCGCGCTCCGCCGTGCCCTGGATCTCCACGAAGTCACCGGGCGCCGTGCAGACCACGTTCATGTCGGTCTCCGCCGCGACGTCCTCCTCGTAGCACAGGTCGAGGCGCGGCCGGCCGCCCACGATGCCCACGCTGACCGCGGACACCGACGTCACCAGCGGCTCGCCCTTGCACCGCCCGCGACCGCGCAGCCACGCGACCGCGTCGGCCAGCGCCACGTAGCCGCCGGTGACCGCGGCGGTGCGGGTGCCGCCGTCCGCCTGCAGCACGTCGCAGTCGATGATGATCGTGTTCTCGCCGAGCGCCTTGAGGTCCACGCAGGCCCGCAGCGAGCGCCCGACCAGGCGCGAGATCTCCTGCGTGCGCCCGCCGAGGCGGCCCTTGACCGATTCGCGGTCACCCCGGGTGTTCGTCGCCCTCGGGAGCATCGCGTACTCGGCGGTCACCCAGCCGAGCCCGCTGCCGCGCCGCCAGCGCGGCACCTCCTCGGCGACACTGGCGGCGCACAGCACCCGGGTCGCGCCGAACTCGACGAGCACCGACCCCTCGGCATGGTCGAGCCAGCGCCTGGTGAACCGCACCGGGCGCAGCGCATCATCCGATCGTCCATCTGGCCGTGACATGGTGGCCAGCCTATAGCGGGGCGGTCGCCGCCCGGCTACCGGGCGGTGACCGGGGGGCGCGGCGGGACGGAGATTCACGGGGCGCGTTCCAGGTCGATCACACCAGGTCGATCACGCGGCCCGCGGCCGCCAGCGACACCGTGCCGCCGAAGGCGCCGGCCGCCTCGGCGAGCGAGGCGGCCGGGTCGTTCCACACGACCAGGTGCGTGAGCACGAGCTCCCCGGCGCCCGCCCGCGCCGCGTGCTCCCCGGCCTGGCGGCCCGTGAGGTGGACGTCCCCCGGCAGGCCGGGGCCCTCCAGGAACGAGGCCTCGCAGAGCAGCAGGTCCGCGCCCGCCGCGAGCCGCGTCAGCGCGTCACACTTCCCCGTGTCGGCGGAGTAGGCGAGCCGCCGGCCGCCGTGGTCGACCCGGAAACCGAACGTCTCCACCGGGTGGTTCACGTGATCCGCGGTGATGCGGAACGGGCCGGCCTCGAACGTTCCGGGGGCGAGCGTGGAGAACGTGAACCGCTTGGCCAGGCCGTCGTCCCCGCCCGGGCCGTGCACCAGCGCGATCCGCTCTGCGGTTCCCGCCGGGCCGAACACCGGGATCGGCGGCAGCGGGCCGCCCTGCGCGATCTCCCGCGCCACCCGGTAGGAGTACAGGTCGACGCAGTGGTCCGTGTGCAGGTGACTCAGGCAGATCGCGTCGACGTCGAACAGGCCCGCGTATCGCTGCAGAGCGCCGAGCGCTCCGTTGCCGAGATCGATGACGAGACGGAACCCGTCTGCCTCCAGCAGGTAACAGGACGCGGGGCTCTCCGGGCCGGGAAAGCTCCCCGCGCAGCCCACGACGGTCAGCCGCATGCACACATTGTGCCCGGGGGGACCGAGGTTGCCGCATGCCCGGGGGGACCGAAGTTGCCGCATGATTCGTGCAACGAGTGTCAACGCCCAGGGCCTCTTCACGGCGTGGTATATCGGGGAAGCCGGCGTCCCGGCAAGCGGCCCCGAAGCAAGCCCGGCAAGGATGACCCTCCAGGAGGCTCGCGTGAACCACCGTCCGCCCGCTGCGTCCCGGCTGCCCGTGGTCGCCGCGGCGGGGCTCGCCATCGCCGCGGCGCTCACGATCGGGATGGGACCGTCCGCGGCAAGCACGGCCGCGAAACCGGCGGCCGTCCGTACCGGCGCCGCCCCGGCCCAGGCCGTGGCCGCGCAGCGGGACGCGCTGCTCGTCAACGGCGACCGGATCGCGATCACCAGCGGGCCGGGCGGGCGCAGCGCCGTGACGGTGATACCGTCAGCGCGCGGTTTCGCCGGGTCGCTGCTGCGGCTCAGCGCGGGCGGGACGAGCTATGAGATTCCCGCCGTGGCGCTGCCCTACCTGGGCCGGGGCCTCGATCCCAGCCTCTTCGACGTCAGCGCCCTCGCCGCCCGCGCGCGGGGCGGCATGCTGCCCGTCCGGGTGAGCTACACGGGCGCGGAGCCGTCCCTGCCCGGCGTGAGGATCACCAGTGCGGGCGCCGGCGTGGCGGCCGGCTATCTGACCGCGTCGTCGGCGCAGGTGTTCGGCGCGGCCCTGCTGCGGCAGTTCCAGGCCGATCATGCACAAGGAAGTTACGGAACGGACGGTATCTTCGCCGGCGGCGTCACGGTCAGCCTCGCGGGGACCCGCCCGGCCCAGCGCCCCGCGCCGCGGTTCCCGATGCACACGCTCACCGTCGACGGCACCAACCTGGCCGGCAAGCCCGACACGGGTGACGTGGTGATGGTGTTCAACGCCGACGACGCCTCCCGCCTCGCCGAGCCGCCCTTCCTCGGGTCGGTAAACGACTTCTACCGCGGCACCGCGAAGTTCAGCGTGCCGGCCGGGCACTACTGGGCGATAGCGGTCTTCACCGACATGAACCGGGCGGGAGCGCCGGTCGCCCAGCGGTTCGCGATCCTGCCGCAGTTCACCGTGACCGCGAACACCTCGGTGGCTGTCGCCGAGAGGTCGGCCGGCAGCGAGGCCGGCTTTCGCACGCCGCGGCCGTCGGTTCCCGGTGACGTCAACTTCCAGCTGATGCGCCTGGGGGCGGCCGGCCCGATCGTTAACATCTGGGGCAGCGAGGTCGAAGGGTTCCCGATGTGGGTCAGCCCGACCAGCCGGCGGCCCACCGTGGGCGGTCTGCGGATATTCACCTTCGGCCAGCTGTTCTCCCCCGCCGGCGCGGCGAACCCGTACGAGTACAACGTCACCTACCAGGATCTCAGCGGCCTCGTGCACTCGCAGCAGATCACCGTGGACCCGCGGAGCCTCGCGACGGCCGGCGCGCGGTACTACGCCGACGTGGCAGGCACCGGCGGCGTGCTGCAGGGCGGCCTGTTCCCGCTCCAGATCCGGGAGGGCGGCCCCGGAGGCGGCTACGCGTTCTCGATGCCGGTTCCGGAGCAGCGGACCGAGTACCTGACCGCGGGCAGCCCGGCGGTGCAGTGGTACACCCAGTACTTCCAGGGGTGGGGGGCGCTGTCCGGGGGCCAGCAGGACACCTGGCGGACGTTCCGCGCGGGCCAGGTGACAGCGGCCTACTGGAACGCGTACCCGCTGCACACGGCGCCCAGCGTGAACGTGCTCGGCGCGGCCAGCGCGGCTCCGGCGCTGGTGTCGGCGAGCCGCTCCGGCGACACGCTGACCCTCGACATGACGCCGTTCAGCGACGGCACACCCGGCCACACCGGGTCGGGTTACCTGCCCGGCGAGGCCGGCAGCGTGGGCACGTTCGGCGGCACGTACGAGATCGACCAGAACGGGACGAAGATCGCGTCGGGCAGCGCGCTGACCTCACCGGGCTGGTCCGGAGGCGACTTCTACAAGCAGGTGCCCGTGCGGCCAGGGCCGTCCACGATCAGGTTCGTGCTGAACGCGTCGCGGACCGGGCAGCCTTACCCGCTGTCCACGGCCAGCCAGACGGTGTGGACGTGGCACTCGGTGGCCCAGCCGGGCGCCACGGTGCCGCCGGGCTGGGCGTGCGTATTCTCGCCGAGGACGAGGCTGACCGGGCGGGACTGCGCGCCGCAGCCGCTGCTGACGCTGGAGTACGCGGTGCCGGGGCTGACTTTGACGGGCCGGGCGGGGCCGGGGCCGCAGACCGTGGACATCTCCGCCGGGCACCTGCAGCTCGCGAAGGCGGCGAAGGTCACGCATGTCACGGCGCAGGTGTCGCTGAACGACGGGAAGACCTGGGTTCCCGCCACGGTGACGGGCTCCGGCGGAGCCTACCGCGCGACGTTCGGCGCCCCGGCGGGAAGCCTCGTCACGCTGCGGGTGACCGCGGCCGACGCGGCGGGCGGGCAGATCGCCGAGACGATCACCCGGGCGTACGCCGTCTCCTGAGAGCGGATACGTGGTGCCAGCTCTGGGCTAAGCCCAGAGCTGGCCCTCCAGGCGGTGTTCGGCTTCGTCGAGGGTTCCGCCGTAGGCGCCGGTGGACAGGTATTTCCAGCCGCCGTCGGCGACGAGCACGACGATGTCGGCGGGCTCCCCGGCCTCGGCGGCCTTCGCCGCCATCGCGATCCCGGCGTGCAGCGCGCAGCCCGCCGAGATGCCGGCGAAGATACCCTCCTTGTCCAGCAGCTCGCGGGTGCGGCGCAGCGCGTCCGCGGAGGACACCGAGAACCGCGTGGACAGCACGGACTCGTCGTACAGCTCGGGGACGAAACCCTCGTCCACGTTGCGCAGCCCGTAGACCAGCTCGCCGTACCGCGGCTCGGCCGCGACGATCTTGACGCCGGGCTTGTGCTCGCGCAGGTACCGGCCGACGCCCATCAGCGTGCCCGTGGTGCCGAGGCCTGCCACGAAGTGGGTGATACCGGGCAGGTCGGCGAGGATCTCCGGCCCGGTCGTCTCGTAGTGCGCCCGGGTGTTGGCCTCGTTCCCGTACTGGTAGAGCATCACCCAGTCGGGGCGGGAGGCCGCGATCCGCTTCGCGACCCGCACCGCCTCGTTGGAACCGCCGGCCGCCGGGGAGAAGATGATCTCCGCGCCGTACATCCGCAGGATCTGGCGGCGCTCCTCGCTGGTGTTCTCCGGCATGACGACGACCAGCTTGTAGCCGCGCAGCCTGGCCACCATGGCCAGCGATATGCCGGTGTTGCCCGAGGTGGGCTCGATGATCGTCGCGCCGGGCCGCAGCAGCCCGTCCTTCTCCGCCTGCTCCACCATGAAGAACGCGGGACGGTCCTTCACCGACCCGGTCGGGTTCCTGTCCTCCAGCTTGGCCCACAGCCGGACCTCACCGGACGGGGAAAGCCGGGGAAGCCCCACCAGGGGCGTGCCGCCCAGCGAGTCGAGCAGGGAGTCGTAACGCATCGCCGCGTCCGTTCGGCATCAATCGGATGGTCAGCCGGCCACGGCGGCTCCGCCGGCCACGGCGGGAAGCACTGTGACGGTGTCGCCGTCCTTGACCGGCGTCTCCAGTCCGCCCAGGAAACGCACATCCTCGTCATTGAGGTAAACGTTGACGAAACGCCGCAGGGTACCGCCGTCGTCGACGAGCCGGCCGCGCAGGCCGCCGTGCTGGCTGTCCAGATCGGCGATCAGCTCGCTCAGGGTGGATCCGGAACCCTGCACCAGCTTCGCGCCGCCGGTATAGCTGCGCAGGATCGTCGGGATGCGGACCTCGATGGCCATGGACAACGCTCCTCGGTGAACTCGGCATGCCTTGGATGGAAACCCGGCGGGGGGCGGGATCATTCCTTTCAGATGACCTGGACGGGCTCCTCGGACACCTCTCCGCCGGTGATGCGGAACGAGCGGAACTCGGCGTCGCGCTCGTCGCGGGTCGACACCAGGACGTAGTGCGCGTTCGGCTCGCTGGCGTAGGAGATGTCCGTGCGCGACGGGTACGCCTCCGTCGCGGTGTGCGAGTGGTAGATCACCACCGGCTCCTCGTCGCGGTCGTCCATGTCGCGCCACACGCGGAACTGCTCCATGGAGTCGAACCGGTAGAAGGTCGGCGAGCGCTCGGCGTTCTGCATGGGGATGAACCGCTCGGGACGGTCGCTGCCCGCCGGGCCGGCCAGCACGCCGCACGCCTCGTCCGGATGGTCTTTCCGGGCGTGCTCCACGACCTTGTCGTAGAGCTCGCGGGGGATCGTCAGCATGATGGCTGAGCGTACCGTGCGGTCCGCGGTCTAAGGCCAGCGCGTCGACGAGCGACGCCTGGACCGCGCCGAGCCAGCCGTACACCTCGAAGGCCGCGACCTTCGGGTCCTCCGGGTCGAGCGCCGAGAGCTGCTCCTCGAAGTCCTCGGACACATCGAGGCGGACGCCGAATGCCAGCCGCACATCGTTGATCGCGCGCAGCCACGCCCGCGCCTCGTCGCCGGACAGCCGGATCCGGCCGCCGCCGGGGGGCAGCGTGTCCAGCAGCGTCTGAGCCGAGGCCTGCTTCGCCTCGCGCAGGGACTGCTCGGTGTACCTGCGGAATTCGCTGGCCGCGCCGGGATCGTCGCGGTAGCCGTCGGGCAGCAGCCGGGCGAGGACGGGGTCTTCCGGTGATTCCGCCGGCCGGTCCTGTGTGAGGAGGAGTTCCAGGTCATCGGCGGTTTCGCCGCCGGCACGACGGCCGCCTGCCAGGTCAGCCTCCGGCCGCGCGGCGCCAATCAGGTCCATGACCTGGCCGATGAGGCTGCGCAGCAGCGACGCCTCGCCCGCGCCGAACCGGACGCTGGCGCCCCCGTCCCTTGTCGGCCGGAACATGTCCACCTACCTGTCCTGCCGGACGGTTGCCCACAGTCCGTACCCGTGCAGCACCTCGACGTTATGTTCCATCGCCTCGCGGGCGCCGGCCGCGACGACGGCCTTGCCCTTGTGGTGTACCTCCAGCATCAGCCGCTCCGCCTTTGCTTTCGGGTACCCGAATACGTGCTCAAACACATAGGTAACGTACGGCATCAGGTTTATGGGATCGTTCCACACGATCGTCACCCATGGCTTGTCAGGCACCGTGTGATCCGCGGAACGCGGCATGTCTACCTCAGCGGGCGCCACGCTCACTCGTACGCACCTCCCTGTACGTAGTCTTCCACCTGTGACGAATCCGGTGAACAGTGAACCTCCGGACGGCGGCGCCGCCCAGGGAACCGCGTTGCTGACCGACCATTATGAACTGACCATGCTCCAGGCCGCGCTGCACAGCGGCGCGGCGCACCGGAAGGCGGTATTCGAGGTATTCGCCCGGCACCTGCCGCACGGCCGCCGCTACGGCGTGGTCGCCGGTACCGGGCGGCTGCTCGATGCCATCGAGCGGTTCCGGTTCGGCCCGGCGGACCTGGAGTTCCTGCAAGACGCCGGCATCGTGGACGAGGCCACGCTCCGTTACCTCGAAGCATACCGTTTCGGCGGAAACGTCTGGGGCTACGCCGAGGGCGACTGCTATTTCCCGGGCTCGCCGATCCTGGTGGTGGAGGGAACCTTCGCCGAGGCGGTGATCCTGGAGACCGTGACGCTGTCGATACTCAACCACGACAGCGCGATCGCCTCGGCGGCCTCCCGCATGGTGTCGGCGGCCTGCGGGCGGCCGCTGATCGAGATGGGCTCCCGCCGTACCCACGAGCGGGCGGCGGTCGCCAGCGCGCGGGCGGCCTACATCGCCGGGTTCGCCTCCACGTCGAACCTGCGCGCGCGGTTCGAGTACGGCGTGCCGTCCGGCGGCACCAGCGCGCACGCGTTCACGCTGGTGCACGACAGCGAGCGGCACGCCTTCGTGTCCCAGCTCGAGGCGCTCGGCAAGGACACCACCCTGCTGGTGGACACGTACGACGTCGCGCGGGCGGTGCGCACGGCCGTCGACGTGGCCGGGCCGGAACTCGGCGCGGTGCGGGTCGACAGCGGCGACCTGCCCGAGGTGGCCGGCCAGGTGCGCGCGCTGCTCGACTCGCTCGGCGCGCCGAACACCCGCATCGTGCTCACCGGGGACCTGGACGAGTACTCGATCGCCGCGCTCGCCGCGGCGCCGGTCGACGGGTACGGCGTGGGCACGTCGCTGGTCACCGGGTCCGGCGCGCCGACCGCGGCGATGGTCTACAAGCTGGTGGCCAGGTCGGACGATTCCGGTGAGCTGCGCCCGGTGGCCAAGCGCTCGGTGGGCAAGCCCGGGCGCGGCGGCCGGAAGTGGGCGATCCGGCACCGCGACGACCGCGGGACCGCGGTGGCCGAGCGGATCAGCCTGATCCCCCCGTCGCCCGGGCCACGGGACCGGGTGCTGCTGCGGGAGCTCGTGCGCGACGGGGAGATCGTCGGGCGTGAGCCGGCCGGCGCCGCGCGGTCGCGCCATGAGGAGGCGCTCGCCGAGCTTCCGTCGTACGCGCTGCAGCTCTCCCGCGGCTACCCGGCCATACCGACCGTGTTCGAGCCCGACGGGGAGGAGGACTGAGCGCCGCCGCGGGCGTGGGGTGAGTGCTCCCGTCCGCGCGATACGGTGGGTACCGTGCGCGCGCTGATCATCACCGACGTGCAGAACGACTTCTGCGAAGGCGGTTCACTCGCCGTACTCGGCGGTACCGCCGTCGCCGGCCGGATCAGCTCGCTGCTGGCCGCCGGGGACCACGACTACGCGCACGTGGTGGCGACCCAGGACTATCACGTCGACCCGGACGGCCATTTCTCGAGCCACCCGGACTACATCGACAGCTGGCCGCCGCACTGCGCCGCCGGGACCACGGGGGCGGACTTTCACCCGGACCTGGACACCGGCCCGGTCGAGGCCGTGTTCCGCAAGGGCGCCTATGCGGCCGCGTACAGCGGGTTCGAGGGAAGCGACGCCTCGGGGACATCGCTGGCCGACTGGCTCAGGCGGCACGGCGTGGATTCGGTCGACGTGGTGGGCATCGCCACCGACTACTGCGTGCGCGCGACGGCGATCGACGCGGCTCGGGCCGGGTTCGGTACCCGGGTGCTGCTCGACCTGACCGCCGGCGTGAACGCCGGCACCACCGTCCAGGCCATAGCCGCCATGCGCGCCCTGGGCATCGACGTTTCCGGCGGCGCCGCCGGCGTGACCCCCGAAACTCAGGCCTGAACCCGCGCCCTTGCACGGGGCCGCTGGCGCCAATGGCCCCACTGGACGGGGCCGCTGGCGCATTTGGCCCCATTGGGGGCGGCGCCGGGCGGGGGCCGGGTGGCCGTTGCGGTTTAGCGGCCGGACGCGGCCCAGCGGCGGATCATCGCGACGCGGGCGCGGATCTGGTCCGCCGATGCCTGGGGCAGCGGCGGGCCGCCGCAGGTGCGGCGCAGCTCGGCGTGGATGACGCCGTGCGGCTGCCCGGTGCGGTGGCTCCACGCGCCGACGAGGCCGTTGAGTTCCTTGCGCAGCGCGGCGAGCGATTCGCGCGTGACCGGCGGGGCTGTGGCCGATGTGGCCGACGCTACTGTTGTTGCCGATGGTGCTGTAGAGACAGTTGTCGCCGAGGCGGAGCGGGTCGCGAGCTGGGCGGCCTGGCGCTTGCGGAGCAGCAGGGCGACCTGGTCGGGATCGAGCAGGCCGGGCAGGCCGAGGAAGTCTTCTTCCTCGGGAGATCCCGGCGCGGTCGCGGTGCCGAACTCGCCGCCGTCGTACAGGACGCGGTCGAACGTCGCGGAGGCGTTGAGCGCCTCGAACGCCGGGCCGTCGAGACCGGAATCCGGGGTGTCGCGGGTGCGCCGCGCCTCGGCCAGCTCCTCTTCAGGAGTAAGGGCGGCGTGGCGTACCACGTGGTCCCGTTCGGCCTCCAATTCGGCGGCAAACCCGAGCAGGACCGGTACCGAGGGCACGAACACGGAGGCGGTCTCCCCGCGCTGCCTCGCGCGGACGAAACGGCCGACCGCCTGGGCGAAGAACAGCGGCGTGGACACGCTGGTCGCGTAGACCCCGACGGCCAGCCGGGGAATGTCCACCCCCTCGGACACCATGCGAACCGCCACCATCCACCGGTCGCGCGACGCGGCGAAGGCGGCGATCTTGCGGCTCGCCGTCGGGTCGTCGGACAGCACGACGACCGGCCGCTCGCCGCTGACCCCGCGCAGCAGCGCCGCGTAGGCCCGGGCGTCGGCGTGATCCCCCGCGATCACCAGCCCGCCCGCGTCCGGCATACCGCGGCGCACCTCGGTGAGCCGGCGGTCGGCGGCATCGAGCACCCTGGTGATCCACTCCCCCGCCGGGTCCAGCGCGGTGCGCCACGCCTGCGCGGTCTGGTCCTTGGTCATCGGCGTGCCGAGGGTGGCGGTGATCTCGTCTCCCGCGCGGGTGCGCCAGTGCATCTCGCCCGAGTAGGCGAGGAAGATCACCGGGCGGACCACCCCGTCGGCGAGGGCCGGGCCGTAGCCGTACACGTAATCCGAGGCGCTGCGCTTGGAGCCGTCCGCCTCGGGTTCGTACCTGATGAACGGGATCGGGTTGGTGTCGCTGCGGAACGGCGTCCCGGTCAGCGCGAGCCGCCGGCGCGCGGGCTCGAACGCCTCCCGCACCGCGTCGCCCCAGGACAGGGCGTCGCCGGCATGATGGATCTCGTCGAAGACGACCAGCGTGCGGCGGTTTTCCGTGCGCTGGCGGTGCAGCGCCGGGTGCGCTGCGACCTGCGCGTACGTCACGGCCACGCCGGCGAAATCCGCGGCTGCGCGGCCCTGCGCGTTGCGGTACGCGGAATCGATCGCGATCCCGAAACGCGCCGCGGCCTGCGCCCACTGATGCTTGAGGTGCTCGGTGGGCGTGACGATCGTCACGGTGGCGGCCTCGCGCCGGGTGAGCAGCTCCCTCGCCACGGTGAGCGCGTACGTCGTCTTTCCCGCGCCAGGGGTGGCTACGAGCAGGAAGTCACGGTGAGGAACCCGGAAATACTCTTCGTAGGCGGCCTTTTGCCAGCCGCGAAGTCCAGGAGGAACACTCAGCCGAACGGGATCGTCGTAGCCGTCTCCGGCGCTCACTCGTCGCCGGAGGGTAGCGACTCGTAGATCTCTTTGCACTCAGGGCAGACGGGGAACCGCTTCGGGTCGCGGCTCGGCACCCATACCTTGCCGCACAGCGCGACCACGGGGGTCCCGTTCACGGCGCTTTCCATGATCTCGTTCTTGTCGACGTAGTGCGCGAACCGCTCGTGATCGCCATTCGACGTATCCGGCCTGATGTCCTCGTGGACGCGCGTGCCGCTGTCGGGCAGAACCTCGGTGCTCACGGTTGCCTAGCTTACCGGCTCCGCGGGCCCGCGAGGGCTCCCGCCGGTCAGGGAGTCCCGCCCGCGAGGCTTCCCGTCAGTTGAGTCCCGGGTCGTCGGGATAGGTGGCGACCAGCGCCATGTCGCCGCCCTGGCGGCGGAGCACGTCGCGCCACTGCCGTTCGGGCTCCGTGAAGAACACGTCCGCGGGCTCCGCGTTCAGCACGTACCAGGCGCCCTCATCGATCTCCGAGCGCAGCTGACCGGGCCCCCAGCCGGCGTACCCGGCGTACACCCGCAGCGACTGGATGGCGGGCGCGAGAAGCCGCGGCGGCGCGTCCAGGTCGACGAGCCCGAGCCGGGCCAGCGCGGGCGCCCCGTCCAGCGCCCGCCAGCCGAGCGGCTCGTCCTTGCCCGGTACCAGCGCGAGGGCGAGCGCGCTGTTCGGCGCGACGGGACCGCCCTTGAAAACCACCGAAGGCCCGGTGACGAGCTCCGTCCACGGCTCGAGCACCTGACCGACCGGGATCTTGGTCGGCCGGTTCAGCACCACCCCGAGAGTCCCCTCCGCCACCTCGTGCTCGACGATGAGGACTACGGCGCGCCGGAAGTTAGGGTCACCCAGCAGCGGCGTGGCGACAAGCAGGCGGCCGGCCAGCCCTTCCGAACCGATTTCCTCCATGTCTCCATCATCGGCCAGGTTGCCGGGTCCCGTGGACGCCCGTCAGCCGTCATCGACGGCGACCCCGCGCACGGCGGCGGCGACACCGGAGGCCACGTCCGGGTGAAAAACCGACGGGATGATGTAGTTCGGCCCGAGCTCGTCCGGCAGCACCACGTCGGCGAGCGCCCGCGCGGCGGCGACCAGCATGCGGTCGGTGACCTTGCGGCTCTGGGCGTCGAGCAGCCCGCGGAACACGCCGGGGAAAGCCAGCACGTTGTTGATCTGGTTCGGGTAGTCGCTGCGGCCGGTCGCCACCACGGCGGCGTGCTCCCTGGCCACGTCCGGGTCGACCTCCGGGTCCGGGTTGGCGAGCGCGAACACGATCGCGTTCTCGTTCATCGCCTTGACGTCATCGCCGGACAGGATGCCGGGGGCCGACACGCCGATGAACACGTCCGCCCCGCGCACCGCTCCGGACAGGTCACCGTCGTACCCGGCGGCGTTCGTATGCGCCGCGATCCAGTTCAGGCTCTCGTCCATGCCGGGCCGTTTCAGGCAGATCGCGTTTTTGGCGTCGGCGACCACCACGTTGGCCGCGCCCGCGGCGAGCAGCAGCCGCAGCACCGCCGAGCCGGCCGCGCCGGCGCCCGCCATCGCGATCCGGACCTCGTTCAGCTTCTTGCCGACCACGCGCAGCGCGTTGGTCAGCGCGGCCATCACCACGATCGCCGTGCCGTGCTGGTCGTCGTGGAACACCGGGATGTCCAGCAGGGCGCGCAGCCTGCGCTCGACCTCGAAGCACCGCGGCGCGGAGATGTCCTCCAGGTTGATACCGCCGAACCCGGGCGCGATCACCTGCACGGCCCTGACGATCTCCCCGGTGTCCTGGGTGTCCAGGCAGATCGGCCACGCGTCGATGTCGGCGAAGCGCTTGAACAGCGCGGACTTGCCCTCCATCACGGGCAGCGCCGCGTACGGCCCCACGTTGCCGAGGCCCAGCACGGCCGAGCCGTCGGTCACCACCGCGACGCTGTTGCGCTTGATCGTGAGACGGCGCACATCGTCCGGGTTCGCGGCGATCGCCAGCGAGACCCGCGCCACGCCCGGCGTGTACGCCATCGACAGGTCGTCCCGGTTGCGCAGCGGCACCTTCGACCGCATCTCGATCTTCCCGCCCAGGTGCAGCAGGAACGTTCGGTCGCTGACCTTGTGCACGGTCACGCCCGCGATGCCGGACAGCGCGGTCACGATCGCGTCCGCGTGCGCCGTATCCATCGCCGCGCAGGTCACGTCCACCCGGAGCCGGTCGTGGCCGGCCGCCGTCACGTCGAGCGCGGTGACGACGCCGCCGGAGTGCTCGACCGCCCGGGTGATCTCGCTCACGGCGCTTCCGTGCGACGCCACCTCGAGCCGCACGGTGATCGAATAGGAAACGCTGGGCGCCATCGTCACGTCAGTCTTCCGCCTCTCCGGGCATCACGGGTCCGCCTCGCCGGGCAGCACGGGCCGCCTCGCCCGACACGCCATCTGCCAAGGGTATTGGGTCCGCGCGGCACCGCGTAACCTTCAGTCATGGCGCGGGAATCCACCATGAGCGCACCGGCCGGGAAATCCGGCACCGTCGATGTCACGCGGCTGCGCGTCGCCATCGCGCGGCTGTCCCGCCGGCTGCGCAGGCACGAGCTGGCCGGCCTGACGCCGACCCAGCTCGCCGCGCTGGCCACCGTCGAGCGGGCCGGCCCGCTGCGGCTCGGCGACCTCGCCGCCGCGGAGGGGATCGCACCGTCGACGCTCACCCGGCTCGTCACCGCGCTCGAAGAGTTCGGGTACGTGCAGCGGTGTGCCGACCCGACGGACGCGCGGGCCTCGACGCTGGCGATCACGGCCAAGGGACACGAGGTGCTCGAGCGGCTTCGTGAGGAGGGCACCGCCCTCCTCACGAAGAGCCTGCTGCGGCTCACCGAGGAGCAGCGCTCGGTGCTCGCGGCGGCGCTTCCCGCTCTGGAGCTACTCGCCGAGGCGGACCCGGGCGACCCGCGCGGCCGCTGAGCGCCCGCTCAGGAACGCGGCAGGGTGGGCTCCCTTCGCCGTCGTCCGTTCACCCGTACTTGGGCGCGGCGGCGGGGAGCGTTACAGCCGCAGGCAGCGATGTCAGAACAGGCAGCGATGTCAGAACAGGAGGCTGGTGAGGGCCGACCGCGCCCTGGTGACCTGTGGATCGCGCGGCGGGAAGATGTCGAACAGGCCGACAAGGTGGGCCCGGGCCCGCTCCCTGTCCTCGCCCGAGGTCCGCCTGATCACGCCGAGCAGGCGGTCGAACGCGTCCTCGGGCCGTCCCGTCGCCAGCTCGATGTCGGCGACACGGAGCTGCGCGCCGACGTCTTCGGGATGCTCGGCGGCCTCCCGGCGCGCGGCCGCCTGATCGCAGGATTCCACCCGGCGCAGCAGGTTCACCTGAGCCAGCCAGCTCTTCACGACCGGGTCCGCCGGAGTCTCGGCGAGCGCCTTCTCGAGGACGCTCGCGGCCCGCTCGAAGTCGCCGCGCTCCATCGCCTGCCGCGCCTCGGCGTAGGCCGGCGGCAGCTGCTCGCCGCCCGGGCCCGCGGCCCCGGCGCCCGGCGCGCCGCCTGGCGCGGTCGCCGCGCCCTCGGCCTGGCCGTCCTGGTCCACCGCGCCCTGGCCGGCGGCGCCACCCGGCTGGCCCGAGCCGGCGCCGAGCTTCTCCGCCACCGCGAGCACCTGGGTCAGCCACTGCCGGACCTGCGCCTCCGGCAGCGCCCCGAGGAACCCGTCCACGAGCTGGCCGCCGATCACCGCCACCACCATGGGGATGCTCTGCGCCTGGAACAGCGCGGCGAGCTGCGGGTTGGCGTCCACGTCCACCTTGGCGAGGACCCAGGCGCCCGCCGCATCGGCGGCCAGCTTCTCCAGCACGGGGCTGAGCTGCTTACACGGTCCGCACCAGTCCGCCCACAGATCGACGATCACCGGCGTGGTTCGTGAGCGCTCCACCACGTCGGTGTTGAACGTTTCCTCGGTGACGTCGACGACCGTCCCGTCGCCCGCGGCGGACCCAGCGTGCGACTCGCCCGCCTGGGCCGCTTGGGCCGCCTGCTGCCTTCGCTGCGCGGCGGCCTGCCGCGCGCCCAGGTCGACGGCACCGTAAAGGGAGAAATCCCGCGGCTGCTGCATAGCTCAATGCTAGCCCGGGGGGAGAGTGCTAGCCCGGGGGGAGAGTGCTAGCCCGGGGGGAGAGTGCTAGCCCGGGGGGGACGACCCCCCGGAGCCCCCCGGTTGCCCGCTGCGGTTCCCGCCGTAGAATCGCGCGGCCGGAGGGCCGTAGGCCCTCGCGAGCCGCGCGATCGCTGTGTGAGCCGCCGTAGCCCGCTGCGGTGCTCGCCGTACGCTGAATGGCCGCGTTGTAGCATGTGTTGTGCTACAGTCCGGGTATGGACGAGGGGCGCGGTACCGAGGATGACACGGCCCGGCTGCCGGCCAGCACGGGGCGCGGCGGCTCCCGGGGGCGGGCGGGCAGGCCCGCGGGCCGTGCGGCGATCGCCGAGCCGCCCGCACCTGGTGAGAACCACCGCATCGGCATCCGGGAGCTGCGCCAGCACGCGAGCGTCTACGTCGATCTCGCGGAGAGGGGATACACGGTGGACATCACCAACCGGGGGCGCCTGGTGGCGCAGCTGGTGCCCGCCAGGCAGCCGGACAGCCCGCTGGAACGGTGGATAGCCGCCGGGGTGATCCAGGAGGCCGATGAGCCGGGCGACATCCTGGACATAGAGCCCGCGCCGCCGGTTCCCCCGGGCCAGCCGGGCGCGTCGGAGACTCTCCGGCGGACGCGGGACAAGGAACGATATTGATTTACGTCGACTCCTCCGCTCTCGTGAAGCTCGTCATCACCGAGGCCGAGACCGCGGCGCTGACGGAGTGGCTCGCTGCCAGCCCGAATCTGGTCCGGGTGTCGAGTTCCCTGATCCGGGTGGAGGTACCGAGAGCGGTCTGGCGCGCGGATCCCGGCTCGCTGCCGCAGAGCTACTCGCTGGTGCGGCGGACGAGGGCCATCCGGATGACCGACGCCGTACTCAACCGCGCGGCAGGAATGCGGCCCATGGGGCTGCTCTCGCTGGACGCCATTCACCTCGCCTCCGCGCTGACGATCCGGCAGGACCTCACCGCCTTCGTCAGCTACGACACGGTCCTGCTCGACGCCGCCAAGGCCGCCGGCCTTCCGGTCGCCAGCCCGTCCTGAGGCCCGGCGGCCGGCCGCGGTCAGAACGCGGGTTGCTCGGCGTAGGCGCCCCATTCGGCGCGCAGCGCGCCGCAGATCTCGCCGAGCGTGGCCTCGGCGCGCGCGGCGTCCAGCATGGGCGGCACCATGTTGGACCCGTTGCGCGCGGCCTCGATCATCGCGGCCAGCGCGGCGTCCACGGCCGCGCCGTCGCGGCCGGCGCGGCGCCGGGCGAGCAGCGCGACCTGGGACCGCTCGACCTCGGGGCTGACGCGCAGTATCTCCACCGGGGCGGCGACGGTCTGGAGATGACTGTTGACGCCGACGATCTTCTTCTCGCCCTTCTCCAGTTTCTGCTGGTAGGCGAAGGCCGCGTCGGCGATCTCCCCGGTGAACCAGCCGTCCGCGATGCCGCGCAGGATGCCGCCCGTCATCGAGCCGTCGGGGGACATCGCGCGGATCCTGGCGAAAATCTCCTCCGCCGCGGCCTCGACCTTGTCGGTGAGCGCCTCCACGTACCAGGACCCGCCGAGCGGGTCGGCGACGTTCGCGACGCCGGTCTCCTCGGCGATGACCTGCTGCGTACGCAGCGCGGTCTCCGCGGCCGCCGTGCTCGGCAGCGCGAGCACCTCGTCGAGCGCGTTGGTGTGCAGCGAGTTGGTGCCGCCGAGCACCGCCGCGAGCGCCTCGATCGCGGTCCTGACCACGTTGTTCGGCGGCTGCTGCGCGGTCAGCGACACGCCCGCGGTCTGGGTGTGGAAGCGCAGCCACTGCGCGCGCTCGGAGCGTGCGCCGTAGACGTCGCGCAGCCACCGCGCCCAGATCCGGCGCGCGGCGCGGAACTTGGCGATCTCCTCGAAGAAGTCGATGTGCGCGTCGAAGAAGAACGTCAGGCCCGGCGCGAACGCGTCCACGTCCAGGCCGCGGGAGATGCCGAGCTCCACGTAGCCGAACCCGTCGGCGAGCGTGAACGCGAGCTCCTGCGCGGCGGTCGCGCCGGCCTCCCTGATGTGATATCCGGACACCGACAGCGGCTTGTACCTCGGCACCCGCTGCGCGCAGAACTCGATCAGGTCGCCGATCAGCCGCAGGTGCGGCTGGGGGGCGAACAGCCACTCCTTCTGCGCGATGTACTCCTTGAAGATGTCCGTCTGCAGCGTCCCGTCGAGCTTCGAGATGTCCGCGCCCTGGCGCTCGGCGGCCGCCAGGTACATGCAGAACACCGGGACGGCGGGCCCGCTGATCGTCATGGATGTGGTGATGTCGCCGAGCGGGATGCCGTCGAACAGGATGTCCATGTCGGCGGCCGAGTCGACCGCGACACCGCAGTGCCCGACCTCGCCCTCCGCGCGCGGGTCGTCCGAATCCCTGCCCATGAGCGTCGGCATGTCGAACGCGACCGACAGGCCGGCGCCGCCGGCGCCGAGCAGCATCTTGTACCGCTCGTTGGTCTGCCGCGCATTGCCGAACCCGGAGAACTGCCTGATCGTCCACTGCTTGCCCCGGTAGCCCGTGGCGTACAGGCCCCGGGTGAACGGGTACTCCCCCGGCCAGCCGATTCGCTCCATGCCGGGCACGACCGCGCCGTCCGGCGGGCCGTAGGCGGGATCGGTGGGCATCCCGGACAGCGTGCTGAAGTCGGCGTCACGTTTGGCGCCTTCGTCGTACCGCCGCTGCCAGCGCCGTCGCCCTGCGGCGATCTCATCCATGCGCTCTCCCGTCTGAGGCTCGCCTTCGAGCCAAATAGTAGGACGTCCTACTATCTTAGCCCGGTCCAGCCGCCGGCCCGGCTCCGGTTAACGGGCGACGCGGGGCGGAATTGCGGGAAAAATTCTCACAACCACCGGCGCGGGGCCCGCGTCTTAAAGGCGTCCGGGCGGCACGGGGACACGCCCGGACCAGCGGCCAGCGCCGCTGCCTACGTCCGAATGTGTGGTAGAACCAGTGACATACCCCGCGAATACCCTCGGGAACGCACCACCGCTGAGTGATGTCGTCGTGTTCGGTGGCGGCGCGTGCGCGACGCTGCCCACCAAGGTCCTCAGGCCATCAGTTCCCGCGCGGGCAGTCAGCAATGGAGGCCCGGTGGGTGCGCAGGCCAGCGCCGAGCGAGCGTCAGCGGAGGATTTGTTCGCCGCGGCGTACCCGAAGCTCGCGGGCTGGGTCCGGCGGCTCGTCGACGACGACGACACGGCGCACGAGATCGCGTCCGAGGCGTTCGTCCGGCTGCTGGCGCGGTGGGCCAGGCTGGAAAGCCCGCAGAGCTACCTGTACATGATCGCGACGAACCTGGTGCGCGACCACTGGCGGAAGGCCGAGCGGGAGCGCCGCGCGATGCGCACCGTCACGGCGGGAGCGGAACGCGAGCCGGTGTCCGATCCCGCGCAGGACGTGGACGTGCGCCACCTCATCCAGTCGCTGCCGCCGCGGCTGCGCAGCGCGTTCCTGCTCCACTACTACGCGGGGTTCGGGGTGCGGGAAATCGCCGTGCTGCTCAGGCGGCCTGAGGGAACCATCAAGGCCGACCTGTATCATGCCAGGTCACGTTTGCGGGAGGCGCTAGGAGCCAGCGATGCCAGATAACCGCGACGGCCGCGACGAGCTGGCGGACTGGCTGAGCGAGCAGGTCCAGCCGCTACCGCCGCCGCCCGGCACGTTCGAGCTGATCAGGCGCAGGGCGCGCCACCGCAAGCTCCGCAAGCTCGCGGTCACCGCCGCCTCGGCGGCGGCGGTCATCGCGGCCGGGGTCACGATACCGCAGGTCGTGTCGCTGCACATCACCGGCCCGCCCTCGCTGACGGGCAATCAGGCGGCCAGCGGCTCCACGCCCGCCCGCCAGCAGAACGTCCCCATGAGCGACGGGAGCGGCGCCCCGGCCGCATCACCCGCTCCGAGCCTCGCGGGGCCGCCGGCCGGCGTATCGGCACAGGTTCCCCCGGTGCCGCCCAACTTCGCGCCGGAGTCCGTCACGTTCATCGGCCTGGGCACCGGCTGGGTGATCGGCCAGGCGGGGACGCCCGGCCACTGCGCCACGCGGTACTGCACGTCGATCGCGCGCACGGACGACGCCGGCAAGAGCTGGTCCGGCGTGCCCGCCCCGCTGGCCGGCGCGCCGAATGGCCCGGACGGCGTCAGCGGCATCAGGTTCCTCAACGCGTCCGACGGCTGGGCGTTCGGCCCGGAGCTGTGGGCGACGCACGACGGGGGGACGACGTGGACGCGGATCCCGACCAACGGGCAGCGCGTGACCGGCCTGGAGACCGCCGGCGACCGGGCGTTCGCGCTGTTCGCCACCTGCACCGGCACCGGCGCTGACTTCGCCGGGGGCTGCACGAGCTTCACGCTGTACTCGGCCCCCGCTTCCGGCGACGACTGGGCGCCGGTCGGCACGTCCACCACCGGTCTCGGCGCGGGCGGCAACGCCACGTCGGCCGCGCTCGTGCTGGCCGGGACCCGCGGCTTCCTGCTCGCTCCGGACGGAACGCTGTTCGCCGGGCCGGCCGACGCGAGCGCCCCGTGGCAGGCGCTGCCCGCCACGGGAGGAGCGTCATGCGCGCCGGGCCACGCCCAGCAGGACGGCCAGCCGTCCGCCGAGATGCTCGCCGCGGCGACGACGACCAGCCTCGCCCTGCTCTGCGCGCAGCCGCCGGCGGGCGAGCTGTACCTGAGCACGGGCGGCGGTCCCCCGTCAAGCGCCGGCGCCTCGCCGGCGGCGTCCGCCAGTGCCACCGCCGGCGCGCGGGCGTGGGCGGCCATCGGCGCTCCCGCGGCGGCAACCGCTACGTCGCTGGCCGAGGCTCCAGATGGAACGGTCCTCGAGGCGACCAGTGCGGGCATCACCGTGCTGCCCACGGGAACCACCGGATGGCGGCAGGCGACGCTCACCGGCGGAGCGCCGCCCGGCGGCTTCAGCTACCTGGGGATGACCACCGACTCGCAGGGCATCGCGCTGCCCGCCGACACCGCGCTGCACGAGATCTGGCTCACCTTCGACGGCGGCCTCACCTGGCAGCCCTCCCCGGTCCGCGGGTAGCGGTCAGGCGTTCGCGGGGCGCTGATCCCCCAGCGCCGGCTGGTCCGCGGGTATGAAGTCGCCCGCGGACAGGCGCAGCCCGCGCAGCAGGCCGAACAGCTCCTCGAGGTCCTCGTCGGAGTACCCGGCGAGCCCGAAGTCCGCCGCCATCAGGTCCCGCGTCGCGACCCGCACCGCGTCCCGGCCCCGCTCGGTGATCTCCGCCAGCCGGCCCCGGCCGTCCTCGGGGTTCGGCCGGCGGACCACCATGCCCTGCAGCGCGAGCCGGTCGATCGTGTTCGTGACGCTGGTCGGGTGCACCATCAGCCGCTCGCCGATCACCCGCAGCGGCAGCGCGCCCGCCCGGCTGAACGACAGCAGGACCAGCGCCTCGTACCGTGCGAAGGTCAGCCCATAGGGCCGCAGGATCGCGTCCAGCTCGGCGAGCAGGATCTGCTGGGCGCGCATGATCGAGGTGACCGCCGCCATCGACCGCGACGGCCCGAACCTGTGCTCCCAGATTCGCGCTGCCCGGTCGATCGGGTCAAAGGGCAGCTCAAGCGCCTTACGCACATCTAACACCCTAGGGCCGGCCCCGCACGGATCGCTCACCACCGTGTTCGGTGTAAGACATTTTGCCGAACGAGCGCTGGCATCACTTCGCCGCGCCCCGGGGCCCGAGGCGGGCGGCACCGGAGCAGCCACCGCTCGTTCGGCATAACAAAGGAGGCAAGCCGACGCCGGCCAGCAGCTCATCCGCGGCCTCATAGGGTCCGAGCCTGCCGTCCGCCACCCTGGCCGCGAGCTCGCCGAGGCCAGGCGCGGCCGCCAGCCGGGCTTCCACCGCGCCGGACGCCAGCGCCAGCACCTCGTCCCGCGCCCGCCCGGCGCGGCGGCGGTCCCGCTCGCCGGAAGCGGCCAGCCAGTCCCAGTGCCGGTCAAGCTGCCGGACGAGCTCGCCGATGCCATCGCCGGCCGTCGCCACCGTCGTCACGATCGGCGGCTTCCACGCTGGCCGGGGGGCTCCGGGGGATCGTCCCCCCGGATCAAGATCGGCCAGCGCCACCATGGACCGCAGGTCGCGGACGGCCTGCTGGGTCTCCGGCCGGTCCGCCTTGTTCACCACGAGCACGTCGGCCACCTCCAGCAGGCCGGCCTTGGCCGCCTGCACGGAGTCGCCCATGCCGGGCACGACGAGGACCGCCGTCGAGTCCGCCATCGACGCGACCTCGACCTCCGCCTGCCCCACGCCGACGGTCTCGACCAGGATCACGCCGAAGCCGGCGGCGTCCAGCGCCCGGATCGCCTGCGGCGCGGCGGCGGCCAGCCCGCCCAGGTGGCCGCGGCTGGCCATCGACCTGATGAACACCCCGGGGTCGGTCGCGTGGTCCTGCATACGCACCCGGTCGCCGAGCAGCGCGCCCCCGGAGAACGGCGACGTGGGGTCCACCGCGAGCACGCCGACCCGCTCACCCCGGTCCCGGAACGCCGCCACCAGCGCCCCGGTCACGGTGGACTTGCCCGCGCCGGGCGCGCCGGTCAGCCCGATCGTCCGCGCGCCGGAGGCCAGCGGCGCCAGCTCCTTGATCACCGAACGAAGGTGCGGTCCCCCGTTCTCGATGAGCGAGATCACCCGCGCGAGCGCCCGCAGATCGCCGCCGCGCGCCCTTTCCACGAGCGCCGGCGGGCCGGCGCCCATGCTGTGTCTCCCGCTCGCCTCCACGGCGCCGCGCCCCTGCGGCTCGCTCACGCTGTGTCTCTCCCGCTATGGCACGCGCAGCAGCAGCGCCGAGCCCTGGCCGCCGCCGCCGCAGAGCCCGGCCGCGCCGAGGCCGCCGCCGCGCCTGCGCAGCTCGTAGGCGAGCGTCAGCGCGATGCGCGCGCCCGAGGCGCCGAGCGGGTGGCCGAGCGCGATCGCGCCGCCGTTCACGTTCACCCGTTCCGGGCCGGCGCCCAGCTCGCGCATGGACTGCACGGCGACGGCCGCGAACGCCTCGTTGATCTCGATCAGGTCCAGGTCGGCCGCCACCTGCCCGGCCTTGGCCAGCGCCCGCCTGATCGCGTTCGACGGCTGGGAGTGCAGCGAGTTGTCCGGGCCCGCCACCGTGCCGAACGCGCCGACCTCCGCCAGCACGTCCGCGCCGAGCGCGAGCGCGGTGTCCCGGGACGCCACGACGACCGCGCACGCGCCGTCGGAGATCTGAGACGCCGATCCCGCGGTGATCGTGCCGTCTTTGGCGAACGCGGGGGGCAGCGCGGCGAGCGACTCCACGGTGGTGTCGCCGCGCACGCCCTCGTCCTCGGCGAACGTCAGCGGCTCCCTGCCCCGCCTGGGCACCGGGACCGGGGTGATCTCCTCGGCCAGGATCCCGTTCTTGGTCGCGATCGCGGCGCGCTGCTGCGAGCGGGCCGCGAACTCGTCCTGCTCGGCCCGCGTGATGCCCAGCCTCGCGCCGAGACGCTCGGTCGACTCACCCATCGAGACGTGGTCGAACGGGTCGGTCAGCCCGTCCAGCGCCATCGAGTCCAGCATCTCGACCGGGCCGTACCTGAAGCCCTTACGTGACTTCGGCAGCAGGTGCGGCGCGCCGGTCATCGACTCCATGCCGCCCGCCACCACGATGTCGTACTCACCGAGCCGGATCAGCCGCGCCGCCTGGGCGATCGCGTCGAGCCCGGACAGGCACACCTTGTTGATCGTGATCGAGGGCACGGTCATCGGGATACCCGCGCGCACCGCCGCCTGCCGGGACGGGATCTGCCCGGCGCCGGCCTGCAGCACCTGGCCCATGATCACGTACTCCACCTGGTCCGGCGCCACGCCCGCGCGCATCAGCGCCGCCTTGATGGCGAAGCCGCCGAGTTCGGCGGCGGTGTAGCCGGCCAGCGAGCCGAGCAGCCGGCCGATCGCCGTCCGCGCGCCGCCGATGATGACAGGTTCGGGCATTGTCTCGCGCATGCCGGCCTCCGTGTTCGCCTATCGCGCCCTGTTTGCAACGATACCCAGCAGGAAATGCCCGCAGGACTCGTGGCTGGAGGTACCGTGCTGACCCGGATCGATCATGTGGGGATCGCCTGCCCCGACCTGGAGGCGGCCATCGCCCGCTACGAGTCCGTGTTCGGGCTCACGGTGGTGAGCCGGGAGACCAACTCCGAGCAGGGCGTGCGGGAGGCGATGCTGGCCGTGTCCGCGGCTCCCGCCGCGTCGTACGTGCAGCTGCTCGAGCCGCTGCACCCGGACACGCCGGTCGGCAGGTTCCTGGCCCGGCGCGGCGAGGGCATTCACCACATCGGATACGCGGTGCCCGACATCACCGCGGCGCTGGCCGCCATCGGCGAATCCGGCGTACGCTTGGTGGACGAGCGGCCTCGCCACGGCTCCATGGGTGCCTCGATCGCCTTCCTGCATCCATCGGACCTCGGCGGTGTGCTCACCGAACTGGTCCAGGCGCGCGGGGGCCGTGCGCTCCAGCCTTGTGAGACAAAAGCCATCTAATGGGATTCACAGCTACAGAGAACTCCGAAGAGCCCACCAATCCCGCGGAGGCGGAGTAGTGTGCCTGTCACTGGGCGAGATACTCGCCGGAGTTCGCGATGCCGCGCCACAGTCTCACGCTGACGAGGGTGGCGCAGCATGTCCCGCAACGAAGGCGATAACCCGGCCGCTGTCCCCGCCTGCCGTCCCCCGTCTAGCCAGGATTAGGCCATATGCAATCGGACATTGACGCTCAACTCACCAGTTTCTTCGAAGACACCCCGCCGCGCGATTTCGCCAAGGTCATGCGCGGTTATGACCCGCACCAGGTGGACGAGCACATACGGCAGCTCAGCAATGAGCTGCGCCGGCACCAGGAGGAGTCTCTGGCCGCGAAGCGCGAGCTCAGTGAGGCGCACCGGCAGATCCAGGAGCAGGAACGGCCCACCTACTCCGGCCTCGGCGCGCGCATCGAGCAGCTGCTCAGGCTCGCCGAGGAGCAGGCCACCGAACTCGTGCAGGCAGCCAGGTCCGAGGCCAACGAGATCAAGGCCGCGGCGAAGGTCGACGGCGCGGAGCTGCGCGCCGCCGCCGAGAACGAGGCCGCCGAGCTGCGCGCGAACGCCAAGCGGGAATCCGACGACATGCGGGGCGCGGCGGAGCGCGAGGCCGACTCGATCAGGACCACCGCGCGGCGCGAGGCCGACGAGCTGACCTCCACGACCGAGCGCGAGGTCGCGAAGCTGCGGGCTACCGCCGACCACGAGGTCGCCGAGAAGCGCGCCGCGGCCGAGCGGGACATCGCCAAGCTGCGTACCACGACCGAGCGCGAGGTCGCCCAGCTGAAGGCCTCCGCGAAGCGGGAACGCGACGAGATCCTCACCACGTCCAAGCGCCAGGCCGACGAGATGCGCAGCCAGGCGCAGCGCATCCTGGAGGAGAGCGAGGCGCAGCGCGCGCAGGCGGAGGCGGAGTTCGAGATCCAGCTCGCCGCCCGCCGCGAGGAGGCCGAGCGGCAGGAGGCCGAACGGCTCTCGGCCGCGCAGGCGGCCACCCAGAAGCTGGTCTCCGAGGCGGAGCAGCGGGCCTCCACGGCCGAGCAGCGCGCGGCGAAGGCGTCCGCACAGGCCGACCAGACCCGGCGCGACGCCGACCAGCACGCGAGGCAGCTGGTCAGCAACGCCAAGAAGAACGCCGACCAGATCGTGTCGCAGGCCAAGGCGCAGGCCGAGCAGCTGCTCAGCGACGCCAAGACCGACGCCGAACGGCGCCGGGTTACCTCGCAGCGCGAGGTCGACGAGCTGACCAGGCAGAAGGAGAGCATCGCGAGCCACCTCGCTCAGGTGCGCCAGCTGCTCGGTGGCCAGATGCCGATGGTGGCGGAGCCGGCCGTGACTTCGGCGCCCGCTAAGGGGGCCATCGCCGAAAGCGCGGGCCCGCCCGCCGGCAACGGCGGCGCGGTCACGCCGCCCGCGGCCGCGCCGCCGCAGGCCGCCCGGCAGGGCGGGAACGGCCAGCCCGCCCCCGGCTCCGCCGGCTCCGCCGGCCCGGCGACCGTCCAGGGAACCGTGCAGCGGCCGCCCACCGCGGTCCCGGGACAGCCCGCGCCGGGCTCGGGCGCGAAGCAGCCCGCCGGCCAGGCCAAGGCCGACAGCGACGACGACTGGTGGACCAAGTAGCTCTCAGTACGGCCGGTGCCGGGATCGGGCCACTCGATCCCGGCACCGTCGTTTGCTGGCGGGCCGCCGCCCCTGGGGCCGCTGGCGCATCGGGCCCCGCGGCGCGTCGTTACGGGGCCACCGACAGGCCGCCGTCCACGACGAGGACCTGCCCGGTCATGTAGGACGACGCGTCGCTGGCCAGGAACACGGCCGGGCCGGCCATCTCCTCGGCCTTGCCCCAGCGGCCCATCGGCACGTTCATGATCGTCGCCCGCCCGCCGTCCTCGGTATCCCACAGATTGCGGTTCAGGTCGGTGGCGGTCCAGCCCGGGCACAGCGCGTTGACCCGTATCCCCGTACTCCCCCACTCGCTGGCGAGCGTCCTGGTGAGCGAGATGACGCCGGCCTTGGCGGCGCCGTACGGGGCGAGGAAGGGCGACGCGGTCAGGCCGGCGACCGAGGCGAGGTTGATGACCGAGCCGGTGCGGCGCTCCGCCAGGTGAGCGCCGGCCGCCTGGCAGACGTACATGGTGGCGTCGAGGTTCAGCCGCATGACCTTGTCCCAGCCCGATGCCCGCATGTCCAGGAAGGGCACCACGAAGTTCTGCCCGCCGGCGTTGTTCACCACGATGTCGAGCTGCCCCAGCCGCTTGATCGCCTCTTTCACGACGGCCGTGGCCGTCTCCTCCCGGGAGATGTCGGCCGGGATGACGACCGCCTCCCGTCCTTGTTCGGTGACCACCTGCGCGGTCTGCGCCAGCCCTTCCTCGTTGCGCGCGGTGACCGCCACGTCGGCGCCGGCCGTGGCGAGCGCCGCCGCGATGACCTGGCCGATGCCGCGGGAGGCGCCGGTCACCAGCGCTTTCCTGCCCTCCAGCGAGAAAAGCCGCCATGCCTCGGAAGCCACGGTCATCCCTCCCACTCGGTCGGCAGCGGCGCCGCGCCGGGGTTGACGGCCCGCACGATCTCGTTGAGCACAATACGAACATACGGCTCGCCAACCCACAGGTGCTTAGCACCATCGACGCCGGTCACGTGCGCCTTCGGCACCCTCGCGAACCGCTGCCTGGCCTCGTCGGGCCGCAGATAGTCGTCCAGCTCGGGGACGAGCGCGGTCAGCGGCTTCCCGGAGGCGGCCCAGCGGTCCAGATCGGCATCGGTGGCCCTCCGCAGCGGCGGGGACAGCAGGATCGCGCCCTCCACCGCGGGCAGATCGCCCCACTTCAGCGCCAGCTCGGTGCCGAACGACCAGCCCACCAGCCAGAGCCTGGGCAGACCGGCCGCGACGGCGTAATCGACGGCCGCCGCCACGTCGTGCCTCTCGTCCTCGCCGCCGCCGAACGCGCCCTCGCTCGTCCCCTGCTCCGACGACGTGCCCCGGGTGTTGAACCGCAGCACGGCGAGCCCGGCCAGGGCCGGCAGCCGGTAGGACGCCTTGCGGAGGATGTGGCTGTCCATCATCCCGCCGTGGGTGGGCAGCGGGTGCAGGCAGACCAGTGTCGCGACCGGGGCGGCGTGCGGCGGCGCCGCCAGCTCGCCGATCAGCCGAAGCCCGTCGGAGGTGCGGAGGGTGACCGGCGTGCGCCTGGCCGGCAGGACGGTGGCCGCCCTGATCTCGCTCATGATGTCGTCCGTTCCCTTCAGCCTGGGTCGTTCGGCTCAGCCACTCCAGCTCAGCCACTCCAGCTCAGCCGCCGCAGCCCAGCCGCTCAGCCCGGGCGCCGGTTCAGCCTTCGCTGCCAGCACGCCGTGTGCCAGTGCCGCCGTTCGGCCACGCCCGGCGTCCGCGACGGCCACACCACGAGATGCGCCGTGCCCGGATGAACTTCCTGGTCGCAACCGGGGCAGCGATACGCCTTGAGCGCCGCCGCGCCGGGCACCGGCCGCACCATCCAGTCGCCGTCGGGCCCCGACTCGATCCGCTCAGGCCCGAGCGGCGCGGCACGCGCCGCAGACCGGGGACGGCGGACTTTGCGCGGGCTCACAGGCGTCAACCCTATCCGGGCGCCCGTACCTGACCTGGCGGGCTACAGTTACGTTCCGTGCGTCTCGTTATCGCCCGCTGCAGCGTTGACTACGACGGCAGGCTCACCGCCCACCTTCCCGCTGCCCTCCGGCTGCTGATCGTCAAGGCCGACGGCTCGGTCCTCGTCCACTCGGACGGTGGGTCGTACAAGCCGCTGAACTGGATGTCGCCGCCGTGCAGGCTGACCGAGCAGCCCGGCAGGTGGACGGTGACCAACAAGTCCGGCGAGACGCTCACGATCACCATCGAGGAGACCGTCAGCGACACCTCCGTCGACCTGGGCACCGATCCCGGGCTGGTCAAGGACGGCGTGGAGGCGCACCTGCAGGAGCTGCTCGCCGTCCAGCTCCACCTGCTCGGCGACTGCTGGCGGCTGGTTCGCCGCGAGTACCCGACCCCGATCGGCCCGGTGGACATCATGTGCCGCGACGCCGCGAACGTCGCCATCGAGGTCAAGCGCCGCGGCGAGACCGGCGGGGCAGTTTCCGGCGGGGCAGTTTCCGGCGGGGCAGTTTCCGGCGAAGCCGTCGTTTCGGGGGGAGGCCACGTGGAAGCCCCCGTTTCGGGGGGAGGGGGCCACGTGGCGGTGGAGGTCAAGCGGGTCGCCGGAATCGACGCGGTAGAGCAGCTGACCCGCTACCTGGACCTGCTGAACCGGGACCCGCTTCTGCGCCCGGTGAAAGGTATCCTGGCCGCACAGTCGATCAGGCCCCAGGCGCGGACGCTGGCCGAGGACCGCGGTATCCGCTGCGTGGTGCTGGACTATGACCGGATGCGCGGTATCGAACGCGACGACACCCTGTTCTGACCCGGTTCGCGGGGCCGTCCGTTCCGCGGCACTAGGTGCGCGCTCGTATCGCCCGGAGCCGCCGCGAACCGAGCGGCTGGGCAATGTGCACAGCCACGACCCGGGTGATGTGCTGCATAGTGCCTGGCCCGGGCGGTATGCGCCGACCGTACACCGCCACAGTGACATCACTCGCCGTCTCCGTGACCTGGGCTCCCACGGCCGGCCAGCCTTCCGATGTGCTGAAAACCGCGAGGATCAGCCTGGTCCCGTTGCCGGCAACTCCAACGAATTTCCAGGAACGACGGCCAGGTCCGCCTCCTGGCCGGGAGGAGCATCGGCAGCGCGCTGTCGGCCGGCGGATCCGGTATCGGCTCGGAGATAATTCGGGGAGGTACTCCGTCATAAAGTCGCTCCTTTATCACTCGGCGCCATGCGCCGCCTTTGCAGCCCACCGCCGCCTTCGCAGCCCACCGCCGCCTTTGCAGCTCGTGGCGGCCTTCCGGTCCATCGCACCTTTGGTAACCGCTGCCTCCCCAGGCCGCCGCTGCCTCCCTGGGCCGCCACCCCCTCCCCAGGCCGCCGCTGCCTCCCCCAGGGCCGCCGCTGCGTGGCTAGCGCGGGCCGCGGTGCCATGATCACGGAGATTTCAGGACCGCGTACAGGCTCTGGCTTAAAATCTCGGGCTGGTAACTAACCTCATCGATCGCTACCCGCCCTCCATGCCCACGGGTAACACCCCCGCTGCCGACAGCCGGCCCCTGCGCGGGGCCAAATGCGCCAGCGGCCCCACTGGGCGGGGCCAAATGCGCCAGCGGCCCCGCCGCCATCGTGAGCCCGGACCGTGACCACCCAGAAATACATGCCAGAGCCGCATACAGGCCCGTAATTTCCACGATAGTAGGGGCACATTTGTCGTTGTGGATATTACGGTGCCATATACGACCCGGGATTTCCACGACATGCTCAACCGGGAAATTTTGGTGGAAAGTAGGGGGCGCAGGCTGGTGAATGCCGTGGTGGATGTGGTGGACGTGGCCGTGAGCGTTGTGGTGAGGCGGCGGGCCGACGGCGCTTGCGGGTGGGGCGGCCGACGGTGCCGTGGTGGGGCGGCCGACGGCGCTTGCGGGTGGGGCGGCCGACGGTGCCGTGGTGGGGCGGCCGACGGTGCCGTGGTGAGGCGGCCGACAGTGCCGTCGTGAGGCGGCCGACGGCGCTTGCGGGTGAGGCGGCCGACGGTGCCGTGGTGGGGCGGGGCAAATTGCCGTGGTGGGTACCGTGATGCGGCGTATGGCGCCATGGGCGGACGATTCGGTGTATGGGTACACACCGCCGGGTTGTCCTGCAGCTCGAGGTGATCATCAGCGATCAGCGGCCGATCGCGGGCGTGATGCGGTCCCGCGACGGCCTCGCACGCGCCTTCAGCGGCTGGTCGGAGCTGTTCGCGGTGCTGCAGGCGGTGACAAGCGTGCCTGGCGGGGACAACGGAACGGAGGAACATAGGTGAAGCACACGGGGGCAGGAAGAAGTGTACGCGGGGGGCTGGCCGGGGCGGCCGGGGTGATCTCGATCGCGGCGGTCATGAGCGGAGCGGGACTCGCCGCCGCGAACGCCAGCCCGGCCCGGCCGGCCGGTGCGGTACGGTTGGCCGGCGCGGTACGGCCGGCCGACACGGCGAGCTCGGGCACCGAGCAGTTCTACCTGATGACCACGCTTCCCGGTGGGAGCAGGTACCAGGTGATCGCGACCGGGCTGTTCACCGCCGCGGGGATCGACATCTCCGGCAACACGACCGATACGGTCCGGCTGCCCGGGGGCAGTTTCAAGATCAACCACGGCGGGCCGTTCCACATCATCAAGGAGAGCCTCAACCCGAAGACCTGCGTGGGCGTGTTCGAGGCGACGGGCGGCTTCACGGTGGGCGGCGGGACCGGGAAGTACAAGGGGATCAGCGGCTCCGGCAAGGCCACGATCAGCGACCTCTTCCTCGCGCCGCGGACGAAGGGCACGTGCAACGTGAACGCGACGCCGGTGGCGAACCAGGAGACCATCACCGGGAAGGCGAGCGTCAGGCTGTAGCCGAAGCAGCGAGCCAGCCAGAGCAGGGGGTGCGGGCGTCTCCTTCGGAGGCGCCCGCGGCTCGCTGCCCGCGGTTATTTGGCCCGCAGGCCATGGCATGGTTGATCATCGCGGCTTACGATCACCGGCATGGAGGGTGGGGGAGCGCCGACGGGCCTGCTGCTCGAGCGGACGGCGGAACTCGGGGCAATAGCGGCGGCGATCCGGTCGGCGTGTTCCGGCTCGGGGACCGCGCTGCTGGTCGAAGGGCCGGCCGGAATCGGCAAGACCAGGCTGCTCGGCCACGCGTGCGAGCAGGCGGCCCGGGCGGGAATGACGGTGCTGACCGCGCGCGCCGCGGAGTTCGAAGACGGCTACGCATGGGGAGTGGTACGGCAGCTGTTCGAGGCGCAGGTCCGCGCCGGCGACACGGCCGGGCCGGCGGATGACGCCGTGCGGCTGGCGGCTCCCGTGCTGGCCCGGGGCGCGGCGTCGGCGGAGGAGGATTCGTTCGCTGTCCTGCACGGCCTTTACTGGCTGGCCGTCGGCATCGCACGGCGGGCGCCGCTGGTGATCGCGGTCGACGACGTGCACTGGGCGGATCAGCCGTCGCTGCGGTTCGTCGTGCACCTGGCGCGCCGGGTCGCGGGCCTGCGCGTCCTGCTCGTGCTCACCGTGCGCGAACCCCGGTCGGGGAGCGCGCATGACAAGGCGCTCACCGCGAGCCTGGCGGCCGAGACGAACGTGACGGTGCTGCGCCCCGCCGCGCTGAGCGCGGCTGGCTGCGCGAGCTTGCTCGGCACGACGCTGGCCGCCGACCCCTCGCTCTCCTTCCAGGAGGCCTGCCGGGAACTGACCGGCGGCAACCCGCTGCTGGTCCAGGGCCTGGTCGCCAGCCTGGCGGCCGAGGGCGTGCGGGGAACGGACGCCGAGGTCCCGCACCTGCGCCGGCTGACCCCCGGCACGGTCTCCCGAAGTGTCCTGCTGCAGCTCGGGCGGATGCCGCCCGCGGCGCTGGCCGCGGCGCGCGCCATCGCCGTGCTCGGCACCGCCGCCACGACCGAGCGGGCCGCCAAGCTCGCCCGGCTCGACGCCGACACGTGTGCCGAGGCGGTCAGCATGCTGATGGCGGAGCGGCTCATCGAAGGGGAACGGGAGCTGGGTTTCGTGCACCCGCTGGTCCGCTCCGCCGTGTACGAGGACCTGGCGCCTCCGCTGCGGCAGGGCTGGCACAAGCGCGCGGCGCGCATGCTGGATGACGAGGACGCGCCGTCGGAGGTGATGGCCGTCCACCTGCTGGCCGCCGCCGCGGCCGGGGACCCATGGATGGTGGACAGGCTGCGCCGGGCCGCCGCGGACGCGCGCAGCCGCGGCGCGCCGGACATCGCGACGCAATGCCTGGAACGCGCGCTCGCCGAGCCGCCGCCACCGGACGCCCGCCGCGACGTGCTGTTCGAGCTGGGAAAGTCCGAGACCTTCTATGCGCCGGCGGCGGCCGCGGGGCACCTGGCCGACGCGCTGGCGCGGAGCGCGGAGTGGCCGCGCCGCGCCGAGATAGCGCTCGCGCTCAGTCAGGCGCTCGCGCTGTGCGGGCGCTTCGCCGAGGCCGTCAAGGTGTTGCGGGCGCAGACCGGTGAACACGGCGACGAGCACTCGGCGATCGCCATGTCGCTGCAGGCCGCGCTGCTCAACGTCGCGCGCTGGGACCTCAGCACCCGCCCGGTCACCGGGCCGATACTGCACCGGCTCCAGGCGCGGGCTGCGGCCGGCGAGGAGCTTGATCCCCAGCTGCATGCCAACCTGGCGATCGAGCTCACCGCCGCCGGCGAGGAGCGCGAGCTGGCGGTCCGGCACGCGCGCGAGGCGGTCCGGGCAACGCCGCGGCTGATGTCGCTGACGTCGAGCGCGCTGCCCGAGGCGGTCTCCGTCCTGGTGTTCGCCGACCTGACCGCGGAGGCGTGGGAGGCGGCGCAGGCCTGGCTGCGGCTGGCGCAGCAGCGGGGATGGGAGCTGGCGTCCGCGGTCGCCGCCTCGGCTGCAGCGGTGATCGCCCAGTACGGCGGCGACACCGGCGAGGTTCTCGCGTACGGGCACCAGGCGACGGCGGGCGGCGACGAATGGATCTCGGTGATCGCCACGGCGTTCATGATCCCCGCGCTCGCTGACCGGGGTGCGATCGAAGAGGCGCGCGCGATGCTCGCCGCCCGCAACCTGACCGGGCAATTGGAGGCGACCTGGCCGTACAACGTCGCCCGGTTCGCCCGCGGATGCCTGCTCGCCGCGACCGGGGAACACGACGCGGCAGTTGCCGACATGCTGACGGCCGGGGAGCTCGCGGAGCGCTGGGGAATCCACAACCCCGCGCTGATGCCGTGGCGCTCGCAGGCGGCGCTGTCGCTTGGCGCCCTCGGTGACCGGAAGGAAGCCGGCCGCCTGTGCGCCGAAGAGATCAGCCTCGCCCGCCACTGGGGCGCTGCCCGCGCGATCGGCGTCGCGCTGCGTGCCGCCGGTCTGGTCGCCGACGGCGATCGCGGCATCGAGTCGCTGACCGAGGCCGTGCGTGTGCTGCGCGACTCCTCCGGGCGGCTTGAGCTTGCGCGGGCCCTGCTGGACCTGGGGGCGGCGCAGCGGAGGGCCGGTGCGCGCACCACAGCCCGCGAGTACCTCCGCGAGAGCCTGGACCTCGCCTACGCACTGGGCGGCCTTGCCATCGCGGACCGGGCCCGGCAGGAACTCGTGGCGGCCGGCAGCAGGCCGCGCCGCGCCGCCATGCGGGGGCGTGACGCGCTTACGCCGAGCGAGCTGCGGGTCGCCGAGATGGCGGCGAACGGGCGGACGAACCGGCAGATCGCGCAGGCCCTCTTCATCACCCAGCGGACCGTGGAAACCCACCTGACGAGCACATACGGAAAGCTCGGCATCAGCTCACGCCCGGGGCTCGCCGCAGCCCTGAGCGCCCGCCGCCCGTGAGTGATGTACGGGCCCGCGCCGGTGGCTCAGGAGCGGCCGGGGCGAGGGCCGCGCGGAGGCCGGGCGCGAAGAGGCAACCGGCTCAGTGGAAATCTGAGCCGGTTATGACCGGCTCAGATTGGCAACGAGCCGCCCGGAGGGAGGCGGGGGCCAAGGCAACGCGGGACGCGAGGCGAGGCGCGCGGGAGCGCCGCGCTGCAGAGGGGCGCGTGGCCCGCGTCAGCGCGAAGCGGACACGGCGCGAAGGGGGTGGGGAGCGGA
>Ga0213875_10000250_pt1 | contig 54123 bp, 41 predicted proteins | sample BarmaccomBMRX_R8_FD_160105 | JGI IMG/M metagenome (GOLD analysis project Ga0213875, IMG submission 160105) | Root-associated microbial communities from Barbacenia macrantha in rupestrian grasslands, the National Park of Serra do Cipo, Brazil - RX_R8 | ecosystem: Host-associated > Plants > Roots...
CGGCTCACCCCCGGCCGCAACGCCCGAGCCGCCGACCGGCCCCTACCAGGGGACGGCGCCGCGCCCGGCCACCGGCTCACCCCCGGCCGCAACGCCCGAGCCGCCGACCGGCCCGTACTCCGGCCCGCCCCCACGCCCGGCTCCCGCCCGCCCCTCAATGCCGCCCAGCCCGGCGGACCCCTCGTTCCCGCCCACGGGGTCGCGTCCCCCGGTCCCGCCTGCCTCCGCGAGCGGCTCCTACCCAGCGGCGCCCCCGCGCCCGGTCACCGGCCCCGCGACGCCGCCCAGCCCTGCGCCCGCCCCACCTCCAACGGCGGTCTCGCGGCCGGCGTCCGGCCCGTACCCGGGGGCGGACCCCCGGGCGGCGACGCCGCCCAGCTCGCCCGACCTCACCTACCCGCCGACGGGCTCGCGCCCCCCGGTACCGCCCGCCTCCGCGAGCGGCTCCTACCCGGCGGCCTTTCCGCGCCCGGCCACCAGTCCGCGCCCGGCGCCCCCGTCCGACCCGGCCACCGCTCCGCGCCCGGCCACCAGTCCGCGCCCGGCGACGCCGCCCGACCCGGCCACCGCTCCGCGACCGGCCACCGCTCCGCGCCCGGCTACCGGTCCGTACCCCGCCCCCGGCTCACCTTCCGCGCTGGCGCCCGGCCCGGCCGCCGGCCCGCGCGCAGCTTCCGGCTCCCACGCGGCCAGGCCGCCAAGCCCGGCCGACGCCTCCTACCCGCCGACGGAGGCGCCCGACCCCACGACGGGCTGGTACCACGCGGCCCCTGCAGTCCCTGGTCCGTCCCCGGCCACGGCGCCCCGCCCGTACCCTCCCACCGGCCCCCTGCCCCCGTCGGCCAACGGCTCGCACCCGGTCGAGGCGCCCTCCGCCCCCGGCGCCACCCCGGTCGCAACTCCCGGCCGCGGCGGTCCGGTGCTGGCCCAGGTCCCCTACCTGATCGCCCTGGCCCTGGTCATCGCCGGGGTCATCTGGGCCTGGACCGGCGCGCACGCGGTCGGTAACGGCGCCGCCGTCGTCGGGGCCGCCCTGCTGGCGGCCGGCGTCGCCCGGCTGATCCTGCCGAAGAGTGCCTCCGGCCTGCTGGCTAACCGCCGGCGCTGGGCGGACGTGCTGGCCCTGGGCGTGCTGGGGGCCGCCCTGCTGACCGTGGCGCTGCTGCTCCCGCCCACCTGACCAGCAGAAAGGCCTTCAGATGGCACGTCCGGGCAAGGTGACCGTGGTCGGGGCCGGGTTCTACGGGTCGACGACCGCCCAGCGGCTGGCCGAGTATGACATTTTCGACGAGGTCGTGCTGACCGACATCATCGAGGGACGGCCCGAGGGGCTCGCCCTCGACCTGAACCAGTCGCGGCCCATCGAGGACTTCGAGACCCGGGTCACCGGCCAGACCACCAGTGCCGGCGGCGACGGTTACCAGGCGATCGCGGGCTCCGGCATCGTGATCATCACCGCTGGCCTGGCCCGCAAGCCGGGGATGAGCCGGATGGACCTGATCGAGACCAACGCCCGGATCGTGCGGGCGGTGACCGAGCAGGTGGCCGAGCACGCGCCCGACGCGGTCCTGATCGTGGTGTCGAACCCGCTGGACGAGATGACCGCGCTGGCGGCCCGGGTGTCCGGGTTCCCCGCCACCCGGGTGCTCGGCCAGGCCGGGATGCTCGACACCGCCCGGTTCAGCAACTTCGTGGCCGGCAAGCTCGGGGTGCCGGTCGGGTCGGTGCGAACGCTGACGCTGGGCTCGCACGGCGACACGATGGTGCCGGTGCCGTCGGCCTGCACGGTGGACGGCCGGCCGCTGACCGAACTGCTGCCCGCGGCCGACCTCGAGGACCTGGTCACCCGCACCCGCAACGGCGGCGCCGAGGTCGTCGACCTGCTCAAGACCGGGTCGGCCTACTACGCGCCGTCGGCGGCGGCCGCCCGGATGGCGCGGGCGGTGGCCGAGGACACGGGCGCGGTGCTGCCGGTCTGCGCCTGGGTCGACGGGCCGTACGGGATCTCCGGCGTCTACCTCGGGGTCGAGGCCGAGGTCGGCGCGGCCGGGGTCCGGCGGGTGGTCGAGCGCGACCTCACCGACGGCGAACTGGCCGGCCTGCGGGCGGCGGCCGAGGCGGTGCGGGCCAAGCAGGCCGACGTCGCCGGCCTCTAGCCCAGCCGCCCGCCCCGCGCCCCGGCCGCCCGTCCCGGAGCCGCCCGGCCCCGCACCCTCAGGCCGTCTGCAGCCGCCGCCAGGCCAGCTCGGCGTAGCAGGCCGCCCCGTCGGCCAGCACCGCGTCGTCGAAGATGGCCGCGGCCGAATGGTTCGACGGCGCGGTGGCCGGATCACGGTCCGGCGGTACCGCCCCGACCGACAGGAACGCGCCCGGTACCTGCTGCAGCACGTAGGAAAAGTCCTCGGCTCCGGTCATCGGGAACGGCTTGGCGACCGAGCGCGCCGCCCCGAAGACCTCAGCTACGGCCGCCCGCGCGAACTCGGCCTCGGCGGCGTCGTTGACGGTGACGGGGTACTCGTCGGCATACTCCGCGGTCGCGTTCATCCCGTGGGCGTCGGCGACATTTTCAATAATTTTATAAAAAGCGTCACGGAGCCGGGTCCGCGCTGCTGCGGAGTAACTACGGGCGGTGCCGAGGAAGGTGGCCTCGTCCGGGATGACGTTGTCGGTCGTGCCGGCGTGGAAGCTGCTGATCGTCACCACCACCGGATCGAAAACGTCGAACCTCCTGGTGACCATGGTTTGCAGCGCGGTTACCATCTCGCAGGCGGCCGCGATCGGGTCGGCCGCCAGGTGCGGCTGGGAGGCGTGGCCGCCGCGGCCGTGCACGGTGACCCGGAGGATGTCGGCGGCCGCCAGCATCGGCCCCGGCCGGGTGGCGAACACCCCGCCCGGGTACTGGGTGGACGAGACGTGCAGCGCGTAGGCGGCCGCCGGCCGCCGCGGGCCGGCCGCGTCGAGCACGCCCTCGGCGATCATCGCGGCCGCCCCGGCGTAGCCCTCCTCACCCGGCTGGAACATGAAGATCACGTCGCCGGCCAGCTCGGCCCGCCGGGCGCTGAGCAGCCGGGCCGCCCCGGCCAGCATGGCGGTGTGCAGGTCGTGCCCGCAGGCGTGCATGACCCCGGCGGACCGGGAGGCGAACGGCAGCCCGGTCGCCTCGGTGACCGGCAGCGCGTCCATGTCGCCGCGCAGCAGCACCACCGGCGCCGCCCCGCCGGCGAGCCGGTCCGGGCGGGCGGCGCCGCCCCGCAGCACCGCCGTCACCGAGCTCAGGCTCCGCCCGGTGCTGACCTCCAGCGGCAGCCCGGCCAGGGCGGCCAGCACCCGGGCCTGGGTCAGCGGCAGCTGCAGCCCGATCTCGGGCTCGGCGTGGATGGCGTGCCGCAGCTCCGCCAGTTCCCCCGCGATCGCGGCCGCGCCGGCCCGGAATCCCGTGGTGCCCGTCTCCCGGATCATCCTCAGATCATGCGCTGGGCGGCATCGGAAGGGAAGGCGCTGAGGAACTCGGGCGCGGTCCAGCCGCGGCCGGCGAAGGCGGCCCGCACCCGCCGCTGGACCTGGTCCACGTCGGCCTCGGGGATCAGCGCCAGGCAGGAACCGCCGAAGCCGCCGCCGGTCATGCGGGCGCCGAGGGCGCCGGCCTCGACCGCCACCTCGACGGTGACGTCGGCCTCGGGCCAGGACACCTCGAAGTCGTCCCGCAGCGAGGCGTGCGACCGGGTGAGCAGGGCCCCGACCTCGCTCAGGGCCCGGAAGTCGCCGCCCGCCGACGCCCGCAGCAGGCTGGTCACCTGGCGGACCCGCTGGTCGTCGGTGACCACGTGCCGGGCCCGGCGCTGCAGCACCGGGTCGTCCAGCCCACGCAGGGCGCTGACGTCGGACACCGCCCGCAGCGAGGGGACGTGCAGCCGCCGGGCGGCCTCGGCGCACTCGGCCTGGCGGCTGCCGTACTCGCCGTCGGCCAGCTCGTGCTTGGCCCGGGTGTCGATGACCAGCACCCGCACCCCGGCTCGGCCCGGCCGGAACGGCACCTGGCTGGACTCCAGCGACTGGCAGTCGAGCAGCAGCGCGTGCCCGGCCCGGCACAGCAGCGAGGCCGACTGGTCCATGATGCCGGACGGCACCCCGGCGAACTCGTTCTCGGCCCGCCGGGCGATCCGGGTCAGCGCCGTCCGGGCGATGTCCGGCCGGGCCGGGGCGCCGCCGGCCGGGCCGCCGGTGGCCCAGTCGCCCAGCGAGTCCGGGCCGACCAGCTCGGTCAGGGCCAGCGCGACCGAGCACTCGAGGGCGGCCGACGACGAAAGCCCGGCCCCGTCGGCCAGGCCCGAGTCGATCGCCAGGCTGGCCCCGGGCACCGGGAAACCGGCCGCCAGCAGCGCCCAGGCCACCCCGGCCGGGTACCGGGCCCAGCCCGGCAGCTGGTCGCGGACCTCGTCGAGCTTGGCCGGGTCCCCGTCCGGGCCGGGCCGCAGCCGGGCCAGCGGCACCTCCACGCTGGCGTTCGGGTCGTGCCGGGTGCGCAGGGCCAGCCGGTCGTCGCGGCGGGGCGAGGCGGCCGCGACGATGCCCTCGCCCAGCGCGAACGGGAGCACGAAGCCGTCGTTGTAGTCGGTGTGCTCGCCGATGATGTTGACCCGCCCGGGCGCCAGCCAGACCCCCTGCGGCCGGTGCCCGTAGCAGGTGCGGAACCAGCGCGCGCCGCGGTCGGCGATCGAGTGGCGGCCCGCCCAGTGTTGGCTAGCACTGTGTTGGCCAACAGGGGCGTTCAGGTCCGGGCCGGAACTCATCGGGCGCCCGCCGCGGCCCGCTGCTGGGCGAACGTCCAGGCGTCGGTCACCATCGTGGTCAGGTCGCGGGTGGCCCGCCAGCCCAGGTCGGCCTGGATCCGCGCGGACGAGGCGACCAGCACGGCCGGGTCCCCGTCGCGGCGCGGCCCGACCTCGGCCGGGATGTCGGTCCCGGTCACTTCGCGGCAGACGTCGACCACCTGGCGGACCGAGAAGCCGGTCCCGTTACCGAGGTTGTAGATCCGGTGCTGGCCCGGCTCGGTCGCCGCGAGCGCCAGCACGTGCGCGCCGGCCAGGTCGGCGACGTGGATGTAGTCGCGCACGCAGGTCCCGTCCGGGGTCGGGTAGTCGGTCCCGAAGATCTTCACCGCCGCGCCACCCGCCCCGGCGGTGCTGGCCGAGGGAAGGGCGTTCTTCAGCACGTTGGGGATCAGGTGGGTCTCGGGGGAGTGCCGTTCGCCGTACCACTGGCCGGCCGCGTCGGCGTGAGCGCCCGCCACGTTGAAGTAGCGCAGGCTCACCGCCCCCAGGCCGAACATCCGCGCGTACTCGGTCAGGGCGGTGTCGACGGCCAGCTTGGACGCCCCGTAGGGGCTGGTCGGCCGGGTCGGGTCGGTCTCCTCGATCGGGGTGCGCTCGGGCTCGCCGTAGGTGGCGGCGGTGGAGGAGAACACGATCCGGCCGACGCCGGCCGCCCGCATCGCCTCCAGCAGCGCCAGGCTGCCGCCCAGGTTGTGCGACCAGTACAGGCCGGGCTTGGCCACCGACTCGCCGACCAGCGACTTGGCCGCGAAGTGGAGCACCGCGTCGGTGCCCCCGGCCAGCACCCGGGCGGCGTCGTCGCGCAGGTTGCCCCGGACCATGGTCGCGCGGCGCGGTATCGCATCGGCGTGCCCGGTCGACAGGTCGTCGAGGATGGTCACCTCGTGGCCCGCCTCGATCAGGACCGACGCGACCACGCTGCCGATGTAGCCCGCACCGCCGGTGACGAGCAGCCTCATCCTGCCTCCCGAAGTCGTTGCTGCAGCACGCCAAGCTACAGGCAATTAAACTGGCCCAACATAGTGCCTGGTAGCCGCGGCGCGGCCGGCGGCACCCACAAGGACTCGGGGATCAAGGTGAGCCTGCTCATCGGGGATATCGTCATCGTCCTCGTCATCGTGCTGATCGGCGGCTTCTTCGCCGCCTCGGAAATGGCTCTGGTCTCCCTGCGTGAGGGCCAGATCCGCAAGCTGTCCCAGGGCAGCAAACGCGGCCAGAAGGCGGCCAAGCTGGCCCAGGACCCCAACCGGTTCCTGTCCTCGGTGCAGATCGGCGTCACCCTGGCCACGCTGGTCTCCGGCGTGTACGGCTCGGCCACCCTGGTCGGTTTCCTGGAACGGGCCCTGATCAGGGCGGGCATGGGCCGGGGCTGGGCCGACGCGCTGGCGTTCGTGGTCGTCACCGTCCTGATCACGTTCGTCACCCTGATTTTCGGCGAGCTGGCCCCCAAGCGGATCGCGCTGCAGCGGGTCGAGCCGGTGGCGCTGCTGGCCGCCCCCACCCTGGACCGGATCTCGAAGCTGGCCCGCCCGCTGGTCTGGCTGCTGTCCAAGTCGACCGACCTGGTGGTCAGGATCCTGGGCGGCAACCCCAAGGCCAACCGGACGGTCATCACCGAGGAGGAGCTGCGCGACCTGGTGGCCAGCAACCAGGCGCTCAGCCTGGACGAGCGGCGCATCGTCGGCGACGTCTTCGACGCCGGCAAGCGGCAGATCCGCGAGGTGCTGCGGCCCCGCACCGAGGTCGAGTTCGTGGCGGCCGAGACGCCGCTCAGCGAGGCGGCCGACCTGGCGGTGAGCGTGCCCTACTCGCGGCTGCCGGTCTACCAGGGCTCCTACGACAACGTGATCGGGTTCGTGCACGTCCGCGACCTGCTCGACCCGGCCCGGGCCGACAGCCCGCTGACCGTCGGCCAGGTCAGCCGGCACGTGAAGTTCATGCCCAACAGCAAGACGGTGCTGGCGGCGCTGTCGGAGATGCGGCGGGAGCGCGCCCACCTGGCCATCGTGGTCGACGAGTACGGCGGCACGGCCGGCATCGTCACCCTCGAGGACCTGGTCGAGGAGCTGATCGGCGACATCCGCGACGAGTACGACCAGGACCAGGACCAGACCCGCCGCCTGCGGGGCGGCGAGGTCGAGGTCGACGGCCTGCTCAACCTGCACGAGTTCGCCGAGCAGACCGGCATCGACCTGCCCGAGGGCCCGTACGAGACCGCGGCCGGCTTCGTGCTGGCCCGGCTGGGCGAGGTGCCCGAGGTCGGCGACTCGGTCGAGGTCGACGAGCACCGGATCACGGTCACCGAGATGGACGGCCGCCGGATCGCCCGGCTCCGCATCGCCCCGGCCGGCCATCCGGAGACGCCCGAGGTGCTGGCCTCGGCGCCGCCGGTACCGCCGGTCTCCATCTCCACATCGGCCTCTGAGGCTCCCTCCGTACCTGCCACTCCACCAGTCCCACTGGCCCCGCCTGCTCCGCCGACCCCGCCAGCCTCACCAGACACACTGGCCCCACCGGCCCCGCCGGTGCCGGAAAACGGCGCGGGCGGCGGCCCGCCTTCGGCGAACGGTCAGACACCGCAGCGCAGCACGTCAGGCGGCCGGGGCTGATGCCCTAAACTCGGCAGGTGCACCCGTCCGGCAGCTTCGACACCGTCCTCGTCGTGGACTACGGGGCGCAGTACGCGCAGCTCATCGCGCGCCGCGTCCGTGAGTGCCACGTCTACTCCGAGATCGTCCCGCACACGATGCCGGTCGCCGAGATGCTCGCCCGTAAGCCCAAGGCGATCATCCTGTCCGGCGGCCCCGCGTCGGTGTACGCCGACGGCGCCCCGCCCGGTCCGGACGGCCTGTTCACCGCGGGCGTGCCGGTCCTCGGCATCTGTTACGGCTTCCAGCTCATGGTCCAGAGCCTGGGCGGCACGGTCCGGCGGACCGGCGCGGCCGAGTACGGCGCGACCACCCTCGACACCATGACCGCCCCGGGCGGCCTGCTGGCCGGGCTGCCCGCCCGCCAGCGGGTGTGGATGTCGCACGGGGACACCTGCGTGGCGGCGCCGCCCGGGTTCGAGGTCACCGCGTCGACCGGGGCGACCCCGGTCGCGGTCATCGAGGACGGCGACCACAAGCTGTTCGGGGTCCAGTTCCACCCCGAGGTGATGCACACCGACCACGGCCAGGCGCTGCTGCAGCGCTTCCTGGACGCGGCCGGCTGCCAGCCCGGCTGGACCACCGCGGGCATCATCGACGAGCAGGTCGAGCAGATTCGCGCCCAGGTCGGCGACGGCGTCGCGGTCTGCGGGCTGTCCGGCGGGGTCGACTCGGCGGTGGCCGCGGCCCTGGTCCAGCGGGCCATCGGCGACCGCCTGTACTGCGTGTTCGTCGACCACGGGCTGCTCCGCAAGGGCGAGGCCGAGCAGGTCGAGAACGACTTCGTGGCCGCCACCGGCGTCCGCCTCACGGTGGTCAGCGCGGCCGATCAGTTCCTGGGCGCGCTCGACGGAGTCAGCGACCCCGAGCAGAAGCGCAAGATCATCGGCCGCGAGTTCATCCGCACGTTCGAGCGGGCCGCGGCCGACATCGCGGCCGACGCCCAGAGCCACGGTGAGTCGGCTAGGTTCCTGGTCCAGGGCACCCTCTACCCCGACGTGGTGGAGTCCGGCGGCGGCACCGGGGCGGCCAACATCAAGTCCCACCACAACGTGGGCGGGCTGCCCGCCGACCTCAAGTTCGAGCTCGTCGAGCCGCTCCGGGCCTTGTTCAAGGACGAGGTCCGGCAGGTCGGCGCGGAGCTCGGGCTGCCGCACGACATCGTCTGGCGGCAGCCGTTCCCCGGCCCCGGGCTGGCCATCCGGATCATCGGCGCGGTGACCGCCGACCGGCTGAGCGTGCTGCGCGAGGCCGACAGTATCGCCCGCGAGGAGCTGTCCCGGGCCGGCCTGGACCGGCGCATCTGGCAGTGCCCGGTGGTGCTGCTGGCCGACGTCCGCTCGGTCGGCGTCCAGGGCGACGGCCGGACCTACGGCCACCCGGTGGTGCTCCGGCCGGTGACCAGCGAGGACGCGATGACCGCGGACTGGGCCCGGCTGCCCGAGGACGTGCTCGCGCACATCTCCACCCGCATCACCAACGAGGTGCCGGAGGTCAACCGGGTCGTGCTCGACGTGACCAGCAAGCCGCCCGGCACGATCGAGTGGGAGTAGCCCGGTAACACCATAAGGGCCGTTACCGGCGTGAACCTGACCACGTCCCGGGAGTTGGTACTCCCGCCCCGGGGGCACGTGGCTGTTCTTCGCTGGTAACGACCCTCTGGCTGGCCGTCGGTATCGGCCGGGGAAGTTCAGCTGTGGTCGCGGCTGTGCTGCTCGGGCACCGCCCGGCGGCCCGGGCGCAGCAGCGCCTCGGCCAGCGTCAGCACGGTCTCCTCGAGCGAGTCCAGGCGGGTGGCCATGTCGGCCTGGACCGCGCTCACCACCTTGGTCACGACCTCCTCGACCTCGGCGTGGCCGGGCCGCGAGCGCAGCTCGTCGCTGAGCGGGGACAGCACCGCCGCCAGCCGGTTCTCCAGCGTGTCGAGCCGGGCCGCCAGCGCGCTGGCGGACTTGCCGGCCGCCTCGCCCAGCTTGCGCTGCGCGTCGTCCAGCCCGAGCGAGGTGGGCAGGTGCCCGATCTGCTGGGTGACCGTTTCCAGCCGCCCGTCCATCGTCTCGAACTTGGCGCCCATGCCCTCGATGCGGCCGCCGACGCCTTCCATCCGCCCGTCCAGGCCGTCCATCCGGCCGTCGAGCGAGCCGAGCTTCTGGTCCACGGTGGCGATGTGGTCGTCGACCACGCCGATCCGGTCCGCGTGGGCGCCGATCCGGGTGTCCAGCCCTTCCATCCGGCCGTCCAGCCCCCCCATCCGCCCGTCGAGCCCGCTGAGCAGGTCGTCGACCACGGCGATGTGCTCACCGAGCTTCTCGTCGACCGAGGTGATGTGGCTGGTCAGCGTGCCGCTGACCGAGACGATGTGCTCGTCGAGCCCGCCGATCTGGGCGTTGGTCTCGATCAGGCGCTCACCCAGGTGCTCGATGAGGGTGCTGGCCTGCTCCCCGGTCTCGGTGATCCGCTGGCCGAGCTGCCCGATCTGGGCGCTGGCGTGCTCGTTGGCCGCGGCCAGCTGCTGGCCGAGCTCGCCGAGCTGGGTGCCGAGCGCGGCGACCTTGCCGTCGACCGCCCCGACCTTGCCGTCGACGGCCGCGACCTTGCCGTCGGTCGCGGCCAGCTTGGCGTCCAGCGCCCCGACCTTGCCGTCGGTGCTGGACAGCTTGGCGTCCAGCCCGCTCAGCTTGCCGGCCAGCGGCGCGGTGCGCTCGCTGACGGTGGCGACCTGGCTGCTGATCGTCCCCATGTGCTCGTCGATGGCGGCGATCCGCTCGTTGATCAGCCCGATCCGGTCGTCGGTGTCGCCGATCCGGTCGTCCAGCCGGTCGATCCGGTTGGCCAGCGCCCCGACCTTGCCGTCGGTCCCGGTCAGCTTGGCGTCCAGCGCCCCGAGCTTGTTGTCGACGGTGCTGACCTTGTCGTCGGTGTCGCCGAGGCGCTCTTCCAGCCGCTCCAGGCGGCCGTGGGCCACCTCGATCTGGCCGCCGATCAGGTCGACCTGCCCGGTCAGCCCGGACACGGTGCCCGCCAGGCCGTCGATCTTCTCGGACGTCCCGGCCAGGCCCTCGGCCAGCTTGGCTTCCATCCGGTCCGACAGCGCGGCCAGGCCCTGGTCGAACCGGGCCGTCTGGGCGGCGAACCCCTGGTCGATCCGGCCCTTGATGGCGGACAGTTCCTTGTCCAGGTAGGCCGCCCGCTGGGCCAGCTCGGCCAGCGCCTTGTCCAGGCGGCTGAACCGGCCGGCCGCCGAGTCCATGCTCTGCTGCAGCCGGTCACTGTGCTGCTGCAGGCCCGCCAGCCGCTCCTCCTGGAGCTTGAGCATGTCCCGGGCCTGGCCGATCAGGTCGGCCACGGCCTGCAGGCGCGGCAGCACCTGGTCCACGTTCTCCGACATCACGCCCAGGTCGGCCCACAGCGCGGGCAGCTCGGCGACCGGCTTCATCTGGGCGCTCAGCGTCTGCAGGTGCTCGGGCAGCGACTCCGCCCAGGCCGGCCCGGTCTCGTGGGCGTCATCGAGCTGGCGGCGCATCCCTTCGGTCTGCACGGTCAGCTGGGTCGCGAGGTCGGACAGCTCGTGCTCGCGGACCTCCTTGACCAGCCATTCCAGCCCTTCCAGGTGTTTACGGATCTCCTCCAGGGCGCTGGCGTGCGACCGCTGGTCGGAGACGTGATCCTGGACCGTGCGCGCGAGCAGGTCGCGCATCCGGTCGGCCGGGCCGGGCTGGGCGCCGCGCATCAGCAGATGGTTGGCCGTCTGATCCATGGGGGGTGCTCCTTAGCCAGGGGTGTTACCGCTCGCCGGTCCGATGCCGGGCCAGGGGAGTGTGCTGAGCCCGCGTGTGCTGAATCCCGCGGGGACACCGCCGCCGTGCCCACCGGCCGCGCGTCTGCGCGATCTGGCCCGTGGCCCCTGGCGAGTGCCGGATAATCCTCTCGGGGACGGCGCCAACGTTAGTAGCTATGAGTAATCGAGTGCACACGAAGAGTGAAATCCGTGGCCGGAAGGTTACGCAGGGCCCCCCATGTTGACGAGTTGAGGCGGGCTGGATACTGTCGGACTAGCACTCAGGCAAGGAGAGTGCTAATGCGACGAAGCAGTCTGATCCCCGCGACGGCAGGCCGCTGTGGTCGCCCTCTCTAGCAGTTACCTTTTAGCCTTCCAGAGGGGGAGGTCAGCCTAATGACGACCGCCACCAAGGTTGTTCTCAAGCCGCTCGAGGACCGCATCGTGGTCCGCCCACTTGAGGCGGAGCAGACCACGGCGTCTGGCCTCGTTATCCCGGACACTGCCAAGGAGAAGCCCCAGGAGGGCGAAGTCCTGGCCGTGGGTCCCGGCCGTTTCGACGACGCGGGCGCCAAGCGCGTTCCCGTCGACGTGAAGGTCGGCGACGTCGTGCTGTACAGCAAGTACGGCGGCACCGAGGTCAAGTACTCGGGCGAGGAGTACCTCGTGCTCTCCGCTCGCGACGTCCTCGCCGTCGTCGAGAAGTAAGCACGACGCAGCGAATGCGTGGCTAAGGGCGCCGGGCCGCCGAGGTGCGGCCGGGCGCCCTTGCTACGTGTTGACCGTACGAATTTTGAAGTAAAAACCGCAGGGTGAGGTAGCAGTCAATGCCCAAAATCCTAGAATTCAGCTCGGATGCGCGCGCCGCGCTCGAGCGTGGTGTCGACCGGCTGGCCGACACCGTGAAGGTGACGCTGGGCCCGCGTGGCCGCAACGTCGTGATCGACAAGAAGTGGGGCGCGCCCACCATCACCAACGACGGCGTCACCGTGGCCCGTGAGGTGGAGCTCGAGGACCACTACGAGAACCTCGGCGCCCAGCTGGCCAAGGAAGTCGCCACCAAGACCAACGACGTCGCCGGTGACGGCACCACCACCGCCACCGTGCTGGCCCAGGCCATGGTGCACAACGGCCTGCGGTCGGTCGCCGCCGGCGCCGGCCCGATCGCGCTCAAGCGCGGTATCGACGCCGCCGCCGCCGAGGTCTCCAAGCGGCTGCTCGCCCAGGCGCGGGACGTCGAGGAGCAGGGCGAGATCGCCCACGTGGCGACCGTCTCCGCCCAGGACGAGAAGATCGGCGAGCTCATCGCCGAGGCGTTCGCCAAGGTCGGCAAGGACGGCGTGATCACCGTCGAAGAGGCCCCCACCATGGGCCTCGAGCTGGAGTTCACCGAGGGTCTCCAGTTCGACAAGGGCTACATCAGCCCGTACTTCATCACCGACCAGGACCGGCTCGAGGCTGTCCTCGAGGATGGCTACATCCTCATCACCGAGGGCAAGATCTCCTCGATGTCGGAGTTCCTGCCGCTGCTGGAGAAGATCGCCGAGTCCAAGCGGCCGCTGCTCGTGGTGGCCGAGGACGTCGAGGGCGAGGCCCTGTCCACGCTGGTCGTGAACAAGATCCGCGGCCTCCTCAACGTGGTCGCGGTCAAGGCGCCTGGTTTCGGTGACCGCCGCAAGGCCATGCTGGCCGACATCGCCACCCTGACCGGTGGCCAGGTCGTCAGCGAGGCCCTGGGCCTCCGGCTGGACAACATCAGCCTGGACGACCTCGGCCGCGCCCGCCGCATCGTGGTGTCCAAGGACGCCACGACGATCATCGACGGCGCCGGTGACGAGTCCGCCATCCAGGACCGCGTCCGCCAGATCCGCACCGAGATCGACAGCACCGACTCCGACTGGGACCGCGAGAAGCTGCAGGAGCGGCTGGCCAAGCTGTCCGGCGGCGTCTGCGTGCTGCGGGCCGGGGCCGCCACCGAGGTGGAGCTCAAGGAGAAGAAGCACCGCCTCGAGGACGCGATCTCGGCCACCCGGGCCGCCATCGAGGAAGGCATCGTGGCCGGGGGCGGCAGCGCCCTCATCTCGGTCGCCTCCGACCTGGACGACCTCGGCCTCACCGGTGACGAGGCGACCGGCGTCAAGATCGTCCGGTCCTCGCTGTCCGAGCCGGCCCGCTGGATCGCCATCAACGCCGGCGCCGAGGGTTCGGTCGTCGCGGCCAAGGTCGCGGGCCTGCCCGCGGGCCACGGCTACAACGCCGCCACCGGCGAGTACGGCGACCTGATCGCCCAGGGTGTCATCGACCCGGTCAAGGTCACCCGCTCCGCGGTCCAGAACGCCGCCTCCATCGCCGGCATGCTGCTCACCACCGAGGCTCTCGTGGTGGACAAGCCGGAGGAAGAGGACGACGGGGCCGCGGCCGGCCACGGCCACAGCCACGGTCACGCGCACTAGTTCGATCGCTTCACCCGTCACGGCGGGCCGGCTCCGCGGAGCCGCCCCGCCGTTTCGCGTTTCCGGTTCGCCTTCCCGGGCCGGCCGGGCGAGGATGCTGGCATGCCGCCACCGGTGATCGAGGCCGGGCCGCTCACGTTGCGGCCCTTTCGTGAGGACGACATCGACTGGGTGTGCGCGGTATCGCAGGACCCGGCCGTCCAGGCCAACCTGCCCCAGGTGTTCGCCCCCTACCGGCGCGAGCACGCCGAGTTCTTCGTCCGCCAGGTGGCGCTGGCCGGCTGGGGCGATGGCAGCCGGGCCGAGTTCCTGGTGGCCGGGGCGGACAGCGGCGCCCGGCTGGGGCGGATCGGGCTGGGCCTGCGGTCGCAGGTCCCCGGCACGGCCGAGATCGGCTACTGGATGGACCGGTCGGCCCGCGGGCAGGGGGTGGCCACCGCCGCCGTCCGGGCCCTCTGCCGGTGGGCGTTCGGCGCCCTCGACCTGGACCTGATCGAATGGCACGCCGAGGTCGGCAACCTGGCCTCCCGCCGCGTCGCCGAGAAGTCCGGCTTCCTGATCGAGGGCACGCTGCGCCGCCGTCTCATCCACCGCGGCCATCGGGTCGACGTCTGGGTCGGCTCGCTGCTCCGCCCGGACTCGCCGCTCCAGGCGGGCTCGCCGGCCGCCCCGGAGTCGCTGCCCGGCCCGGGCTCGCTGGCCGCTCCGGGCTCGCTGGCTGCTCCGGGCTCGCTGCCCGGCCCGGGCTCGCTGCCCGGCCCGGAGTCATCGTGACCGGCCGCCCGCTGCTGCTCCTGGACATCGACGGCGTCCTCAACCCCTACGCCGCCCCCGGCTGCCCGGCCGGGTACGCCGAGCACGTGCTGTTCGCGGGCGAAGAGCCGGTCCGGGTGTGCGCCGGTCACGGCGACTGGCTGCGCGAACTGGCCACCCGGTTCACGCTGGTGTGGGCGACCGCCTGGGATGAGGAGGCCAACCGGCGCCTGGCCCCGCTGCTCGGCCTGGCCGACCTGCCGGTGGTGCCGATGCCGCTCCCGTTCCCACCCGAGTGGAAGCTCCCGGCGGTGTCCCGCTTCGCCGGCGCCCACCCCCTGGCCTGGCTCGACGACGCGCTGACCCCCGCGGCCCACGAGTGGGCGGCCGCCCGGACGGTACCGACCCTGCTGATCGACATCGACCCGGCCATAGGCCTGACCCGAGCCGTCGTCGACCAGTGCCTGACCTGGGCCGCCACCCTGGTCCCGCCAGGCCCGCGAATCACACGTGGCACGTGAGGTGCGGTGTGTCCCGGGCGGCGCGATAGTTGTCACAGACAGCGATTGGATTTGCTGTTCGTCTCGCCGCAGATTTGTTTCCGGCCGACTATGCACGCACATCAGACGTGGCCACGACGCATGACTGGCTCACCGAACATGCCAAATCTGGTTCGCTGTGGGGTCTTTCCGTCCGCATCGCAGCTACTTAGCTGACCAAAAATAAGCCGGTTACCCGCACTAAGCCAGTTGCACGGCGGATACCGACACCGGCCGCCTGGTTTGCGCCGGATTTCGCGCCCCGCACCACGTCCTCGAGGACCTATGGCTAGGCGGCAATAGATCATGGTGAGTCCTGGTTGGACAGCGTTATTGCTGCCCTGGCGGATGAGACGCTAGTTCCGGATGACGGAATTCGATCTGGCCGCCGCCGTTCAGGAAGACGCCGAACCTGATCAGGCTGGCGTCCGCCGGGATCTGAGCGGTGACCTTGTACTGACTCCACGCGCCGGTCCCGGCGGCGAAGGCGATGTAATTGGCCGGGTCTTCCCAGGGGTCTGTGCTGGCCGCTCGTTGCGCGGACTGGCTCGAGCTTCTTGCGCGCAGCGCCAGCCCGGCGCTGCCGCCGGCCTGGGCGGTGCGCAGTTCGCCGCGGAAAGTGACGGTGCGGCCGCGGTAGTCGTCGGGTTCGATGTCTTGGGCGAGGAAGGCGAAACCGGCCGGCTTGGGGACGGCCGCGGCCAGGATCGCCCGCCCGTCCTCGGCGGTGGCGGAATAGTCGAACCCGGTGCCCTGACGTAGGAAGGAGCCTCCGAGCTCCCATCGGTCCAGGCCGTCGGTGAACGCCATGTTGCGGGGTTCGAACCGCCGGCTGAAGCCCCTGGGGGGTGGTGTCTCCTGGCTGCGGAACTGGCTGAGCAGGTCGGGACCGGTGACGGGTCGGGCGAGCCGGTCCATGACCGGCTCGTCGACGGCCAGCGGCGCGCCGGTGATGACGGCGAGCGCCAGGCCGTCGGCCAGGTTCGCAGTGACCGGCCGGGTCCCGCCGGGCCCGGCGATGCCTATCCGCGTGACGGTCACGCCTGGGCCCAGGTCGGTGACGGTCACGCCGGTCAGGGTCAGCCCGGCCGTCTGCAACAGCCGACCGGTCATCTCCTCGACATGATCGCCCAGAGGGTCCTTCTCGCGGAGGTCGTCGGGGCGGCCGAACAGGCGCCAGAGCTGTTGGGGGCCAGAGAGCCGGACCGGCAGCGCCCGGTGGCCGGCGTCGTCGGCAAGGATTACCAGCACGTGGTCGATCGCCATCCTCCCGTCTGGTGTGCGTCCGGGCCAAGGGTCGGCGTGCGCGATGTGGACAGCAGTCATGGGGATCCTCCGGGAGACGGCGGGGATGAGGTCGGGGCGGTACGCGGTGATGTACTCGCGCAGCCGGCGGCGGGCCTTGTGCAGGCTGGCCTTGGCGGCGCCGGGAGTGGCGGCGACCTGCCCGGCGGGCTGGTCGGCGTAGTAGAACGCGGTGACGGCATGGCGCTGCCCGGGGGGCAGGCCGGCGACCGCGCGGCGCAGCACGTCGGCGCGGTCCAGGTCCTCAGCCGACGGCAGGCTGCCGTCCGATGCGGGCTGCAGGTTCTCGGGCCAGGCGCCGAGCAGGGTCAGCGGCGCGCGGCGCCGCTGGGCGCGGCAGACGTTGGCCACGATGCCGCCCAGCCAGCCGGCGAACCGGTCGGGGTCGCGCAGCCGGTCAAGGGCGAGGAATGCCTGCAGGAACGCGTCCTGCACGGCATCGTCGGCGTCGTCGGGCTGCAGGCACAGCCGGGCCGCGCGGGCGCGGGCCATCGGCAGGTGCCGTTCGACCAGCAGCCGGAACGCGGCCGGATCGCCGTCGCGGGCCAGCCGGACCAGGTCACCGTCGGGGATGTCCATGCCCCGCCTTACCCCCGGGCTCCCGCCGGCGCCTGGGACAGTTCCGCGCCGCGCAACTCAATCCGGCCGCCGCCCGTCAGGGAGACGCCGAACCGGATGACGGCGGCGTCGACGGGGACCGGCACCGTGACCTCATGCCAGGTCCAATCGCTGCTGCCCGGAACGGCCAGGCTGCTGCCGTCGTCGATCAAGGGGCCGCCGAGCGGCCCCTCCGGCGGCCGGCGCACGGCCAGGTGCAGCCCGGCCTGGCCGGCGATGCCGGTGGCGCGCAGGTGTCCGCGGAAGGTGACCGCGGCGCCGCGGTAGTCCTCGGCGGCGATCGCCTGGACGAGGACGGCCGAGCCGGTAGGTTCCGGGACCGTGGCGGCCAAGACCACGGACCGGGTCGCGGCGTTGCAGGAGTAGTCCGGGCCGGCCCGCTGGCCGTCATCGGAGAAGCTGCCAGCCAGTTCCCAGTAGTCCAGGCCGTCGGTGAACGCCATGTTCCGCGGCTCGAAACGCCGTGATTGCCTAGGGCGGCCCGGCCGGGCGTCCACCGGCGGCAGGAATGGCGCCAGCATGTCCTCGCCCGGCACCGGAACCGCGAGCCGGTCCATCACCGCATCGGCCACCCGGACCGGCGCTCCGGCCACGGCGGCCAGCGCCAGGCCGTACTCGGCGCTTACCGTGACCGGCCGGGTTCCCGTGGCCGTGACCAGCCCGACGCGGGCCGTTACCGTGTCCGAGCGCAGCTCGGGCACATCGTCGCTGGCCGGCTCGATGTTCACGGCGCTGACCTCCGTCCCGGCCGTCCCCAGCAGCCGGACCGCTGTCTCCAGCAGGCCGCTGGCCACCTGAACGTCCGCGGCGGGCCGGCCCAGCCGGCCCAGCAGCCCCTTGTGACCGGCAATTACCCACAGCGGCACCGCCCGGTGGCCCCCGTCTTTGGTAGGCACCGTGTCGGCCAGCACGATGAGACGCTGATGCGGTCGCCAGTCGGGCACCTCACTCCCGTCTGGGGCCCGTTTGGGCCGGATGTGGCTCGCAGGAACGATGCGGACAGTCGACACGGCGATCCTCCAGCAGACGGCGAGGCAGCGATTCGTCTCACACTCATTAGTGTCGGACAGCCCGCCGCCGGTTACCCGCCTGCCGGCCGGGTCAGGAATGACTGAACACGATGGCACCGCCGCCGAGCACATCGGATCGATCTGGCGATTCGCGCTTTCGCCAACCGGCCCAACCACGATGCCGCCGGCGGGCAGAACGGCGCCCCCGTATGTCCTCCACATCGGCAGTCACGCTAAGTGATTTCGTTGGTGCCACCGGATACTCGGCGTGGCCGCCGCTGGGCAGATTCAGCCGACGTCTCACACAAGCGTGACGCCCGCACACGGGCCGCCTGCCACCCCTCAACCGCATGTGGCCCAGGAGCGGGCCCGCACGACGGCGGCTTGCGCGCTGGCCTGGCTGGCTAAGCAATAAAGAACGAAAAGGCATCAAGAACAAAGTTCAAGGTCAAGGACGGCGTCCGGCACACGGACGCTCCGGGAAGCTGTACGCAGACGGCACCCAGGGCGCAGCGGCAGACAGCAGGGGGCGTGTTCAAATCTGAAGACGCCCTTTTGTGCGTGAGCGGATAAGCGGGCAGCCGGTTAAGAGCCGGTCCGCTGCACGGATGGGGTTTGCGAAAGCTCGCCAGCTGGCGGCCGCGAACGTCAGCTGTGGCCCGCCGGGGCTCTTGCTGTCACGGACAAGGACGGCTGGCTGGCTGCTGGCGACTGTAGGTGCTTGTCCGCCATGGCGCACGGGATGATTCCAGGTCGTCTGTCGCGGACATCCCGCGCCTCCTCGGTCTGGTTCATTCCCTGAGTTCGTCGGCCGCACGCTTGATGAGGCGCCGTGACTCCTCCGGTGCCAGAGGGGGAGCGAAGTTAGCTTTCACCCCCTTCCCGGCGCTCCCAGCCGGACCACGGGCGCCTGGTTCTTGGCGTACTGTTGGTCGACCGAGCCAGGACGCGTCTCCGGTGCCGGAGGTCAGATGTCCAGGAAGTCATCGCGGCGGCCGCCGCCAAGGGCCAGACAGGTTCCACCCCGGTATGTCCCCATCGTGCGGAAGCCGGGTGACGAGGGCTCGGCGTTCAGGCAGGTGGCGCCGGCCGAACCGAAGGCTGAACGGCAACTACTGGCCCTGCTGGGAACCAATGTCGCGGTCAAGGTGATGGGCGCCGTCGTCGTGATCATAGCGGCCAGGCTGATCGTGCTCCTGATCATCAAGCTGTGATCGCGGGCCCGTTTATCCGCAATGCAACATTGACGACACTCTTAGGCCCGCAATGCAACATTGCGGGCAAACGGGTGCGGGGCCGACGGGTCCGACGGGGCTGCCGGGGCTCGTGACCACCGGGAGCTGAGCGGCGGGAGAGGGGGCGTCACGCCAGCCCGCGGCTCATGGGACCACTGGGAGCCAAGTGGCGCTGGGGGCATCGCACCTACTCACACGCCTCCCCGCACCGGGCGGAACGGGGCACTTGGGGCAACGCGGGACGTCACACCAGCTTCGCCCCGGGCGGTCCGACCGGCTCATTAGGATGGAAGCAATCCCACCGCCGCGTCGCTGAAGGTGCCATGACCGTGGATGAGAAGTTTGCCCCGCCCGGCCTGACGTTCGACGACGTTCTGCTGCTGCCGGCCGCCTCCGACGTACTGCCCGCCGAGGCTGACACCAGCACCAGGATCACCCCGAAGATCACGCTCCGGATGCCGCTGGTGTCCTCGGCCATGGACACCGTGACCGAGGCGCGGATGGCGGTCGCGATGGCCCGCAACGGCGGCGTCGGCGTCCTCCACCGCAACCTCGCCATCGAGGACCAGGCCCACCAGGTCGACGTGGTCAAGCGGTCCGAGGCGGGGATGATCACCGACCCGGTGACCTGCCCGCTGGACGCGACCGTGGGCGACGTGGACCGGATCTGCGGGCAGTACCGGATCTCCGGCCTGCCGGTCACCGACGACCACGACATCCTGCTCGGCATCGTCACCAACCGCGACATCCGGTTCGAGACCGACCGGAGCCGCCCGGTGTCCGAGGTCATGACCAAGATGCCGCTGGTCACCGCCCCGGTCGGGGTGGCCGCGGACGAGGCGCTGGACCTGCTGCGGCGCAACAAGGTGGAGAAGCTCCCGCTCATCGACGACGCCGGGCGGCTGCGCGGGCTGATCACGGTCAAGGACTTCGCCAAGAGCGAGGAGTACCCGCTGGCGACCAAGGACCCGGGCGGGCGGCTGGTGGTCGGGGCGGCCATCGGGGTCGGTGAGGACGCCAAGAGCCGATCACAGGCGCTGATCGACGCCGGGGTCGACTTCCTCATCGTCGACACCGCCCACGGCCACCAGACGGCCGTGCTCAACATGGTCCGCCAGCTCAAGGCCAACACCGGCGTCGAGGTCATCGGGGGCAACGTGGCCACCCGGGACGGCGCCCAGGCGCTGATCGACGCGGGCGCCGACGGGGTCAAGGTCGGGGTCGGGCCCGGCTCGATCTGCACCACCCGGGTGGTCGCCGGGGTCGGCGTGCCCCAGGTCACCGCGATCTACGAGGCGGCCCGGGCCACCCGCCCGGCGGGCATCCCGCTGATCGGCGACGGTGGCCTGCAGTACTCCGGTGACATCGCCAAGGCCATCGCGGCCGGGGCCGACACCGTGATGCTGGGCAGCCTGCTGGCCGGCTGCGAGGAGACGCCCGGCGAGATGGTGTTCATCAACGGCAAGCAGTACAAGCTCTACCGGGGCATGGGCTCGCTCGGCGCGATGCGCAACCGCGAGCGCGGCGGCCGGTCCTACTCCAAGGACCGCTACTTCCAGGACGACGCGCTCAGCGAGGAAAAACTGGTGCCCCAAGGCGTCGAGGGCCAGGTGCCCTACCGGGGCCCGCTCGCCGCGGTTGCCACCCAGCTGGTCGGCGGGCTGCGGGCGGCCATGGGCTACTGCGGTGCCCGCACCCTGACCGACCTCCAGCGGGCCCAGTTCGTGCAGATCACCGCGGCCGGCCTGAAGGAGTCGCACCCGCACGACATCCAGATGACCGTCGAGGCCCCGAACTACAGCGGCCGCGGCCGCAGCTAGGACGGCCAGACCTGTGACTCAAGTGGAGATCGGCCGCGGCAAGAGCGGCCGCCGTGCGTACTCGCTGGACGAGATCGGCATCGTGCCCGCCCGCCGGACCCGCGACCCGGAAGAGGTCTCGATCGCCTGGCAGATCGACGCCTACCGGTTCGAGCTGCCGCTGGTCGCCTGCCCGATGGACAGCGTGGTCTCCCCGCAGACCGCGATCGCGATCGGGCAGCTGGGCGGCCTGGCGGTGCTCGACCTCGAAGGTCTGTGGACCCGCTACGACAACCCTGAGCCGCTGATCGCCGAGGTCACCGAGCTGGACGAGCAGGCCGCGACCCGGCGGCTGCAGGAGATGTACGCCGCCCCGATCAAGGAAGAGCTGATCGGCCGCCGCATCGAGGAGGTCCGCGCGGCCGGCGTGACCACCGCCGCCCGGCTGTCCCCGCAGCGGACCGCCCGCTACTACAAGGCGGTCATCGACGCCGGGGTCGACATCTTCGTCATCCGCGGCACCACGGTCTCGGCCGAGCACGTGTCCGGCCGGGCCGAGCCGCTCAACCTCAAGCAGTTCATCTACGAGCTCGACGTGCCGGTCATCGTGGGCGGCTGCGCCACCCACACCGCCGCCCTGCACCTGATGCGGACGGGGGCGGCCGGGGTGCTGGTCGGCTTCGGCGGCGGCTCCGGGCACACCACCGCGGCCGTGCTCGGGGTGGCGGTGCCGATGGCGACCGCGATCGCCGACGTGGCGGCCGCCCGCCGCGACTACCTGGACGAGTCCGGCGGCCGCTACGTGCACGTGATCGCCGACGGCAGCATGACCCGCAGCGGCGACATGGCCAAGGCGCTGTCGGTCGGGGCCGACGCGGTGATGGTCGGCTCCCCGCTGGCCCGGGCGGCCGAGGCCCCCGGTCACGGTTTCCACTGGGGGAGCGAGGCCAGCCACCCCGAGGTGCCGCGCGGGGTGCGCGTCAACGTGGGCACCGCGGGCACCCTGGAGCAGATCCTGCACGGCCCGTCCGAGGTCCCGGACGGCTCGATGAACCTGATGGGCGCGCTGCGGCGGACGATCGCGACGGCCGGCTACTCCGACCTGAAAGAGTTCCAGCGGGTCGAGGTGGTGGTCGCCCCGGGCGCCCCCCGCGACCCCCAGAACTCGCTCGGTTCGCCCGGCAGCGGCACCGGTCCCATCCCGCGTCAGCGCTATTAATTTGGCGAGCGAAGCTCGCGTTGGGGGGTCTGGGGGCTTGGCCCCCGAGGGCGACGCTGCTCATAGACTTCCGGGCATGACCAAGCCCCGCGTGCTTTCCGGCATCCAGCCCACCGCCGACTCTTTCCATCTGGGCAATTATCTGGGCGCGGTCAAGCAGTGGGTGGCCCTGCAGGACAGCCACGACGCCTTCTACTGCGTGGTCGACCTGCACGCGATCACCATGCGGCACGAGCCCGAGCTGCTGCGCCGCCGGACCCGGATCGCGGCCGCCCAGCTGCTCGGGGCGGGCCTGGACCCGGACCGCTGCACGCTGTTCGTGCAGAGCCACGTGCCCGAGCACGCCGAGCTGCAGTGGGTGCTGAGCTGCATCACCGGGTTCGGCGAGGCGAGCCGGATGACGCAGTTCAAGGACAAGTCGGCCAAGGGCGGGGCCGACGCCTCTTCGGTCGGGCTGTTCACCTACCCGATCCTGCAGGCGGCCGACATACTCCTGTACGAGGCCAACCAGGTGCCGGTGGGGGAGGACCAGCGCCAGCACCTGGAGCTGACCCGCGACCTCGGCCAGCGGTTCAACCACCGGTTCGGGGCGACGTTCGTCCTCCCCGAGGCCTACATCCCGCCCGCCGCCGCCCGGATCGCCGACCTGCAGGACCCGGCGATCAAGATGAGCAAGTCGACCTCGTCGCCGCAGGGCATCATCGACCTGCTGGACGAGCCGGGCCGGATCCGCAAGAAGATCGCCCGCGCGGTCACCGACCCCGGCAGCGAGGTCCGGGCCGACGAAGCGGCCAAGCCCGGGGTCACCAACCTGCTGCGGATCTACTCGGCGCTGACCGGGGAGCCGATCAGCGCGCTGGAGAACAAGTACGGCAGCGGCGGCTACGGCGCGTTCAAAAAGGATGTCGCCGAGGCGGTGGTGGCCACGTTCACGCCGATCAGGGAAAAAACTGAAAAGGTGCTCGCCGACGAGGCGTACCTGGACCAGGTGCTGGCTTCCGGCGCCGGCCGGGCCGGGGAGGTCGCCCGCCGGACGATGGACACCGTCCGTGACCGGGTCGGCTTCGTCCCCCGGATGGACCGCGGCGACCGCTGACCGCCGGGCTCACCAACACCCGGAGCCAGCCAGCGCGCCGGCCCCGTCAGCGCGCCGGCCCCGCCAGCGCCCAGCGCCAGCCGCTGCGTCAGCGCGACAGTGACCGGCGCCGCAGCAGGATCAGGATGATCGCGGCCGCCGCCGCGCAGACGATCAGCACGATCGACGCGGCCGCCAGCCCGCCGGGGACGTGGCTGGTGGTCAGGCTGCCCGCGGTCACCGGCTCGGCCGCCCCGCTCGGCACCCGGAACTTGGGCGCGGCGGGCTTGAGCGGCAGCGGGCTGACCAGCCGGCCCACCGCCGGCACCTTCCCGTCCTGGGCGAAGCCCCAGTTCAGCAGGGTCTTGGCGTAGTTGATCTCGGTGAGCGCGGGGCAGTGCAGCTCGGTCACGATCAGCGTCACGCCGTTCCGCTTGGCCAGCCCGATGTAGGTCGCGCCGGCCGCCGAGGTCCAGCCGATCTTCCCGCCGATGCCGCCCGGGTAGGTGGCGAGCAACGAGTTCTGGTTGGCCAGGGTCTCGGTCTTGGCCGGGCTGACGGTGAAGTTGTAGGTCCGGGTCTGGTCGTAGCGCAGGAAGGCGGGCTGGTTGAGCGCCGCCCGGGCGACCAGGGCCAGGTCGTAGGCGGACACGTGCTGGCCGGGGGCGTCCAGGCCGTTGGGGTCCTTGGCCGCGATGTCGTAGGCCTGCAGGTGGTGGGCCTCGGCGTTCATCAGCGTGATGCCGGCGCTGAGCGAGCCGGTGCCCTGGGCCAGGGCGATGGCGGCGTCGTTGGCCGAGATCAGCAGCAGCGCGTCGAACAGGCTGGCGACCTGGTAGTTGGACCCGGCCAGCAGCCCCACGATGTTCGGGGTCACGTGGGCGGCGGCCGACGAGGCGGTGACGTAGGCGCCCGGGTTGAGCAGCGGGATCAGCGTGGCCGCGGTCAGCATCTTCAGCGTGCTGGCCGGCTTGAGCTGGCCGTGCGCGTCCTTGGCCGCCAGCACCTGGCCGCTGCCGGCGTCGGCCAGCGTGTAGGCCGAGCAGGGGACGCTCGGCACCCGTGGGGTCGCGCTGGACGGGTAGTTCGCGACCACGCCCGCGCTCGCCAGCTGACGGCCGCCCACGGTGGCCAGGTCCCTGGGGGTGGCGGTGGTGCTGGTCTGGGTCAGCAGCTGCGACGCGATCGCCTGGCCCTGGGCGGTCTCGGCCGCCGGCCGGGCCGGCGCCGCCGACGAGCTGGCCCCCGCGGTGGGCCCCGCGGCCGGCGAGCGGGCCCCATCGGCCGGCGTGCCCGCCGCCTGGGCCGCCTGGGCCGCCTGAGCCGGCGAGCTGAGCGCGCCCACCCCGGCCCCGGCGCACACCACCACGGCCGCGGTGACGACCAAGCAGACCCTCAACAGAGCCGAACGAATACGCTCCGTCACCAGTACAGCCTCGCCTTCACCGCTCTCCTTTTCAACGACCGGGCGACCCACGGATGGTATGACGGGCCTGCCGCCGATGTGAGCCGTAGCCGTAATCTGAGGTCATGGACCCTATGCCGGGAGCCGGACGGCCAATCGAACCCACCTGCGATGAAGGCCAGCTTACGGATTCCCGGCCGCGCCCGAGGCGAAGTAGCCCGGCCCACCGCGTCGGTTCGCGAGCATGGCCGCCGGGCCGGTCCTTTTGCCGCGACTAATCATCCGCAACCAATTTGGGCCACCAAATCCACTCTTCTCTCCATATCTGTACACATTCAATTTCGCGCAGACCCTGAAATCGTTTGCGCTAGCGGAGGTCGGTCGTGGCTATCAGCTGGAATTCCTCGCAGGGCCCCACCCTCGGCGTCGAATGGGAAGTGCAGCTCATCGACGCCCAGACCAGGCTCCTGCGCCAGGACGCGGATCAGGTGCTGGCCGGGCTGACCGGGGTCGACGCCAGCGGTGAGCATCCGCATATCCGGCACGAGCTCATGCAGTCGACGGTCGAGATCGTCACCGGAATTTGCAGCACGGTTTCCGAAGCGCGGGCCGACCTGGAGAAGAATATCGCCGAACTCCGGCGCAGCGCAGACAATCACGGTATCGTTCTGGCTTGCGCCGGCACGCATCCTGTAAGCAGTTGGCGTGACGCGAAGATGGCGCCCATAAAGCGCTATGCGGAAATTGTCGAGCAAATGCAGTGGCTCGCCCGGAGGATCCAGACTTTCGGCGTCCATGTGCACGTGGGGTTGCGCGACGGGAGCAAGGCGATTCCGATCGTCAATGCCCTCGCTTCGTATCTGCCGCATTTTCTCGCGCTGACCGCGTCCAGCCCGTTCTGGAACGGGGAGGACACCGGGCTCGCCTCGACCCGGGCCATCATCTTCGGTGACCTGCCGACTGCGGGACCTCCGCACCGGCTCTCGGACTGGGGTGAGTTCGAGGAGTACATGGACACGTTGCTGCGGGCTCGGACGATCCGCAGCATCAAGGAGGTCTGGTGGGACATCCGTCCGCACGCGGATCTGGGCACGATCGAGATCCGCATGTTCGACGGCCTGTCCACCGCCCGGGAGGTCGCGATGGTCACCGCGCTTTCGCAGAGCCTGGTGCAGCTGTTCGACGCCCAGCTCGACCGGGGCTACCGGCTGCCAAGTCCGTCATCTTGGGTCGTTCGCGACAACAAGTGGCGGGCAACGAGATATGGTCTTGACGCGACGGTGATCACCGATGAGTCAGGGACGACAGCGCCGCTGCGCGATGAGCTGTACGAGCTCGTTCGCGAGCTGGAGCCCACCGCTGACCGGCTTGGCTGTCTCGAAGAGCTGCAGGTAGCCTCAGAAGTGCTTGAATACGGGGCTTCTTACGAGAGACAACGTGCCATTCTGGCCCATCTCGGCGATATGACCGACGTCATTGATGCGCTTGTCACGGAGTTTGCCGAGGACCGTTTCGTCATCCCGGGGGAAGGCGGGCATGGAAGGAAATGACCTGGCGGGCGATCTCGAAGCCTTCATCGCTGAGCATGAGGCCGAGCTCGTTGAGTTTCGCCGAGACCTGCACGCCCACCCGGAAGTCGGCTACGCCGAGCACCGGACGACCCGGCGGATCGCGCTGCGGCTGGCCGCGGCCGGCCTGCGCCCGGTCATCCTGCCCAAAGGCACCGGGCTGATCGTCGACGTCGGCGGCGACGGCCGCGAGCCCGCCGTCAGCCAGCGCCGGATCGTCGCCCTGCGGGCCGACATCGACGCGCTGCCGATGGCGGACGAGAAGAGCGTCCCCTACCGGTCCACCGTGCCCAACGTCTGCCACGCCTGCGGCCACGACGTGCACACCTCGATCCTGCTCGGCACCGGCCTGTTCCTGGCCAACCAGGCGTCCCGCGGCCTGCTGCCGGGGCGGGTCCGGCTGATCTTCCAGCCCGCCGAGGAGGTCCCCGGGGGCGCCCTCGACGTGCTCGCGGCGGGCGGCATCACCTCGGTCGGCCGCATCTTCGCGCTGCACTGCGACCCGCGCATCGACGTCGGCAAGATCGGCTTCCGCAGCGGGCCGATCACCGCCGCCTGTGACCGCATCTCGGTCCGGATCACCGGCCCCGGCGGTCACACCGCCCGCCCGCACCTGACCGCCGACCTGGTCTACGCGCTCGGCAAGATCGTCACCGAGCTGCCCGCCGCGCTGTCCCGCCGGGTCGACCCCCGCTCCAGCCTCAGCCTGGTCTGGGGCCACGTCTCGGCCGGCTCGACCGCCAACGCGATCCCGGACGAGGGCGTCGCCGAGGGCACCGTCCGCTGCCTGGACGACCAGGCCTGGCACGGCGCCCCCGACCTGCTCAAGGAGCTCATCGACTCGGTCGCCACCGCCTACGGGGTGCACGCCGAGATGACCTACGCCCGCAGCGTGCCGCCGACCGTCAACGACCCGCTCAGCACCTCGATGTTCACCGCCGCGGCGGAGCAGACGCTGGGCGCCGACGCGGTCGTGACCACCCCGCAGAGCCTGGGCGGCGAGGACTTCGCCTGGTACCTGGAGTCGGTGCCCGGCTCCTACGCCCGCCTCGGCGTCCGCCCGCCCGGCTCCACCCAGGAGCTGGACATCCACCAGCCCATGTTCGACGTGGACGAGCGGGCCATCGGGGTCGGCGTGCACGTGATGGCGGCCACCGCCCTCAACGCCCTGTGGGACGACAGCACCCGCGTCACCGAATCGCTCCCGGGCGCCGCCGCCTTACCGTCCGCGTCGTCCGCGGGGGCGTGAGCGGCCGGTTCTCCCGATAGGGGAGAATGGCGCAACGTGAGACAGTCCCGCATGCGCATCGCGATCATCGGCGGCGGTCCCGGCGGTTACGAGGCCGCGCTGATCGCCGCCCAGCTCGGCGCCCAGGTCACGCTGGCCGAACGTGACGGCCTGGGCGGCGCCTGCGTGCTCACCGACTGCGTGCCGTCCAAGGCCCTGATCGAGGTGTCGAGCACCGTCACCGTGCTGAACGGCTCGCCCGACCTCGGCATCCAGCTCCCGGGGGCGACCGACGCGAACGGCGGCCGCCCGCGGGCGGGGGTCGACGCCGACCGCGTCTACCGGCGGATCAAGAGCCTCGCCCAGGCCCAGTCGCGGGACGTCGCCGCCCGCGTCGCGTCCGAGGGCATCGAGGTCATCAACGACACCGGACGGCTGGCTGGGCCGGGCAAGATCCGGGCCGGTGGCCAGGAGATCGCCGCCGACGCGGTGCTGCTGGCGGTGGGCGCGCACCCGCGGGTGCTGCCCGACTCGGTGCCCGACGGCGAGCGCATCCTCAACTGGCGCCAGCTGTATGACCTGCCGGAGATCCCTGAGGAGCTGATCGTGGTCGGCTCGGGGGTGACCGGGGCCGAGTTCGCCAGCGCCTACCAGTCGCTGGGGTCCAAGGTGACGCTGGTCTCCTCCCGCACCCGGGTGCTGCCGCACGAGGACGTGGACGCGGCCGTGGTCATCGAGGAGGTGTTCCGGCGCCGGGGCATGACCGTGCTCGGCCGCTCGCGGGCGGCCGGGGTCAAGCGCGACGGCGACCGGGTGGTGGTCACGCTGACCGACGGCCGGGTGGTACGCGGTTCGCACTGCCTGCTGACCGTGGGCATGGAACCCAGCGTGGCCGGCATCGGCCTGGAAGAGGCCGGGGTCAAGCTCGACGACCGCGGCTTCGTCGAGGTCGACCGGGTGTCCCGCACCTCCGCCCCCGGCGTCTACGCGGCCGGCGACTGCACCGGGGTGCTGATGCTGGCCTCGGTCGCCGCCATGCAGGGCCGGATCGCGATGTGGCACGCGCTGGGCGAGGCGGTGCACCCGATCCGGCTCAGCCACGTGGCCGCCACCATCTTCACCGACCCGGAGATCGCCACCGTCGGGGTCACCGCGTCGGCGGTCGAGAGCGGCGAAGTCCCGGCCGCCGAGGTCAAGCTGCCGCTGGCCGGCAACCCCCGGGCCAAGATGGCGGGCATCCGCGACGGCCTGGTCAAGCTTTACGCCCGGCCCGACACCTCGGTAGTGCTGGGCGGCGTGATCGTCGCCCCCCGGGCCAGCGAGCTCATCCTCCCGGTGTCGGTCGCGGTCGAGCAGCGGCTCACCGTCGACCAGCTGGCCCAGACGTTCACCGTCTACCCGTCCCTGTCCGGCAGCCTGGCCGAGGCGGCCAGGAAGCTGATGAGGTACGGCGACTTCAATTAAAGGGTCCCACCACCGGGGCGCTTCGCTTTCGGTGGGGCCCGGCCGCTGATCGCTTCGTTTCCGGTGCAGTGCCGCCGTTTCCGGGGGCGTTAGGTTCGTTATACGGGCAGTCGGCCGCTGCGAGCGAATTGCGCCCCAGCCGGTTCGCCGCCGACTACCGGCGCCGCTTCTGCCTGCCCGCCCAGCCACACCCTGCGCACCTGAACCATCCGGCCTGAGGAGCACTCATGCCGCAGATATTCGAGGCCACTGACCCCGATGTGGCCAGTGAGATCTTCCGCCAGCAGTACACCGCGATGAGGATGCGGGTGCAGGGCAGCCAGCCCCTGCTCCGCCTGGCCAGCACCCCGGTGGGCCGCGCCCGGCTGGACCGCGCCACCTTCCTGATGGAACTGGACGGCTACGCCGACCCGCTGGAGACGGTCGGCGTCCTGTACGTGCGCACCGGCACCGTCCGCTGCTCCTGCGACGGCGTGGAGACGACCTACGGTCCCGGCGACACCGGCTTCCCGGTCCCGCTCGGGCGGCGCTGGGCCACCCACCTGCACGACGTGGACTCTGAACTGGTCATGCTCGACCCGGCCCTGCTGGCCGAGACCGCGGGCACCGAGCCCGAGGCCGGCGCGCCGGTGCGGCTGCTGTCCAACCGCCCCCGGTCCGAACCGGCCGCGGCCCAGCTGTGGCGCACCGCCGAGGCGGTCCGCACCCTCACCACCAGCCAGGCCGACGGCGAACCGTACCCGCTGCTGGTCAGCTCGGCCGCCCGCCTGCTGGCCGCCTCGGTGCTGGCCGCGTTCCCCAGCACCGCGTTCCCCGAGCCGACGATCGAGGACCGCCACGACGCCCACCGGGCCGCCCTGCGCCGCGCGATCAGCTTCATCGACGAGAACGCCACGGCCGACATCACCATCAACGACATCGCCGCGGCCGCGTTCGTCACCCCGCGGGCCGTCCAGCTGGCGTTCCGCCGCCACCTCGGCATCACCCCGATGGAGTACCTGCGCCGCGTCCGCCTGGAGCACGCCCACCGCGACCTGCTGGCCGCCGACCCCGCCCACGAGACCGTCACCACCATCGCCTACCGCTGGGGCTTCGCCAGCCCGGGCCGGTTCAGCGCCTACTACCGCGCCGCCTACGGAATCCCGCCCAGCCGCACCCTGCGTCACGACTGACCGGAGACCCTAGTGGGCGGGGTGGCCCAGATCCGGGTCGTCGGGCACGGGGAGGTCGTGCTGGCGCAGCCGGGCGATGCGGATGTCGTCGGCGTAGACGGTGACGATGAACACGCTGCCCAGGAAGGCCAGCAGCGGGACCATCACCCGCAGCCAGGGCGGGCCCGGCAGCAGCGCCAGCACCGCGCAGATCGGCAGCATGACCGTGAGGTGGCGCAGCACGGTGCGGCCGCGCCAGCCCGCATCGGTCAGCTCGTGCCGCACCCATTCCCGGTTGGCGGGCGGCAGGCGGAAGCCGACCGCGAACTTCAGCTTGCCGCCCAGGCCCGGGTCACCAGGGATCCGGGGCACGAGAAGTCAGTCCTCGATCCGGCAGATCACAGTGCCCGAGGTTACCGTCTGGCCGACCTCGACGGCCAGGCCGGCCACGGTGCCGTCCTTGTGGGCGGTCAGCGGCTGCTCCATCTTCATCGCCTCGAGCACCACGATCGGGTCGCCGGCCGACACCGTCTGGCCGTCGGACGCGACCAGCTTGACGATCGTGCCCTGCATGGGGGTGGCCAGCTCGTCGCCGCCCCCGGCGGCGGCCGCGTGCTTGCTGCGGCGGCCGCCGCGGCGCTTCTCGGCCGCCTGGCCGTGGCCGGCCGCGGGCGCGGCCACGGTCAGCGCGGCCGGCACCACCACCTCGACCCGCTTGCCGCCGACCTCGATGATCATCCGCTCGCGGGGCCCGGGCTCCTCGGCCTCGTCGGCCTCCTGCGGCTCGAGGTCGGCCGCGGGCGCGAAGTCGGTCTCGATCCAGCGGGTGTAGACGCCGAACGGCTCGCCGGTGAAGGCCGGGTCGCGGACCACCGCGCGGTGGAACGGCAGCACGGTCGGCATGCCCTCGACCTTGAACTCGGCCAGCGCCCGGCGGGAGCGCTCGAGCGCCTGCTCGCGGGTGGCGCCGGTGACGATCAGCTTGCCGATCAGCGAGTCGTAGGCCTGGGGGACGGTCATGCCCGGCTCGTACCCGAGGTCGAGCCGGACCCCGGGCCCGGACGGCAGCTCCCAGGACCGGATCGGGCCGGGCGCGGGCATGAAGTTGCGGGCCGGGTCCTCGGCATTGATGCGGAACTCGATCGAGTGGCCGCGCGGGGCCGGGTCGTCGTAGCCGATCGGCTCGCCGTCGGCGATCCGGAACATCTCCCGCACCAGGTCGAGGCCGGTGACCTCCTCGCTGACCGGGTGCTCGACCTGCAGCCGGGTGTTGACCTCGAGGAAGCTGATCGAGCCGTCCTGCCCGACCAGGAACTCGCAGGTGCCCGCGCCCCGGTAACCGGCCCGGCGCAGGATCGCCTTGGACGAGGAGTACAGCAGGCCGACCTGCTCGGCCGACAGGAACGGGGCAGGCGCCTCCTCGACCAGCTTCTGGTGGCGGCGCTGCAGGGAACAGTCGCGGGTGGAGACGATCACCACGTTGCCGTGCGCGTCGGCCAGGCACTGGGTCTCCACGTGCCGCGGCCGGTCCAGGTAACGCTCGACGAAGCACTCGCCGCGGCCGAACGCGGCCACCGCCTCGCGCACCGCCGACTCGTACAGGTCGGGGATCTCCTCCATCTTCCAGGCGACCTTGAGCCCGCGGCCGCCGCCGCCGAACGCGGCCTTGATCGCGATCGGCAGGCCGTGCTCCTCGGCGAACGCGACGACTTCCTCGGGGCCGGACACCGGGTCGGAGGTGCCCGGGGTGAGCGGGGCCTCGACCTCGAGCGCGATGTGGCGGGCGCGAACCTTGTCGCCGAGCGCCTCGATGGCTTCCGGCGGCGGCCCGATCCAGGTCAGCCCGGCCGCTTCCACGGCCCGGGCGAAGTCGGCGTTCTCGGCCAGGAATCCGTAGCCGGGGTGCACGCCGTCGGCGCCCGACTCGGTGGCGATCTTGACGATCTTGTCGATGTCCAGGTAGGTCTCGGCGGCGGTCGCCCCGTCCAGCGCGTACGCCTCGTCGGCGAGCCGGGTGTGCAGCGCGTCGATGTCCTGCTCGGCATAGATGGCGACACTGGTCAGACCGGCATCCCGGCAGGCCCGGATGACGCGGACCGCGATCTCGCCACGATTCGCGATGAGGACCTTCCGCACGGCTACCTCTTCTCTGGATTGGCACCCATCGATGCCGGGTTCGTGCCTATCGTCGGATTGGTCGCCGGCCGCGACGGAGCCACCTGAAACGGAAATGTAAGGAGTCTAGCTTCGGCCGCTCTGTGATGATCTACCCGGCTCCGGCCGCGCCGAGTCAGCGTCCAGCCCAATCGGCGGGAATTCACCGTCTGGCCCCGTGATTACGGAATGACACTTCCGGTGCTGGGTAAGAGCCAGCGACCGGTATGCCCGTGGTCGGCCCGACCGCACCGGCCTGCCGACCCGGCGCATACTCACCGTTAGATTCACTCCGGTTGCAAGAAGGACGTTCCCGCATGAACCGGTACAAATAACCTCACAGGTCGCTCCGTAACCGTAGATGTCTCCCGGTGTAGGCCCTTCCTCAACCGAAGCGTGACCTCCGGTACGTAGAGTGAGCGGCACTATCGGTTGTGGTATCGCCAGCCCCTCATCAGGCGTTACGCAGCCGCCCGGTACCCCGGACGCCGCCGTCCGGTGCACCAGAGTCGCAAAATAACGTGCGTGTACGCGTCAGCCCTGCATGGGCGGGCTGGCTCCCGCGTCTCGCCGGAAGGAGCCCCGTGCAGCAGTTCATCCCGGGGGGCCGCAGATGAACATCGTCGGTCTCCTGGTCTCATGCGCTGCCGCCGTGAGCCTCTGGGTAGGCGCGTCCCGTCAGGAAGCAGGCACCGCCCGGGGATACCGCTGGCTGGCCGGGACCGCGGTGTTCTGGTTCGCCGGGCTGCTGGCCGACCAGCTGTTCGCCGGGTCGTTCGGCGGGTCCGGCCCGCTGTCGCTGGCCGACGTGGCCCCCCTGCTGGCGATGGGGCCGCTGGTGGTCGGGGTGCTGGCGCTGGCGGCCGAGCCGCCCGCCGGGGGCTGGCGGGACGGCACCGAGCCGGCCATCACGGCCGAGGGGGCCGACTCCCGGTCGATCCTGTCGGCCCTGGCCGACGGCTACGTGATGGCGATCGCGCTGCTCGTCATCGGCTGGGTCACGCTGTTCGGGGCCGACTACCGGCACTCGGGCGAGGGAGCCGGCACGTTCCTGCAGGGTCTGGTGCACCCGCTGGTCGACGCGGCCGTGCTCGGCATGCTGCTGCCCGCGCTGACCGCCGCCTGGCGCCGGGTCGGCCTGCCTTACCTGGCGCTGTTCGCGATCGGGGTGGGGGACGCGCTCGGCGTCTCGTCCCGGCTCTCGTCCGGCCATTCCTCGACCGCCCAGCAGGTGACCCAGATCCTGGCGTTCGTCCTGCTCGGGCTCACCCCCTGGATGTCGCGGGCGCACGTGCCGGAGATGCGGCGGCTGCCGCGCAGCATCCCCGGCTCGGGCCGGATCGTCGGCTCCGGCCGGGCCACCGTGGTCTCCGCCCTCACCGTCGCGGTGGCCACCCTGGTGGTGCTGATCCGCGAGATCATGGGCACCCCCGACTCGGCCCTCGCGGTCGCGGTCGCCAGCCGCCCGGCCGGGCTGGCCGTCATCCTCGCGGGCGGCGCCGCCCTGCTGGTCCTGGTGGCCCGGGTGCTGGTGCTGATCTGGGAGACCAGCATGGTGCTGCGGGTCTGGCGGGAGTCCAGCGGCAGCCTGCGCGAGCTGGCCGACCGCACCGCCGACGTGGTCATGGTCACCGACCTGGACGGGCGGATCAGCTACGCCAGCCCGGCCGTCGGCGACTTCGGGTACAGCCCGGAGGAGATGGTGGGCCTGCGGCTGGCCGAGCTGGTGCACCCCGAGGACCTGTCGGTGGCGCTGCGGGCCACCCAGGCCGCCCTCGGCCAGCCGGGCGACGACCCGGCCGCCGACGACCCGGCCGCCGAGGCGCCGGCCGACGAGGCAGCCGACCCTGAGCCCGCCGAGCCGGCCCCAGCCGACGGCGCCAAGGACGCCGGCCAGGCCGAAGCCCAGGCCGAAGACGAGGTGACCGGCCGGTTCCCGGTCCGGGCGCGGACCGCCGACGGGACCTGGCGGCACATCGAGTCCACGATCATGCGCTACCGGGTCCCCGGCGAGCCGGACCAGCTGCTGGTCACCGCCCGCGACATCAGCGACCAGGTGGCGCTGCGCCAGCAGGTCACCCACCTGACCTTCCACGACGGTCTGACCGGGCTGCCGAACCGGGCCTACCTGGAGGAGCGGGCCCGGGACGGGCTGCGCCGCCGCGGCGACGGCACCGAGGCCGGGGTCGTCTTCCTCGACCTCGACGGCTTCACCGCGGTCAACGACTCGGTCGGCCACGGCGCCGGCGACCTGGTGCTGGCCCAGGCGGCCCGGCGGCTGCGGGCGATCGTGCCCGCCCACGACACCGTGGCCCGCTGGGGCGGCGACGAGTTCGCGGTGCTGATCGACAACGCTTCGGGCGTGCAGGACATCGCCGACATCGCCGAGCGGATGGCCGGGACGATCAGCTCGGCGCCGTTCCGGGTGGCTGACCGGGACATCGCGATGACCGCGGCCGTCGGGGTCGCGCTGGCCGACGGCTCGCCCCCCGGCCTGGTGCTGCGCAACGCCGACGTGGCCATGTCCAAGGCCAAGGACAGCGGTGGCGGCCGGGTCGAGGTGTTCGCCGCCCACATGCACGCCGACGTCGTGCGCCGCCTGGAGCTGGCCAGCGACCTGCAGGGGGCGATCTCCCGGCAGGAGCTGACCGTGCAGTACCAGCCGGTCGTGGACCTGGAGACCAGCAAGGTGATCGGGGCCGAGGCGCTGGTCCGCTGGTGGCGGGACGGCGCCGCGGTGCCGCCCGCCGACTTCCTGGACGTGGCCGAGGACTCCGGCCTGATCGTCCCGCTCGGCGCCTGGGTGCTGTCGACCGCCTGCGGCCAGGCGGCCGCCTGGCGGGCCGCGGGCTGGGACATCAGCGTCTCGGTCAACCTGTCGGCCCGGCAGATCAACTCGCCCCGGTTCCCGGAGTCGGTGGCGGCCGCGCTGGCCGAGAGCGACCTGCCCGCCGAGGCGCTGATCGTCGAGGTCACCGAGCGGGTGCTGGTCGAGGACGGCGGGCTGATGGTCGAACGGCTGGCCGACCTGCGGCGGCTGGGGGTCCGGCTCGCCATCGACGACTTCGGCACCGGCTACGCCTCGCTGGCCTACCTGCGCGGGCTGCCGGTCGACATCATCAAGATCGACCCGTCGTTCGTGGCCGGCCTCGGCCACGACGACACCCTCACCCTCCTGACCCGCACGATCGTCCAGGTCGGCCACGATCTCGGCATCATGGTGGTGGCCGAGGGCATCGAGCACCAGGGCCAGCTGCGGCTGCTGCGCGAGATGGGCTGCGGCTACGGCCAGGGCTTCCTGGTCGCCCGGCCGATGGCCGCGCCCGGGGTCGAGTCGCTGATCACCGGCGGCCCGGCCGGTGGTCACGGCGGGCACGGTGGGCCGGCCGAGCCGGACCGGCCCGCCGGTCCCGGCGGCGGCGCCGAGCACAGCCCGGTCGCCGACCACCATGCCGTCAGCGGCCTGGCCGACGGGAACGGGAACGGCGGCGGCAGCCACCGGGACCACGAAGAAGGCCACGGCGACGCCGAGCGCCCGACCAAGCTGGGCCGTGACGCCTACCGGGACTCCGGCCCGAGCATGATCGCCGGCGCCGCCTCCTGACCGGGGCCGAGACGGCTTGGGTGGACCAAGCCGTCTCGGCAGGTGAGACAAAGGGGCGACCAAGTTGACGAGGCGGGCCGGACAGGGCATGGTGTCTGATGTGAACTTGACCTTCATTCTGGTACTTGGACAGCGCGCAGGCCGCTGACCAAGCCAGCTTCTGCGCGCTCCCCTCGACTGCCACCCGGCACGAGGGGTTTTTTAATGCCTAGTGTCTCGCCGACAAGGAAAAATCGGATGACTGAGCAGACGAAACCCGCCGCTCCCACGCGCGCCCACGGCAGCCCGACGCCGCTGGAAGTCGCGCGGGCGGTGCATCGTGACTCGGCCGGATCCGGCGGCCGCGACGCGGGTGGCCCCGACGCGCGCAGCGACCAGGGCGCCACCGGCCAGGACTTCCCGCCCCCGGCCGAGGCGGCCAGCGCCGTCCCGGCCAGCGCTGCCCCGAGCAGTGCCACCGCCAGTGCCAGCGCCGCCCCGGCGCCGGACGGCAGCGCCGCCCCGGCCACCCCCGCGACCCCGGCCGGCCCGGCCGGCAGCGCCGCCAACGGCACCGCCAGCGCGGTCGCCCACGTGGCGGCGGGCGCGGGCAGCGCCAACGGCAGCCAGCCCGCCGCCAGCACCACCCCGGCCCCCGTGGCCCCCGGCAAGACCCGCCTGACCGGCGCCCAGGCCCTGGTCCGGGCGCTGGAGAACGTCGGCGTGGACGTGGTCTTCGGCCTGCCCGGCGGCGCCATCCTGCCCGCCTACGACCCGTTGCTGGACTCGCCCAAGGTCCGGCACATCCTGGTCCGCCACGAGCAGGGAGCGGGCCACGCCGCCACCGGCTACGCGCAGGCGACCGGCCGGGTCGGGGTGTGCATGGCCACCTCCGGGCCGGGCGCGACCAACCTGGTCACCCCGATCGCCGACGCCTACATGGACTCGGTGCCGATGGTCGCGATCACCGGGCAGGTGGCCACCCACCTGATCGGTACCGACGGGTTCCAGGAAGCCGACATCTCCGGCATCACCCTGCCCATCACCAAGCACAACTTCCTGGTCACCAACGCCGACGACATCGCCCGCACCATCGCCGAGGCGTTCCACCTGGCCGGCACCGGCCGTCCCGGCCCGGTGCTGGTCGACATCGCCAAGGACGCGATGACGGCGGAGACCGAGTTCAGCTGGCCGGTGCCGCTCGACCTGCCCGGCTACCACCCGGTCACCCGCCCGCACTCCCGGCAGATCCGCGAGGCGGCCCGGATGATGACCGGCGCCCGGCGCCCGGTGCTCTACGTCGGCGGCGGCATCATCAAGGCCGGCGCCGCCCCCGAGCTGCTCGAGCTGGCCGAGCTGACCGGCATCCCGGTCGTCACCACGCTGATGGCCCGGGGCGCGTTCCCCGACGGGCACCAGCAGCACCTGGGCATGCCGGGTATGCACGGCTCGGTGGCGGCGGTCGGCGCGCTGCAGAAGTCCGACCTGCTGATCGCGCTGGGGGCCCGGTTCGACGACCGGGTGACCGGCAACCTGGCCTCGTTCGCGCCGGACGCCCAGGTCATCCACGCCGACATCGACCCGGCCGAGATCTCCAAGAACCGGCGGGCCGACGTGCCGATCGTCGGTGACTGCCGGGAGGTGATCTCCGACCTCATCACCGCGGTGAAGTCCGAGCACCAGGCCGGGCGGCGCGGCGACCACGACGCCTGGTGGGCCCAGCTGGACGCCTGGCGCACCACCTACCCGGTCGGCTACGACGAGCCGGCCGACGGCACCCTGGCCCCGCAGTACGTGATCAAGCGGATCGGCGAGATCGCGGGCCCGCACGCCATCTACGCGGCCGGGGTCGGCCAGCACCAGATGTGGGCGGCCCAGTTCATCAGCTACCAGCACCCGCGGACCTGGCTGAACTCCGGTGGCGCGGGCACGATGGGCTACGCCCTGCCGGCCGCGATGGGCGCCAAGATGGGCATGCGCGACACCCCCGTGTGGGCGATCGACGGCGACGGCTGCTTCCAGATGACCAACCAGGAGCTGGCCACCTGCGTGCTCGAGGGCATCCCGATCAAGGTGGCGGTCATCAACAACGGCAACCTCGGCATGGTCCGGCAGTGGCAGACGCTGTTCTACGGCGAGCGCTACTCCAACACCGACCTGCGCCGGGCGGGTACGTCGGCCGACTTGCCGGGGGCGGTGCCGAGCGCGCCCGAGGCCCCGCAGTCGGTGGCCGGCACCCGGGTGCCCGACTTCGTGAAGCTGGCCGAGGCCTACGGCTGCGCCGCCATCCGGGTCGAGCGGCCCGAGGACGTGGACGACGCCATCAACCAGGCGATGGAGATCAACGACCGCCCGGTCGTGATCGACTTCATCGTGCACCGGGACGCGATGGTGTGGCCGATGGTCCCGGCCGGCACCAGCAACGACGACATCCAGTTCGCCCGCGACATGGCCCCCGACTGGGGCGGCGCCGAGTAATCGGCGCTGACAAAAGAGGCAGAGTAGCTATGAGCAGACACACGCTGTCCGTGCTGGTCGAGAACAAGCCTGCGGTCCTGGTGCGGATCGCCGGGCTGTTCTCCCGGCGCGGGTTCAACATCGACTCGCTGGCGGTCGGCCCGACCGAGCACCAGGAGATCTCCCGGATGACGATCGTGGTGAACTGCGACGAGCACCCGCTCGAGCAGGTCACCAAGCAGCTCAACAAGCTCGTCAACGTGCTCAAGATCGTTGAGCTCGAGCAGGAGCAGGCGGTCCAGCGCGAGCTGCTGCTGATCAAGGTCCGGGCCGACACCGAGAGCCGGTCCAAGGTGCTGGAGACCGTCCAGCTGTTCCGGGCCAAGGTGGTCGACGTGGCCCTCGACGCGGTGACGGTCGAGGCCACCGGCAACCGCGACAAGCTCGACGCGCTGATCCGGGTGCTGGAGCCGTTCGGCATCAAGGAACTGGTCCAGTCGGGCATGGTGGCGGTCGGCCGCGGTGGCCGTTCCATCACCGATCGGGCGCTGCGCCCGGTCGAGCGCAGCGCCTGACGGCACCTGCGGCCGGCGTCCGACGGCGCCCCGGGGCTCCCGCCCAGACGGCGCCGGCCAACCCGGCTTCGCCCCCCGTTACCGCCCTTTATCCAAAGAAAAAAGAAAGGCCAGGCAGTGGCAGAGATTTTCTACGACGACGACGCCAACCTCGGAGCGATCCAGGGCCGGCACGTCGCCGTGATCGGATACGGCAGCCAGGGACACGCGCACGCGCTCTCCCTCCGGGATTCCGGCGTGGACGTGCGGATCGGCCTGCCCGAGGGGTCGAAGAGCCGGGCCAAGGCCGAGGAGGACGGCCTGCCGGTGTTCACCCCGGCCGAGGCGACCGAGCAGGCCGACCTGATCATGATTTCGGCCCCCGACACCGTTCAGCGCAAGCTGTACGAGGAGTCGATCGCCCCCAACCTGGTCGACGGCGACGCGCTGTTCTTCGCGCACGGCCTGAACATCCGCTACGGCATGATCCAGCCGCCCGCGGGCGTCGACGTGTGCATGGTCGCCCCCAAGGGCCCCGGCCACCTGGTCCGCCGCCAGTTCGCCGCCGGCCGCGGCGTCCCGGTGCTGGTCGCCGTCGAGCGGGACGCGACCGGCAACGCCTGGCCGCTGACCCTGGCCTACGCCAAGGGCATCGGCGGGACCCGGGCGGGCGCGCTCAAGACCACGTTCACCGAGGAGACCGAGACCGACCTGTTCGGTGAGCAGGCGGTGCTCTGCGGCGGCGTCTCCGAGCTGATCAAGGCCGGCTTCGGCACCCTCGTGGAGGCGGGCTACCAGCCCGAGGTCGCCTACTTCGAGTGCCTGCACGAGATGAAGCTGATCGTCGACCTCATGTACGAGGGCGGCATCTCCAAGATGTACTGGTCGTGCTCGGACACCGCCGAGTTCGGCGGTTACACCCGCGGCCCGCGCATCATCAACGAGCAGACCCGCGAGGAGATGCGCAAGATCCTCGGCGAGATCCAGGACGGCCAGTTCGCCCGCGAGCTGGTGGAGGAGTTCGACGCCGGCTCGCCGAACTTCCTCAAGCGCCGCGAGGCCGAGCACAACGAGCAGATCGAGCAGGTCGGCGCCAAGCTCCGCCCGCTGATGAGCTGGATCGGCGACGAAGAAGAGTGACCTCCGCCCGCCGCCGGCCTGGTGACTTATCGGGCCGGCGGCGGGCGAACCCGTTCCGATCACCACTAAGGTCTTCCCATGTCTTCTCGCACCATCAGGCTGGCCGTCATCGGCGGCGACGGCATCGGTCCCGAGGTCACCGCCGAGGCGCTCAAGGTCCTGCGGGCCGCCGCCCCCGACGTGAGCATCGACGAGACCGAGTACGACCTGGGCGCCCGCCGCTGGCACCGGACCAGCGAGACGCTGCCGGACGCGGTGCTGGAGGAGATCCGCGGGCACGACGCGATCCTGCTCGGGGCGGTCGGCGACCCCAGCGTGCCCAGCGGCGTGCTCGAGCGCGGGCTGCTGCTGCGGCTGCGGTTCGAGCTCGACCAGTACGTGAACCTGCGCCCGGTCCGGCTGTTCCCCGGGGTCGTCACCCCGCTGGCCAACGTCGGCCCCGACCAGCTCGACATGATCGTGGTCCGCGAGGGCACCGAGGGTCCCTACACCGGCGCGGGCGGGGTCATGCGCAAGGACACCCCGGCCGAGATCGCCACCCAGGAGAGCCTGAACACCGCGTTCGGGGTCGAGCGGGTCGCCCGTTACGCGTTCAGCAAGGCCGCCACCAGGCCCCGCCAGAAGCTGACCCTGGTGCACAAGACCAACGTGCTGACCTTCGCCGGCGACCTCTGGCAGCGGACCGTCGACCGGCTGGCCAAGGAGTTCGCCGACGTGGCGGTGGACTACTGCCACGTGGACGCGGCCTCGATGTTCTTCGTCAGCCAGCCCGAGCGGTTCGACGTGGTGGTGACCGACAACCTGTTCGGCGACATCCTGACCGACCTGGGGGCGGCCGTGGCCGGCGGCATCGGCCTGGCCGCCAGCGGCAACATCAACCCCGAGGGCACCGCCCCCAGCATGTTCGAGCCGGTGCACGGCAGCGCGCCCGACATCGCGGGCAAGCAGAAGGCCGACCCGACCGCCGCGATCCTGTCGGCCGCGATGCTCTGCGACCACCTGGGGCTGACCGCCGAGGCGGCCAAGATCGAGCAGGCCGTGTCCGACGACCTGGTCGAGCGGCAGGGCGAGTGGGCCCGCCGCAGCACCCCCGAAATCGGCGACGACATCGCCCGGCGAGTAACCGGCTAGGGCGGTGCGCACGGCGCCGCCCGGCCTCCAGCGGGCGGCGCGTCATCCCGGGCCGTCCGCGTCCAAGTTCCGTTCCTGGACGTCCGGGACCGCCTGCGGGAATCCTCCTGCGCTGATCCCGGCGTAAGGTTTATCGTGCTCCGCCGGGTGACCGGCGGTGTAAGGAGGATTGATGACTGCGACTGAGCCGCTCAAGACCGGGCAGGCCGAGATTTCGTTCGACGTCCGGCCGTCCGCCAGCCCGGTTCCGGTCGCCGACCGCGAGCAGCTGCTGGCCAACCCGGCGTTCGGCACCCGGTTCACCGATCACATGATCACCCTGCGGTGGAACCAGGCCGACGGCTGGCACGACGGGCGACTGGAGGCCTACGGCCCCTTCACCCTGGACCCGGCCACGGCCGTGTTCCACTACTCGCAGGAGTTCTTCGAGGGGCTGAAGGCCTACCGGCAGGCGGGCGGCTCGATCGCGATGTTCCGCCCGCAGGCCAACGCGACCCGGTTCAACAGCTCGGCCCGCCGGATGGCCATGCCCGAGCTGCCGGAGGAGACCTTCGTCCGCGCGCTCGAGCTGCTGGTCACCCAGGACCGCGAGTGGGTGCCCGCGGCCGAGGAGATGAGCCTCTACCTGCGGCCGTTCATGATCGCCACCCAGGCCGGGCTGGGCGTGAACCACCCGTCGTCGAGCTACCTGTTCTCGATCATCGCCTCGCCGAGCGGCGCCTACTTCTCCGGCGGGGTCAAGCCGGTGACGGTCTGGCTGTGCGACGACTACACCCGGGCCGCCCCCGGCGGGACCGGCGAGGTCAAGTGCGGCGGCAACTACGCGGCCGCCTTCGTGGCCCAGCGCGAAGCGGTCGAGAACGGCTGCGACCAGGTCGTCTGGCTGGACTCGGCCGAGCACCGCTGGGTCGAGGAGATGGGCGGGATGAACCTGTTCTTCGTCTACGGACGGGGCGACCAGGCCCGGATCATGACCCCCGCCCTGACCGGCACCCTGCTGCCCGGGATCATCCGCGACTCGCTGCTCAAGCTGGCCCCCGACCTCGGCATCCAGGCGGTCGAGGGCCGGATCTCGACCGACCAGTGGCAGGCCGACAGCGCCTCCGGCGAGCTGACCGAGGTGTTCGCCTGCGGCACGGCCGCGGTCATCACCCCGGTCGGCAAGGCCAAGGGCCCGCACGGCGAGTGGCTGGTCGGGGACGGCCACCCGGGCCCGGTCACCATGCGGCTGCGCGACGAGCTGCTCGGCCTGCAGTACGGTCAGCGCCCCGATCCGTACGGCTGGATCCACAAGGTCTGCTGAACATCATTTTCCGAAAACGTCTCAAATCCTGAGACGTTTTTGACGAGGGCCGGGCGTCGTGTGGCACACTGCCCACATGACGTCCGGCCGCATCATTATCGGCAGGCGCGTTAGCGGGTAACGAGCAAGACCGCTGACGCGCAGACCTCTCGCATGCCGCGAGGGGTCTTTTTTGTGGCCTCAGCGCCTTTCCGGATGCCGACCCTCGAAGAACGGACCAGCCAGCATGACCAGCACCGTGCCTGACGACAGCTTCCACGTCTACGACACCACCCTGCGCGACGGCGCCCAGCAGGAGGGGCTGAACCTCACCGTCGCCGACAAGCTGGCGATCGCGTCCCACCTGGACGGCCTGGGGGTCGGCTACATCGAGGGCGGCTGGCCCGGCGCCATCCCCAAGGACACCGAATTCTTCCGCCGCGCCCAGCGCGAGCTGGAACTCAAGCACGCGCAGCTCGCCGCGTTCGGCGCGACCCGCCGGCCCGGCGCCAAGGCACCCGATGACCCTCAGGTCGCCGCGCTGCGCGAGTCGGGCGCGCCGGTCGTGACGCTTGTCGCCAAGAGTCACGACCGGCACGTCCGGCTGGCCCTCCGGACTACGCTGGAGGAGAACCTGGCCATGATCCGGGAGACGGTCGAGCACCTGCGCGCCAACGGCCAGCGGGTGTTCCTGGACGCCGAGCACTTCTTCGACGGGTACCGGTCGGATGCGGCCTACGCGCTGGAGGTGGTGCGGACCGCGGTCACCGCCGGGGCCGAGGTGGTCGCCCTGTGCGACACCAACGGCGGCATGATGCCGAACGAGCTCGGCGACGTGGTCACCGCGGTGGCGGCCGCGACCGGCGCCCGGCTCGGCATCCACTGCCACGACGACACCGCCTGCGCGGTCGCCAACACCCTGGTCGCCGTGGACGCGGGCGTGACCCACGTCCAGGGCACCGCCAACGGCTACGGCGAACGGGCCGGCAACGCCAACCTGTTCAGCGTGGTGGCCGGGCTGCAGCTGAAGAAGGGCCGCCCGGTGGTGCCGGACGGCTGCCTGGGCGAGCTGACCCGGATCGCCCACTCGATCAGCGAGGTCACCAACGTGACCCCGAACGGCCACCAGCCCTACGTGGGGGTGTCGGCGTTCGCGCACAAGGCCGGGCTGCACGCGTCGGCCGTCAAGGTCGACCCGATGCTCTACCAGCACATCGACCCGGCCCTGGTCGGCAACGACATGCGCATGCTGGTCTCGGACATGGCGGGCCGCGCCTCGGTCGAGCTCAAGGGCAAGGAACTGGGCTACGACCTGTCCGGCGACAAGGCGGCCCTCGGCCGGGTGGTCGACCGGGTCAAGGAGCTGGAGGCCCGCGGCTACACCTTCGAGGCGGCCGACGCCTCGTTCGAGCTGCTGCTGCGCGGCCAGCTCGACCCGGACGGCGAGACCCGCGACCGGCACTTCGAGGTCGAGTCCTGGCGGGTCATCATCGAGCGCCGCAAGGACGGCGAGCTGGTCAGCGAGGCCACCGTCAAGCTCACCGCCAAGGGCGAGCGGGTGGTGGCCACCGGCGAGGGCAACGGCCCGGTCAACGCGCTCGACAAGGCGCTGCGGATCGCGCTCGAGCGGACCTACCCCGAACTGGCCAGCCTCGAGCTGGCCGACTACAAGGTCCGCATCCTCGAAGGCACCCACGGCACCGGCGCGGTGACCCGCGTCCTGATCGAGTCCGACGACGGCACCGGCCGCCCCTGGAACACCGTCGGCGTCGACGAGAACATCATCGCCGCCTCCTGGCAGGCCCTGGAGGAGGCCGTCACCTACTGCCTGCTCCGCTCCGGCCACCAGCCCGGCTGAATCGTCCCGCGCCCGGGGCTGCGAGCCGGCCCCGGGCGCACGTCACGCGGCTACCGGTCGTAGACCGTGCTGCGATGGGCGATCTTCACGACCAGGACAACCAGTTCCGACTCGTGGATCTCGTACAGCACCCGGTAGTCACCGACCCGGACGCGCCACGCTCCGGACACTTTGCTGAATGACAAGTTCATAGGCCACGGGCTGAGCGTACGCGCGCGGCTACAGGTCCGCTTCTGCCTTGGCCTGGTCCCACGGAATTACCGGCTCGCCCTCATCGCGCCTCGCGCGAGCCGCCCGGACATCGGCTGCGTCTTCAAGCTCGGCGAACAGCGCCTCGGCCTGTCCCGGCGTCATCTGTTCCAGCAGGGCTGCGAACTCAGCCGGGACGATTCCCGCCAGTCGTTCGCCGTCGTGCCCGACCAGATACACCACTTGGCCGCGGGCGGCCTCGTGGGCAGCGTCGGCCGCTGCCGGAACATCGTCGAGCGGTAGCTCGCTCATCTGACCCTCATCCTCCAAGTGCGTTCTCGACCAGAGTAAAGGGGCTCAGCGCCTCCCTACAGAGTAGAGCGGCACTCGACGATGGGTAATTTCAAGCCGCCGCCCCGAAAGAGGCGCCCGGCCGCGGAATCCGTCGTCATCGAGTAGGCGAGCGCGGCTACCTGTAGTGCCCGTTTAGGGTGGGACTCATGGACGACAAGGAGATCCTCACCCGCATCGACGAGCTCGTCGCCTCCGAGCATGAGCTCCGCGGCAAGCTGGCGGCCGGGGAACTGACCACCACCGAGGAACACCAGCAGCTCAAGAGCGTCGAAGAGGCTCTTGACCAGGCGTGGGACCTGCTGCGGCAGCGTCGCGCCCGCCGCGAGTTCGGGGAGGACCCGAGCGTGGTGGACAACCGCCCGGTAACCGAGGTCGAGAATTACCAGCAGTAGGAGCCGGGCGCCTCAGTAGGCTCTAGCCCTGGAGCCGCTGAGGCAAACTACCGCCTGGCCCGTCTGCTGGAGGACGAAGGAGAGCCGTGCGTATCGCAAGGTTCGCCATGGGGGGCGATGTCGCCTATGGCGTGGTCGAAGAGGACCAGGGCGGCGGGATCTCCGCCGCTGGGCTCGATTCCCCCGGGACATCGAGCGCGTCCGGCGGGACGGACCGGCCGCTGGTCATCGCCGAGCTACGGGGGCACCCGTTCGGGACCGACCCGGCCGGAGTGCAGTTCACCGGCCGCCGGTTTCCGCTCGCGGACGTCCGGCTGCTGGCCCCGGTGCTGCCGAGCAAGGTCGTCGCGGTGGGCAAGAACTACGCCGACCACGCCCAGGAGATGGGCAGCGAGGCCCCGGCCGAGCCGGTGCTGTTCCTCAAGCCGTCGACCTCGGTCGTCGGCCAGGGCGACGCGATCGCCTACCCGATCAAGCTGACCGAGCGGGTCGACTACGAGGGTGAGCTGGCCGTCATCATCGGCCGGCTCTGCCGCGAGGTGCCGATGGACCGCGCCCAGGACGTGATCTTCGGCTACACCTGCGCCAACGACGTGACCGCGCGCGACCTGCAGACCCGCGACGGCCAGTGGACCCGGGCCAAGGGTTTCGACACGTTCTGCCCGATCGGCCCCTGGATCGAGACCCAGGCCGACCCGACCGACCTGGCCCTCACCACCTCGGTGAACGGCGAGGTCAAGCAGCACGCCCGCACCTCGGAGATGGTGCACGACGTGCCCACCCTGATCGCGTTCGTCAGCCAGGTCATGACGCTGCTGCCGGGCGACGTGATCCTGACCGGCACCCCGGCCGGGGTCGGCCCGCTGCAGCACGGCGACGAGGTGTCGGTGACGATCGAGAGCATCGGCACGCTGCGGAACCGGGTGGTCATCCGTGACTGACCCCTGGTCGGGGGGTCAGTACGCAGGGTCGGTCCGGGTCCGGTTCGCGCCGTCGCCCGGCGGTCACCTGCACGTCGATGAGCTGCGCACCGCCCTGTTCGGCTGGGCGTTCGCCCGGCACACGGGCGGCGCCTTCGTACTGTCCATCGACGACGTCGACGGCCCCGGGGACGGCACCGCCGAGGTCGCCGAGGAGCACGTCGCGGCCGCCCGGGAGGCCCTGCACTGGCTGGGCCTGAACTGGGACGAGGGCCCCGACCAGGGCGGCCCCTACGGTCCCTACCGGCAGAGCGAGCGGATCGAGCTCTACCACCAGTGGGCCCAGCGGTTCCTCGACACCGGCTACGCCTACTGGTGCTACTGCAGTCCCGAGGAGCTGGCCGCCCGGCACGAATCGGGCGCCGGCACCAGCGACTACGACCGCTACTGCCGGACCCTGACCCCGGACCAGGTGCAGGCCTACCTGGCCGAAGGGCGCCAGCCGGTGCTGCGGTTCCGGATGCCGGACGGCTCGACCACGTTCACCGACCTGCTCGGCGGCGAGCTGACCGTCGACCACCAGGCCGTCCCCGACTTCGTGCTGATGCACGCCGACGGCCGCCCGCTGCACGGCCTGACCAGCGCCGTCGACGACGCGACGATGCGGATCAGCCACGTCATCCGTGACACCAGCCAGCTGCCCGCCACCCCCCGGGAGCTGGCCGTGTACCGGGCCATGGGCCTTCCCGAGGACCAGTTCCCGGTGTTCGCGCACGTGGCCGGCCTGGTCGGCGAGGACGGGGAGAAGCTGTCCCGGCACCACGCGGTCACCGCGATCGACCGCTACCGGCGGGACGGGTTCGTGCCCGAGGCGCTGGACAACTATCTGGCGTCGCTGGGCTGGTCCCCCGAGGACGGCCGGGCCGAGTTCACCGTCGATGACCTGGTCGGCGGGTTCGACCTGGCCCGGGTCAGGACCAGCGCCGCCGAGTTCGACCCGGCCGAGCTGGAAACGCTCAACGGCACCAAGATCCGGGCGCTGACCCCGGCCGACTTCGCCCGCCGCATCGTGCCCTTCCTGGCCCAGTCCGGGCTGGTGACCGAGCCGCTCAGCAGCGACCAGATGTGGTTCATCCGCGACGGGGCCCCGCTCATCCAGGACCGGATCACCCGGCTGACCGAGGTCCCCGCCCAGCTGGCGTTCCTGCTGGTGCCCGACCCCGGCTTCCACCCGCAGCCCGCCGACGCGGCCGCGGTGCTCACGGCCGAGGCCGCCACCCCGCTCAAGGCGGCCGCCGAGGCGCTGGCGGCGCTGCCCGACTGGACCGCCGAGGCCATCGAGCAGGCCCTGTCGGCCGCGCTGGTCGACGGCCCCGGCCCCGGCCCCGGCCCCGAGGCGGCCCGGACCCCGGTCCAGGTGGCGGTCACCGGCCGCCGCGAAGGGCCGCCGCTGCCCGGCTCGCTGGCCCTGCTGGGCCGCGAGCGCACCCTGGCCCGGCTGGCCAGCGCCCAGGCCAGTCTGCCGAGCTGACTGCCCGGCTGCTCCGGATCAGCTGACGCCGTCCTGCCCACGGCTGTCTCACCGGCCCCGGCCGCGCTACCACTGCCGTCGACCCTGGCCGCCCCACCGACCCGCCTGCCTTACTCCGCCCCTTATGGTCAGCCCCGACCGCAATTGCGCCGTCCGAAATGCGGAGCAAGCTGCACGATAAACGAAGCTCAGTCGTGATCATCACGTTTAGACTGGGCAGCAGCGGCGGCGAAAGGGGCACCGGTGAAGCGTCCGACCATCGCCGACGTCGCTCTGCGAGCGGGCGTGACCAAGGCGGCGGTGTCGTTCGCCCTCAACGATCAACCCGGCGTTTCGGCCGCCACCCGCGAGCGCATCCTGGCCATCGCGGCCGAGGTCGGTTTCCAGCCCAGCAGCGCCGCCCGCGCCCTGTCGGGTGGCCGGGCCCAGGCGCTGGGTCTGGTCATCGAACGGCCCGGGCGGGTGCTGGGGGTCGAGCCGTACTTCATGCAGCTGATCTCCGGCATCCAGAGCGAGCTGGCCGGGCAGCACCTGACCCTGCTGTTCACGCTGGCCGAGGACCACGGTGCCGAGATCAGCCTGTACCGCGGGTGGTGGGCGCAGCGCCGGGTGGACGGGGTGTTCCTGGTCGACCTGGAGGTCGAGGACCCGCGGGTGCCGGTGCTGGAGGGGCTAGGCATGCCCGCCTTCGCGATCGGGGCGCCGCAGGCGGCCGGCACGCTGCCCGCGGTGGCGCCCAACACAAGCGCCGCCGCCGAGACCGCGATCGGCCATCTGGCCGGCCTCGGCCACCGCCGGATCGGCCGGGTCGCGGGCCGGGCCCACTACTGGCACACCGGCAACCGGGCCGAAACCGTGGCCGCCGCCTGCGCCCAGCGCGGCATCGAGCTGGTCACGGTGAGCGGCGACTACAGCCGCGAATCCGGTGCCCGCGCCACCCACGAGCTGCTGAGCCTGCCCGTCCCGCCCACCGCGATCCTCTACGACAACGACATCATGGCCGTCGCCGGTCTGGCCGAAGCGCAGCGCCTGGGCGTCCAGGTGCCCGGACAGGTGTCGATCATGGCCTGGGACGACTCGATCCTGTGCGAGCTGGTGCACCCCGCCCTGACCGCCCTGCGCCACGACATCAGCGGCGTCGGCGCCGCCGCGGCCCGCCGTCTCACCCAGCTCGCGGCCGGCGGCCCGGCCGAAGGCTTCACCGAGCCCGCCCCCACCCTGATGTCTCGCGGCAGTACCGCTCCCGTTCGCGGCCGTGGCTGATCTCCGCTAGACTGCGTGAACGCGAGCGGCTCTCCGCCGCCCCATTGGGGTATGGGGTAATTGGCAGCCCGACGGGTTCTGGCCCCGTTAGTCTAGGTTCGAGTCCTGGTACCCCAGCCGAGTTGGTTCACCGTGTTCAATGCCCCTTCGGGGGCATTTTCAATTTGGCCCGCAGTGTTTGCCCGGGGGACGACCCCCGGAACCCCCGCGCGGCCCTACCTACGGCTTCGGTGCTCGCCGGCCGCCTTCTTCTCGCCGTGGTTTTTCCCGAGACCGGACAGCGGCGCGCCGTACTTCGGTGCCCGCTGCGGTGGCCGTCCCGCTCGCGCCCGCACGCCGTCATCCCGGACGTCCTGCCCCCTCGCTCCGTCACCCCGGACGTCCCTGCTCACACCAAGCGCCGGTGGCCGCTGCCCGCCCGTCACCCTCGCCCCTCGCGCCCGCCCGGTCACCCTGGCCCCTCGCGCCCCGCCCTGGGCCCCGCGCCGCTACCCCCGGACGTGCCGCCCACACCAGCAGCCCGGGACCGCCCGGCCCCGCTCCGGTGCCGTCCCGCTCGCAGCAGACGTCGCCGCTGACCGCCCGTCGTTCGGCGCCGCCCGGATGTCCCGCCGCCACGTCACACACGTAACAAGCCCCCGGCGGTAAACCGCCGGGGGCAAAAGAGATCCCCGTCCGCGAGGGGGGGTTCGCGGACGGGGATGTTGAGGGAGAGCCGGGAATGGTCAGGCCGTGGGCTCTTCCCGGGGCGCGGCCGGGGGAGGGGAGCCCTCAATTCCGGGCATCTCCGGGATTACCAGCGACGCCGGGACCGCCCGCGGCCCCGCTCGGTGCCGGTCAGGCGGAGGATCAGCAGGATGATGACGGCGCCGATGATGGAGCCGATGAGGCCGGTGGCGTGGAACGAGTTGACCGAGACGGTGTGGTACTCGACCAGGTTTTCCACGAATCCGCCGACGAACGAGCCGACGATGCCGAGGATGATCGTGCCCAGGATGCCGATGGGGTCGGGACCGGGGATGAGGAGCCGCGCGATCAGGCCCGCGATGAGCCCGACGATGATGAGAACGATGATGAAGGTGACCATGCCGGCTTGATTCCCCAAACCGGGGCTGATATACGCACACTGCTCTTGCTCTGAACAAAAGGATCTTTACCGGGCGGGACGCCGGCAGGATATGGCCAGGTCGGAGCCGGTCGACGGGCAAAAATTCCAGAAATCTGGCGGCAAAAAATAGGTCCGCTGCCCCCTGCTGGGGCCTCCGCCGAGCCCGTCCAGCCCCCTCCCCAGCGCCCTTTTCAGGTTTTCCCGGCCCTGAGGACCGGGCCGGCGCGAACGGATCGGACGGCACTCCGTTTTGCTGACTTCCGCGTGGTGCACTAGTCTTACGCCGGTCACCAAACATGGTCCCGTCGTCTAGTGGCCCAGGACGCCGCCCTCTCAAGGCGGTAACGCCGGTTCGACTCCGGTCGGGACTACCACCCAGGCCGTGCGGCCCACAACGCACGGCCTTCGCGCTTTTACGGCCGGATCAGGACCAGACGAGCGAAGTGCGGGGTATCCAGGTATGGATTCTTCTGGCGACGTGGAGTACGTGAGCAAGCCGGGCGACGACGAGGACGGCGGCGTCGAGGTCATCATCACCACCGACACCTCGGCCGCCCCCCACAAGGCGGGCGAGGGCAAGCTCTACGTGATGCGCAACTCCGGCGACCCCGACGGCCCCAAGCTGTACTTCACCGAGGCCGAGTGGGACGCGTTCGTGCTCGGCGTCAAGGACGGCGAGTTCGACCTGGACGAGAACGGCAACCTGCCGCCCCTTCCCGGCCAGGGCTGACCCTCCCGGCCAGGGCTAACCCTGCGGGGCCAGGGCTGAAACGCACAACTTGCCCGGTTTAGCCGCCTGCAGGTTTGCCTTCCGGCTGCCAAGCCGAGAGTGAACGTTAAGGCTTGGCCGCTAACCTAAGCTCATGTTTGGACTTCCGGCGGGCGTGACCGCCTGCCTCTTCGACATGGACGGCGTCGTCACCCAGACCGCGCTGGTGCACGCGGCGGCCTGGAAGGACATGTTCGACAAGTTCCTCCGCCAGCGGGCCGAGCAGACCGGCGAGAAGTTCGTGCCGTTCGACGCCAACAAGGACTACGGCGATTACGTGGACGGCAAGCCGCGGCTGGACGGCACCCGTTCGTTCCTGGAGTCGCGGGGCATCCACCTTCCCGAGGGCAGCCCCGACGACAAGTCCGGGACCCCCACCATCAATGGTCTCAGCAACGAGAAGAACGACCTGGTGGTGGAGAAGATCCGCACCGACGGGGTCAAGGTCTACGACGACACGATCCGCTACATCAAGGCGGTCCGGGCCGGCGGCCTGCACACCGCGATCGTGTCGTCCAGCGCCAACACCGTCGACGTGCTGAACTCGGCCGGGATCTCCGACCTGTTCGACACCCGGGTGGACGCCCAGGTCGCCAAAAAGCAGAACCTGAAGGGCAAGCCGGCCCCGGACATGTTCCTGGCGGCCGCCAAGGCCCTGAACGTCCCGCCCGGCCAGGCCGTCGTGTTCGAGGATGCCCTGTCCGGCGTCGAGGCCGGGCACGCCGGGCACTTTGCCCTCACCGTCGGGGTTGACCGGGTGGGGGACGGGCACGGTGACGCGCTCCGCCAGCACGGCGCCGACGTCGTGGTGACCGACGTCGCCAGCCTTCTCGACCAGTAAGCCGGGCCAGTAAGCCTCGACCAACAAGCAACGTAGCGAACTGAGGGCGAAAGCATGATCAAGCAGGCCGCATACGGGGTTGAGCCGTGGAGTCTCAAGGAATCCGGGCTCAACATGGACCTGCTCGCGCAGAGCGAGTCGGTCTTCGCCCTCTCCAACGGGCACATCGGGCTCCGCGGCAATCTGGATGAGGGCGAGCCGCACGGGCTGCCCGGCACCTACCTGAACTCGTTCTACGAGCAGCGCCCGCTGCCGTACGCGGAGGCCGGTTACGGCTACCCCGAGTCCGGCCAGACGGTCATCAACGTCACCAACGGCAAGCTGATCCGGCTGCTGGTCGACGACGAGCCGTTCGACATCCGCTACGGCACCCTGAACTCGCACGACCGGGTGCTCGACCTGCGGGCGGGCACGCTCACCCGGCACGCGGACTGGACCTCGCCGGCCGGCTCGCGGGTCCGGGTCACCTCGACCCGGATGGTGTCGCTGACCCAGCGGGCCATCGCCGCCATCTCCTACACGGTCGAGCCGGTCGAGGGCCAGGTCCGGCTGGTGGCCCAGTCCGAGCTGGTGGCCAACGAGCAGCTGCCGGACAGCGGCCGCGACCCGCGGGCCGCCGCCGCCCTGGAGCAGCCGCTGGTCAGCGAGGAGTACAGCGCCGACAACGATGGCCAGTGCCGCGCCATCCTGGTGCACAGCACCCGGGTCAGCGGGCTGCGGATGGCGGCCGGGATGCTGCACGAGGTCGAGGGCCCGAGCCGGATGTCGATCCACAGCGAGGCCTACCCCGACGTCGGCCGGTCACTGATCGCCTGCGAGGTGCCGCTGGGTGAGAAGCTGCACATCGTCAAGTACATCGGCTACGGCTGGTCGTCGACCCGGTCCCGGCCCGCCGTGCGCGACCAGGTGGCGGCCGCGCTGGCGCTGGCCAAGCTGACCGGCTGGGAGCAGCTGCTGGCCGAGCAGCGGGCGTTCCTGGACGACTTCTGGGCCGGGGCCGACGTCGAAGTGCTGGGCGACCCGGAGATCCAGCAGGCGGTCCGGTTCGCGCTGTTCCAGGTGCTGCAGTCCGGCGTCCGGGCCGAGGGCCGGCCGATCGCGGCCAAGGGGCTGACCGGCCCCGGCTACGACGGGCACACGTTCTGGGACACCGAGACGTTCGTGCTCCCGGTGCTCAACCTCACCTCCCCGGCGGCGTCGGCCGACGCGCTGCGCTGGCGGCACACGGTGCTTCCGCTGGCCCGGGAGCGGGCCGAGGACCTCGGCCTCAAGGGCGCCGCGTTCCCGTGGCGGACGATCGACGGCCAGGAGTGCTCCGGCTACTGGCCGGCCGGTACGGCCGCGTTCCACATCAACGCCGACATCGCCCGGTCGGTGCTGGACTACGTGAACGCCACCGGCGACGAGAAGTTCGAGCGCGAGATCGGGGTCGAGATCCTGGTCGAGACGGCCCGGCTGTGGCGCAGCCTCGGCCACCACGACGCCGAGGGCCGGTTCCGCATCGACGGGGTGACCGGGCCCGACGAGTACAGCGCGATCAAAGACAACAACATCTTCACCAACCTGATGGCCCAGCGGAACCTGGCCGCCGCCGCCGACCTGGCCGAGAAGCACGACGACGTGGCCGAGCGGCTCGGAGTCTCTACCGAGGAGGCGGCCAGCTGGCGGGACGCCGCCAAGGCGATGATGATCCCCTACGACGAGCGGCTGGGCGTGCACCCGCAGCACGAGGACTTCACCGAGCACGCGGTGTGGGACTTCGACAACACGCCGGAGGAGAGCTACCCGCTGCTGCTGCACTACCCGTACTTCGACCTGTACCGCAAGCAGGTGGTCAAGCAGGCCGACCTGGTGCTGGCCATCCACCTGCGCGGTGACGCCTTCACCGACGAGCAGAAGGCCCGCGACTTCGCCTACTACGAGCCGATGACGGTCCGGGACTCCTCGCTGTCGGCCTGCACCCAGTCGGTGGTGGCGGCCGAGGTCGGCCAGCTCGAGCTGGCCCATGAGTACCTGGCCGAAGCGGCCCTGATGGACCTGCGCGACCTGGAACGCAACACCCGCGACGGCATGCACATGGCGTCGCTGGCGGGCGCCTGGATCGCGCTCGTGCAGGGGTTCGGCGGCATGCGGCAGACGCCGGACGGGCTCACGTTCGCCCCGCGGCTGCCCGACGGCATCTCCCGGCTGACGTTCCACATCCGCTACCGGGGCCGCACGTTCCGGGTCCGGGTGACCCGGCACGAGGCCACCTACGAGCTGCTGGAAGGCGAGGAGCTGGCGATCACCCACTTCGGTGAGAAGGTGACGCTGGGCGGCAAGGCCACCCGCCAGAAGATCCCCTCCATCACCGAGGGACCCCGCCCCAAGCAGCCCAAGGGCCGCGAGCCGATCACCCACCGGTAACCGCCGGGACCTGGCCCGGAACCGCAAGGCCTAGTCCACGTCGCCCAGGCCGTGCCGGTAGGCGTACTGGACGGCGTGGGCGCGGTCGCGGGCACCGGTCTTGGTGAAGAT
>Ga0213875_10000251_pt1 | contig 54088 bp, 49 predicted proteins | sample BarmaccomBMRX_R8_FD_160105 | JGI IMG/M metagenome (GOLD analysis project Ga0213875, IMG submission 160105) | Root-associated microbial communities from Barbacenia macrantha in rupestrian grasslands, the National Park of Serra do Cipo, Brazil - RX_R8 | ecosystem: Host-associated > Plants > Roots...
TCACACAAATACTACTGATAAATGAATTTATGACATAAACAACTTACACAACTTAAGCAAGCCAGAGTATTACTGACTCCGAAGTATTGCTGACCCCAGGATTGCCGATGAGAGGGATAAGGGGATGTAAGTGTGAATACTCATGCCGGGCGTATATTACCGTTAGCAGCTCGAGGCCCTACGCTTCGCCCGGCTGGAGCGTGGGTCATGTCCTCGGCCAAGGTCGTCCTGCGCAAAAGGTCGCGCTGCGCAATCGGATCTAAAAAAGACTACGTGCAGCATTTGTGGCGGAACGCTCTGGACGCCGCTTTAGCGATAGCGCGGCTAAAGCGCCGTAACAGTAGATGCAAACGCAGATAATGGCAAGGCACTCGCACGGCTCTCTTCTCTGTTGCGCGCCACGCAGTCGGATGGACGATGCTCTCCAACCCACTCTCTTAGCCACATCTGACAGCAACTTCCAACCCCACTAATCCAGGCTGTAGCATAATAGCGGGTATGGATGTTGTTATGGTTTCGGTGGTAGTTTTTTAAACGTATTACTGGTGTTGAGCAGTGTGGGGATATTAAAGATGCGTGATCACGGTAGACTCCGTGGGCCCCACGGCAATACTAACAAGCCCACAGCATCACCGTGGAAGAATCCGACAGTGGCGTCTATCAGGTGGTGGAGTAGAAGACTATGGTGTTCCTGACGGCTTTGGTGTTCTGGCTCCTTGGTGGTTATATCGGCTACAAGTTGGACAGGCACGTTGACTACCAAGAGATGCAACGCCTCAGACAAGTGAGCCAACGCCACATTGGCTATGCATGTATCGGTCTGGGTGGTTTCCTGTTAATAGACACCTATTTCCAACCTGATCCGCATCATCCATCGGTTTGGTTCTATACTGTTGGTCTATTAGCACTCTTGGGCGGCATCAAGGGTTTACGTGGTGAGTGAGTTGTTACTTTATACCACGCCATCTATCTGACAACACAGCGTCACGGTAGAAGTGGATTAGAGGGGGAGCGGCATTATACATGGTCGGGCTGCGCGTGGTTCGGTCGCGTGTCGAAAGGCTAAATTAAGGGCAGGCTGTAAAAACAAGATGTATCAAGATATAGAGTGATTTACCGAACATGAACACGACCTCTCAACAATTGGCTGTGATGCGAACCCTCTTTGATGAAGCTGAACATCGCGGCCTCCGCCTGTGGCTTGAGAACGGCTAGGCTATTGACGCACGTCTTGGCAGAGTCACCAGGGAACATGAAGACATTGATATTGTCTTTGCTAAAAGCCAAGAAGCCGCCTATCGAGAACTCATCGGGACATTGGGTTTTGACAAACACGAATTTACGGACTACGGTTTTCTCTCATGGCGTGGCTGTATCCTGCTAGACTCAGAGCCGTGCTTTGAAATTCACGGCGAGTATAACTTTAAGCATTTCCCACCCGGCTCCTGCCCGCTCCAGAAACAAGGTATTATTGAGGATTACCATGTCAGGTGCGTGAGTTGGGAGGCTCTCTATTTTGAGTTCCTAGGCAATCTGGACGAGATTCCGCAGGTACAATGGCGGGCTAAAGACTTCCAAAGTCTTCAGTTAATTGAGACGCATTTGAATGCTACAAAGAAGCAATTCCTGAAAGACCTCTATCTAAATAGCCAGCAGTCAGCGTAACCAACAGCGGCTCAACCAGGCGCGGCTGACCTTAGCGTGCGGCTGCGCGCAACTCTACAGCGGAGCTAAATAGTAGAATGGAAGGAATGCTAAGATAAAAAAGAGCCTCAATGATTCATGCTGCTACGCCTGCTGATAACGCCAAAGGCTGGTTTATTGGCCCTTGGAACTCCGCCGTGCCGATTCCTGTTGGCTACGCCAACGAGGGCATCAACGAAAAGCATTATCATGCCGCTATCTATGAGATTTACCTCATTGCCAGAGGCACCAGCCTGGCTATTGTAGATGGCCAAGCCGTGCCCCTGCAAGCTGGCGATATGTTAGTCGTAGAACCCCAGGAGGTGCATACTTTCACCGACAGTTCTCCTGATTATCTGCATTTTGTTATTCAGACCCCTTTCATCAAAGGGGATAAAGTCATCTTGGAATGAATTGAGCACGACTTAACAGCCGCCGAACCAGGCGCTGCAATGGACGGGTTCCGGCTTCGCTACGCTGCGCCTGCACCCGCCGCTGAGTTGAGCGTTCGGCGGCAGGCTCGTTGTCTTGAGGGGGCTTATGAACGACCCAGGAAAGCTGGAATTAGCAGAGGCATGGGTTGGCGTCCTTGGCATCCTGCGGTGACGGGCCAACCAGCCGCGCCAGCGCCGCACGGCGGCTCTCTTGGAGGCCACCGAGAAGCTTGCGGGGGCGGAGCCGTGGGCACGATTGTGTCCGGCGCTCATCGAGTCGGAGTTGTGGCTGGCCCCAGTGCCCCGCGACGGCTGGCGCAGGGGAATGCCGAAGGTCAGTGTTCGCTACGTCAGCTCGGCTGATCGCTTCCGAGGCGCGTTTCTTAGGCACCTGGGGCCGACGGAATCGATCTACGCTTGCGCTGGCGAAGAACTGCCTGCGGTGCTGGAATGGGGCTGGAAACGTCTGTGCGGCGACGCTCAAGCCGAACCAGCCGCCGCACCTGACTGCGGCAGCATCATATAGTTGACAGTCCCAAGTTCCCGTCCGCTGCTGCCGGTGAATTGTTCGTTCGGCGGCTGCGCGCAGCTTGGTTGCGTGCGCTATAATGCAAATATGAACAAAGAACCACAACTTGATTATCCCTGTCCTTCCTGTGGCTCTTTGATGTTTGCTGAACCGCCCGGCAGTTATGGTATTTGCGCCATTTGTGGCTGGGAGGATGACCATGTCCAACTTCGCTTTCCGGCAATGCCAGCAATGGCTGGTGGAGCCAATAAAGAAAGTCTATACCAGTCCCAACAAACCTGGATAAAGCAGATTCCGCTGGACGTTAAAGCATACCAGAATTTCCTGCGTGATCAGAATTTCCTGCGTGATACAGATTGGCGTCCGTTGCAGCTAGAAGAGTGCTCATCAGCAATACCAATAAGCGGACAAGAATACTTTGAAGCCACCGCTGAAGATTCACCGTCCTATTACTGGCAAAAAGACACGAGCGGCCCGAAATAACAGCGGCGCATAACCTTGTGTTTTAAGGAGTTTGCGGAAGAACTTAAGAGCGGCCCGCTTATGGCGGCGGCTTTGCAACAGGATATCTAAGACTTGCCCGTCTTGATCTACCGCCCGAAACAGGTAGTGTAGCTTACCACCAATCTTGAGGAACACCTCCTCTACGTACCATGGAGTGCTGACATTGCTCTGCCGTCGCCGAATGGCGCGTGCAAAGGTGAGACCGAATTTACGGCACCAGTAACGAATGGCTTGGTAACTGACCGTGATGCCACGTTGCGCCAACATTTCTTCGATATCGCGGTAGCTCAGACAAAAGCGATAATACAACCAGACAGCATGGCTAATAATCTCAGGAGGAAAGCGATGTCGCTGATAAGAGACGGCAGAGGAATTCATCTCCTCAGTATGACACACAACAACTTTACTTCAGCACTTGACCCGTTAATTTGACAATACCGATTACTGGATTTTACCGCTATGATCGGGCGCGCCTTTACCTTCGTTCTCGGCAAAGCGCCCATGTCCAATATGCCCGTTTACCACGAGCGTGCCCAGCACTTCGACCACGCCGCGCAACGCCAGGAGCGCCGTAATATCAGAAGTGTCGTAAGGTGGCGAGACTTCGACCACTTCCATGCCACACAAGCCCTGCGCTGCTACTAAGCGCAGCAGTTTCAAGACCTCGCGGGGTAGGAAGCCGCCGGGTTCGGGCCAACCTGTGCCGGGGACGAACCCGCAATCTACGGAGTCAATATCAAAGGACAGATAAACGGCTTTGGCCCCCTTCCAGGCGGTCTCCAGGGCGATTTCAGCGACTTTCTCGACGCCCAGTTCTTCCACATCACCGATGGTCAGGATATTGGATTTGCGCTTGACCGCTTCTTTGACGCCGATACGGGGACACTGCCAACCGCCCAAACCGATCTGCACCAGGTTCGTGGCCGGGGCATTGGGAATGTTGGTGGCATGGAACCAGGGCGTGGTGTGCATCCGCTCGTCCATGTCTTTTTCCTGCAAGTCTACGTGGCGGTCAATGTGGATGATGCCGACATTGCCGTCCACATGCTCCGCGAGGCCGCGCACATTCGGATAACCAATGCTATGGTCGCCGCCAATCATCACTGGAAAGACACCTTTGCCTTTGACAAACGAAACAGCCTTGGAAATCTGGTCGAAAGATTTTTCAATGTTCGCTAAAGTAAAGACATCACCCAGGTCTACAATGTCGAGGGACTCGCGCAGGTCGAGAGCCATTTCGTAGTTGTAGGTGGTATACAGAGCCGAAATGCGACGCACGGCCTGTGGGCCAAAGCGCGTGCCTGCCCGGTAGGTCGTACCAATGTCAAATGGCACGCCCATGATAGCGCACTCATAGTCGCCCACCTTGTTGACATCCTCTAAGTAGGGAAATTTCAAGAAGGTGTTGATGCCGGCCCAGTGCGGCAACTCGCCCCGTGCAAAGGTGCTGATGGTGCGGTCACCGATAGACGGGGCCGCTTCTAATCCCAATTCCAGGCCACGCCGAATCTCTTCCAAATACTTCTTATTGGGAATGTTCGCCTCAGCGCGTGCGCCCTCCATGCCATGAAACTGCGTGGGATCGCTCTCGTGCATTTGCCCTAATTCAAAGGCCGAAAACTCCCTCTCTGTGGGGTGTTCGGTCGGGCCTTCTTCATGACCATGACTGTGGCCATGACCATGTCCATGATCGTCGTGTGAATGAAACCAACCCATTGTCTCTTCCTTTCTCTCGAATGCTTTATTTGTAGAGGTTGTTTTGTTGATTATTGGTCTTGCCGTCTAAAAGAACCGTGCATAACGCTCGATTTCCCACGCGCTGACGGTGTTGTGGTACTCTTCCCATTCAGCCCTTTTGTAGCGGATGAATTCATCGGTCAGGCCATCGCCCAGCACATCGCGTATCCAGGGGTCTTCGGCAAAGGCGTCTACGGCTTCGCCCAGGGTGCGCGGTAGTTGCTGGATGCCATGTGCCGCTAATTCCAGATCGGAATATTCATACATATTCTCGTGGTGCGGATTGCCGGGGTCTAAACCTCGCTCAATGCCATCCAACCCGGCGGCCAGGAGCAACGCGGCTCCTAAATATGGATTAACCGTGGAATCTACGCCGCGACATTCCACGCGCCCGCCGCTCATGGGAATGCGGAAGTTATTGGAGCGGTTGTTGGAGCCGTAAGAGTTAAAGACCGGTGCCCAGGAATAGTAGCCCATCGCGCCGCGCCGAATCAGCCGCTTGTAAGAATTCACCGTTGGTGCGAGGGTCGCCATAATGCCCCGGCCATGCGCAATTAAACCCGCAATGAACTGATAGCCGAGAGTGGAAAGGCCGCAACCGCGTGCGTCTTCTTCAGTGGTGAAAAGGTTCTGCCCCGTTTCCACATCGGCCAGGGACATATTAAAGTGCGCGCCGTTGCCCGTCAGATGCGCAAAGGGTTTGGGCATAAAAGTGGCGACCATGCCCAAATCGGCGGCCACTTTTTTCGCCATGAAACGCCAGAAGATATAGCGGTCGGCCATCGTGAGGGCATCGGCATATTTGAAATCAAATTCAAACTGCGACTGTCCATCTTCGTGGTCAAAACTATAAACATCCCAGCCTAACTCCTGCATATAAGTCACCATGCGGTCGAGGAAGGGCCAGGCATCGAAGAAGCGTTTGACATCGTAGCACGACTTGTCCAGGTTATCATCTTTGTTCGGGATAAACAGCTTGCCATTTTCATCCTGGCCCAGCACGTAAATCTCGCCCTCAATACCGAGGTTGAAGCTATAGCCCAGCGAAGCGGCCCGTTCTAATTGCTTTTGCAGCACCACGCGGGTGCTGAGGGCATAGGGTTCGCCATGAAAATAGTTATCTGCCGCAAACCAGGCGACCTCCTTTTGCCAGGGAATAATCGTCAATGAGCGCGGGTCGGGAACGGAGCTAATTTCATCATCATTGGGTTGTTGCCCTAACCCATCCAGGGCATAGCCGGTGAAGAGTTCGGAGCCTTCCATCATGTGGTCGAGGTGGGTGATGGGCACGCACTTGGCTTTTGGTACGCCATGAATATCAACGTAACATCCCATCGCGTAGCGCACCCCTTGCTTAGAGAGATGATCCTGGAGTCCTGACACATCTGGCTTATGGCCATTCAGGGCGGCAGGCGCTAACAGTGTATCGGTCGTCATATAAAATTCCTTCTCTAAAATGTTAATCTGCAATTCGGCTGAACTATGAATGCATTAATGACCATTGCTGCTGGCGGGTGCCCGAAACAGATCGGATGGTGTTTCTGAACCGTTAGGTGCGCTAACCGCAGGCAGGGGCACAGGTTTCGGGGCCACCGGGGGCGTGGCGCGTCCCTTACTCTTAGTCAGGTGATTTAAGGGCGGCTTCTCGATGAGAGCTTTTTTCACCACATAAGTCCAATCCGTCACAAGGGCTTCAAATAGCTCAGCGCCCATTTGCGGCGTGGCCTTCGATGGCGTGCCAGTGTGTCCTAATTGGCTGGTCTGGGGCACCGTATAAGAGAAAACTAAATCTCCCGTGCGGTCGGGGTCATCCACAATGCGCTCCGGGCGCACGAGAGATGGCGCTAAATGCATCATGATGGCGGTTTCTGCGGCGTTGGCGTGCCAGTCTTGCGCATCGCTATGATAGGCATCTTTCACGCGGAGAGAAGCCTCGCACAAATGCTTTTGCGCAATTTGCACTTGAGCGTGTTTGGCGCGCAGCGTTTCCAGGGCACAACGCAATGAGGCGGCATTGGTGACATGCCCGCTTAAGATGAGAATGCGGGTAAAGCCATAGGCGATAACATCTTCCAGGATTTCGCTAATCACTGCGGACAAGGTGGCAGGCGAAAGAGAAAGCGTCCCCGGCCAGTGGCGGGTGTGGCCCAGCGCACAGCCATAGGGCAGGGTCGGCAAGACGGGCACGCCGGTGCGCGCAGAGACGGCATGAGCCACAATATCGGCACTGAGCGTATCCACGTTGAGCGGCAAGTGTGGCCCATGCTGCTCTGTGGAGCCGATGGGGAAAAGCACCATATCCACTCCCTCTTTGCGCATATCGCGGATTTGTTCCCAGGTTAATTCTTCCCACAGCAGAGGTTTCATGATTGGTGTTGCCTTAAATAGGTTTCTATAACGGTGCGAAACCGTGTTGCATCTAAAATTGGCCCGTGTCCCGGATAAGCTACCTGCACGGGGTATTCAAGCAGGCATTGAAAGGATTGAATGTAAGTCGGAATGTCTGAGCAGGGTAGAAAATCGAACAACTCGCCTTCGTAAACCGTATCAGCACAGAACATGACTCCGGTCTTTTCTTCCCACAGGCAAATGCTGCCCCATGAATGGCCGGGTGTATTCAAAACGACAAAGCTGCGGCTCCCTAAATCAATGATGTCGCCTTCATCAATCAGCCCCGTAGCAGGTGCAGGCTCGGCAACCCAGTCGCGGGCTTCAAAACCCGGCCACGGCAACTCATAGAAATCTTCTGTCACCAGCACCGGATCAGCATAGGTATTCTGCGCTGTGGGATGAGCGACAATATCGGCTTCGGCGGGATGAATGACGCGCTCCTCAAATTCAAAATTGCTGCCCATGTGGTCATAGTGCGAATGGCTGCATACCAATAAGGGATTGTCTGTGATAGGTGCCACAAAGGTGCGCAAAGAACCAAGCCCCAAGCCCGTGTCTATAATGATGTCGCGCTGGCTGCCTTTGACCACATAAATGTTGCAGCGGTAATCGGCGCGGTAATGTGGTTCGGTGATGTGGTAAATACCATCGGCCACTCGCTGCATGGCAAACCAGTCGTCTCGTGTGGTAAAGCGATGTGGGGTCATGTTACTTTACCAATTACTTTGGCAGATAGTCGGCGGTAAAAGCCTTGGCTGTATCAGGGGCCGCATCCAATGATTTCTGGCTCACGAAGAATTTGCCAATTTCTGCCACTGTCTTAAACGCCGGGCCAGGAGCCGACGTGGTGCCCATCAAGCGGTGGTTATCGGACACGCCGTAAATCTTAACCTTGGTCAGCATATCTTTGGCTTCGGCGGGCTTGGTGCCGAAGTATTTGGATGCGACCTGGGCGGCTTCGGCAGGGTGGGCATTAGCATATTCGGCACCCTTGGCGGATGCTGCCACAAAAGCGCGCACATCTCCTGCCTTGGTGTCTAAAGTGCGCTTGGAAACGGTGCAGACATCCAGAATAGTGTTAGGCGCATCCTTGCTGCTAAAGATAACCTTCGCGCCGCCACTGCCAGCCTTGGAAAGCCACGGCTCCCAGGTCACGGCGGCAGGAATTTTGTTGGCGACAATCGCTGCCCCAGAAGCATCAGCATCCATATTGGTGACATTTACATCGCTCTCCGTCATGCCATTGGCCTGTAAGCCCTTGAGCAATAGAAATTCATTGACCTGTCCTTTCGTGGCGGCTACGGTCTTGCCCTTTAAGTCCTTGATGGAAGCAATGCCCTTTTGGGCGACAATACCATCCGCACCATTGGAGGTATCGGTGATATAGACGTTAGAGAGAGAATTATCACCTGCACGTTTGCCGAGTAAAATAGGTGTATCGGCGGTCGTTAATGCGGCATCGAGTTGGCCTGCAATCAGGGGTGGCACACCATCTGCCGGGCCGGAGAATTGCTTGAAATCCACATCCAGACCCGCATCTTTGAAATAGCCTTTATCTTTAGCAATAAAGACCCCCACTAAGCCGATCCACTGATTATAGGCCACGCGAAACGGCTTGCCCGAAGGTTTATCGGCTGCGGTGTTAGTTGTTGCATTACTGTCCGAGGCAGTGGTGGAAGCCGTTGTCGTATTGGAAGTGTCGCTGCTGGCCGAGTTGGTGGAATTTTGACCACCACACCCAGTCAATGCGGCGGCGGTTGCCACACAGCTATAAACGAGCAAGCTTCGATGGTTTATTAGCTCAACAAGACGTCTGGGTATTTTCATAACTTTTAAGCTGCTACTTTCTGAGATTGCAAAGCGGTAATGGCATCTAACATCGTCTCCAACGAGACTACGGCTCCGCTTTGTAAATATTCAAGAGCGTTTAATGACGCCTTATGCGCGGCCAAGCTCGACCCGGCGACACAGTCCCGAACCACCCGAATGCGGTAATCATGTTGATGGGCATCCACGCCGGTGTAATGCACGCAGACATCCGTGAGAAAGCCAATCAAAATCAGGGTATCCACCTTTAACCCTTTGAGCAGAATTTCCAGGTCGGTGCCAAAGAAGGCGCTGTAACGGCGCTTGGGCACATAATATTCATGAGGCAGTGGCCGCAGATCATCGAGAAATTCCGCGCCGGGTTCACCTTCCAGACAATGTACGCCTTCGGCTCCATCCAACTCGCGGCCAAAGTCCACCAGGTCACGGCGGTGCCGCTCTTGAATGAAAATAACGGGCAAGCTGACAGCGCGTGCTGCGGCAATAACCTGGCGCGAATTCGCCACTGCGGCTGGCGCACCGATGAGGTCAATGCCACTGATCTCTGGCGGCAACAGGCTGTCTTTGGTGATGTCAATCACAATTAAGGCGGCGCGACCGGGAAGCGGTTGGGTGTGGTCGAAATCCTCGACCGTTGTAGAGTGGAAGCCATTTAGCCCCTGAGCTTGGGGGAACCCGTTATTCACTCTGTCCTCCCGGCGGCAATTTCGGCTTCGACAACGGCTTTGCCCTCTTCATGCAACAGTTCATGGACTTGCTTGCGAATCTCTAGAAACTCTAAGGAATTGCGCAGGGCGTCTTCCCGCTCCTGGCCAAAGGGCACGGTGATTTCGGCTTTGAAATGGCCGGGGCGTGCGGTCATGACGAAGATGCGGTCGCTGAGATAAACGGCCTCGTCAATGTCATGGGTGATGAAAAGCGTGGTTGTATGTTCTTTGCGGCGGATGTCTAACACCAGGTCTTGCATCACGGCGCGCGTCTGGGCATCCAGGGCACCAAAGGGTTCATCCATCAACAAGATGCGGGGTGAATTCGCCAAAGCCCTGGCAATCGCCACACGCTGGCGCATACCGCCAGAGAGTTGCTTGGGATAATGGTCGCGGAAGCCGTGTAGACCAACGGCATCTAAGAAATGATCGGCTAACTCTTTACGCTTATTGTTATCCGCGCCGCGCAGCTTGGGGCCGAATTGCACATTCTGGCGCACTGTGAGCCAGGGAAACAAGGTGTAAGCCTGAAACACCATGCCGCGTTCGGCTCCCGGTTCGTGGAACTCCACGCCATCTAAGTACATGTGACCTGCGGTCGGCTCCAAAAGGCCGCCAATGATATGCAGGAGGGTGGATTTGCCGCACCCCGAAGGGCCAACGATGCTCACGAATTCCGTGACATCCATCGAGAAGGAGGTGGGTTCGAGGGCAGTCAATGGCCCCTTCTTGGTCTGGAACTGTTTGGTGATGCCATCAATGCGTAAAATGGGTTCCGCCATAAAATTAAGTCGCTTTTCGTAGGTCGTGAGGGGTAATTCGGCGTAGCCAAGCGATGGCTGTGGCCAGGAGGCGACGGCACTTTTCATCATTAATCCTTAAATGGTGTCAGGGGCAGTTGATTATTGCCGTTGCACTTCAGCCCAGGGCAGTAAGCGTGGCGAGGCCAGTTTGAACAGCATATCGGTGCAAAGGCCCAATAAGCCCAGCACGATAATGCCGACGTAAATCTCTTCAGTGCGCAAGTGGCGTTGTCCGACCATGATGCGAAAGCCCAGACCAGAGTTGGTCGCCACCACTTCGGCAATCACCAGGTAAGTCCAGGCCCAACCAATCATGGTGCGGCAGGTATCCATTAAGCCCGGTAAGGTGGCAGGCAGGAGGACATTAAAGAGCAACTGGCGGCGATCGGCCCCCAGAGTGCGCGCTGCCGAGAGCAAGTCGCGGGGCACCTTGCGGGTCACATCAGCCACGATGATGACCATCTGAAAGTAGGTGCCGATAAAAATGAGTAGAATTTTCGCCGCTTCATCCAGTCCGGCTACCACCATCACCAGGGGAATCAGAGCGGGCACCGGCACATAGCGGATAAAGCCGATAAGCGGTTCTTGGGCTGCTTCCACCGTTTTGTAGGCCCCAATCAGGATGCCGAGGGGAATGGCTAATGCAGCCGAGAGCAGGAAGCCCATCACGATGCGGTAAACGCTAATCTTGGTATCGCCCCACAGAGAACCGTCCTGCCATAGATCATGGGTGGCCGCCAGCACACCGGTGGGCGTGGGCAAGATTAAGTTGCTGACATGGCCTGAGCCATCGGAAGAAAGCGACTGGGGCACCCGCACCCAACCATAGGACAGGGCGCACCAGATAGCAAAGACAAAGATAAAGGAAGCTGCAGCAATGGCAGTGTAAACGCCCCCTGGGATTTCTTCGCCAATCCGAAATAGGCTTGGTTTGCGGCGGCGTGTCGGGGTTGCTGTAACGCCTTGAATAGCCGGGGTGGGTAGTGTTCTTTCCATCTTAATATTCACCTCATAAATACAATCAACAACACCATCAACTAACAGGAACAGCTAAGCGGGCCGCGGCACGGGCGACTTTGACGGTGTAGTCGTAAGGCGGCTGTTTGCCCATGCCTTTGGCGACGGCGGCTTTGACAAATTGATTGTCAATGGCACCCGCATAGTCGGGCAGCTTATCAATTTGTTTAGCTTTCAAGAGAAACTTGGCATTGCTGTCGCCACTGACGAAGAGCGACGTAACTTTGCTGGACTTGGTCATCGCGGCAAGAGCTTCGGTGCCGCTAAAGATGCGCGTGCCTTTGATGAACGATTTGTAATCATCCACAGGAGTTTTGGTGGGCGCTGCCATGAGCTTAACCGCGTCGTCGGGGTGGGCACGCCAGAAAGCAAGTGAATCATACCAGGCGTTGACAATCTTTTGCACATCCGCCGGACGCTTGGTGACAATGTCGCCTTGCATTACAAGCAGATCGGGAATAATGCCGGGGATGTTGGAGCTATCGAAGACAATCTTCGAGCCTTTGAGGTCTTTGAGAATTTTGGTACGGCTTGGCTCCCACACCACAGCAGCATCCACCTGTTTCGAGAGCATAGCTGCCGGGCAGTTGGGCACCGTGATGGGCTTGTATTTTACATCGCTTTCTTTTAAACCATTGGCTTCGAGAGCCTTGAGCATCAGGAGATGATCGCAAGTGCCCATTTCGGTAGCGACTGTTTTGCCCTTTAAATCCTTCACCGAGTTGATGCCGGGTTGGGCAATCATGGCATCATTGCCAAAGGAGTTATCGTTGACAAGAACAACTTTAAGGCTCTGACCTTTGGCGAGCGCGGGCATGGTGTCGCTCCAGGTCTGGCTGTTGCCATCTACCTGGCCTGCCGAAAGCGCGTTGATGGAATCGGTGTAGTTCTCAAACCATTTCAGCTTGACATCTACGCCTTCCTTTTTAAAGAAGCCTTGTTTGTCAGCGATTTCCCACACCGTCCAGCCGGGCCAGTCGGAATAGCCAATGGTGATGGGGCCGCCAGTGGCAGCGCCGCTGCTGGACGTGGTGGAGGCGGTGGTGGAATTATCGGATGAGGCGGTGGAAGCTGAGGTTGAAGAGGATGGAGCGGAGGACTCGGAATTATTGCCGCAACCAGTGAGAGAGAAGCTCAAGGCTACGCCACAAGCGGCGAAGCCTAAAATGGTCGCTGGGGCCGACGGGGCACGAAATGTTTTCATCGCAAATGCTCCTTTAGAGATAAGGAGAGTGGTGTGGCGTCTAAAGGCAAATGCGAAATCCACCCTCATCTCAGGCCACACCCTCATCTTCGTAGGTTGTGGGCCAAGGATGCATCGTCGTGGGTCAGAAGCTTATCAAGCAAGAGGTTGCTTGCCTAGCCACTGTCTTCCGTTCGGTCCTAAAGCCGTTGGCAGTTACATGATTCAGACCTTAATACTTCAAGCCCGTGCAACTACGGAATTAATTCTGACGGAGCCAAGTTTCCAAATTGTTTCCAAGAGGTAAAAGCTACATGTATCTCAGGTTAATGTTAAGTACCCTCAGCTAATCTCCCTGTTAAAGAAGGGATAAACCACAGAGACACCGAGGCACAGAGAAAGAGAGAAGGTTTGAGGATATGAAGATGGAGGATCGAGGATCGAAATAGGGGCTTCCACTGCGATCCTCTATCCTCAAATCTTCTCTGTGCCTCTGTGGTGAATTGAAGATAGATTAAAGTGTTTGGGAGCCTTACGAAACATGGAATTAACAATCGCGTAAAGCTAACGCAACATGAACTCGTTAAATTCTTAACATCACGGCTTTGAGAATTTTGATAAAGTTGAATCCATGCACTGGACTGAACGCGAAAAAGAAAAGTTATTGATTACGGTAGCGGCTGACCTGGCGCGTCGTCGCCTGGAACGGGGCCTGAAGTTGAACTACCCGGAGAGCATGGCACTCATCACTTCCGAGGTGATGGAAGGCGCACGCGATGGCCGCACTGTGGCTGAACTGATGCAAGCGGGAACAAAGGTACTAACGACAGAGCAAGTAATGGAAGGTGTGCCAGAGATGATTCAAGAAGTGCAAGTTGAAGCGACTTTCCCGGATGGCACCAAGTTAGTCACGGTGCATCATCCCATTCGAGGCTAATTTGGAACCACGAATGCACACGAATTAACACAAATAATTTTCTCAACATTCGTGTCATTAGTGTTCATTCGTGGTTCCACAGAAAGAGAAGCTATGATTCCAGGTGAATATCGGGTGCGTGAAGGTAGCATTGAGCTAAATGAGGGGCGGCGCACGGTGGAGATTAACGTGACCAATACGGGAGATCGTCCGGTGCAGGTTGGCTCTCATTATTGCTTTTTTGAAGTGAATCGCGCTTTGCATTTTGACCGAGCGCAAGCCTTCGGGATGCGGCTCGATATTCCAGCCGGGACAGCAGTGCGCTTTGAGCCAGGGGAAGAGAAACCAGTGCGTTTAGTGGAAATGGCTGGCAAGCAGATGGTGTTTGGCCTCAACGGATTAACTAATGGGACGGGGCAGACCTTAACCGATGAAGTGCGCGAGCGTTTGAACGCTTGGGAGGCCACCACACCATGAGCCAGATGGAGCGCAAATCCTATGCGGGGACGTTTGGCCCCACCGTTGGTGATGCCGTGCGATTGGCCGACACCGACCTGTGGGCCGAAGTCGAGCGTGACTTTACTGTTTATGGTGATGAAATTAAGTTCGGCGGAGGGAAAGTTATCCGTGATGGCATGGGGCAGTCGAGTCGCCTCACCCGCGCCGAAGGCGCATTAGATACTGTTATTACCAATGCTCTTATCATTGACCACTGGGGTATTATTAAAGCTGATATTGGTATCCGCGATGGCATGATTGTGGGTATCGGCAAGGCAGGCAACCCGGACATCATGCAGGACGTGCATCCTAGCTTAGTCGTTGGTGCTTCCACCGAAGTGATTGCAGGCGAGGGCAAAATCATCACGGCAGGCGGTATTGATTCACATATTCACTTTATCTGCCCGCAGCAAATAGAGACAGCCCTTGCCTCCGGGGTCACCACCATGATTGGCGGCGGCACTGGCCCCGCAACCGGCACCAATGCCACAACTTGCACACCGGGCGCATGGCACCTGCATCGTATGTTGGAAGCGGCAGAAGCTTTCCCCATGAACCTGGGGTTTCTGGGTAAAGGTAATGCGGCCTTTGAAGCTCCCTTGAACGAGCAAGTTGAAGCGGGGGCTATTGGCCTCAAGCTACATGAAGATTGGGGCACCACACCGGCTGCCATTGATGCCTGCTTGCGCGTTGCCGATAAATATGATGTGCAGGTGGCGATTCATACCGATACACTGAATGAATCGGGCTTTGTCGAAGATACCCTGCGCGCCATCGCGGGGCGCACCATTCACACTTACCACACCGAAGGCGCGGGTGGCGGTCATGCCCCCGATATTATTCGTGCCGCAGGCGAGCCTAACATCTTGCCCTCTTCCACCAACCCCACGCGGCCCTACACTGTCAACACCATTGATGAGCATTTAGATATGCTGATGGTGTGCCATCACTTGGATAGTCGCATCCCCGAAGATGTCGCCTTTGCCGATTCCCGCATTCGACCTGAAACGATTGCGGCAGAAGACATCCTGCATGATATGGGTGTATTCTCCATGATAAGCTCCGATTCGCAGGCGATGGGGCGCGTGGGAGAGGTCATCACCCGCACCTGGCAAACCGCAGATAAGATGCGGGCGCAACGCGGCCCCCTGGCCCCAGACAGTACGGATAACGATAACTTTCGCATCAAGCGTTACGTGGCTAAATACACCATAAATCCGGCTATCACGCACGGCATTACACACTTGGTTGGCTCGGTTGAAGCCGGTAAGTTTGCTGATCTGGTCCTATGGACACCTGCGTTCTTTGGCGTCAAGCCCGATATGATTCTCAAAGGTGGGGCTATCGCTTATGCGCAGATGGGCGACCCCAATGCTTCGATTCCGACGCCACAACCCGTTTATGGCCGACCCATGTTTGCTGCTTACGGGGCCGCACTGCACAGCACATCATTAACCTTTGTCTCCCAGGCTGCTGCCGATGCGGGCCTTGCCGCACAATTGAAACTGTGCAAGCGGGTAGAGCCAGTGCGCAAGTGTCGGGATATATCCAAAAAAGATATGGTGCATAACGATGGCACACCACATATCGAAGTCAATCCTGAAACTTACGAAGTGAAAGTGGATGGCGAGCACATCACTTGTGAGCCTGCAAAGGTGCTTTCTATGGCACAACGCTATTTTATGTTCTAAAGCTTATGTGGCTCGCTCATGTGCAACTCCTCGATTCAGCTTTGCCTATTGGTGCCTTCTCGCATTCCTTTGGGTTAGAAACGCTTGTGCAACAAGGCAAGATTCAGAATGCCGAAGACTTGAAGCAATATGTTGAGACCATGCTCTGGGGAACCTGGGCAGCGGGTGATGCAATGGGTATCAAGGCAGTCTATGAATACGTGCCGCAAGAGCAATGGTTGGAATTGTGGGAAATAGATCAAGCCCTGCATGTGCAACGCATGGCCAAGGAATCTCGTGAGGGGTTGCAGAAGATGGGCAAGCGGTTGCTACGCCTATCGCAGACGATGTATCCCCGCTTAGTATGGGGGCCTCTGTTGGATGCCCTGGCTACTCATCAGTGTTATGGCGCGTATCCAGTGGTATATGGCTGGATAACTTATCAGCTTGAAGTGCCTGTCGAGCAAGCTGTGCAGGGTTATTTGTATAACGGTCTTATCGCTTCCATGAATAATGCGGTGCGGTTGATGGCGTTGGGGCAAACCGAAGCACAAGTCTTGTTGGCGACTTTGCTGCCACAGATAGAGCAGGCGTGGCGTGAGGTGGAGTCGTATGATCCCTCTCAATTTTATAATAGTAATCCTCTGGCAGAAATCGCCATGATGCAACATGAGAGTCTCTACTCCCGCCTCTTCATGTCTTAAAAGTTGGAACAACAGATGAACTATTTTCAGTGTAATTTCTTTTATCATCACGAGCACAATGGGCGAGGATGGCAGACTCCACAGTACCAGCGCGACCGGCCTTTTCGGGTTGGCATTGGTGGCCCGGTCGGTTCCGGCAAAACGGCTCTCGTCGAGCAACTCTGTAAGCAGATGCGTGAGCGTTTCAGCCTCGCCGTAATTACCAACGACATTTACACCCGTGAAGATGCCGAGATATTAATGCGCGCCGAAGCTTTGCCCCGCGAGCGTATTGTCGGCGTAGAAACCGGAGGCTGTCCGCATACCGCGATCCGTGATGATGTGTCCATGAATATGGAAGCCGTTGAGGAACTGGAAGGCCGCTTCTCCAAGCTGGATATGATCTTTATCGAGAGTGGTGGCGATAACTTAGCAGCAGCATTTAGCCCGGAATTAGTAGACCGTTTTATCTACATTATTGATGTAGCGCAAGGTGAGAAAATTCCCCGCAAAGGCGGCCCCGGTATTATGCGTTCAGACCTGCTGGTGATTAATAAAATTGATCTGGCTCCTTATGTGGGTGCCAGCCTGCAAGTGATGGATAATGACGCGCGTCGTATGAGGGGTGACAGGCCCCTTGTTTTCTCTAATATGATGAATGGGCAAGGCTTGCCCGACATTGTCCATTGGCTGGAAAATCAATATGCCAGCGCCTGAAGTCACCGGACGCATCACAGCCAATTTTGAGTGCGTGCGTGGCGAGACCCAACTGCGCGAGAGTTATTGTGCCGCACCACTTAAAATTGCTAAAACCTTTCCCCTGCAAGATGGGCAAATTGGTCTCTGCATCATGGATAGCTCGCCGGGCCTGCTGACAGGAGACAGTTATCAATTAGCCTGGTGCCTGGATGCTGGGGCGCGTGTCTTCCTTACCAATCAAGCTTATACCAAAGTTCATCCCTCACTGGTGACGGGCAGTTATCAAGCGCAACACATCAAACTAAAGCCAGGTGCGCTGTTAGAATATATGCCAGAGCCAGTGATGCTTTATCGTGATGCGGCCTTGCATTCCGAGTGCAATGTGCAACTTGATCCTGGCTCAACACTTCTGCTTTCGGAAATTCTGTGTGCTGGTCGGGTGTCCCGTAATGAGATTTTCCAATTTCGTGCTTATGAAAGCTTGCTGCGGGTGCATTACGCAGGAAATTTAATCTTTCACAACCGAACTCACTTTTATCCTGCCACCCAAAACCTCCGCACTCTGGCTGCCTGGCACAACTGTACGCACTGGGGCAACTGCTATCTCTTCTCCGCTCAAATTCGTGAATGCCACGTCGAAGCCATACGCCAGGTGACAGCTCAATATCCGCAATTATTGAGCGGCGTGAGCTTCACCCACCAACATGATGTTGCGGTATCAGTGCTGGGACATCGCGCCTGGGATATTCAGCAGCTTTTTGGGAGTATTCGCCAGGTAGTACGTGCGTCTTCCGCTTTCTGAAACGCCCGTAGAGACGCGATTAATCGCGTCTCTACCAGACCCCACCTCTATCAGATGAAACCCGGACAACATCCAACTTTTACGCCTCTTTAACTTCTCTGAAACATAGGCTGCTTACAATGCTTTGCAGTGCAATAATCATCTGCCAGAAATTCATAGAGGAGCCAGTATGGAAATTAAGGAAGTTTCAAATTTGTCTTCAATTCAAATAAATCTCAGCGAAGGAGGTGCCACTAAAAGAAGAACACGCCCGCTGGAATTAATGGCTATCGCCGCGACTGGTGCAGCTTTGTCGTTTGGTCTAGCGGGCTGTTCTTCTAATCCTCCTGCGACCCAGGCGGCTACACCCGACACCAGCAAGCCGAGTGATGCCAGTTCTACGACGACTACCACTTCGACCAGCACGGCTTCAACAGCCGTTACTGGTGATACAGTGAAAGTCGGTATTCTCCATTCGTTGAGCGGCACGATGGCGATTAGCGAAGTCTCGGTGAAAGACGCCGAAATGATGGCGATTAATGAGATTAATGCCAAGGGCGGGGTGATGGGCAAAAAGATTGTGCCCGTTGTGGAAGATGGTGCGTCCGACTGGCCCACTTTCAAGACCAAAGCCGAGAAGTTACTAACCCAGGATAAAGTGGCGGCAGTCTTTGGCTGCTGGACTTCGGTTAGCCGCAAAACTGTGCTACCAGTCTTTGAAAAGTATAATGGCCTGCTGTGGTATCCAGTGCAGTATGAAGGCATGGAAACTTCGCCCAATATCTTCTACACAGGTGCCACCACCAATCAGCAAATCTCCCCGGCGGTGGATTGGCTCTTGAAGAACGGCAAGAAGAAATTCTTCTTGCTCGGTTCCGATTATGTGTTCCCACGCACCGCTAATGCCGAAATTAAAGCGCAGTTAAAAGCTAATGGCGGTACCCTCGTGGGCGAAGAATATACTCCGTTGGGACATCGTGAATACAGTACGCTGGTAGATAAGATCAAAGCCGCTAAACCGGATGTAGTATTTAACACCCTCAACGGCGACAGCAACGTGGAGTTCTTTAAACAGTTGAAAGCCGTCGGTCTCACTGCCAAAGATTTGCCGACGATGTCGGTGAGTATCGCTGAGCCGGAGATTCGTGCTATTGGCCCTGATAAACTGGCGGGACACTGGGCGGTATGGAATTACTTCGAGACCACCAATACACCCGAAAACAAGAAGTTCGTCACAGATTTGAAAGCGGCCAATCCGAAAACTCCCGTCACCGATGACCCGATGGAAGCAGGCTACTTCGGCGTCTATCTGTGGAAGGCGGCGGTGGAAAAAGCGAAGTCCTTTGATGTAGATAAAGTCAAAGCTGCTTCGGATGGCATTACCTTCAAGGCACCGGAGGGCGAGATTAAAATTGATGGCAAAACTCATCACACCTGGAAAACCGTACGTATTGGCGTCGTGGGAGCCGATGGTCAGTTCAAGGAAATCTGGAACAGCGGCAAGCCAGTTAAGCCCGACCCGTACCTGGATACTTATCCCTGGGGCAAGGGTTTGAAAGACAAACTTGTGCATACTGCCTAAGAAATAATTGCTTCTCTCATCTCCTCCTTTCTCCTGGGCCACTGAGGTAGGGTGTGGGGGGCGGGGTTTAGGGTTCAACAAACCCGATACTCTAACCCGATACCCTGCCTCAGTGGTCGAAGCTTTGTGTGAAACCCATCATGAACAGTGATGCTTTTATATCCAATTTATTTAACTCGCTCAGCTTAGGTTCCATTCTGCTGCTTATTGCGCTCGGTTTGGCCATTACCTTTGGCCTGATGCGGGTTATCAACATGGCGCATGGCGAGTTCATCATGGCTGGAGCCTATGTCGCCTATGTGACACAGAACCTTTTTCACCGTCTCCCCGCTCAGTTCTTCGGGTGGTTTTTAATTGTGGCCTTGCCCTGCGCTTTCCTGGTAACTGCGGTGATGGGCTGGCTGCTGGAAATGACAGTCATTCGCCGCCTGTATGGACGACCGCTTGATACCCTTCTGGCAACGTGGGGCGTCAGTATTATGCTGCAACAGCTTGCTCGTTCCATCTTCGGCTCTATGGGCGTGAATGTGGAGACTCCCGCCTGGCTCGACGGTCATTGGCAGATGGGCCACTTGGCGGTGCCTTACAATCGCGTCTTTATTATGGTGGTGGCGCTGGTTTGCCTGGCGGGTATGTATCTTTTTCTTTATTATTCCCACACCGGTCGCCGCATCCAGGCGGTGATGCAAAATCGTGATATGGCTGCATGTCTGGGTATTTCTACACGCAAGATAGATGCTCTGGCCTTTGCCGTTGGCTCAGGCTTGGCTGGTATTGCTGGTTGCGCCCTCACGCTTTTAAGCTCCATTGATTCCAATCTGGGCACCAAGTACATCGTGGACTCTTTTATGGTGGTAGTTCTGGGCGGCGTGGGCCGCTTGATCGGCACAGTGGCCGGAGCCATTGGTATGGGTGCGCTCAACACAGGCTGGGAATATGAGACGACCGCTTCACTGGGTAAGGTGCTGACTTTTGTGTGCGTTATGCTCTTCCTGCAATGGAAGCCAATGGGCATGTTTACCACGCGCACACGAGCATTGGATTAAAGCTTAGAGGGAGAAGTTACAGAATGAGCTTCACGATATGGGAATTGCAGAATCAGGAGTGCGTGGTATGAACGATGCGACGGTGGTTGGCACGCCCCTGGTGGCTGCACCAGAGCGCACCCAAGCGCGAACTATCAACAAAGCTCAGTGGATCATGGGCGCATTACTGGTGTTGGCGTTGCTCCTGGCACCCTTTGTGCTTTCAGACTTTCGGCTGTCGCTGTTGGCGCGTTTTCTTTGCTATGCAATTCTGGCGTTAGGTCTGGATTTAATCTGGGGTTATACTGGCATTCTCAGCCTGGGGCATGGCGTTTACTTTGGCCTGGGTGCTTACTGTATGGCGATGCACCTCAAGCTTGAAGCCACCAAGGGCCAGATGCCCGACTTCATGGCGTGGAGCGGTGTTGATAAAATGCCCTGGTTCTGGCAGCCTTTCCGCTTCGCCTGGTTCGCCATTCCCGCCGCGATTATTGTGCCCACCGTCTTGGCCGCTATACTCGGCTATTGCACGTTTCGCAGTCGCATCAAGGGCGTGTTCTTTTCAATTCTTTCGCAGGCACTTTCCATTGTCGTTGTCACTTTATTTGTCGGGCAGCAGGGTTATACAGGTGGCACAAATGGCATGACCAACTATAAAACGCTTTTTGGTTATGACCTGAACTCCATCTCGACGCAGCACTTCTTCTACTGGTTCACCGCCTTAGCTTTAGTGGGAGTTTATCTGCTATCGCGTTGGCTGGTGGCCGGGCGCTTGGGCAAGATTCTAATTGCCATCCGCGATGGCGAGAACCGCGTACGCTATACCGGCTACGATCCCGTGATGTATAAGGTCTTTATCTATGCGCTTTCGGCGTCATTAGCCGGGTTAGCTGGAATTTTATTTGTGCTGCAAGTGGGGCTTATCACGCCGACCGAGATGGACATTGTGCATTCCATCAAAATGGTTTTATGGGTCGCGCTGGGTGGACGCGCCACTTTAACCGGGGCTGTATTAGGGGCAGTCCTGGTCAATGCGGCTGAGAATGCCCTGAGTGAAAATTATCCAGCTATCTGGTCTTTCCTGATGGGTGGCCTGTTCCTGGTGAGCGTCTTATTTTTGCCTCAGGGCCTGATGGGATGGTTCAACACTTTGCCTGCCACTATCCGCGCTAAGCGTGCCAAGAAATCCGAGCCGAGGGGGTGGACTTCCCATGCCAGTCGCAACCCCGGCAGCCAGCACGACGCTGCCGCCGCCCGTGACACCACTGATGCCGCAGAAAATCCTGTCTACTGAGAATGTGACCGTAGACTTCGATGGTTTCAAGGCGATTCAAAATCTAAATTTCTCCATGAACGCCGGGGAGTTACGCTTTCTCATTGGCCCGAACGGGGCCGGTAAAACCACCCTTCTGGACATTATCTGCGGGCGGGTGCGGCCTACGCAGGGCAAAGCTTATTTTAAGGGCAACATCAACCTGGGTCGAATGCAGGAGCACCGTATCGCTCAGCTTGGTATTGGTCGCAAATTCCAGGCTCCTTCGGTCTTTGCCTCGCTCACGGTTTTAGACAATCTTGAACTGGCGATGCAAGGGCGGCGTGGTGTCTTCTCGTCTTTACGGGCACGCTTGAATAGTGACGAGCAAGACCGCATTATGCAATGCCTGCAAACCATCAGACTCGAAGAGCGAGCAAATGAACTGGCGGGTGCCTTGTCGCATGGGGAAAAGCAGTGGCTGGAAATCGGAATGCTGTTGATGCAGGAGCCTGAGCTGTTATTGCTCGATGAGCCAGCGGCAGGCATGACCGACCGTGAGACCGAACAAATGGGCGAGTTGCTGCACACCCTCACCGATAAATCCATTTTAATCGTGGAGCATGATATGGAATTTGTGCGTACCTTTGCCCGCACCGTCACGGTGATGCATGAAGGCAACATCTTGCGTGAAGGGACAATGGATGAAGTGCAAAACGACCCGAAGGTAGCCGAAGTGTATTTAGGACGGAGGGTGGCTGACGTTGCTTAACATTCACGACCTGGAAGTTGGTTACGGCGGCAGCACCGTGTTGCGTAGAGTTGGACTGCGTGTCGAGCCGGGGCAAATCGTTTGCCTCATGGGGCGCAATGGTGTCGGGAAGACGACGCTGCTCAAAAGTATTATGGGCCTGCTGCGCCCTGGCCAGGGCAAGCTCAGCTTTAATGAATGGGATATGACTTATGCCACACCCGATAAAAGGGCCAAAGCTGGTATCGGTTATGTGCCGCAGGGCCGCGAAGTTTTTCCGCAACTCTCAGTGGAAGAGAATCTGATACTGGGATTAGAAGCCTGCCCACAGCGCACTGACAAATTGCCCGATACCATCTTCGATATGTTTCCCATGCTGGGCAAAATGCTACACCGCAAAGGCGGCCACCTCAGTGGTGGACAACAGCAACAACTGGCTATTGGTCGTGCCCTCGCCGCCCAGCCGAAACTGCTCTTGCTCGATGAACCAATGGAAGGCATTCAGCCCTCGATTGTGATGGAAATTGAACACGCCATTGAAAGCATCAAAAAGAAAAAAGAAATTGCGGTTCTCCTGGTCGAGCAGAGCCTGGAGTTTGCCACGCGCATTGCCGACTATTACTACATTATAGATAAAGGTAGTGTGGTGGCGCAGGGCAGTGCGGATGAACTTAGTGATGAGATTGTAAAGAAGCACTTAACGGTTTAAAACCAATATCCTTGAAGGCAAAGCACCGGCTCCTGTCAAATGATGGGAGCCGGGTTTGTTCGTTATGTGACAACATGCAGGGGTCTGGCGACATGTGTTATTTGTTGGGTTTGTCTTTAACCTATTGACTCATGTTATTCCATAACGCTCTGATGAGTGGATTTAACCTGTTGTCGCAGAGACCAAAGTGAGTGTTAACGCTACGCCGGGAGAACTATGCCTGAACTGATTAGACTGCATCGCCCCAACCAGATTCAGCCCAGTCATGGCGTTGAATCTTATGAGATAGTCATTCTGTAGGGCCTTCCGTACGTAGCATCATCACGTTCCGCTCAACACGCTCTGTGCGGACCGTCGTTCCGAACTGATCAACTCTCCATCTCCGAGCTTCCGCACGGAGTTTGGCGGCGGAATAATAAAAACACCCATCTGTTTTACCTATTGCTTATCAGATTGGTGTTCGGCGTATGTTCGGGACTGCCCCGGCCACCGTAGTTGCGAACCACTCTTGTTCCGTTGGCTCATTAACCAGGACTGTGTGGCAATGCCGGAGATAGCGACCATAAAACACAGAGCCTAATACAGAATAGGGAATGGCACATTGTCATTCCCTATCTTGGTTTCTACCAGATCTTGTATCCATTTCAAGTCCAGGCGCGTTCTCTAACTCAAAGGGTAGCATCGTATTAACGATGCTACCCTTTCTGCTTTCATGCTGGCGGGCTTGGCCTTATTTTTTATTGGGCGCAGGTGCTGCGTTGGGACGGAGCTTGATTTCGCTGGCCACCAGCTTATCACCATCAGCCTTGTAGGTAATGATGACCCGGCGACCCTCGCGCAAATCGTTGCTCTTAAGGCCCTGAACGAGGGGCTTGCCCACCACGTTGACGAAACTGGTGCCATCGGTGACGCTGAAAGTCTTATCCTGGTGATTTTCGGTCACAGTCACGGTGTTCGCGGTAGTATCTACCGACTTGATGCGGGCACGAATTTCATCAGCCAATGCCGGAACCGTCAACAGAGCGGCTACAGCGATGCCCATTAAAGCGGTGCCTACAGTTTTTAATTTCGGTAGTGGGTCATAATAGGTAGACAAAGTAAACTGTAATTTATGCATCCAACAACCTGTTATCATTGTGGCAGTGCCAAGATCGTGTGCAACGGGCGCACTACCAATGGCAAGCAACGCTTTTTGTGTCGCGCCTGTGGGCGTTGCCTGCGCGCCAATCGTTCGAGCAATGCTTACAGCTTAGAGCGTCAGGTCGAGATTCTGCGTGCCTATCACGAGCGCACCTCCTTACGCGGCTTACAGCGCATCTTTGGCGTGTCGCGCAATACGGTCAACACCTGGCTCAAAAAAGTCCGCCAGTTGCCGTCGCTGGCGCAGACCCTGGCTCCAGCTCAAGGAGCCGAGGTGTTGGAACTGGATGAACTCTGGTCGTTTGTGAGCTATCGTAAAAACAAACGCTGGATTTGGTTGGCGCAGTGCTGCCATCTGCCGCATCTTGTGGCAACGCATTCCGCCGGGCTATCGGGTGAGCCGCCTGTATAGTGACTTTTGGGAAGCGTAGGCGCAGGTCTTGCCCGCCGCGCAACACCAAGCGGTGGACAAAAGCAGTGGTCAGACCAGCCACATCGAGTGGTGGAATAACACGTTACGGCAACGCTTAGGACGCTTTGTGCGCAAAACATTATCTTTTTCTAAAAGTGATGCGATGCACGCCATTTGCTTGCGTCTTTTTGTGCAGGAGCATAATCTGCGCTGCTTATCTCCCTAATATGACCCACTACCTTAATTTCATCCTAAAGCCTCCCAAACAAAAATTTAGACTTAGACTGCATCATCTCTCCCAAAGTTCCGCGATTGCACAGCTTGGTGCGCGCTCTCCAGAACAAAAGGGCAACCACACATTACAGCTTTGGCTAAAACCTTAGTAGCAGATGTAGGGTATGACCCCGACTCACTTGGGAATTCCCAAGTGACCCTTCCATTTTGCCACCAGCTTTGAGCTATGCCGCCTATTTTGAGCGATTAGGCTCAGTGTGGAATCGTGCAGGGACAGTAGGAAAGGTAGTCTACGACCAACTTCTCGTGCCTTTTGACCTGTCCGTTTGAGTGGGTCAGTTATGCTTTATGAAAGTCAGGCCGAAGTCAATTTGACGATACTTTCTGATTGCTATTGTAGTCCGAGTAGTTATGGTAAAAGACAGAGCGTTAAATGAATTGTCATTCTACTGAAAAGATCTAAAGATGCAGGTAGCGAAATGCCGCACCAGGGAGCAGCGCATGAAATTCCACAGGAACCTTCTACTTCTAGCCGTGGTATACGTTATCATGTTGACCCATGCGAGCCTAAGCCAATCTCTAAAGCCTGTGCCTGAAGACATGAAGGCGGTCTGGGATGTTACCAGCGCTTTTCATGAGACAACGCCTACACGCGAGCGCATCTGCATTAATGGGCTCTGGCGCTGGCAGCCCGCTAAAGCGGTGACCGACTTAGTCCCGCCCGACAATTGGGGTTATTTCAAGGTGCCGGGATGCTGGCCGGGCATCACTGACTATATGCAAAAAGACTGTCAGACCGTCTTTGCCCATCCGTCCTGGAAAGATATAAACCTGGGTGGCATTACGACTGCTTGGTACCAACGTGAGATCACAATTCCTACCGCCTGGATCGGACGTCACATCGCGGTGACTGCGGAATACCTGAATTCTTACGCTGTGGTCTATGTGGATGGCAAGCAGGTCGGCGAGATGCGCTTTCCATCCGGGGAGGTAGACCTGACACCCGTGTGCCAGCCAGGCGGTAAATATGTGCTCAGTATGATGGTCGAGGCCATGCCTCTTAAAGCTGTCATGCTATCCTACAGTGACACCGCCTCAGCCAAAGAGGTCAAGGGTGCCGTAGAGCGGCGCGGCCTGTGTGGTGATGTCTACCTAACCAGCACGCCAACAGGTGCGCAACTGACCGACATAAGCATCAGCACTTCAGTGCGCCGTTGGGAGATCACGTTCGACGTAGGAGTACAGGGTCTTGCTAGGGATGGGCGCTGTGCTATACGTGCCACCGTGAGCCGGGACAAGCGTCGTGTTGAGGAGTTCACCAGTCCCATCCTCAGCGCCGGTGATATCAAAGAGGGACGCCTAACCTTCAAGAAACCCTGGAAACCTGACCACCTGTGGGACACCGCGACACCGCAAAACACGTATGACATCAGCCTGTCGCTCCTTGATGCCGGAGGCAAGACACTGGATACCGCTTACCCAGTGCGCTGCGGATTCCGTGAATTCTGGTTCAAGGGACGAGATTTCTATCTGAACGGCACCCGTCTTACTCTGGCCGCCGTGCCTTTGGATAACGCGCAGGTGGGAGCCGCGTGGGCGACTTATGCTGGGGCACGCGAGAGCCTGGAACGTCTGAAGGCCATCGGCATTAACTTCGTCTACACGCACAATTACGGGTGTGAGCCAGGCACTCACCTGGCCTTTAATGATATCCTGCGAGCCGCCGATGACGTGGGTATGCTGGTGGCGCTTTCCCAGCCGCATTTCAGCCAGTACGAATGGAAAGACCCCGATGCGGATCGCACCAATGGCTATGCGCGCCATGCCCGGTTCTACGTCCAGGTGGCCCAGGGCCACCCGTCCGTCGTGGCCTATGCCATGAGCCACAATGCCACCGGCTATAACGAGGACATGAACCCGGATTTGATAGACGGCATCCATGACGTGCGTGACCAGTGGGCCTTGAATAATGCGAAACTGGCCTTGCGAGCCGAAGCCATCGTGCAACGCTTAGATTCCAGTCGTATCGTCTATCATCATGCATCGGGTAATCTGGGTTCTATGCACGCCATCAACTTCTATCCCAACTTCACACCGATACAGGAGCTTTCCGACTGGTTCGAGCACTGGGCCACGCAGGGCGTGAAGCCAGTCTTTCTGTGTGAGTACGGAGCGCCGTTCACCTGGGACTGGACCATGTATCGCGGCTGGTACAAGGGTCAACGCACCTTCGGCAGCGCGAGGGTGCCGTGGGAGTTTTGCCTGGCGGAATGGGATGCCCAGTTTCTCGGTGACCACGCCTACCAACTCACCGACATGGAAAAGGCCAACTTGCGCTGGGAAGCCAAACAGTTTCGTGCTGGCGCATTGTGGTATCGCTGGGATTATCCCTATGAAGTCGGCTCAAACGTTTTTGACGACCGACAGTTGGTATTGGGTCGCTACCTCACAGATAACTGGCGGGCCTTTCGCACCTGGGGCGTGGCCGCTTATTCACCGTGGGAATATGGGCAATTCTGGAAACGACGCGATGGCGTGGATCGCTCTCGCAAAGAACTCCCGGTAGACTGGGATAACCTGCAACGGCCCGGCTTTAGCCCGGACTATGTGAACCAGCGCTACGAACGGATGGATCTGGCCTTCGAGCGATCTGACTGGATTCCCACGGTGGCGGCGCAGGCTCTACTCCGCAACAATCGCCCACTCTTGGCCTACATTGGCGGTAAAGCCGCACGCTTTACCAGCAAGGATCATAACTTCTATCCCGGGGCAACAGTCGAAAAGCAACTGATCCTCATTAATAACTCGCGCACGCGCGTGACATGCGATTGCGTCTGGACTTGCCCCCTGCCTCGCCCCATGCAGGGCACCAAGCCCATTCAGGGCACCAGGAAAGTCGTCGTTACGGCGGGTGAACAGCAGCGCATCCCTATACAGATTGAACTGCCCGCCACTGTGACCACAGGCACCTACCAGCTCGGCGCTACTGTCCGGTTCAGCAACGGCGAAAGCCAGCAGGACACTTTTGACATCCACGTTATGCCGCACCCGCCATCCATGAAGGTCAATACTCGGATCGCGCTTTACGATCCCGCAGGTGAGACAGCCAGCCTGTTGGATCATATGCAGGTGCCGTATCAGCGGGTTCAGGCCAACACGGACTTAATTCCCTATCAATGCCTTATAGTGGGCAAGCGTGCCCTGACCATAGATGATCCCGGCCCCGACGTGAGCCGGGTGCGCGACGGCTTAAAGGTCATTGTATTTGAGCAGACTCCCGAAGTTCTGGAGCAGCGATTGGGATTTCGTGTCGCAGCTTATGGATTAAGGCAGGTTTTCAAGCGTGTGTCCGATCACCCCGCACTGGCCGGGCTGGGAGCAGAAAACTTACGTGACTGGAAGGGCGAGGCTACCATCCTCCCGCCGCGCCTGAAGTATCAGCTTAATCCCCGTTTCAACGGTGCTCCGACGGTGGAATGGTGCGGTCTCGATGTAACGCGTGTGTGGCGTGCTGGCTGCCAGGGCAACATCGCCTCCGCCCTTATTGAGAAACCGACGCGGGGTGATTTCCTGCCGCTTCTGGATGGTGGTTTTAGCCTCCAGTATAGCCCACTCATGGAGTATCATGAGGGGCAAGGCATGGTTCTTTTTTGCCAAGTGGACGTGACAGGACGCAGCGAAAATGACCCCGGTGCCGAAAGACTGGTCCATAATCTCATGGATTATGTCTCCACCTGGAAGCCGCCTCCCCGGAGGCAGGCACTGTACATCGGCGACCCAGCCGGAGCAACTTACTTGCAGGATGCCGGTGTGACCATCAGTGCCTATAGCCCCGGAAGCCTGACACCCGACAAGCTGTTGGTCGTAGGCCCCGGAGGCGGCAAACCATTGGCCGCCAGCGCCACTGCCATCGGTGGCTGGCTCCAGGCTGGCGGACGTCTGCTGACTATCGGGCTGGACGAGACGGAAGCGAATGCCTTCTTACCCTTCAAGGTGAGTATCAAGCCTGCCGAACATATCGGTGCCTTTTTTGAGCCATTTAAAATAAGCTCATCGCTGGTGGGTGTCGGCCCGTCGGATGTGCATAACCGCGACCCGCGCGAAATGTCCCTTGTCGCAGGCGGCAATGCTTCCGTGCAACCTGTGGGAGACGGAGTTCTCGCCACCGCTGCGAACCAGAACATTGTTTTCTGCGGGATAGTCCCCTGGCAGTTTGCGGATCCGAAACAGGAGAATCTCAGACGCACTTATCGCCGCACCAGTTTCTTGATGACACGCCTGCTGGCAAATCTCGGAGCAGTTAGCGTCACGCCTCTGCTCAACCGTTTCCATAACCAAGTGGTGCCATCCGGCGGGGCTAACTCACTGGAGAAGCGGTGGCTCGTGGGTCTGTATCAGGATCAGCCCCAGGAATGGGATGACCCGTATCGTTTCTTCCGTTGGTAGCTAATCTCACAGCGGGCGAGTAGGTGCGTTCAACGTATCAATCACTTTGATGTCGCCTTCAATCTTCACGTCCTTACGAGCGGACAGGTCTATCCCGCGCGCCCGTACCACCGTCTCAAAGCGATGCAGTCGTGGGTCGCCACTGGCCCGCACTATAATCCGCTTGCCCGCTCCGTCATAGGAGAACTGATTCCAGGGCTTGCCATCGCGGAGCAGTTTCCACGGCCTAGTAGCCAGCGGTGCCTGCCATACCGCAGCCTCGCGCTGCCACCCTGCGACTACATCCGCCCCGCTGATGGTCACTGGCTCACCCCGCATGGCGCGAATTGTCACGCCGTCGCTGGTTGGTCGCAGAGTCTCCCGATAGACACCGCCACGGAGCATGATTGTCTCACCTTTGTGGGCCAGGGCACACGCCTTTGCTGCTGTTGCCAGTGGTACTGCCGGGTACCCCCACGCTGGCTCATCCGTCGCTGCCAGATGCCGAGGGTCCACATAGTAGACGTTGGGCCATTCTAAGGCCCCATTGGTCACACCATTCTTACCCGCGCCAATCGCCGGGCTACCCTGGCGCAAGCGTAGATTACGTTGCTGGGGATTGACAAAGAGGGGGTCTTGACCGTTAATATTGGTCGCCCCCGCAAGCGCCCAGGTTTTATGAGTCAGGTTGTATTCCATGACCGGATTGGCCGGGGTGAAGTCCATGCGGTCATCAACGGCTCGCTCGGCATCAGAAAGGATATTGTTGAGGATGTGCCCGTTAGTAGACTCCTGACCACGCAAGCCAATGCAAGCCCACCGCACCTGTGAGATGGTGCAGTTTTCAACCGTCACCTCAGGCACCTGAATAATGTCCGGACCCCAGCCCCCTCGCATTGTCGGCGAGTTGGGACAATAAATATTACGTCGGAAGGTCCAGTTTCGCACGCTGCCGATGTGGGGCGCGCTTTCCACCATGCAGCCCTGATGATAATCGAAGCAGGTGTTATATTCCAAAAGCACGTCTCTGGCGATTTCGCCATTGTTGGTGAACGTCTGAATACAATCTACGTGGGCAACGTGGATTTCCTGCTGTGTGGTGCCGTGGAAATAGTTGTAGCGCTGCACACAACCCTGACCGAAGAACCGCGTGTAGTCGCAGTCATCGTAGTTGCGTCCCGGCAGGTACATCCACAACCGCGCCACCTCGTTGTTTTCTACCACCCAGTCGTTGCCGCCCAGCACGAAGCCAAAGTTGCTGTGGTACACCTTGTTATAAGCGATGCGGTTGTGAGCCACTGTTGAGTAGTCTCGGTTGCCGTCAGCCTGTACCTCACCCACCGTCCCGGCAACGCCCACCATCATGTCGTGGATGTAATTGTCCAATATCTCACAGTAACTTCCCAGTTGCACCGCCGTGCCCGGCTTCTCCGCTGTGATCTCGAAGCCCACTACACGGATATAACTCCCTGGCAGATCAAAGCCCGCCACGATAACCGAACGACCCGGCATGGCTTGAAACGTGATCGGCTGTCCCTGCGCGCCGCTCGTCCTAACTTTGACCCGTTCTGCATATTGGCCTGCCATAACGTAGATGGTGTCGCCTGGCTTGACCAAGTCAGCAGCGTGCTGAACGGTCTTAAATGGTCTCTCTTCCGTGCCCGCATTGGTGTCAGCCGCGCCGGGTGCCGCCTGATCCACCACATATACAGAAGCACACTCCGCACGCTTGACCAATAAGAGAGCCAGCAACACAATAAGGACAATCAGGTAGCAGCGGCCCTGGCGCACCAACTTCATTGCAGTCTCTCCTTGAAGGAGTTTGGGGAGGTAGTATTTAAGCGAGGAAACAGTTGACAGAACCAGTGGTGCCAGCATATTGGTTCGATGCATAATTCGAGACCTGAATGTGATCCGCGACATAGCCAAGTTAGACTCTTGCCCTGCGGTTTATTACATCCTATTCTATAATAAAGTTTGGCATTACTGCGCCATGGAGGACCCATCATGCTGCCCACTGTAGACTTTTGTGGCCTCACTTTGACCCGCTTGCTTATAGGGGCCAACCCCTTCGGCGGCTTCAGCCACCAAAACTGCGAGCGTGATCTTGAGATGAAGACGTGGTCGACACCTGAACGTATCCTGGAGACCTGGACCCGCGCCTGGGACGCTGGCCTCAACACCTTCGTCACCAACAACGAGACCGAGCACGTCATTAATACCACGAGCCGCTACCTGGCTGAAGGTGGCCCGATGCAGTGGATCGGCCAAATTGCCATGCGCTCTTACTCGACTATGATGGATGCCCTTGACGCAGCCAAGGCCATCGGCGCCAGCGCCGTCTACTTTCATGGCGGCTACGTTGATGCCTTGTACAAGGAGCAAGATGCCGCAACGCTGGCCCAGTGGGTGGCACATGCCAAGGCTCTTGGTCTGCCGGTCGGTGTGGCTGGTCATTCTCCCCTCGTCCACGACTGGGTCAACAGCCTCGATCTGGTGGATTTCCATGTGGTCTGCATCTTCGACTGCGGCAGCCTCCACTGGGGTGATGGCGAACGCTTCCGACTGGAAGACCTCCCCCTGGCCTACGAGTGCATCCAGCGTATCGCCAAACCCTGTATCGCCTACAAGATTATGGGCTCTGGCCGCCTCGATGCGCGCATGGCCTTGGAGTACTGCTTCGACCACATCAAGCCCGGCGATGTGTGCAACGTCGGGATGCACCGTGGCGACAAGGATGATATGGTGGAAGAGAATGCGCTGATGGTAGAGGAGATACTATGCCGCCAGAGGCGAACTCCTATCCACCCCGTTCACATGGGCAGCGATGCTCCGTTTGCTTCATGAACCCGCCTGTCAGTCCAACGCAGCGAAAGCAAACTCAACCACCATAACAGCAGCCCGAGTGCTGAGAGAGCGGCCCCAGTGCTGAGACAGCAGACCAGGCGAAGACGACTTCTTCAGTGAATCAGCCTGCGGTTAATGATCAAGCGCGAGGCGACGCACGTTAGACATGCAGCGTTGGATAAAGGCGTCCACTTTTAGGTGAGACATCCGATTGTCGTCTGCCATGTTCGTCCAAAATCCATTCTTTAACTCTTTGGTGCTGACAATCAATCGTCAGCTAATGATAGCGGTTGTGCTTGCAACCACTTATGCAATAGCCCAGGGATTTTGTGAAATGTTGATGCTGCGAGAATACCAATTCTCTGGAGAATAACCTGGTGTCGGTGGGCCACAGGCGAATCCATAACAGGATAAACTCTGATGCTATGGCCACTAAACCCAACATCCTCTGGCTCAACACCGACCATTATGCTTACGCTCATCACTTCTCTCTTCACCGTGAGTTGCTCCACACCCCAACGTTCGACCGCTTATGCGCTGAAGGACTTTGCTGCGAGAATGCTTACACCGTGTGTCCGCTCTGCACACCGGCACGCGCCTCGCTGGTCACGGGCCAGTATCCACACCGGCACGGTATCTTAAATAATGAGGGATGGGGTGGCTCCCGCAGCGATTTCAAACCGGATGCGCCGCTTTACTCACACACGCTCCGTGAGGCTGGCTATGATCCGGTATTTCTTGGCAAATGGCACGCGGTTGGAAAGGGTAGCGGCACAGCGCAGGATCATGGGTTTAACGGATGGACACTACCAGGCTATGGCTTTCCCTATGCAACACCCGCATATCGTGAGTATTTGCAAGAGCAGCAGTTGCCCCAACCCGAAGTAGATGTGGAGTGGCATCTGAACGATCCATCAAAAACTGGGCGCGTGCGGTTAATGGAAGAACCCAATGTGGTTTATCGCATGGGATCGTGTGGTGTGCTGCTCTCTCCCCGCGAGACGCATGAGGCGTATTTTCTCGCGCACCTGGCCAATCGTTACCTCGAAGAGCACGTTCATAATGGGCAGCCATTCTGTCTACGCGTAGACACTTGGGGTCCACACCAACCTTATTATGTCGCGGCACCGTTCGCCAGTACAGTCAATCCCCAAGACATTGCGTCCTACCCTAATTTCTCACACACGCTATTAGACCGGCCTGCCCACCACCGCGATTTCCAGGAGTTGATCACACGAAAAGCGACTGTGCGTGCGTGGAAGGAATGGCAGCCGATTGTGGCGCGTTGTTATGAACATATTGCCCTCGTTGAGCACGCCCTGTCCACGATTCTGGAAACGCTGGACCGTCTTGGTTTAAGAGAGAACACATTGGTCATCTATTCCGCTGACCACGGCGACATCCTCGCCTCGCACGGTGGCCTGTTCGATAAAGGCTGGCTGATGGTTGAGGAGACCATGCGCATTCCGTTCGCCGTGCGCTGGCCGCAGCGCGTCACGCCAGGTGGTAAGAGTGAAGCTCTGATCACCAACCTAGATATCGTGGCAACGCTCCTCGATGTGGCGGGTGCAACGCCTGGTGATAGAGATGGCCAGAGTCTACTGCCTCTCATACAAGAATCAGATGGATCTGCACCCGCCTGGCGAGAGGATTTGATGCTGGAAAGTCATGGTCACTACGAGAGATGGGTGTTCCAACGGATGCTGCGTTGGCGCAACTGGAAGTATGTCGCACATCTCGATGACAAAGACGAACTGTATGACTTGGAAACCGATCCTTACGAGCTTTGTAATCGCATAGATGATCCTGTTGCGCAAGATGTAAAATGCGAAATGCAAAAGCGCCTCTTGTTGTGGATGAATCAGTCCCGTGATGATGCGCCGGATGCGCAGCGGTTGCGAAAACAATTGCAGCCCGCCTGATCACAGCCTACTTAATTACAGCAGCTTATCTAAATATGAGTCCATCCGATAAATATTGGCACGGCCACAGGATGGAGCGCTTAATTTTACAGAAGGCAATCTAAGAGGCTCTATGTCTAAACATCAGCAACGTCGTTTGCAGCATTGTCTCAAGGTTTTGCAGTATGTGGGGATCACAAAGAAGGTTATTGTTGATGGGCCAAGTGCCATAATAACCTTTGGAGGAAGAACCTATCATGCAAGATTCTGAAGCCGTGCTCAAAGCCCGCCTCACCTGGGTTGAGCTATACCAACAAACGGGCGATGCGGGCCTCACCTGCCGACGCTGTGGCATCTCACGTCCGACCTTACGCAAATGGTGTCAACGCTATCAGCAAGATGACCTGGAAGGTTTGCGCTCCCAGAGCCGCCGACCCCACAAATTACGCGAACGTAAGGTCACCCCCAACCACGAAAAATTGATTTTAGAACTGCGCCGGGCACGTCGGTTAGGGCCTAAAGGTCTACAACGCGAACTCAAGCGACTGCACCAGATTTCGTTTTCGACCTGCACCATTTGGAAAGTGCTCTTTCGCCATCATGTCTCTGTGCTACGCCCTGGGCCGCGAGTCAAGAAGGTCAAACGCTACTCGCGCCCGGTGCCAGGAGACCGCGTGCAGGTGGACAACTGTAAGATTGGGCCGCGCCTCTATCAATTCACCGCCATTGATGATTGCACCCGACTGCGGGTGCTGGGTCTTTATTCGGCTCGTTCGGCTCAGAGTGCGGCGCATTTTGTGCGGGAACGACTTCTGGTAGAGTTCCCTTTCCCGATCCAGCGCATCCAGACGGATCGTGGGACGGAGTTTGTTAGCTTCGAGTTTCAAGACACGCTACGCCAACAACAGATTAAGTTTCGTCCCAATCGCCCAGCAGCCCCGCACCTGAACGGCAAAGTCGAACGGTCACAGCGCACGGATCGCGCCGAGTTCTGGCCCATGGTTGATCTCAAGACCACACCTGCGAGTTTGGCAGAGCAGTTAATGCAATGGCAGCAGTTCTATAACCTGGAGCGCACGCATATGGCTTTAGAATGTAAAACGCCACAGCATCGCTTAGAGCAAGTGCAGGCTTTGATACCTACACTGGAAGTAGTTCAGGCAGCCTATGATCCCCATCAAGAAACTTACGTTACCAACTCCCCCTATGTTTGGGTAAAATCAGAAGAGACTTGAGACTTATAGCCTCTTTGTGATCCCCACATAGCGGTGCAGCGGGCGCGAGACCGGGGCTGGCCTGCACTGGCCGCACTTATCAGCCCGCACCCCCAGACATCTTAGAGCAGCAACGACGGCAGTTGCGTTAGCGTTTGTTGTATCGCTTCCCCTTATCCATTTTCTACCTGTTCGCTCTTAGCACTTCCTGTAATTATAGGTTATTGAGTTTGATGGAGAAGAGGTGTATATTGAATTTGATAAGGCCGCCATGCAATGCCTTAGGATGCACCTTCTAAATTCGGAGCAGTCGCCGCAAGCAGGTAAACGAAGCGCGTCAATGTCCGTTTCACGACTCCATTGATATGATGTGAGAGGCGCAGAATCACTGGTTTTATACTGCGATGGCTGGGGCAGTACCAAACAAAACCCGAACACCCATCAGATAAGCAGCAGGTAAAACAGGTGGGTGTTTTTGTTGCCTCCCCAATTAACCTGAAAAACTGGTTCGAGTCCGATCCGAGTCAAAACTGAAGCAGCCCTCTTTACGACATCCCGCTGCCGCTTACGGATGGCGTGGGCGAAGCCTGGCTCGAACTTTAGCTGTGTGCATAATGTAAGAATGCAGCACATCCCTAATACAACAAAGCACCGTATAAATCATCTAAGGCCGTAGGAGGAGGCACATCTTTATGAGAAAAGGTTGGAAATTTTTAACAGTTATCGGTCTTGCTTTATTAAGCGCGACAGCGGTATCAGCAGAAGTGGATAACGTCAAAGTTGTAACAGATGCTTCACCCGATTATTATGACATGGACAGCATGATCCATAGCATCAGCAGCAAGTGGCAGAAGCCGGAAGAGAAATTGTGGGCCATGTTCTACTGGAACCACATTGCGCGGCGACAGACCAGCCCGATGATCGTGCATGGCACAGCCCTCACCGATCCCATCCGCCAGTTCAACGACTATGGTTATACCATGTGCAGCACCATTTCCGGTATCAACTGCTCCATTTGGGATGCGATGGGATTTAAAGCGAAATACTGGGACATCAGCAACCATACCGTCGCCGAAGTTTTTTATAATGACCGCTGGCATATGTATGACAACAGCCTCTCGGCGCTGTATACCTTATGTGACGGAAAGACCATTGCCGGTGTGGAGGACATCGGCAAAGCGGGTTCGTGTGAATTATCCGGCGGCAAAGTCGAGCCGGGCCACATTGCCAAATATCACTGCCTGACAGCGACAGGGAAGAATAGTTTTCTGACTGGGGCTGATACCATGCGCAGTCTGGATGAAGAGTATCGGTGTTTCAATCCCAATGGGCTGAAATACCGCTCCTATTTTTATGACTGGGATCGCGGACACCGCTATATTCTCAACTTACGCGATGGTGAAGTGTATACACGCTACTACCAAAGTCTTGGCAAAACAGCAGATTATTACATACCCAATCACGATAAAGACCCCGACGATGCCCGCTTTAATCAGCGTGGCAATGGCATTCGCATCTTTAAGCCTTTACTGACGTCACAGAATCTTGCCAGCACTGCTTACAGTATCTCCGGGGGTGAAAGTCATCACCCCTTCAGGCGTGGTGCCAGCTCAGGCTGGAAAAATCGGCGAGGTTATTTTTAAGATTGAAGGCGCGAATGTCATTGCCAGCACCGCTATCAAGGCGGTGTTTGCGCGTAAGACTGATGCTGACGTGAATGGCATTGCGGTGAGCACGAATAATGGCCTGACGTGGCAAGAAATCTGGAAGAACGATAAGACTGGCGAAACTACAACAGAATTAAAGCTCAATAATGAAGTGAATGGTGCTTATGAAGTGCTGGTCAAAGTGAGTTTGTTGGGCCAAACTGCTGCAACAAATGCAACGCTCAAGAGCATTGAGTTTGCAACCACCACCATGCTCAATGCCAAGACGCAGCCACAGTTGCAGTTGGGGAAGAATACCATCTATGTTGGCACAGGCGATCAGACCAACTCCATTGTCTACTGGCCTGAACTACAAAATGGGCAATACAAACCTTATGCGGTAGAAGAAAAGAATATCACATCAAGAAAAGAGAACCCCGGCTATCAGGGCACACTCCACGCGACCAAGGCCAATGAAGAGGCTTATGTCGTCTTTAAAATGGATGCGCCCACGGACATCACTCGCATCCAGTATGGAGGTCGGCTTTACAACCGCGCGCCAAAATCGCATATAGATTTCCTGCATTCTTTCGATGGTGGCAAAACTTGGACACAGAGCTACTCGCTAACGGAAACCAAAGCACCGTGGGACGTTATCCACTACGAAACCATAGACAAGATTCCCCCGCGCACGAGATCGGTATTATTTAAGTATCTGCTCAACAGTTCCCAGGCCGGTTCCGATGCGTGTAGCATTTATGCCATACGCATGGAAGCCAATTACAAGCCTACCGACACCACCTTCAAACCAATAGAAGTTACCTTCAACTGGAGCGAGCGACAGAAAGATTATTCCCTCGTCGAGCGCAGCCATACCCAACTCGTTACTCAGGTGCCATTCAAATACACCATTAACGTGGGTGGCGAAGATCATCCGGTGGTCAATTCACTGCGCACGAATTTAAAGGGCGCTATCGCCAATGTGCAATATGGTTATTCCGATGGCAAAGATGTCGGAGGGAAGAAGTTTATTCCCCGTTGGGCCACCTATGGTAAGAATTTAGCCGAAGGTAAATCCTATACCGTTTCCATTCCTTCTGACACCACCTGGGAAGCCGGTGACCCGGATGGTAAGAAACTCACCGATGGCGTCTTTGGCCCCTCGTACTCAGGTGGCACATCCTATCGTTATGGCACGATCTGGGGCGCGAATAAGAATCCTGTCATTACCCTTGATCTGGGCGCCCCCATGAACTGTGCCAGTTTCGGCATGAACTTTCACGGCTATGAATGGCAGGACGCGCTTAAAGGTGAGGTCAAAGACAAAGTGGAAGTGTTAGTTTCTGAGGATGGCAAACAATACACTTCGTTGGGCTTTCTGAAAACGGATCTGCGGCGCAACGATATTCCGATTAACTTCATGTTGCCCGATGAGGAAGCCCTCACTGGCGCAACCTTCCACTTTATTCCCGCCCAGCCGGTGCGGACACGCTATGTGCAGTATAAAGTCACCAGTAAGCGCAATTTCGATTGCACGGAACTTGAAGTGTTGGATGCCATTAAATTTGAGCCGTATGATTTGCGTATCGCCTTGCCGGATGAGAAGACTCCCATCCGTAGCGCCCAATTACTGAGCGCGAGGAGGGTGGCACAATGACATCTTCGAGGCTGCCAAAATTCGCTGCTGTGTCAGGCACAATTATTTACGCAGCATTGTGTTTGGGCAGTGTGGCTATACGTCCAGCGTCGGCGCAACCAGCAGCGGCGCAACCAGCGTCGGCTCAAAATGCCGTAGCTCCTGTAGGGGAGCCAGTGCTGGAAGTTCCGACTCTGCATTCTTTGGGAGCTTACTGGATAATGCGTGGTGATGCCAACAAGAATGCTAAGGTTGAAGTGTCATACCGTCCAGCGGGTGGCGCTGCATGGCAACAGGCCATGCCACTCTTTCGCGTCGAAAAAGGCGCGCACAAGAACGAAAAGGGGATGAGCAAACTCGATGTGCCCGAAGATGCCTGGCTGTTTGCGGGCAGCATCGTTATGCTCTCACCGGCTACAGCTTATGACCTCCGTCTAACCCTAACTGATCCCGATGGAGGCCATGTCGAGAAATTCCTCCAGACGCGCACGTTAGCCGAGCCTGTAGCTCCTGCCAAAGCGCCTCAATTTCATGTGGTGTCAGGCCATGGTGGTGGCACAGGCACAGCTAATGATCCTTACAAAGGATTAGCGGCAGCCCAGGCGCGAGCTAAAGCCGGTGACATTTTTTTGTTGCATGCGGGGATGTATGAAGGTAGCTTTACCATCAGCAAAAGTGGTGAGCCAGGCCAACCCATTATCTGGCGCGGTGCCGGTGATGGGGAAGCTATCATTGATGGTCAGGGTAGAGCCGCGCAGCGTGCGGGGCGGGCGATCAGCGCGTCGGACACTCACGATGTCTGGTTTGAGAATCTCACCATGCGCAATGCTGATTATGGCTTAGTCGGGCATAATTCAGCGCGTCTGGTGCTGCGGCGATGTCACATATATAACGTGGAATTTGGCCTCACCTGCACGAACAATGATAAAGATACGGTGCGCAATTTCTTTATCTCAGATAATGTTATCGAAGGGCCTTCTACCTGGCCACGCACCAAAGGCATTGAGGACGCACGCGGCATTCAGGTGACTGGCGAGGGCCATGTGGTCTGCTATAACCGCATTCGAGGTTTTGCCGATGCCATTGATACGTTTCCGTCACAGCGTTGCGCCAGTATAGATTTTCACAATAATGACATCTCCGAGATGACCGATGACGGTATTGAGATGGACTATTCCGAACGCAACACTCGCTGTTTCCTCAATCGCTTTACCAATGTGTTCCAGGGCGTCTCGGTGCAGCCTATTTATGGCGGCCCGGTTTATATTTTTCGCAACGCGCTCTATAACGTGGCGCTGGAGCCATTCAAGATGCACAATAGCCCATCCGGTGCTTTGATGCTCCATAATACCGTCGTTAAGAAAGGTGCGCCTCTGGTGTTATGGACGAGTGAAAAAGTGCGCAACTGTATTTACCGCAACAATCTGTTCATCGGCACCGAAGCGGGTTACGCCTATGAAACTACAGCGCCGATGGAAAATTGCGACTTCGATTATGATGGTTTCGGTGGTGGCCCCTGGGAGATGTTTCTCAAGTGGAATAAAGGCCGCTATGCCACACTTCAAGAAGTAAAGGATAAGGCTCCTGTTTATAAACATGCCACTTTGGTAGAGGCCACTGCTTTTGCCAGCGGGATCAAACAACCGGATGATGAGAAAAAGCAATTCCCCGCTACAGTTGATCTGCGCTTGAAGGGGGGCACAGCAGCCATTGATGCTGGTGAAGCATTGCCCAATTTTAATAATGGCTTTGCGGGCAAAGCTCCTGATCTGGGCGCTTATGAATACGGCAGTCCCTTGCCACACTATGGCCCACGACCATAACTTGATACCTTGATACGGCAGTAGCTACAGTTTTGGTCAGAGACAGTAGTATTCGAGAAAAGCCCTAAAGATATCCCGGAACGTCTTAGTGGATAAAGAAGCGCACTTTGAGGTAGTCTGTGGCCAGTTTATTGGCTAAGAATGTCGAGCCAAATTACTGGTGTTGATACGGGTGCTGATTAAGACACCTAACAGCGGCTTAACCAAGCGTAGCAAGGGACGCTCTCCGCCTTTACCCCACTCCCTTAGCCCCGTCTGACAGCACCCTTCAACCTCTACTCTGGCAGGCTGTGGCATAATAGCGGGTATGCGTGACCGTGCAGGAAAGATGAATAAGAGGGGAGTGACAGGCAATGAAACGAAAGGTTCACAGTTCGCTCGGTTTGGCGATGGTCTTAATAATCGCGGGGCTACGCCCCGCTGCGGTGATGGCTCAGCGTCAAGTGACTTCTCCCGACTTAATGGGCTGGCCCCGCACTGTAAACATTGCACCCGACAAGGCACTGGATCGGGCCGAGGCCGCCTTATTAGCGGCGGGTTTGCAGCTTAATGACAGGACGGCCATCACACACGGAGGATTTAATCGCGATTCGACGGTCATCAGCTATTGCCGTGGCGTCAACGGCCAAACAATGGTGGACGTGCTGGTGGCGACTAATCCTGGGCACGCTGCCGATCTTTTACGGCTTGGCGAATTCCTGGCCCGGTATATGGAAATCGGCCAGAAGCCGAACGGCGCGCTTGACCTGAATACCTTCGACGGGGTGTGGTTTACGGACTTCGGTGAGATGCATCTCACTCAACAAGGCAACCAGGTGAGCGGAACCTACGACTATGACGGCGGCAAACTCACAGGCACCGTTACGGATAGCGTGTTGCGTTTTCAATGGACGCAGACTGGCGGTAAGGGCAGCGGGCGTTTCCTGCTGGCCGCCGACGGCAAATCATTCAACGGTTACTGGTATCGTGGTGCAGACCCGGCTCTTGCGGACCAGGTGTGGAAGGGCACCCGGTCAATGATTAAGGGAACGCAGACCACGTTACGCACGGATAAGGACGTTTATGCGGCGAACGAGAATGTCGTGGTGGAGTTCGCCAACCTGCCCGGCAACGCCCAAGACTGGCTAACTATCGTCGGCACTAACACCCCACCGGAGACGGAGGGGCAATTCTTTTATACCGGCGGAAAAAAGTCCGGGCTGCTCACGTTCAAGGGCTTGCCGGTTGGAGATTATGAAGTGCGTGCCTTTTACAATTGGCCAGCGGGCGGCCATACGATCCAAGTGCGCATAGCTTTCCGGGTTCGTTAAATCGGCGCGCCCGCACCGTTCACAAATCTTGCTGGTAGTCCTCATCCAACCGCGCCGTGTTTAATTTAATAAAAGCCTATCCTAATAGGCTGAGCCGGATTGCATAAACCCAAGTCATAGTTCCAGAAGAGACCGCAGTCACTGTGCTACTGGGTGAATTGCCTCGATAAAAATGGTGAGGTGCATAGGTAGGTTACTTCGCGCGAAATATTTTCTTAGGGATTGTTTTTAGGAGCACTGGTGCAGGCTGTGGCACCATAGCGGGTATGGAAGAATTGCTGAGTTGGTTGCTTGCCGAAATCTTGATTCGCCTCCAGTGCCGCGTTAAGCAAGGGCAGCAACACTTACAAGCCCACAGCATCACAGTGGAAGCATCCGATAGTGGCGGCTATCAGGTGGTGGAGTAGGACACGCAAGCTCTAGGAGTATGGCCATGAACAAGAAAAGCAGGAACGTTGCCTTGTTAGGACTAAGTTTGTTGGCGGTTATCCTCCTGTTTCCGCCCTACGACCTGAGCGGTGCCTGGCATGATACGTGTGGCTGCACGGCCTTCATTTTTATTGCTGATCCGATCCCTAAGATATTAAGTCCCCATACACTCAAGTTCAATCCCCTTGCATACTGCACAGAACTTATGGGTGTTGGTTCCCTTGCAATTTTTTCCTGGAGCTTCTACAATCGCATGAGCAAACAACCTCCAGCCCATGCTGACTGGGGGTGTCCCATAGCGATGATTTGCATCATGTGCATGTTGGCTCTTTTTATCGTCCTTGGGATAATGATTGGTGCTTTGGCTCACGAGCCATTGGTTATGTGCCCCGGCGATGGCTCTTAACAGCGCCCAAGTCGTAGCCTAACACAGCGTCACGGTGGAAGCGGTTGAGAGCGGGGGAGCGGCGGGCTGGGCTGGGCTGGGCGCCACTGACACTCTTTCTTTAACATACAAGATTGGTGCTCGGCGGCTTGCGCGCGGCGGCTTGCGCGCGGCCTGTCTAAGTGCCTCAAGTAAATGAAGATAAACTGGCAAAGCAATATGCAAGACCAATCTAAAACAAGTAGACAACAGAAAGCAGAGTTGGAAATTCTTCTGTTTGAGTGTCCAGAAGATTGGGCTGTATGGCTGGATAAGAATCATGCAATGTCAGCAGGTCTTTGGCTGAGATTCGCAAAGAAGGCAGCGCAACTGCATTCAATGTCTCACGCTCAGGCACTCGAATTAGCCCTGTGCTATGGATGGATTGACGGTCAGAAAAATACATATGACAGCGAGTCTTGGATTCAGAAATTCACCCCTCGCGGCTCTAAAAGTATCTGGTCTAAAATTAATCAAGAAAGCGCAACAATGCTCATTCAAAACGGCAAAATGCAACCTGCTGGATTAAGAGAGGTTGAACGCGCCAAGGCGGACGGACGTTGGGATGTCGCCTATGATTCAGTGCGTCAAGCGAAAGTTCCAAGCGATTTTCAATTGGAGTTGGACAACAATCCGGCGGCCAATGACTTTTTTGCCACTCTCAACAGCCGAAATCGGTATGCCATTCTCTTTAGAATCCAAACGGCCAAGAAAGCCGAAACCCGCGCAAAACGCATTCATCATTTCATCGCTATGCTGGAAAAGCAGGAAAAGATTTATCCTTGAAATATACCAACAAGCAGCACAACCAAACGCTGCACACCCACGACTACTCCTCTCACCCGCTCCCTAGCCCCGTCTGACAGCACCCTTCAACCTCTACTCTGGCAGGCTGTGGCATAATAGCGGGTATGGATAAGTTGATGTGACCAGTAGCAGAATAACCAGATGAGAAGATTCAATTTTAATTGGGCCATGTGTGTAGTAGCTGTCTTGGTGTGGCTATGCACTCATGCCTCCAACATGTTCATCGTGTCACTCTTAGTGGTCGCCCCAGTAGTCTTGTGCTGCGTTCTCGCGTTCTTGGATCAAGCATCCCTTCAACACCAACAGCAAAAGCAGCAGTTAATGCTGGATCACAGCGTCACGGTAGAAGAATCAGACAGTGGCGACTATCAGGAGGTGGAGTAGAGAACTATGGATATGGATAGAACTATGGATGCCTGCTTTATGTCTTTGTTTTGGCAATATGAGGTGTCTTAATCTTTAGTGGGACTGGGATGCTTGCCAAGTTGATGCGAGGGTGCAGGCTGCTGTTCCAAGATGCTATCAGGTAAGGGGGAAAGACATAGCCCCTGTGCAAGCTAAAATCACAGCCCCGCTCATGTGAGATAAAATCCAATATATGGCCAACGTCCCTACTGGCACCGTCACGTTTCTCTTTACGGATATTGAAGGTAGTACCAAACGCTGGGAGCAATATCCTGAGGCGATGCGGGTGGCTCTGGCTCGTCATGATGAAATCTTACGCACTGCCATTGAAAGTCATGGTGGATACGTCTTTAAGACTGTCGGGGATGCCTTCTGTGCGGCCTTTGCCACTGCTTTGGAGGCTCTGAACGCAACACTGGAGGCACAAAATTGCCTGGCCGTGGAGTCCTGGGGTGAAGTGGGGCCGCTGCGCGTGCGGGCTGCACTGCATACCGGAGAAGCTGAAGCGCGTAACGAGGACTACTTTGGCCCGCCTCTGAATCGTGTGGCTCGCCTTTTGGCAATTGGTTATGGCGGCCAAACCCTACTGTCCCTGCCGACCCAAGAACTTATCCGCGATGCTTTGCCATCCCACACCCAACTGCGTGATTTAGGACACCATCGCCTGAAAGACTTAATTCGCCCGGAGCGTGTCTATCAAGTCGTTCAGCCCGGATTAGCCACTGATTTTCCGCCACTAAAATCCTTAGACAATCTGCCTAATAACCTGCCACTCCAACTCACGAGCTTTGTGGGACGCGAGCACGACATCAGCAAAGTCAAAGACCTGCTGAAGGGAAGTCGGGTGATTACGCTGACGGGTTTTGGCGGTACGGGTAAGACCCGTCTTTCGCTCCAGGTGGCGGCTGATCTACTGGAAGAGTATCCCGATGGCGTGTGGCTGGTGGAATTAGCACCTTTAACGGAACCGAACCTCGTGCCTCAAACGGTAGCCAGTGTGTTAGGTGTGCGTGAGGTGCCGGGACAGTCGCTTCAGCAAACATTAACGGAATACCTGAAGTCGCGCACCACACTTTTGATCTTAGATAATTGTGAGCATTTGATAGAAGCATCCGCGCGGCTGGCCGATAATCTACTGCGAAGCTGTCCACACCTGCACATTATAGCGACCAGCCGCGAGAGGTTGGGGATCAATGAGAGTATCTATCCTGTGCCGCCGCTCTCGCTGCCGCAGGTCAAGGGAGGCTCTGCCCCAGCGCACACGAGCGAAACGCTCAAACAATATGAGGCGGTGCGCCTGTTCATTGAACGGGCCATCGCCGTGCGTCCCGATTTTGCTATTACCAATGAGAACGCCCCGGCAGTGGCGCAAGTCTGTCATCGTCTGGACGGCATACCCCTGGCCATTGAACTGGCGGCAGCGCGGATTAAGCTCCTCTCAGTCGAGCAAATTAATCAGCGGTTGGAAGACCGCTTTCGCCTGCTCACCGGCGGCAATCGTACGGCAATGCTGCGCCATCAAACGTTACGGGCACTGATTGAGTGGAGCTATGACCTACTCAGCGAGACCGAGCAGGTTGTACTGCGCCGTGTCTCCGTGTTCCGGGGCGAATTTTCTTTGGAGGCGGCTGAACATGTGGGCGCAAGTGATGACATCGAAGCCTGGGAAGTCCTGGAACTGCTCGGACAATTGATGGACAAATCCCTGATCGTGGGGGAGGAGCAAGCCGACGGCGTCTACTATCAGCAATTGGAATCTATTCGTCAATATGGCTGGGAGCGGCTGCAAGAGAGTGGAGAAGTCGAACCGGTGCGGCAGCGGCACCTGGAATTTTTCTTGCAACTCGCAGAAGAGGCATTGCCGCAATTGAGTGGCCCTGAGCAAGCCACATGGCTGGCTAAACTACAGAGGGAACATGACAACCTCAGAGCTGCTTTTGACTGGAGCCAAGTGGCTTCTGACAATGCCTTAGATGGTCTGCGATTGGCTGGCGCCTTATGGCGGTTCTGGCAAATTCAAGGTGACATAACCGAAGGTCGAGCACGCTTAGAAGGAGCTTTAGCTAAACCAAAAGCACAGTTGGAACCAATCAAGGATGAGACACACATCACGGATGTGGCGTGGGGCAAGGCATGGGCACAAGTGCTCAATGGTGCGGGTAATCTCGCTGGCAGCCAGGGTGATTATCAAATGGCTCAGGCCCGATTGGAAGAGAGCTTGCGGCTAAGACGCGCCTTAGGAGATAAGCGAACTATCGCGCAGACGTTGAATAATTTAGGTATTGTGGCCTGGAATCAAGGCGAGCGAGAAAGGGCCAAAGAACTTTATGAACAGAGTCTCGCCTTAAAACAAGAACTGGGTGACCAATGGGGCAGTGCCCAATCACTCAATAACCTGGCAGTCTTGTCCTTACAACAAGATGACCCGGAGACGGCATCCGGGCTGTTAGAGCAGTGTCTCCAGATACGCCGCGACCTTGGGGACAAAATGGGCATTGCCAGCACGTTGACAAACTTAGGAATTCTGACGCGCGAACAGGGCAACTACCAGAAGGCGACCGAGTTTCTGCAACAGGCTCTGGCACTATTTAGTGAACTGGGCGATAAACAGTGTATTGTGTCGTCTTTAGAAGCATACGCGAGTCTGGCTCTCAAGCGGGGAAAACCTGAACAGGCCGCATATCTGTATGGGGCCTCCCATCGGTTAAGGCAAGACATCGGCGCTCCCTTGCCCGCAACTGAACGTGCTGATTATGAGGGAGATATAGCGACTATAAAGAGTGCATTGGGAGAGACATTCGGGGTGGTCTGGCAGCAAGGCGGCGCAATTCCACCGGAGCAGGTCGTTCGTAGTATTATAGATGCCAGTGAGGTTTTAACTGCCAGTGAGGTCGCAAATACCAATGAGGCAACAAGTCCGACGGACTTGAATGAGCGCATGTAAACCTATGCTTGAAACTGCCTTCACCTACGCTTGCTGGTCTTACTTTCTATGCACCATCGCCTTCTGATTTCGTGTCTCTTTCCCTTGATGGTTGTCTATCTTAAGGGAAATGCACAAACCTCTGTTGAGGGAATCAAGGTCGAACCTGAGCATGAACCGCAACCACAAGCACTTCAATTAAAAACACAACCGCGCCAATTGCAGGCGGGCCAAGTTCAACTACCAGCACCGCAGGCCGAAGTCCATCTCAGTTCGGAAGACGATGTGGCATTATGTCCTTCTTCACACAAACCCGGCTGGGTTCTCGTCGTGGCTCACCGTCACCAGAAAAGCAATCAGATAGAAATCTACGACAGGGACAAAGACTTATGGCGGCAGGTCTGGCAGCGCGATGGGCTACCGGCAATTACAAAGATGACACCGCTAACTTACTTAGCACAGAAGAAACACTTAACTGCCACTACTTCACATCATCCTTCTTCTCTTGCCGCTGGTTATCTTGCTGCTCTTGCTGTGGGTGACGCTCTCTACTTGGTACGTGAACGCGAGCACACCTACGAGTTGCAGCGGCTCGGACAATCTCAAGGTGAAGTCCGGGCGCTGGCTTTGGTGGTACCATCCCCAAACAAAACGCCAGCGTTGCTCTATCTATCCGGGGGACATCTGGAGCAAAATCACCTGCGGGCGACACAACTTTTTCTCTGGCCGCTGCAACCAGGGGGCCGCGCTGTTCTCATGCGGAATATACGGCAGCGTCACAATGCCTGGGATATAGCCTGTGGCGATGTTGATGGGGATCAGCAAGCGGATGTCTTAGTGAGTATGTGGAAGCAGACTCGTGCTAATCCTCAATTTGGCAACCGCCCCTTTCTGTATGGTTGGACGGCCAATAAGCTATGGCCAAAATGGTTGGGGTCGAGCCTGGGTTGGCCCTTCTTGGAGGCGAAGCTGGCGGATATTAACGGCAACGGTCTTAGCGAGCTTGTTGCTATCGAAAAAGATAGTCAACAAGAACGTTGGCGGCTTGCCCTTTATTATTGGAGTGCTTTTGGTTTCTTGCCCGTGCAGGCTCTGACGCTGCAAAGTGAGCCAACGCAACTGAGTGTATGCTACGCGGGTCATTCCGCTATGGCTCCAGTGCTTGTGAAGTGCAAAAATAAAAATGGTGGAGAGTTTATCCAACTCTATCTCTGGGATGGCTCACAGGTGCAACGAGTCTGGCAAAGCCCTGTGGTGCAACATGCGAAGCCAATAGGTTTAGTGTCGGATGCGCAAGGTTTGCCAGCCCATGTACTCTGCCTCATTAATGGTCGCCTCTTGCTACAACCTTTAGCGCACATTAGCGTACAGCAACGCGAACGCTCAATAACGCGCATCAATACGCTCTATCAGTTGACCCCATAGTTAAGACTCTAGGGCCAGGCACAGATTGCAGATTTTTTACACCGTTATACCCATCATAAAATGCAAGCTGCCATTAGAATCGGGGCGTCTTTCCTCTTTCCATTAAGAGCGGCTACAATAAGTGAATAGTCTCTGTAGTCTCTGAGGAATCTGCCAAATGAGTTAAACCGGATTGACCACTCAAGTGTCCAGAGATTGCGGAAAGGGCGTTGGATAAGGAGGTATGACGATGAAAACTATCTCGCAGACAATAGTATCGGCTTTGGTGATGTTGTCCTTACTTGCACCTGCGTTGGCTCAACCGCAGTGTACTAAAGCGCAGGGGACTCAAAAGAAAAGTCAGGAGTACCGCCTTCCCCAGACTTCATCGGCCATTAATGCAGTCGGCTATATCACTACCGCCGAGGCGGGTGAGAATGGCGAAGACCAAGCCCTCCGTGCAACCTGGACGGCGGCAGAAGTTGAATCTCACATTAATAATGACCTCAATTCTCAGCCTGCTAAAGCCTTTATTCTGGCTCCCCGCAACACGGCGGTACTGGCGAGAACAGTCACCCTGCAATGGAATGGAGTGGAGAAGGGACAAGGGACAAACTGGAGAGGTGAAACAGAGGTTCCTGCTGCAACTCGCTATCGCTTACGGGTGCGGTTGGACTCGCCGCGAGGCAAGGTGGTATGGGAGGCGAACACCGAGGCTAACGCCGTGACGTTTCCACCCTCTGGAAAAAGCCTGATGCCGGGCCAGCGGTATTTTTGGCAGGTGATGGCGGTCAGTGCAGACAACAAGTTGGTCCACACGGGAAGTTCCTTCTTTACGACCCTCACTGCCCAACAACTGAAAACCGTGGATCAGGTTGCAGCGCCCTTAAAGCAAAGTCAAGCACTGACTCTGGATCAATACTTTAAGATTCTACTGACCTATAATAGTTACGGCCTGCACGATCAGATGTTGCAATTGGCTGATCAAGCTCTTGGGGAGTATCCAGAAGCAGCCCCCCTCTACCTCGTGAAAGGTGAAGTTTATCGCCGTAAAGCACTCTACCCTCAAGCCACCGCCGCAATCCAACAGGCTCTCAAGTTAGCTCCCCACGACCTTTCGGCCTGGCAGAGCCTGGTTGCCACTTCTTATAATGCTGGTGGTGCGGATCTAGACGCGGATGAAGCAGTTAAATATCTAAAAATGGCAGTGCAGCAGAATCCGTTAGATGCTATCGCCCATGCCAATCTTGCCAGGGCATTGGTGCGTGCATACGGGAATAAGGAGGCCCATAATCAGGCATTTCGTGACAATGTCAGTTCACATCTACGTTCTGCTATTGCCTTAATGCCAAATAATGCGCAGCTTCATCTCTCATTAGCAAAAGTATTAGCGGTCGAGGGTTCGTCAGGAAAGACGACCTACCAGGGCTTCTGGTATCCACCCGCAAGTCTCAGCGAACTGGCGCGTTTTGTTACGCTCTTTACCAATCAACTCGATAGCCAGTATTACGATTGGAATTGGAGCCGGATTACCGATGTTTTGGAGGAAGCTGTCGGTATTCTGCTCCATTACAAATCGCATTTGCAAGAAGCGCAACAAGCTCTCGTGACTTTAGAACGGGTGGGCCTGAACGATTATGCCAGGCGGTGGATTAACCTGCAACTGGCACTGTGTTATAAAACGACTGGTCAAGCCGCCAGAGCCGTACCTCTCATGGAGCGGGTCGTTGCCATTGACTTGCGTCAGCAGTATCTGCCTCCCGACGTGGCCTGGGACTTACCTCTCACCAGCGACCAATGTGAACTGGCAAATGTTTACGTCCTGGAGAAACGCTTCAACGAGGCGCAGAAGCAGGCATTGGCTGCTTTGAAGCAAGATATGAAGTCAAAGGACGGCGTTGAGGGAGTGGCCAATGACTATCTGACCCTCGGAAGAATCTATCGGGCTAAAGGTGACAGGCAGACAGCTCTTGCTCACTACAAGCAGGCAATACAGTGGGGAAAGCAACATGGGACGGGAAAAGATGACACCTTAGCTGACGCTTATCGTGAACTGGGCGACTTGTATCAGAGTCTCGGCATGAATAAAGAAGCGGCTGCCGTGCGCCAACAACTTCGAGGATACCAATAATGCACGCGGTAGGGTCAAATTAATTCATGTCTCGCTCGAAGGGGAGCATAATTGACGCGTTCAGCAAGGATAAAGGACACAGGCGCACGGCTGCTTATCCGCTTTTCTTTACACCGCAGTGGGAGTACCCACCAACTGGTTCCAAATCGACAATTGCTGTTTTAACATTCTACGATAGGCCGGGGCGACGAATAGATGACGGCCTGGCTCTTACGGAAGAACTGGAGAATGGCGTGTTTATTGCCACTTTGCAGTAGGATGCCCAAGACCTGCCCATGTTAATCCACAGCTTAAAACAAGTAAAGTATCTTGCCCCAATCTTGAGAAGGGCCTCATCTACCTGCCATTGGCTGCTGTTAGATTTCTGCCGTTGACGGGTCGAGCGAGCCAACGCAGAGCCGAACTTGTGGCACCAACAACGAATAGACTCACACCGTAAGAGGAAAGCTTCCTCCCTTAACCTGAAATGCAAGTGCGAGTCCGGTCGGATTAACCCTGTTGGTACCATTCACCCTCAATGAAGTGTGAAACAATAACTTTCTGCTGCTACCCCCTTGGCGTTCTTTTGCCTCTTCTGAACACACGCAAAACCCAGACTCTCCTGTTCATACACATTAAGAGTTAATTCAATAAGGCCAGCTTTTGTATGTTGGGCTATGAATCCGCGTCAGTTCGCCCCTAAGGTACGCTATCGTACAAACAACGTCAGAGGACTCGTTTATACTCCTTCTTATTGAACGCAGGCGGGACTGGAAATGTTACCCAATGACAGCAGTGAGGACTGGGAAGAATTTGACCCGGAGGAGGAGTTAGTCTCAGTGGTCTTCGCGGGAACTTCTCTGGAAGCGGGAGAGATTTCAGGGGAGGCACATGACCTATACCTTGATGAAGAAATCCCGGCGGAAGAACTCATCGCGGCTTATGACGAGGAAATCCAGGCTACTCTTGATGAGATTGCGGCCCTTGTTAAGCGTCATGATGACCTGGTCGAACAACGCCAAAAGCTCAGGAATCAGCAAGCAAATGAGGGCTAAAAGTTCAACTCAGATGATAGCACTAAGCTGAAGTGCGATCAGTAAACATCTGAAATTGGTGCTGAATGACACGGTAGCACTGGCAGCAGCAGTTTTCCAGTTGTTGGTCATTCAGGATGGCAATGTGGCCCCGACTGGTATCAATCAGTCCGGCTTGCTGGAGCGTGCTCAAGGCGACGGTCACTCCCGAACGGCGCACTCCCAGCATGTGCGAAATAAATTCATGGGTCAAGTCCAGGTCATTGGATTGAACCCGATCTCGCACCGTCATTAACCAGCGACTCAGGCGCTCTTCGAGGGTGTGAATGCGATTGCACAGGGCCGTCTGTGAAGCTTGGGCAAACAACACATAGAGATAATGGTGCAGCAGTTGTTGTAATTGGCTATCGCGCTGCCATTCCTGGCTAAAGGTATCGGCAGGAAGTCGGTACGCCTGACCCGGCAGTTGCACCACGGCGCGGTGGAAAGTGGGTTGCTGACACAGGACAGAGGCCAGGCCCACCAAGCCTTCACTGCCCGTAACACCGGCTTCAACTTGCTGCCCGTCGGGAGCATCTACCACCAGGGAGATCATGCCGCTTTCAATAAAATACACGTATTCGACCAAAGCATCACTTTCGTGCAAAGCATCGCCCTGATGCAAAAGCACGCGGTGGAGATGGGGCGCTAAACGCTCCCAGGTAGCATCTGGCAGAGCCGCCAGGATGCTGTTTTTGCAGCGCCGCTTATCTTGGGCATCTGCCTTATCATGAGAGTGAGAATGCGTCATTGATCGCCTCGGATTCCCGGCGTGTCGCAGCAAGGGTGATTAAATATGTCAGGGCTACCTACCATGTGGCCTGTTTCGTTCAGATTTCCCGATGGGGCGTGGCGTTCGAGGAGAACCGGATCATGGCACTCCCACTGGCTCGTGGCTGAATTGATGATGACTTCCCGCGTTTTCCCCATAGATCACCCTCTCTGAACCACGACCTTGAGAGTGTAAATCATAGATGAGGCTATACAGGATGGGGCAAATACGAAGTTGTGGGGAGGGAATTCCCTTATGAGTTTTGAGTTTTGAATGTTGAGTTTTGAATTCGCCCTTACCCTCCCAAGTTAATATTGCGGAGGCGAGGGGTGCCTTACAGGGGTAGGTTTTGCCGGATGAGGTAGGGGCACCCCTCGTGGGTGCCCTGGTGCGCTTTGCAAGCGGGGAGCAACTCCAGGGTGTGTGGAATCACACTCGCACAGGGCACCCCCACACCGGGCACCCACGAGGGGTGCCCCTACAGATCACGCGTGCGCTGCGATAAACACCTACCCTTGTCAAGCGAGAGGCCGGGGGTCAGGGCGAATTCAAAACTCAACATTCAAAACTCAAAATTGCCTTTCACTCTTCCTGCAACCAACCCTGGCGCAGGGCGTAGCGCACGATGTCGGCGCGGGATTTGAGATTGAGTTTTTCGAGGATGCGGGCTTTGTGGCCTTCCACCGTTTTGACGCTCAGGTGCAGACGTTCGGCGATTTCTTTGTTGGAGTAGCCCCGTGCCACATCAAGCAACACTTCCTGCTCGCGGGCAGTCAGGCTCGCCTCGCCTTTAGTTCTAAAGGCCGGATTGACGTAACCGCCAACGACCTTGCCCGCTATGGCCGGGTCTAAATACATCCCCGCACTGACCACAGCGCGAATGGCTCTGGTTAGCTCTTCGGCAATGGTGCTTTTGAGCACATAACCAGCGGCCCCCAGCGACAGCAGTTGTCGGATGTGGACTTCATCGGCGAAGGCGCTGAGAATCACGACTTTGGCCTGGGGGCAGATATGCCTCATGCGCTCCGCTGCCTGCACACCATTCATTTCAGGCATGGAGATGTCCATGACCACCACGTCCGGGCACAGCGTCTTAGCCTGCTGGCACGCATCCAGACCGTCCCCAGCTTCGCCCACGACTTCCATATCCAGTTGCTGGTTAACCAGCAGCTTCAAACCAGCCCGCACGACGGCATGATCATCAGCGAGGAGAATGCGCAGTTTTTTCATGGTGATGGTAGTTTAACCCTATCCCCGGCCCTTCCCCTTGGTAAGTGGAAGGGAGCGTTGGCCTACCGACAGGTCATGGCCCAAGTTAGAGAGTTGGATATTGTGCTGTCGCATAGGCGCTGTCCCATCGGTATTAGTTACTCTCCCTTCCCCTTACCAAGGGGAAGGGCCGGGGATAGGGTCTAAACTACCTCAACTCTTCCGCTTTAGCGGCAATGGTTTCCAGCACAGCGTTCAACTGATTGTAAACTTGCTCGTTGGTAAAGCGTAAAAAGTGGATGCCGTAGCTTTCAATAAGCGCCTGGCGGTTGGCATCATAGACTTCAACTTCTTCCCCGTCGTGGCTTGGCCCATCAATTTCGATGGCAAGTTTCAAGCGCGGGCAGTAGAAATCTAACACATATGGCCCGACTGAATACTGCCGCCGAAACCGACAACCTGCCACTTGTCCATCGCGCAACCGCAGCCATAAAAGCACTTCCGCCGGTGGCCGCGAGTTGCGTAAGGTCTGGCGTTTGTCTTTTTGCTGATGACGATTGAAA